>CZCA01003845.1_pt1 | contig 26556 bp, 22 predicted proteins | sample 591981 | NCBI WGS metagenome assembly CZCA01 (sample SAMEA3556810, study PRJEB10932) | anaerobic digester metagenome
CGCCGCTGCCGTTGGCGCGGCTGCGGGCGCGCGGCCAACTGACCGAAGTGCGCGCCGCCGACCTGCGCTTCACCGTCGACGAAGCCGCCGCCTTCCTGAACCAGGCAATGGGGCTGAACTTGAGCGCCGACGCCATCGCCGCGCTGGAGGCGCGCACTGAAGGCTGGATCGCCGGGCTGCAGCTCGCCGCCATCTCGATGCAGGGTCACGGCGACGACCGCGCCGCGTTCATCGACTCCTTCACCGGCAGCCACCGCTTTGTGATGGATTACCTGGTCGAAGAGGTGTTGGCGCAGCAGCCCGCCGCTGTGCAGACCTTCCTGTTGCGCACGTCGATCCTGGAGCGCATGTGCGCACCGCTGTGCGAGGCGGTCGTGGGTGAGGGTGCGACGAACGGCCAGGAGATGCTGACGCTACTGGAACGCGCCAACCTCTTTCTCGTGCCGCTGGACAGCGAGCGGCGCTGGTATCGCTATCATCACCTGTTTGGCGATCTGTTGCGGCAGCGACTGGCGGCAAGCCTGACCACCGACCACACCGTGAGCGCCGCCGAGCTGCACCGCCGCGCCAGCCAGTGGTATGAAGCAAGCGGTTTTCTGCTGGAGGCGTTCCAACACGCCGTCGCCGCGCATGACATCGACCGCGCCGCCTTCCTGGTCGAGGGCAACGGCATGCCGCTCCACTTCCGCGGCGCAGTCAAGCCGGTGCTCGACTGGCTGACGACGCTACCTGTGCACGAACTCGACGCCCACCCCAATCTGTGGATTGCCTACGCGTCGGCGCTGCTCTTCACCGGGCAACTGGGCGACATCGAACCCAAGCTGCGCGCGGCGGAAGCGCTGCTGCCCACTGACCCCGCCGACGCCGAGACGCGCGACCTGATCGGACGCATCGCCTCGATCCGCGCCACCGTCGCCGTGAGCCAGCATCAGGCCGAAACGATCGTCACGCAGGCGCAGCGCGCGCTGGACTTCCTGCGCCCGGAGAACCTGCCCGTGCGCACGGCGACGACCTGGGCGCTCGGCTACGCCTATGAATTGCAGGGGAATCGCTCCGCCGCGCGCCGCGCCTACACCGCCGCCGTCGCCGCCGCCGAAGCCATCGGTCACTTCATCATGCACCTGATGTCCATGCTTGGCATTGCCCACATGCAGGAGGCGGACAATCAGCTGCATCAGGCGGCGGCGTCCTATCGGATCGCCCTGAAACTGGCGGGCGATCCACCGCTGCCGGCGGCGTCGGGCGCGCATCTGGGGCTGGCGCAACTTCATTATCAGTGGAACGACCTGACCGCAGCCGAGGAGCACGCGCAACAAAGCCTGCATCTGGCGCGTCAACTGCAGAACACCGACCGCTTCCTGGCTGCCGAGGTGATGCTGGCGCGGCTGCAGCTGGCGCGCGGTGACGCAGCGGCGGCGTGGGCGCAGTTGCTGGCGACAGAACAGGCGGCGCAACAGCCGCATCTCAGGCGCATGTTGCCGGAGATTGCGGCGGTGCAGGTGCTGGTGTTGCTGCGCCAGGGCAGGTTGGACGCAGCCGGGGAACTGGCGCAACGGTACGCGCTGCCCTTCTGTCTGGCACGGGTTGAGCTGGCGAAGGGCGCGGCGTCGGCGGCGCTGGCGCGGTTGGATGCGCTGCGCGCTGACGCCGCGGCGAAGGGCTGGCAGGATGAGCTGCTCCAGGCGGCGCTGCTCCAGGCATTGGCGCATCAGGCGCAAGGTGAGACTGCACATGCCTTGCAGCGGCTGGCGGAGGCGTTGACGCTGGCGGAACCGGGTGGTTTCATCCGCCTCTTCGTCGACGAAGGCGCGCCGATGGCGCAGCTGCTGGCAAGCGCTGCTGCGCATGGTGAAATGCGGGAGTACGCCGCTAAGCTGTTGGCGGCGTTTCCTATGCGGCCCATCGACGCTCAATCGCTCGTCGTTAACGCCGTTTCGCCCCTCGCCCCTCGCCCCTCGCCCCTGGTCGATCCGCTCAGCCCGCGCGAATTGGAGATTCTGCAGCTGATCGCCGACGGGCTGTCGAACCAGGAGATCGGCGCCCGGCTCTTCCTGGCGCTGGACACGGTGAAGGGGCACAACCGGCGCATCTTCGAGAAGCTGCAGGTGCAGCGGCGCACGGAGGCGGTGGCGAAGGCACAGGCGCTGGGGCTGCTTGCCGCGCCGTGACGGGGGCAGTCGGCCATGACTCTGACGCGCTTCAGCCGCGCAGCCAAAAATAGATCGCCGTCAATCCCGTCAGCGTCAGCCCGTTCAACAGCGCCAACAGCAGATTGGTGAACAGACTCACTTTTGCCTCGTCGAAGAGCTGTGGCGCGTTGGTGCGCGGAAACCGATGCACCGTCAGCCGTGCCAGCAGCGCCAGGCCAAACCAGGCGACGAAGACCATGGCATAGCGCGGCGCAATGCCGACTTCACTGTCGGGCAATGTCCAGAAGGCATAGCCGACGCAGACGAAAAAGCCAAGAAAAGTCAGGATGTCCAGGAGCTGCGCCAGACGGTAGCTCAGGCCGCCATGATCAAAGTCATACCACAGCCTGTCGAGCCAATTGAGATGCACAGCCAGAAAGCCGATGCGCAGCGCAAATGCAATGCCCAGGGCGAGAGATAGCGTAAACAGATTCATGGACTGGAGATCATGGCAGCAGGAAGATGCCACCCAGGACGATTAACAGGACAAAGACCACGCGGCTGAACGCGTCTGGTGAAATTCGCCGTTGCGCCGCTATCCCGGCCAGCATGCCAAGCGCCAGCGCCGGCAATGTGAGTAGCGTCAGCCAGAGCACCTGCGCCGTCCACAGACCCGCCACGGCATGACCGGCGGCAATCATCATGCCGTTGACGAGAAAGAACCCCTGTAGCGTAGCACGAAAGACCTCCGGCGACCAGCGACGCATTGTGCCGTAGATGATCACCGGTGGACCGCTGGTGTTGTAGGCGCTGCCCAGGATGCCTGCCACCAAGCCAAAGGGAAAGGCCCATCTCTCGTTGTGCAACGGCGGCAGCCCAGGCCGCAGCAGGTTGTAGGCGCCGTAGCCGATTAACACCCCACCCAGCACGACGTGCATCATCCACTCGTCCACGTGAATGAAAACCCACAACCCCACCGGTGCACCCAACGCCGACGCTGCAATCAGCCGCCAGCTTGCCGCCAGGTTCACACTGCGCCAGCTTGTCGCCAGCAGCACGATCGTCACTAGCAGGCTGACAATGCCGACCAGTGGCGTGGCGATCTGCAAGCCGATTACCAGCGCCAACAGTGGCATGGCCAGGAGGTCGTCGCCAAAACCCACCGCCGCGCGGATGAAGGCGCCTGCACCTACCACAAGCAGCACATAGACAAGTTCAGTGAGTGGTGCGGTCATCGGGTTCCCATGACATGTCGCTGGCGATAGCTGCGTAGGGTGGTGGCAGAGAAGTTGCGGTGACGCTGGGGCAAGGGCGCCGCTGCGGCTATTCCTTCACTGCGCCTAACATAATGCCGCGCACAAAGTAGCGTTGCAGCAGCGGATAGACGAGCAGGATCGGGATCATTGCCACAAAGAGTTTGGCGGCGTTGAGCGTGTTGTTGGAAATCTGCGCCATCAGCGCCGCCTGCCCGCCGTGCAGGGCGGGCCGGTCGGCGATCACCAGTTGCTGGATGTAAGTTTGCAGCGGGTAGTTGTTGGGGTTGTTCATCAGGATCAAGCCGTCGAAGAAGGAGTTCCAGTGTCCCACGATGCTAAAGAGCGTGATCGTCGCCAGCGCGGGCAGGGAGGTGGGCAGGTAGATGCTCCACAGCAATTGCCAGGGATTAGCGCCATCGATGCGTGCGGCTTCGTCCAGTTCTTTGGGGATATTGCGGAAGAAGTTCATCAGCAGGATCACGCTCCAGATCGGCACTGCACCCGGCAACACCAGCGCCCAGATCGTGTCCAGCAGACCGTAGCCGCTGACGGTCAAATACCAGGGCACGATGCCCACATTGAGAATCATGCCAAAGACAAAGAGCCACATAAAGACGTTGCGCGCCGGAAACGCCTTGACGCTGCGTGAGAGCGGGAATGCCGTCATAACGGCCAGCACGAAGTTGATCGCGCCCCCAAGTAGCACGCGCAGCACCGACACGCCGAATGCTTGCCAGAATTTGTCGTCGCGCAGGATGAAGCGATAGGCGTCCAGGTTGAAGCCCACCGGCCAGAGGCCGACCATGCCGCCGCTGACCGCCGCTTTGTCGCTGAGCGAGATCGCCAACGTGTTGACGAGCGGCAGCAGCGCGGTCACGCCGACCAGGATCAACAGCGCCGTGATCAAATAGTCCACGATGCGGTCGGTTGTGCTGCGATAGATCATGCTGCGCTCCTAGAAGATGCGATAGTTGGCGAATTTGCCCGCCGCCCAGTAGGAGACGCCGATCAAGATCAGCGCCACTACGGTCTTGAATAACCCTACCGCCGTGCCCAGGCTGTACTGCCCCTGGATCAGACCGATTCGATAGACATAAGTATCAATGATGTCGCCGGTTGCATAAACGATGGGGCTGTAAAGGTTGAAGATCTGGTCGAAGCCAGCGTTGAGCACATTGCCGATGCTAAGACAGGCCACCAGCACGATCACCGGTGCAATGCCCGGAATCGAGATATAACGCATCTTTTGAAAGCGGTTGGCGCCGTCCAACTCCGCCACTTCGTAGAGCGTTGGGTCGATCGAGGTCAGGGCTGCCAGGTAAACGATGGCTTCAAAGCCAAATTCTTTCCATACATCGCTGAAGATGATCACCCAGGGAAAGATGTTGGGCTGACCGAGGAAGTAGATAGGGCCGATGCCGAAGAGCATCAAGAAGTCGTTGACCATGCCATCGCGCGCCAGGATCGTGCGCAGGATGCCCGCCAAAATCACCCAGGAGAGAAAGTGCGGCAGGTAGACCATTGTCTGAATTGAGCGGCGGATGCGCAGGAAGCGCACTTCGTTCAGCAGCAGCGCAAAAGTGACGGCGGCGACAAGCACAGCAGCCATCTTCATGGTGGCGATGAAGACGGTGTTGAAGAAGACCTGACGCGCATCGCGCAGGCTAAACATGTAGAGAATATTGTCCAGCCCCACCCACGGTGATCCCTGGACGCCCAGCGCCGGGTTGAATTTCTGAAAGGCGATCACCGAGTACGCCAGCGGAACAAAGGTGAAGGCAAAAAGCAACACCAGCCCCGGCAGGATCATGGCGTAATAGGCAAGCCGCTCGCTGTCCTTAAACATGGCAGGTTACACAATGGAGAGAATGTGGAAGACGCAGCTGGAGCGGATGTACGCAGAGCAACAGAGAATCCGTGCACATCCGCCCAATCTGCGTGAGCCGCGTTCTATTCCTGATTCATCTTGGCCAGAAGCGCCGCACCGCCGGCGTTGTTCCACTCTTCGACGAACGCATCGAAGTCATCCACCGCTTTGGCGCCGGTGATGATCTGCAAGATGGTCTCTTCCTCCAGTTTCTTCAGCGCCGGCCAGGTGGGGTCGACGGCGATCACGCGCGCCGCCACTGGATCGGTGCGCACCTCGTTGTAGCCGCCCGCCAGTAAACTGGCCGCATCCAGGCGCGCCATGCGCACTGCCCAGTTGGAAGGGTCGCTGCGCGGTGCAGCGATGTCCTTCTGAATCTGGTCGAATTCGATCTTCATCGCCTCGCTAAAGGTGGCCGGGTCGAGTTCGCCGTCCAGCGCCTGCTGATATTCCCGCGCCATGCGCTCCACCACGTAGGGCTGTTCGATCAAGAAGGGAATCGGGAAGAGCAGCGTCCAGATTTCGTTGAAGTTCGGGTAATATTGCGGCGCATCGTTGAGGCCGTAGCTGATGTCGTTCTGCACGTTGAGAATCTTCAATGGAAGCTCTGGATGCGGATAGCCCTTCTTGACGACGACAAAGCTATAGGTGTAGTCACCCATTGCAAAAGTGTGTTCGCCGTTCTTATCTTTGATCAGGAAGGGTTGCCAGTTGGCGTTCGGGTCATTGCTCACTGAATCCGCCAGCGGCCACCAGGGAATCCACCACGGCCCCATCATGATGCCGCCCTTGCCGCCGACGATGATCTCATTGGCTTTGCCGGTGTCTTTGGTCGCAAACTCTGGATCGATGATGCCCGCTTTGTACAGCTCAGCCAGACGCGCTAACGCTTCTTTCGTCTCCGGCTGCACCGAGCCATAGACGATCTGCCCCTCGTCGTTGCGGAAGAAGATCTTTGGGAACGCGCCGTAGGCGTTGAAGATGGCGTCGAAGCCATGCAGATTGCTCGGCACCTGCACCGGGTTCATAGTGCCGGTCAGCCCGATGGTGTCCGCCGCGCCGTTGCCGTCCGGGTCCTGCTCCATAAAGGCGCGGGCGATGGCTTCCACATCGTCGACCGTTTCCGGCCCCGTCAGCCCCAGCTTGTCCAACCAATCCTGGCGCACCCATGCCATGATCGGCGCGTCGGCTTGCGGTTGCACATTGGGGATGCCCATTACTTTGCCGTCGATGGTGGCGGCGGCCAGCGCCACGCCGCCGGTCTGATTCCAGTTCTCCAGAATGTCAGCGTTGGCGTACTTCTCGACGATGCCTGTCAGGTCTTCGATGGCGTTTGCTTCGACCAGTTGCTGAAGCTGGATCGGATCGACAATCATGGCGTCAGGGATGTCGCCACTGGCAATTGACAGGTTCAACTTGTCAATAAAACTATCGCTGGGCGCTACCCAGGCAAAGGAGATGTCAACATTGAGCGTATCTTCGATGTATTGCAGGGCGCGATTGTCCTCAATGGTCTCGCCTTCGGGCATCAGCGAGGCGTTTTCCTGCCCGCCTTTGACCAGCACCAAGCTGGCGCGCTCTGGCAAGGGGCTGTAGGCGTCGGTCTGGCGCCAGGGCTGGGCGGCCAGCACATCCGCCGGAACAGGCGTTGCCGTCGGTTGATCGGCGGATGATGCCGCAGGCTGCACAGCCTGTGGCGGGCCTGCACAGGCAGAGAGTAGCAACGTCAACACCATGACGAGCAGCATCGGCTTCAGCAGCACATGTTTCATCATGAGAATCCTCCTGAAAGTAGTACGTTCTCGACTGGTTAGGAGAAGGTCTGGCGCCAGCCAACACACTTCCATACATGAAATTTGTTCATATATGTGAATTGTGTTCGCTACTGGGAACTTAACTGGAGTATAGCATAGCCTGAGAAGGGGTGTCAATCGAAATTTCGGCTTGCAGAGAGCCAAACTTTGTGGTTAAGTTACTGACCCAATTGACCGGCCGCGTGATGTGATAAGAGTTGCGAGGGGCGAGTTGCGAGGTTTGTTGTTTGCTGCGCCCGTCACGGGATTCAAGGCGATTTAGCATGAAGATGAGCATGAACAGAGTGGGAGCGTATGGTGAGTGAGTGGCATCTCCAACAGGGTGATCTGCAATGTCGCGTGTTGTGGCGCGATCATCAGCTCTACTGGCAGATCGGCCATCCCCATGCGCCAGACGGACAGACGCACCTGGCGCCGGCGAGTGACATCAGCGTGCGCGGGCAGCCTGTGCAGTGGACAGTGTTGATCGGCGCAACTGAAACGCAGGATGCGTGGGGCGCTCCGCAGCTGGCGGTCACGCTGGAGGACAGCAGCGGATGTCTGCGACTGGTGCGTCGTTTTGAGTTGTTCGCCGACCACGCGTTCGTCCGCACGTGGGGCGCAGTGGAGCTTGTCCATACCAATGGCGACGCACCTTTATTCGACGGCGCCGCGATCTTGCATCTGGTCCTGAAACGGCCCATCACCCTGCTGCATGTTGAACAGTTCAGCTGGCCCTATCACAAGGATTTCTTCAGCCAGCGTCAGATTCCGCTGACGCCGAACATCATCGCACACGAACTGCGCATGGGTTCCTTCCCTGCCCACTACACTGCGCCGACCAGCTGCGCCTGGGTCGCGCTGCGTCGCGGCGCGCCCGATGTTGATCCGGAGACGCCGGGCAATGGGCCGGGGCTGGTGGTGGGCGTTGAGTTCAACGGCAAGAGCCGGCTGCGCGCCTGGGCGACCGACGACGCCGCCATGATCGAGAGCCGCATCGACGATCTGGCGCATCTGCTCCAGCCTGGGCAGCCCTTCGAGATTCCCGCTTTCTTCGTTGGCTGTTATGAAGGCGACTGGGATGAGGCGGGCTATGTCACCCAACGCTTCGCCGAAGCCTACGTCCACCCACCCATGCCCGACGAACGCTATCCCTGGGTGCAATACAACTCCTGGAAGTACGGCCAGGAGATCGACGAGGCGCAACAACTGGCGGTGCTGGAGCGTTGCGCCGAGCTGGGCATCGAAGTCGCCGTCCTTGACCTCGGCTGGGCGCGCACCATCGGCGACTGGCGCCCCAATCCGGTGAAATTCCCGCGCGGCTTGCGCCCCATCGCCGAGCGCGCCCACGAGCTGGGCATGAAGTTCGGCGTCCACGTGGCGATTGCGCAGATGGCGCCCGATGCACCTGCCGCCATCGAACACCCCGACTGGCTGGCTTTTGGCGGCAACGACTACTATGGCGCTGGCGCCATCTGTCTGGGACACCTTCCCTGCCAGGAATGGCTGATCGAGTCGCTGGTGCGGCTGGTGAGTGAGGAGCAACTCGACTACATCATTCAGGACGGCGAGGATGTGGTCAAACGCTGTCTGCGCACCGACCATACCCACGCACCTGGCGACAGCAACTACGCCAACTCCACGATGGGGCTGGATCGGGTGATCCAGGCCGTGCGTCAGGCGCATCCGCATCTGGTCTGGGAGAACTGCGAAGATGGCGGCTGTATGTTGACCTATCGCATGGCGCGGCTCTATCACACTTCGATCACGGTGGACAACATCGCCACCTACGCCACGCGGCAGGGCATCTACGGCGCGTCGTTCCCCTTCTCCCCGCGCTACAGCGTGCGCTATTTCGAGGACGAGCCAACGCCCTATACGCTGCGCAGCGCCATCTTCGGCGGCCCGCTGATCCTGATGCAGCGCATCGGCGACTACAACGCTCAGCAGATGGCGGATGCAAAGGCGGCAATCGCGCAATACAAACACCTGCGCACCATCATCCGCGGCGGCAAGGTCATCCACCTGCTGCCCCCGCGTCACAACGTCGAACATCACGGCCGCGGGTGGGACGCCATCCAGGCGGTGACGCCCGACCAAACGCGCAGCGTGGTGATGGTCTATCGGGCGCTGGGCGGGCCAGATGAACGCACGATTCGCCCGCGCGGGCTGCGTCCTGGCGCCGCCTACACGGTGCGCTACGCCGACGCCGGCGTCACCGTTGTGCGTAGCGCCGAGGATATCCAGACGCATGGCGTGCGCGTGGCGTTGGGCGAGCTGGGGTCGGAAGTGATCGAGCTGGAGATTGCGCCAACTTCACAATAAAAATATCTACATACAGATTTGTAATAACCTGAAAGAAGCATTCGATGACACAACTTCTGGCTGCTTGTGGCGCCGCCTTCGTGGTTGCCGATGCTGACCATTCTCAGTGGAGCATCGGCAATGACCACATCCGCAAGACGTTGGCCTGGCGCGAGGGAGAAGGTCTGTTCCTGGAGACGCTGGAGCATGTCGCCACTGGACATCTCTGGCGCGCACAACGACGCACCGATGCCCAGACGGGCGGCGAGTTTTCGCTGCGCTGGAACGACGCCATCCTTTCCGCACGTCAGGCGGTGACGCTGCTCGGCGTGCGCGCCGAGACGGACGCACCATCAGGACGATTGCCTGACGATCTCCTGCATGCGGAACCGGGGCGGCAACTCGCCCCTCGCCCTTCGCCCCTTTCCTCCAGCGCCTCATCGGTCACGCTGCGCATCGATCTGCGCCTGGCGGACGCGCTGGAGGTTGCCCTCTGCATCCGCGCCCGCAGCGGCGTGGCCGTACTCGAACAGTGGCTGGAAGTGACGGCGCTGCGCGCGGGCGTGTTGAGCCGCGTGGCCCCCCTGACGATTAGCATCGATGGCATGGCGGCGCCCATGCTGCATTGGGTGCGCGGGTTGCAAAATCACGGCATGGGCATGCCGGCAAGTGGCCCGTATCCCGCCTTTCAGGTGCGTCACGAGCCGCTCGGCGCAGTGAAACTTGAATCCGGGCTGCGCTCCACCTGGCACGAAATTGCGTGGTTTGCGCTCGATGAGGACAACGGCGGCGATGGGCTGTTTGTCGGTCTCAGCTATTCGGGACGCTGGTCAGCCGATGCGCGCGCCATGGCAGGCGGCGCCAGCCTCAACCTGTTCAGCGACGGCTACGCCACACCGTTGGACGCCGGGCAACGCTGGGTCAGTCCGGTCAGCTTTCTTGGCGTCTATCATGGTGATCTCGACGCCGCCGCTCACGTGCAGCACGCGTACATGCGCGCGGCGGTCATGCCGCCGCGCCCCGACGACTTTCCCTGGGTGCAGTACAACACCTGGTTCGCCCACCTGGTTGACATCGATGAGACGATCCTGCGCCGCGAGGCTGAGCTTGCCGCGCAACTGGGCGCCGAGGTCTTTGTGATCGACGCCGGCTGGTGGGCGCCAAGCCGGCGCACCAGCGACAACTTCACCACCGGTCTGGGCGTATGGCGACCGAGCGCCGAGAAGTTCCCTGACGGCCTTGCGGCTTTCGGCGACTTCGTGCACTCGCTTGGCATGAAGTTCGGCATCTGGGTCGAGCCGGAGCGCGTCGATCTGCGGCAGGAAGGAAGCTGGCGGATCGACTGGCTGGCGCGCCATCACGACGCCATCATCTCGCCGCCCTGGCCGCCCGACACGGTGAGCGGCTGGCTCTGCTTCGGCCATCCCGATGTGCAGGCGTGGGCCATCGACTGGATCAGCCGTCTGGTCAGCGATGTGAAGGCGGATTGGCTCAAGTGGGACTCCAACTGGTGGGGCGTGTGCACCTGCACCCATCACGGCCACAACGCCACCGACGGCGAGTTTTGCCAGGTGCAAGGAGTGCACAGCGTGATGGCGGAATTGCGACGACGCTTCCCGCATCTGATCATTGAGAATTGTGCGGGTGGCGGCGTGCGCAGCGACTTTGCCATGTTGGCGCACACTCACATTACCTGGCTGCACGATGCATCGACGCCCAGCCGTCGTGTGCGTTTTCATTTGGCCGGCGCCACTTATCTCTTTCCTCCTGAACTTTGCAACACCTGGGTTGTAGACGCCGACGATGAGCCGCTGACCGACCCGACCACGCTGCGCGCCGATCTCGACGCCATTGCTCGCAGCCGCATGTTTGGCGCATTTGGCGTCTCCGCCCGGCTGCCGGAATGGACGAACGCTGCGTTCGCGGCCGTGCAAACGACCATTGCCCGGTACAAAACGCTGCGGCCCCTGCTCAAGCGCGGGCGGTTCTATCATCTGCTCCCGCAACCGGATCCGTACTGCACCGACCTGGCGCTGCACGGTCAATGGGAGGCGTATGCCGTCATCGACGCCGCTGCAGGAGAAGGCGCTATCTGGGTTTTCCGCCCGGCGGACGGCGACGCCGCGCAGCGGCTGCATCTGCGCGGGCTGCAACCGGCGCACAGCTACATGCTGACCGACGTGGACACGCAGCACGCCTTGCAGGAGCCAGGGGCGCGCCTGATGGAGGAGGGGTTCGTCGCCGATTTGAGCGGGCGCACTTCGGCGCTGCTGCTGCTCGCCGCCCAGGGAAAGGCGCAGGCATGAGCAATTCTGTGCACTTCGATGCGAACTGGCGCTATCACGGCTTCCAGGCGCTGGTCATCGAGAACCGCTACCTGCGGCTGGTGATTCTGCCTGAATTGGGCGGCAAGCTCTGGTCGCTTGTCTACAAGCCGGTGGATCGGGAAATTTTCTGGCATAACCCGCGTATGGCGCCGCGCCCTGCCTTCTACGGCGCGGCCTACGACGACTGGTTCTGCGGCGGTTGGGACGAGCTGTTTCCCAACGATGCGCCGACAACCTTTGCCGGCGACGTCTATCCGGATCATGGCGAGTGGTGGGCGATGCCCTTTGCGTGGGAGATCGTCACGCAGCGCGCCGATGAGGTGACGCTGCATCTCTGGCGCGCTGGCGTCGTCACCAACACGTTCGTCGAGCGCTGGATCACCGTGCGCGCTGGCGAAGCGCGCGTTGATCTGCGCTACCGCCTGCGCAACCATGGGCCACAGCCGCTTGATTTCTTGTGGAAACTGCACCCTGCCCTGGCGATCTCGCCACACGCCCACATCGAGCTGCCTGCCTGCAGCGTGTTGCCTGATCCCGCCTTCAACGAACGGCTGGATCGGCAGCCTTTTGCCTGGCCCAACGCTCGCAGCGCCCAGGGTGAGATGGTGGATATGCGCCTGATCCCGCCTTCCAGCGTCGCCACTTGCGACTTCTACTACGCCACTAATCTGGCTGCCGGCCGGTGTGCGTTCGTCGATCCTCAGGCCGGCTATCGTTTTACCCTGACCTTCGACCCGACGGTCTTTCGCAGCGTGTGGGTCTTTGGCGCCTATGGTGGCTGGCGCGGGCACTATGTCACCATCCTGGAGCCGTGCACCGGCTACCCGTACCGTCTCGAAGATGCCGTCGCTCAGGGCACAGCCAGCCGGTTAGGGGCAGGAGAGGAGATCGAGACGACGGTGGCGGTGAGTTTGGCCGGAGAACGTAGAGATTAGGAGATTGGGGGGATTGCTTGCAGGGGTGCGCAGCTGACTTCCTATTCCTGGCGTAATTCATAGAGGTTCATACATGAATGATCAAAGTTCAGTGCAGCCATAATGTCTGCTTGTTCCAGGTCTTCATAGTCAGCCAGAATGTCATCGACGCCCATGCCGCTGCCCAGTAGCTCCAGGATTGTCTCAACAGGATAGCGCAGGCCTCTTATGACCGGCTTGCCATGGCAGATGGCCGGGTCAATTGTGATGCGTTCCGACAATTGCGTCATGGGATTCCCCTTATAACGATTCTCTTCCGGCGCCAGATGCGCCCAATTTGTGAATAGTTGCTATGGCAGTCAAAGTATATCATACATGGAGCACCCCTATGCGTGAATTGAATGGCAAGGTGGCATTGGTGACAGGTGCGGCGCGCGGCATTGGCCGTGCCGTGGCGGAGGTGTTCGTGCGCGCGGGCGCCGCCGTGATGATCGCCGATCTTCCCACCAGTGATGGTGGCCGATCTTCCCACCAGTGATGGTGCAACGACGGCGGCAGCGTTGCAGAGGCAGGGCGCACAGGCCGCCTTTGTCGCCGCAGATGTCAACCAGGATGCCGAGGCGATGGTGGCGGCGACGGTGACCCGCTTCGGGCGGCTGGATATCCTGGTCAACAATGCCGGCGTCTTCTATCCCGCCGACCTTCTGACCACGCCCTTCGAACGCTGGCGCCAGGCAGTGGAGGTGATCTACTACGGCGCGGTTCATTGCAGCCGCGCCGCCGGCCAGGTGATGGTCGCACAGGGGCAGGGCGGGCGCATCATCAACATCTCGTCGGTCAACGCCTTTCTGGGCGCGGCGCAGTCGAGCCACTATAACACGGCCAAGGGGGCAGTGGATCAGTTGACGCGCTGTCTGGCAGTTGAGTGGGCGCCGCATGGCATTCTGGTCAACGGCGTGGCGCCCGGCTTTGTCGAGACGGCGATGGCAGTCGTCGACGGCGTCAACGAACACGAGACGCCCGACTTCCAGGCATTCTACGTGCAACGGCGACGCATTCCGCTGGCGCGCCCCGCCCAGCCCGAAGAGATCGCCGAGGCGGTGCTCTTTCTGGCGTCGCCGCGCTGCACCTACATCACCGGCCACACGATTGTGGTCGACGGCGGGCTGTCGGTGACATTCTGAGTCAAGACCCGCGGGCATTTACTGACCGCCAGGTTGACTGTTTGTCTTCCCGGAAGCTTCGGAGCTTCCGGGAAGATTGCGAGCAATATCACGTGACAACCTGGAAATCGATAACGCAAAGTCGCAGCGACGCAGAGCAGTATAGAAGAAAGTGACAGGAGCCGCAAAGATTTCTCTGCGTCTTGCCTCTCAACGTCAAATTAAGCGGAACTCCCAAGGGTTAGTCAGGGACGGAGCATGATCTTGGGGAGCGTGAGCGAGCCATCGAGGAGGCCGACAAAGGCAGCCATGCCTTCCGTCAGCGGGCGCTCCTCGATCCACGTTGGCGACGGGGAGATGCTGCCCTCTGCCAGCAGGTCGATGGCGCAGGCAAAGTCGGTGGGCGTGTAGGAAAAGCTGCCCTGGATCGCGATCTCCTGGCGCACCAGGTAGTTTGCCGCCAACGGTGATGTTTCATCGTGCAGGCCGATGTACACAATGCGTCCGCCAGGGCGCACACAGCGCAGCGCCAGGGCGCGGGTGGCATCGGCGCCGACGGCGTCGATCACGCAGGCGGCGCCGTCAGGCAGGATGCTGCGCAGCTGTGCTTCGGCCTCGGCGCTGCGTCCATTGACGGCTTGCGTTGCGCCCCAGGCGAGCGCCAGGTGTAAGCGCGCGTCGATTCTGTCACTGATCACGATGGCGCCACGCTTTTCCCTCTGCGCTACTGCCAGACACAGCAAACCGATCGTCCCTGCACCGAGAATCAGCAGCGGGCCATCGCCTTGCCACTGCGCGTGCTGCACGGCGCGCACGGCGCACGCCAACGGCTCCACCAGCGCGCCGGCTTGATCGCTGACGGCTGCGGGCAGCGGCCAACATTGCGCAGTGGGTGCGGCCACGTAGCGGGCAAAGGCGCCGGCGCGATGTGCGCCAATGATGCGCCGATGTGGGCAGAGATTAGGCAGCCCGGCGCGGCATACAGTACAGACGCCGCAGGCAATCAGCGGATTGACCGTCACGCGCTGGCCGATGACCGGCGCGGCGCCATTTGCCAGCACGCCGCCGCCGATCTCCACGATGCGAGCGCTAAATTCATGCCCCATCACCAGCGGCGGCACGCGCAGGCTGTTCGCACCGAGAAAACCACTCAGCTCCGAACCACAAATTCCGACGGCGGCGACCTCCAGCAGCACCTCGTCGGCGCCAGGGCAGGGCGCGGGCTGCGACTGCACCTCCAGGTGACCGGGCGCAGTCCAAACTAATGCATCCATGGTGGCAGGCATGTGCGTCATGCTGTTCATCTCTTCTTCCTGGCTTAGCCGACGCGATAGCGGGCAACGACCGCTTCATCCAGCTCTACGCCTAATCCTGGCTCCTGAGGCACGGCGACATAGCCGTCGAGCACCGGGAAACGTTGTCGCGTCAGGGTCTGGCGTAGGGCCGACTGTTCGACGCAATATTCCAACAGCGAGGCGTTGGGCAGGGCGGCCAGAAAATGCAGCGACGCCGCAATGCTGACGCCGGTCTTGTAGGAATGGTTGACGCACAGGCGACGCCGCTGTGCGGTGAGGCGGCCGATCTCAATGGCGCGGCTGATGCCGCCGACGCGCGCCACGTCGGGTTGGATCACATCCAGTCCGGCGTCGAGCAACGCCTGAAAGCCTTGCAACGTTGTTTCCTGCTCACCGGCGGCGATGCGCAGTGGCGACGCCTGCACCAGCCGCGCATAGCCCTCCAGGTCGTCGGGGTGCAATGGCTCTTCCAGCCAGAAGGGGCGAAATTCGGCGAACTGATGGGCGCGACGAATGGCGGTGCTGGCGTCATAACAGAGGCCAGCGTCGATCATTAGATCGACCATCTCGCCCAACCCGGCGCGCGCCTGTTGCACCAGCGCCAGATCGAGCGCCTCGCTCTGGCCCATCGGCCCCCAGCCAAACTTGACGGCTGTAAAGCCCTGATCCACCAGCCGCCGCGCCTGTTCGTAAGTAGCTGCGGGCGTGGCGCCGAAGAGATTCGAGGCGTAAGCGCGTAACCTGGTGTGGAAAGCGCCGCCCAGCAACTGATAGACTGGCGCCCCCAGCGCCTTGCCTTTGATATCCCACAGCGCCATGTCGATTCCGCTGATCGCCTGTTGCGCTGCGCCGCCGCGCCCAAAGAAGATCGTGCCTTGATACATGCGTTCCCACAAAACCGCAATGTCGAGCGGGTTCTGGCCGAGCACGCACTGGCGTAGCCCACGGGCGATGGCATGGGAGAGCGGCGCCTCGATGATCGCCTTTGCGACCATCGGCGAGGAATCGACCTCGCCAATGCCGACGATGCCAGCGTCGGTGTGCACCCGCACGATCAACGTGTCTTGGGTGCCATCGCAGCGTTCGTCAACGACGGGCAATTGCAGCCAGATGGCTTCTACATCGGTAATTTTCATGCGGATTCACCTGTGTGATAGCCGAGGATGCGCGAAAGCCGGGCGGCGCCCTGTTGCACGATCTGGCGTAGCTCAGCCTGGCGTTCGGGATTGAAACGGACAGTCGGCACTGAGACGCTGAGGGCGGCGGTCATCGCGCCATCGCTGTCGAAAACTGGCGCCGCAATGCAACAGAGGCCGGGTGTGGATTCCTCGAAGTCGGTGGCGTAACCGCGCTGCCGCGTGGCTGCCAACTCCTGGCGCAGGGCGATGGGATCGGTGATAGTGCGCGCTGTGATCGCCGCGAGTGGTTGGTCGCACGGGTAGAGTCGGTCTAGCTCCGCCGCCGAAAGCGCCGAGAGCAACATCTTGCCAACGCCGGTGCCATATGCCGGGAAGCGCTTGCCCACAGCCGAGACCATGCGAATCGTATTGGTGCCTTCTTCTTTGGCAATGTAGAGCACCTCCTGCCCGTCGAGGACAGCCAGATGCACAGTTTCGTCACAGGCACGCGCCGTCGCACGTACGATCTCCTGCCCTTCGCTGAACAGGTCGGCGCCGGCCAGATATTGGCTGCCCAGCTCAAAGAGGCGTGATCCCAGGCGATAGGTGCGCTCATTGCGTCCTACACGTAGATAGCCGCGACCGAGCAGGGTGCTCAATAGTCCATGTGCGCTGCTCTTCGGAATGGCAAGTTCGGCGGCAATAGCCGATAGGCTCAGCCCGTCTGGGTGGTGCGCCAGCAGCTCGAAAATGTCGAGCACGCGCACCGCCGATTTTACACCTTCAGGTTGCCCGTTAGGATTCATGTGTGTTTATGGATATGAACGACTTTCAATAAGACGGACGCCAGGAGTATAGCAGGGCGACGGCGGGACTGTCAACACGGTTTTACGACAGGGTCTCCTTCACGCTCGGGAGGAATGGGAGTGCGGGGCAGGCGAATCATGGAAATTGCCAGAGCGATCCGGCAGGCTGCATCCCTCCCGGTGGGCGCAACACATCCCTGACAGCTACACGCTTTCTCTGGCGTCGAAGGGGTTGCGGTATAATCGCGCCATGAAGCGCGTCACACTGTTGCCTGCGGTCGCCACGGAAACAACAGATACATCGATTGTACACGAAGAAGAGGCGTTGAACGTTATCGGTGCGCTAAATCGTGATTTGCTGCACCATTTCGAGGGCAGGTTGGTCGTCGAGCCGGTGCTGAATCGGCAGATGGTCAGCTTTCAAGCCAACAAACAACGCCCCGCCTACCGCTGGTATAAATACAAGGAAGCCTATTCTGCGGCATTGGTCGAGTATCTGCTTGATCGCGGCGCTGTCAGTAATGGCGTCCTGCTTGACCCTTTTGCGGGCAGCGGCACGACCTTGTTTGCCGCCAGCCGGTTGGGGCTGGATGCCGACGGCATCGAATTGCTGCCGATTGGGCAGGAGATCGTCGCTGCGCGTGAACTGCTGGCGGGGCCGTGCGCTGGCGAGGCGTTGGCGGCGCTCGAACGGTGGCTGGTGAGCGAACCGTGGCAGAGCAGCCCGGCGACCGCACCCTTGCGCGAACTGCGTATCACGCACGGCGCCTATCCCCCGGCCACGCAGGAAGCAATCCGCCGCTATCTGACCGCACTGCAGCAGGAAAGCGCCTGCGCACAGCCGATCCTGCGTTTTGCCTTGCTCTGCGTGCTCGAGGAAATCAGCTTTACGCGCAAAGATGGACAGTATCTGCGTTGGGATCATCGCTCGGGGCGGCGTCAGGGCAAAAAGGTCTTTGACAAAGGCGCCATTCAGCCTTTTGCTGCCGCAATTCGCACCAAGCTGACCGAGATCATCCAGGATCACAGCGGCGCGGTCGGGCAGGGCGAGCTTTTTGCTGCGCCGCCGCGCCCCCCAGGTCGCATTCGCCTGTTCAACGGCTCCTGTCTGGATGTCATGCCAACGCTGCCCACACAGCAGTACGACGCCCTGATGACCTCGCCGCCTTACTGCAATCGCTATGATTATACGCGCACCTATGCGCTGGAGCTTGCGCTGTTGGGCGCCGACGAACACGAACTGTCGGCGCTGCGCCAGGCAATGCTGAGTTGCACCGTCGAGAACCGCGCCAAAGACCTGCTCGCCATCAACCCGGCGTGGCGCACCGCCATCGACGCCGCCGACAACCAGCCGTTGCTCCAGGCGATCCTGCGCTATCTCTTTCGCCAGCGTGAGCTGGGGCTGCTCAACAACGACGGCATTCCGCGCATGGTGCGCGGCTACTTCTACGAAATGGCGTGCGTCATCGCCGAGGCGGCGCGCCTGCTCAAACCGGGTGCGCCCTTCTTCATGGTCAACGACAACGTGCGCTACGCTGGCGCCAGCATTTCGGTCGATCTGATTCTGTCTGCCATGGCGGAGTCGCTCGGTTTTGAGGTGGAGCACATTCTGGTGCTGCCCAACGGCAAGGGCAACAGCAGCCAGCAGATGGGGCAGCATGGGCGCGAGGCGCTGCGCAAGTGCGTCTACATTTGGAGAAAAGCGTGAACTCGAACGAACCGCCCTATCGAACGCATCTGCACAACAGCCAGGATTTGGTCACTACGCCCGCCGCCAAACGCGCCGGGTTCGTCACAGCCGTGCTGGAGAAGAGCAAATTGGCGGACAGCTTTATCCGCGATGCGCGCACTCTGCGCGCCAAAGCCAGCGCCGCCCGCACGCCGGAAGACCTGCTCAATCTCGAAGACATCCAGGCTGCATTGCTCACGGCCGCAGGCGTCTCGGACAAGGCAGCCAACTACCTGGATGCCAATGACCGCCGTGAAATCTTGCGTGAGTATGTCAAAAATGTGCTTGCGCCCGCCGGCGACAAATTTGTCGAGGAGTTGGTCTATCGTTTTCTGCTGACGCGCGGCGATACGCTGGGCGGCAAAGTGCGCAATCTGGTTGGCGTCTGGGCGCAGCGCCAGTTTACCAACTACATTGTCTCTGAATTCCGCGTCGCCGGGCGCGAGCTGCGCTGGCTTGACGCACGGCGCACCCGCTGGCAGCCGATCGATGTACTGACAGACCCCGACCAGGTGCGCGCCTTTGCCTGGACAACTGGCTATCTACCGCGTGTGCTCGCCTACAACGTTGGCGTGCCGCTGATCAAGACCGATGAAGAGATGGCCGGTGAGTCTGCGTCAGCCGAAGACGCCCGCAGTCGCGGCGGCAAGAACGTCGATCTCTGCTTGCTGCACACGACCGCCGACGCCTACATCGCCAGACCAACGCGACCACGGGCAGTCAAAGAATCACAGCACTTTGTTGCGCTCGGCGAACTCAAGGGCGGCATCGATCCCGCTGGCGCCGACGAACATTGGAAGACCGCCAGCGCGCATCTCGCCCGTATCCGCCGCTCATTCGCCGCCCTCGGCGTCGCGCCTGCCCTGTTCTTCATCGGCAATGCCATCGAAACCAGCATGGCTGGCGAGATTTGGGGCATGTTGGAGCGGGGCGAATTGACCAATGCCGCCAACATGACCGATGATCGGCAGGCAGTGTCGCTTGTCTCCTGGCTGTGTAAACTATAGCAGCGGCGTCTGAACCATTGTCCTACAATCTGATCAGCATGGCCCCATCAGCTGGCGGAGTCTCGCCCGCGCTGCCAGGGCACGCTGGTCAGCAGTGGCGCATAGAGATCATCTTCCGGCGCAATTGCCAGCGCGGCCAGTTCCTCTGGCGTTGGGTCGTGATCCTGAAATTCTACATAAGGCGCACTGGTAATGCGCGCCAACGGCGTCTGCTCGGCGCCTTCGCCCATAACCAGCACGGCGGCGGCGGCGAGCGCGTCGGCCACATTGGTTTGCGTCATTTGCAGCGGGCGCCCGAAGAGATCGATCATTTGCAGCGGGCGCCCGAAGAGATCGAGCTGGCCGCGATAATCGTACAGGGCGCGGAATCCGCTGTGCGCCACGCAGAAGCCGGTCACGCCCCAGCGCAGCGGCAGCGGGCGGCTGTCGGTGATGATGACGCCGACGTGATGCAAGCCGAAGCGTCGGCGCAGATAGGCGCGGATGGCGTTGGCGGAGCGTTGTGGATCGGCGGGCCAGAGCACGTAGTTCCCGTCGCTGTTCGATTCGTCGATGCCGGCGTAGGGCATCAGCGCGTTTGCCTTGATCGTCAGATAGACCTGATAACGGCTGACGGCTTTGGGCAGAAACCAGGTCGATTCGGTTTCGATCAGCGCCGCCTTGTCCACACTTGCGAGCGGTGTCGTGCGTCCTTCGCAGATTGCGATGATTTTGGAGGAGACGGCCAGCAGGTCGCCTTCACTGAAGGGTGGGAGATAGGCGTCAAAGATGGAAAAAAGGTCNNGAGATCTACACTATCCTCTTCGTCGGCAGCGTCAGATGTGTATAAGAGACAGCATATAGATGACGTCTGTAGAACTACAATACCATTGTGGCGTTGTTCCACTCAAATTCTCCGTCAGCGGCGCATCTCCACGTCATCCTGCTTATCCTGGACTGGATTTAACATCCCTTGCGTTAGAAAAATCTCAGATTGACCTCATCAACTCCTCACGGGCGCTGCCTATCGTATAGACAAGCTGGTGAATGACAGAGCCAGCGAATCAATCGAGAGTAGATCATCATTTGAGTCAATCGGAGGTGACAAGATGAAAGGCAACTTCAAACACAAGCTATTAGCCGGTGCGACAATGGCGACTCTGCTGTTTGGTGGATTGGGGACGGCGGCGTTTGCCAGCCAATCGCAGACGCTTCAACAGCAACCTGTCCAGCAGAGTGGCGGCGAGGAAACCGGCCAGGATGAGCGCCAGGAGCCGCAGTACACCGGCAGCATTCGCGTCGATCAACAGAGTGTTGATGGGATGAGCGAGGCGGATGAGGCGGCGGCGCTGCAGGCAAAGGCGACCATCACTGCGGCGGAGGCGGAAGCGGCTGCGCTGGCTGCCAATCCAGGCGCTAAGGTTGTGAAGAGCGAGCTGGATAACGAAAATGGCGTGCTCGTGTACAGCGTGGAGCTGGACAACGGCGCCGATGTCAAGGTGGATGCTGGCAATGGGGCTGTGCTCTACGCGGATCAGGGCGAGGATGGCGCGGAAATTGACGAAGCCACGCATGAAGAGAGCGACGCCAATGACGCCGACAACATCCAGGACGAGCACGAAGATGCTGATCAGGACAATCTCCAGGAGGAGCATGACGGTCAGCCCGACGATGGCAGTGAGACGCCAGGCGTTGAGGATGCAGCAGGGCAGTAACGCTTGACAGCATGCCAGCGCCTACAACAGAATAGTAATCCGTGATCGTGGAGGGGTTGTCATTTTCCAATGACAGCCCCTCCGTCATTTTCATTTTCATTTAATCTTCAATGTGTCCAATAGCATCAAATATATCTTTGGGTGGAAGGGGAGCATGGATGCGAGTGTTGGTGGTTGAAGATGAACGCAAAATTGCTGCGTTTATCAAACGGGGACTGGAAGAGAATGCCTATGCGGTTGATGTAGCCTATGATGGTGAAGAAGGTCATGCATGGGCGCAATCTTTCCCTTATGACCTCATTATCCTGGATGTGATGCTGCCCAAACTCGACGGTTTTACGCTTTGTCGACGCCTGCGTGCAGAGGGGAATCAGGCGCAGATTCTGATGCTGACGGCGAAAGACGCTGTGGATGATCGGGTGACCGGGTTGGATGCTGGCGCCGATGATTATCTGGTGAAGCCTTTTGCATTTCGCGAGTTGTTGGCAAGGCTGCGCGCCCTGAGCCGGCGCGGCGGAGAGCAGCGCACAACAACATTGCAGGTGGCTGACCTGACGTTAGATCTGGTTTCGCATCAGGCGATGCGCGGGGGACGCGCGATTGACTTGACCGCCAAAGAATTCGCCTTGCTGGAATTGCTGATGCGCCATCCTAACCAGATTCTCAGCCGCACCGTCATCGCCGAACATGTCTGGGATTATGACTTCTACAATCAATCGAATGTAGTCGACGTGTATATTCGCTATCTGCGCAAAAAGATCGACGATCCGTTCGACCTGAAATTGATCCAGACAATCCGCGGCATGGGGTATCGATTGGCGGACTCGCACCATGATTAGGACTTTGCGGGCGCGCATTGCGTTGCTGGCCGGCGGCCTGATGATGGCCGCATTTGTTGTGCTCGGTTTATATCTGTTCTTTAGCCTGCGCTTTCAACTCTTGCGTTCACTCGATGACAATTTGCGCCTCAGCGCGGAACAGTTGTTGCCTACGATCGAGCGAGAAGACAATCGCTTTGTGTTTGCACAGGGCGATTTTTCCGGGCAATCGTTGCGTCAACAAGAAGATGTCATTCGTCTGTTATCACCCGATGGACAAATCTGGGCGCAACAAGGATCGATAGCGATCCCCTCCTCGCTTTCCATGCTTCAGAGTGAGCAAGAACAGTATGCCACCTGGCTGATTCCAGATATTGCGCCGCAGGCTGAAAATGCACAGGGGAACCACCAGCAAAACGCCGGAGAAAGTGTGCGGGTGTTCACGCTCCCCGTGCGCGTGCAGGGGCAGACGGTGGCCTTCTTGCAGGTCGCCCGCTCTTTGGAGTCCATCGATGAGGCGCTTCAGACCTTATTGATTCTGCTGTTGATCGGCGCCCCGTTTATTGTCGGCGCTGCAGTTGGCGGCGGCTATTGGCTGGCAGGACGCACCCTCAAGCCAATCGACGTCATCCGACAAAAAGCCGCTGAAATCAGCGCTCACGACCTGAGCCAGCGCCTGAAGCTGGATTTGCCGGACGATGAAGTCGGTCGTCTTGCCCAAACATTCGATGACATGCTGGCGCGATTGGAGGATGCCTTTCAGCGTCAACGGCGCTTTGTCTCCGATGCCTCGCACGAGCTGCGCACACCGCTGGCGATCATCCGGGGGGAGGTCGAGGTTGCGCTGGAACAACCGCGCTCCGCAGAAGCCTATGTGAACATTCTCGAATCAGTTCATAGCGAAGTGGAGCGCTTGAATCGATTGACCAATGATCTCTTGTTGTTGGCGCGCAGTGACAACGCTCAGTTGTTTGTGCGCCGCCAGCGCATTGATTTGTCCGAACTGATCACGACATTGATTGCCACGCTGGAGAATCGCCTGCATGAAGCGAAGATGACCGTGCAGCTTGATCTGCCCCCAGCGTTGTGGATCGATGGCGACTTTGATCGATTGCTGCAACTGTTCTTGAACCTGATTGACAATGCGATTCTCTACGCGCCCGGCAGCCGCCTTGCCATCCGCGCCTCGGTGGTGGAAGGCGCTCCGGTGGTTGTAGTCGCCGACGATGGGCCAGGCATTCCACAGGAGCACTTGCCCCACATCTTTGAACGCTTCTACCGCGTTGACGCGGCGCGCAGCAACCAGCCAGGCAATGGGTTAGGGCTGGCGATTGCGAACGAAATTGCACGCGTTCACGGTGGTGAACTGACGGTGCAGAGCGCGCCGGGGATGGGAACTCAATTTACTTTGCGTCTGTCCACCAATTCGTCTATTTAACCATAAAGAGCAAAGAGCGAAATGAACAGAGGCGTGCTTGCAGATTCCGGCCACCAACAAATCATCCAGCTTTTGGACAATGCGCCCTTGCGCCGTCAACATATCTGGGTTTGGGCATTGGCCAGCGGAGGGACCCTGGTTGATGGATTTTCTGTGTTTATGCTGGGGATCGCTCTGCCCTTGTTGAGCAACGCCTTGTCGCTTACTGCTGTCCAGAGCGGGCTTTTGGGGGCGGCGCTGGTGGCAGGGGCTGCGTTTGGGGCCGCATTGGGCGGTCGTCTGGGCGATCGTCTGGGGCGCAAAATGGTTTTCTTGCTAGACATGGCATTGTTGATGCCGGCGGCTCTGATCAGTGCGTTGATAGAAAATGCCTTGGGGCTGCTGATTGCACAGGCTGTGGTAGGCGTGGCGATAGGGATGGATTTCCCAGTCAGCGGAAGCTATATTGCTGAATGTATGCCGCATCGGCAACGTAGTCGCATGATGGTCGCCACGATTGCCAGCCAGTCTGCAGGCATGTTGCTGGCCGCCGCGTTATCCCTGGTCTTGTTGGAGGTGGTGACTTACGCCACTGTGTGGCGCTGGTTCTTCGGGGCCGAAGCTGTGGTGGCGGCTATTTTTCTGCTGGCGCGTTTGAGCCTGCCGGAAAGCCCGCGTTGGCTGATGGGACAGGGGCGCAACCAGGACGCTGTCCACATGTTGCAGCGTCTCATCCCAACCGACAGTCAGGAGTTGACAGACATTGCCGCACGTCTGGGCCAGACTGCACATTTTTCCGCACGCGTCCCGCAGCCGGCCGGTTCGCTCAGTGTGATGACATTGTTTCATCCCGCTTATCGGCGCCGCACGCTGCTGAGTGCGCTGCCGTGGTTCTTGATGGATTTTGCGACCTACGGAGTCGGCTTATTCACCGCCGTGCTGTTAGCCGCCATGCATTTCGACGCCACAGCGACTTCCCCTGTAGCACATACGATGGCGCTTGTCCGTGGCAGCGGAGCGATCGACTTTTTTCTGCTATTGGGATTCCTACTGGGCATGTGGGCGGTTCACCGTTACGGCCGCATTCGGATGCAATTAGTTGGCTTTGCGGGCATGGCGGCTGGCATGGGCATTCTGTTGCTCAGCGCGTTGTTGGCTGGCGGCGCAAGTGAGCATGTGGTGTTGGTGGTTTTAGGTTTTACGATCTTTAATCTCTTTATGAATATGGGGCCGAACAGCACGACTTATATTCTGCCTGCTGAACTCTTCCCCACCCAACTGCGCGCAACCGCTGCTGGATTTGCGGCTGCCAGCGCCAAGGTTGGCGCCACCTTAGGGGTCTTGACCTTGCCGCTGATCAAAACCGATTTTGGCGTGCCGGCCGTATTGATGTTGGTGTTATTGGTCAGTATTTTGGGGCTGGTGAGCACCTGGTTTTTCCGGGTGGAAGGTCATGGGCTTACTTTGGAAGAACATCAAAGCGCAGCAATTGCTTGAAGATGTTTCTGAAAAATCCAGGAATGAAAGACGATGCACACAAAAATAGAACACAAGGAGGCGACAACACCATGCGCAAATGGGTGGAGCCATGGTACTTCACGTATGCATTGCTGGGCATGACCATGGCAGGAATTGCCCCCATCATGTTGCCTCTCGCAGTGAGCCATAGTGGCAACGTCGTCGCCGTTGGAATGGTGATGGCAGCGTTCAATCTGGGCGGGTTGGCGGCCCCGCTATGGGGTGATTTTGCCGATCGATATCGTCTCCATCGCTGGCTAATGTTTGGTGGATTATTGACCACCGCGTTGGCGCTTGCTGCTTTTCCGTTCACCACTTCATTGCCCATCTGGTTAATTCTTGCGCTGATGCAAGGAGTAGGTGCGGCAGCAGTGGCCACGATCGCAAACTTGTTTATTGTCGAAGTCCATCCTCAGGCGGAATGGGATGCTCGCATCGGTTGGTTGCAGACCTATTACGGCGCCGGACAGGTAGGCGGTTTATTGTTGGCAGGGGCGTTAAGCCAGGTCGGGCTAAGCCTCGGCTTGCTGACTGCAGCCGTATTGACCGCGCTGGGAGTTGCGCCGGGGTGGTTCGTCCGCACGCCAACCAATCCTGTATCGTCCCGCCCTCTGTTGCCACAGCCAGCGCTCCATGCGCATTGGGCTGCTGGCTCGCCACAGCATTTTTACCATCGCCCCACGCTGAAAGCGTTGCAACAGATGATGCGTTCCCTGAACTCGCCTTTTGTTATCTTTCTCGCTCTGTGGTTCATCAGTTTTGCCGGCGCTGCGGCATTCTTTTCTCTCTATCCGGTGTTGATGCAACACTTGTATGGCGTTGGGTCAGAAGTTTCGTCCATAGGTTTTGCAATTGCCGCCGCTGTCGGTTTGGTCTTGTATGCTCCATCAGGGCGCTGGGCGGAACGCTTAGGCGCTTTGCGCGTATTGCAAATGGGGCTTGGGCTGCGCGGATTCGCATTTCTTGGTTTGGCTGTGTTAGGGATCAGTCATTTCCAGAGCCAGGCAGCACTCGCTTTGTTGGGCTTTCTGTTTGTTGTTTTGGCCTGGTCGCTATTGAGTGTGTCTGGAACTGCTCTGGCCGCGCAACTTGCTCCGTCGGGCGAAGGGAATGGGATCGGCATTTTTAACGCCAGCAGTGCGTTGGCTGGCGTGTTGGGGGCGGCTGGCGGTGGCTGGCTGGCCCAACAGTGGGGCTATGACGCGGTTACTATTTTTGGTGTGATAGGGATAATCGTCGGCCTGACGGTGAGTGGTGTGATTTCTAAAACAAAAGGAGGCAAAAAAGTCCCATGAAAGCCATTGCGTTGATTCCAGGGACGACCACGGTGCATTTGGTGGAACGCCCTGAGCCTATGATTACGGCGCCTGATGAGATCAAAGTGCGCATATTGCGTGTAGG
>CZCA01001993.1_pt1 | contig 26138 bp, 26 predicted proteins | sample 591981 | NCBI WGS metagenome assembly CZCA01 (sample SAMEA3556810, study PRJEB10932) | anaerobic digester metagenome
GCAAAACCCTGATTCCCCAGTTCAAATCTGGGTGTCGCCTCCAAATAAAAGCGATAAAGTTCCGATAGGAGCTTTATCGCTTTTTCTATGTCTTGATATTTCCATGACCTTATTATTTTATAATAATATTTATACTATTAAATAAATTAATTAAAATGGTCATTAACGCTGTATGCACAACGGCACTGTGGCAGGACGGCGGTCAGTCTACGCCACCAACATTTAGTATAGAGATGATTTTTTATGCTTGACAAATTGGTAGGATTTTAATATACTGTGTTTAACAGCTATGAACAGAAAAAGTAACTATGAACAAACGGCACAGAGAAGCTGCGTGTGGTGAGAGCAGCAGCGTTATTCTGGTGAAAATACATCTGGGAGCTGCCATGCTGAACATAATAATTAGGTGTGGTCGGGTTCACCCGTTACAGTGATAGGGTATTACATTGTACCCGTAAGGCTGTTGCTGTGAGGCAACAGTAAATTGAGGTGGTACCACGGATTGCTTTTACAAATTTCCGTCCTCTGTAAAGCCATTGTTGGCTAAACAGGGGACTTTTTTTGTCCCCGAAAACAACTATTATATTTTAGGAGGATTATTTAAAATGGGCGTTTATGATGAACTAAAAGCCAGAGGCTTAGTAGCACAGGTTACTAATGAGGAGCAGGTAAAAGACCTGTTAAACAACGGTAAAACACATTTTTATATCGGCTTTGACCCTACGGCAGACAGCCTGCACGTTGGTCACTTTGTACAGGTTATGGTTATGGCTCATATGCAAAAGGCTGGTCATACACCGATTGCCTTATTTGGCGGCGGTACAGGTATGATAGGTGACCCATCAGGTAAAAGCGATATGAGAAAAATGCTTACCTGTGAGGATATTGACCACAATATTTCATGCTTTCAAAAGCAGATGTCACGTTTGGTAGATTTTTCAGACGGTAAGGCAATAATGGTAAATAATGCAGATTGGTTAACAGACCTAAACTATATTAATTTTATCAGGGAAATAGGGGTGCATTTCACCGTTGCAAAAATGCTGAGTGCTGAATGCTACAAGCAACGTATGGAACGTGGTGGGTTGACATTTTTTGAACTGAATTATATGTTAATGCAAAGCTACGACTTCTTTGTGCTGAATCAAAAATACGGTTGTCAGCTGGAATTGGGTGGTGACGACCAGTGGAGTAATATTATTGGCGGTGTAGAACTAATAAGAAAAATTGCCGCTAAAAATAGTGAGAAAACCGGTGAGCCTATTCCAAAAACTGCTGAGTCCTTTGGTATGACATTTACTTTGCTGACTACCAGCGAGGGCAAAAAAATGGGTAAAACTGAAAATGGTGCTGTGTGGCTAGACCCTGAAAAAACCAGCCCATATGAATTTTACCAGTACTGGAGAAATGTGGCGGATGCAGATGTTATCCGCTGCTTGAAAATTCTTACCTTCCTGCCATTATCAGAGATAGATGAGCTGGCTAAGCTGGAGGGCAGTCAGCTGAATAAAGCTAAGGAAATTTTAGCTTTTGAGGTTACAAAGCTTATCCACGGTGGGGAAGAGGCTGTGAAAGCACAACAGGGTGCAAAAGCCTTATTTGGTGGCAATGCAGACACAAACAATATGCCATCTACACAGTTAAATGATGATGATATGACTGACGGTGCTATGGGTATACTTGACCTGTTAATAAAAACAGGGTTAGCGGCATCTAAAAGTGAAGCCAGACGCTTGGTTACACAGGGTGGTATTTCTATTGACGATGAAAAGGTTACAGATGCAAACGCACAAATAGCAGTACAAGCTTTTGAAAAGGGCTATGTTATCATTAAAAGAGGAAAAAAAGTATTCCATAAAGCTATGATGTAATCTGAATTTTTATGTAAACAGCGTAGGGGCTGTATATAGTAAGCCCTTATGCTGTTTTTTTGCTAGGAAAAAATACAATTTTTCAGCGGAGGCGTCATGAATATATTAAAACCTAAAATACCTGACCAGTTAACCGCTGTAGATGATCTGCAATCATACAGCGAAGACTATAGACGGGATGAGGCAGCGGTAAAGAGTATTTCGGTTACCAATAATTGCATACAGTATGGCAATATGTACAAGCTGGATGTTAGAGGTGCAGTGTTCAAAAACTGCGTCTTTATTGATTGCGATTTTGAAAAGGCTAGCTTTCAGGATGTGATTTTTCATGGGTGCGATTTTTCTAACAGTAACCTGAGAGAGTCGTATTTTAATAAGTGCAGTTTTTCGTCATGTAAATGCCTTGGTACAGATTTTAGCGAGGTGATATTAAAGCAAATAGAAATACAAAACAGTAATTATCAGTATTAGGATTTTGTAAAGTCAAGGCTTGATAGCGTATACCTAAGAAGCTGTAATTTTTCAGGTGTGACTATGTCACAAATGATTATAAAAAAATTTGTGGCGGAGGAATGTAAATTTATAGGAGGGAACTTTTTTCATACGTCGCTTAAGGGTGTGGACTTTTCCACCTGTGAAATAGATGGATTGGTGGTATCTGACAGTATGACAGAGCTGCGTGGCTGTGTTATTAACCAGTTTCAAGCACCACAAATAGCTCAAATGTGTGGATTAGTAGTAAAGTAATTCGTCTTATGGTGCTTAGTACCAAAAAAGTTGAATTTATTAAAGATTTGGTGTATAATGTTCTCATTACTTTTGCACAGAAAGATATTATATATAATGTAGGTTAGCCTAATTTTGGCGGGTTTTTTATGTATAATTACAATAACGCACAGTTTTTGTACCTTATCTGTATATTGTGAGGAGAAGTAAATCTATTATGGTTACTAAAAAAAGACATACAGGCGGCAGATTTCATATTAGAAATAAATATCCAGTAATGGTTGCGGTAACATTTCTTGTTTATATATTTGCTTTTGTTTTTATGGTGTCTTTCGCCGTTATGGCGGGACCATCAATAACAGCACAGGGCAATACGGTGGCTACTGTACCAAATGTTACAGGAACGCAAGCCCAGATAAGCTATACAACAACCAGTATTGAAAACAGCTATGTGAATCTTGGTCCATTGATTCTTGTTAATAACGACAACAGCTGTGAAATAGATGGTGTTAACCTAACCCCCTTGTACGAAAATTCTAACGGCACATATATGGTTGCTGATTATGATGTTTCTATAAATAGTGCAGTTCTTCAGTATGTTAATAATCTCTTTGGCGATTTTCATCAGCTAGTAGGTGACAACGATATATTTGTTAACAGTGCTTATCGCAGTAAAGAAATACAGGAGAGCATATATAATACAGAAATGCAGAGCCGTGCAGACGGTGAAATGGCTAATACAGGTGAGGAATTTGTAGCAAAGCCAGGTTATAGCGAGCATCAAGCGGGCTATTCCTTCGACCTGTCACTAATGGATGATGACGGCGTTATCACACAATATGCAGGCGAGGATAAGTATAGCTGGATAAACCAGAATTGTTCTAAATATGGCTTTGTTGTCAGGTACCCTGAAACCAAGGCACAGGTAACAGGCTATGGCTTTGAGCCGTGGCATTTTAGATATGTAGGTGAGCCACACGCTGTTTATATGACACAGAACGACCTATGCTTAGAAGAATATATAACCTTGATAAAAACACATACGGTTGATATGCCATTGTATATTACAGACTTATCCCTAAATAAATGGGTAGTTTATTATGCTCCTGCCGAAAGTGGCAATACTACTAGAATTTCCATTCCAAGTGATAGGGAATATCAAATTTCTGGTAATAACGTAGATGGCTTTATTGTAACCTTTAAAATATGATAATTGCAGAGGGGGCAGCCTTTAGGGCTGCTCCGTTTTTTGATAATACACAATTATGGCACCACCATTAATAAAAACGATGATGCCATAAAATATTCCTATGAGGTGGGTGCTGACAGCTTACCATTATTTGGTATGTATAGGGATTTTACCCTTGTATAAGCTCCACCTTTTTAATTTTAAAAACCTTCCTCAGAACAAAGCCCCAAACCTTTGGTTTGTCAATAACGACTACTTTCATATACGTATCCTCCTTAGCATTTACAAATAGCTAGAGCCAAAATGATAATTACCACAGCGGCTATTACTAAAACAAATCTGTCAGGAAACAGACAGCCACACAGTAAACCGATGCCAAAAGCCAATAGACCGCCCTTTTGATTTCCGTAACACCTCATTAAAATCACCACCAACAGGTAATAGATATAGGCCGTAACCTTACCTCTCTACATAATACGTTGGCATTAATATTGTGTTACAATTAAATGCTTTTTTTGGAAATTTTTAATAAATCCACAGTGTCAACATTGCCGTTAAGATTACAGTCTGCCGCCTCTAAAAAATACGGTGATAAAGAACTCTTGCCAAGAAGATAAGCTGACAGAGCCTTGGTATCACGAGAATTTACGTTTCCCTCGCCGGTTAAGTCACCTGTTACTATAATGGTGTATTTTGCAATTATGCTTCCGTTTTTTATAAACGAAGCGGTAGCACCTGTGCCTAGATTACCACTTGTTACAACAGTATTCTCATAATTTGTAAAGGCTACACTAAGAGAAGAATATTTTAATTTAGACTTAAACTGTGCGATGGTTGTACCGCTCTTTACATTTTTTATCATAAAGCTGTCATTATCAATATAGTAAACATCAGATGTAATGCTGTTATTGTTACTGCTACTATTGTTGGCTGAGGAATTGCTGCTTTGGGACGAGCTGGGTGGTGCTGTGGCTGGCTGTGGGTAGGACAAGTCCCCTTTATCAATAGTGGTACAAATACAGCTGTTAACAGAAAATAGTATAATTTTGTTATCAACAGAACACATATAGTCTTGCGGTTCATCTAACGTATATAGCAGAACCTGCTTGCCGTTATATTTGTTATAACCATATATTTTGCCGTTAGCCGTGCGGCAAAAGTAGTTTTTGGCAATACCTACGTTTGTATTTGAGGAGGATATAGAGGTGGTAAAGGTTGGAAAATCGTTTTCTGAGCTAACGGCGGTGCCGTTATAGTCTGCGAATATATCGTCTTGGGTAACGTATATAGGTGACTGAAGCTTTTGTGATAAAAAAGTCGTAAAGGTTGAATCATTACTGCTGCTTGAAAAAATCCTGTCATTTGTAGCAGCAAAAACAGTTTCACCGTTTGTAGAGGTGAAAAGCTGGTTAATAGCCTCTGGCAGAGTTGTGCGGTATATATATGACCCGTTTGAATTATAACAGCTTACTGTGCTGTGATAACGATTATCAAGAAAGTACATATTGCCATTTGAATTAACAGCAAAGCTATATTTACCGGATGTAGAAATGTTGTCTATTTGAAATGAACTAATGCTGTTATCAATAAAATTATACATGGTGATTTCTAAGCAGGGGGTGGAAATATTGCTAATCTGAGATAAAAAGTACACACATGAGTTTATTGACACACAGTCTATGTATTTTTGATTTAAAGACAAATTAATTTTATTACAATCATTATCAGATGTAATCTGGTTAATTACTACAGTTTTCCCCGTAGCACCTATAATGTATGTATTAGAGCTGTTATCAGTTAGCATTTTGTAGCTTTCCATATTTTTAATGTCAGAAAAATCCCAGAATGATTCTGTAGCATATACATGAGAATTGCTATAAAGGGCAATAAATAGTGAGAATATAAAAAGCAATAAAAAAGTATTTGGTACAAATTTATTTATTTTTAACATAAAATCATCTCTTTTTGCGATTATTGTATAGAAGATTATACCACTCGGAAATCAAAAGCTGCAAAATAAGTGATAAATAATCACTTAAAAAGATTTTGAAATTTCTCTTGTAATTTAATGCATAATTTGGTATAATACAGGAGTTGCAAAAATGGTACACGCTTTTATCTATTCGGCACTACAACCTGTCAAAAAGATTTTGAAAAACTTTCAAAATATGCTTGACAAATTACGGGATAATCTGATATAATGTAACCCGTCGCTTAATGGTGATAACCTTTATGCGGATGTAGTTTAGTGGTAGAACTTCAGCCTTCCAAGCTGATCGTGTGGGTTCGATTCCCATCATCCGCTCCACTTATTTTTCCGTAGTTTAGGCAATGATAATATTTGCGCCAATAGCTCAGCTGGATAGAGCAACTGCCTTCTAAGCAGTAGGTCAGGGGTTCGAGTCCCTTTTGGCGCGCCAGTTATGGTGGATATAGCTTAGTTGGTTAAAGCGCCAGTTTGTGGCACTGGAGACCGTCGGTTCGAATCCGATTATCCACCCCATTTGACTCATTAGCTCAGTTGGCAGAGCACTTGACTTTTAATCAAGGTGTCCGGAGTTCGAATCTCCGATGGGTCACCAAATAAATACCGCACAGGATATAACGTCTTGTGCGGTTATTTATCACAACAACAAATTGTGCAATATGACACATATATGATGTGGATGACCAGCTTCATCAAGGCTTATAGCCTACAAATTGCACAATAAAATATATTGGGCTGTCGCCAAGCGGTAAGGCAACGGACTTTGACTCCGTCACCCGTGAGTTCGAATCTCGCCAGCCCAGCCAAAGCACTCTGTAATTATTTTACAGGGTGCATTTTTTGACTCTATAATAAATGGGCTCTATAATAAATGTTGGGGTAAGAAAAAATAGAGCCTACGAACAAATTAAATTATTTCAAAAAAAGTAGAGCATATTTGAAAAAAATCCTTTAAAATAGAAGTGCTAATCAGCTATTGAAAGGATGACAAATATGCTCTTATTTAATTGTATAGAAAGTTGACATAGAGCCTTTTTTATGATGCCGAGTTCAATGCTTACAGCAGAGTCAGTCCCTCACTAAACTCCTGTAAGCTGATTTCCACGGCATCGCACTTGGCTTTTTTCTCTCTGGCTTTTTAACTCCAAGTATAGAAAGCGTCCTGCTTGGTTTTCTCCATCTTCATCCAGACAAAGCGTTTTTTGTATTGCCAGCGATAGAGCTTTTTTATTTTGGTGCGAGTAACGGGACTTTACCCACGGACTAAAAAAATTGCCACAGGCAACTTTTTTGCTCACCGTTGGCGAGCCGTCCTTTTCAAGTCCCTTTTTTTGTTCAAAACAAAAAGTCACCTTTTGGGTGACCTTTTATTTTGGTGCGAGTAACGGGACTTTACCCACGGACTAAAAAAATTGCCACAGGCAACTTTTTTGCTCACAGTTGGCGAGTCGTCCTTTTCAAGTCCCTTTTTTGTTCAAAACAAAAAGTCACCTTTTGGGTGACCTTTTATTTTGGTGCGAGTAACGGGACTTGAACCCGTACGTTAAAAACACACGCCCCTCAAACGTGCCTGTCTGCCAGTTCCAGCACACTCGCATATCGTCTAGCATTATAACAAACAGTGCTTTTTTTGTCAAGATTTTCTAACGCTGCTTTGTGCTTTTCTATATTATATTGAAAAAATAAAAATTTCTGCTGATAGTACCTTCCTGCTTTTTTTATTTACGTTGCCTTTTACCAGAATCTATATAAATCAAGCCTTTAAAAGAATGTGTTAGTTTAAATCATCACCTAATGCATAATATATTTTAAATGACAAAAAATAGTTTATTCGTCCTATTGTTTTGTATAAATTTCTTTTAAAACCACGCTCTGTGTGGTATAATAATTGTCAACAATATTTTCCATATACAATTGCACCACAGGTGTAAAGGAAGGATAATCTTATGAATAAAATAGTACAACAAAATATCGCCCCTGCCGTCACCTTTAGCAATATACAGGACGACAGATTTAAAACAGTTAAAATTTCTGCAACTATGTTTTTACCTTTAATAAAGGAAACAGTAGCAGCTAACGCTATACTTCCTATGCTGTTAACTAGATCCTGCAAGGAGTACCCTGACGCTACCAGCTTAAACCGAAAGCTAAACAATTTATACGGTGCAGACATAAGCGGTTACAGCCGAAAAATGGGAGAATCCATTGCGCTGACAGTATCCATTTCTGCCATAGATGACAGATACACCATGAATAACGAAAAATTGTCTGGTGAGCTGGTTCATTTGCTTTGCTCTATGCTGTTTAATCCAAAGGTTGAAAATGGCAGGTTTTGTGACAGTGACTTTGCACAGGAAAAACGTCAGCTAATAGACGCTATAGATGCAGAGTTTAATGAAAAACGTGTTTATGCCGCTAACAGGTGCGGTGAAATTATGTTTGAAAACGAGGCTTTTGGCATACGCCGTTATGGTTCTAAGGAAGCTGTAGAAAGCTTAACAGCTAGCGAAGCCTTTACTGCTTGGGAAAATATGCTTTCTACTGCCCGTGTAGAATTAATGATGATTGGCAGCTGTGACAGCACAGAGGCACTACAGGCTTTTACCAGGGCGTTTTCTAATATTAACAGAATACCCGTCAGTATTTCCACAGTGACAAAGAAAAATGTTGATAAGGTTAAAACCGTAACAGAGGAAATGGATGTAGCACAGTGCAAGCTGTTTATGGGCTTTCGTACAGGTGCTGCCGAGCCTGATGATACTATGGCTATGCGTTTAGCAGTGGCTATATTAGGTGGAACACCAAACTCTAAGCTGTTCTTAAATGTTAGGGAAAAGTACAGTCTTTGCTACTACTGTGGCTCTCGCTATGACCGTATAAAGGGCATTGTAACTGTGGACAGTGGTGTAGAAAAGGAAAATATAGATAAAGCTAAGCAAGAAATATTAAACCAGCTACAGCTTTTGAAAAACGGTGAATTAACCGACTTTGAGATACAGTCCACTAAAATGAGCATTGCCAACAGCTTTAACTCTATGAGCGACACCATCAGCGGTACAGAAGGCTGGTATTTAAGCCAAATGATGGACAGTACACTTCAGTCCCCTGCACAGGCAACAGAAGCTATGAATGCTGTAACAAAGGATGAAATTATTAAAGCCGCACAGACTATTGTTTTGGATACTGTGTACGTTTTAGCTTCTAAGTAATTTGGAAAGGAGAAAATATATGAGCATACAAGAAATAACCAGCCAAAAGGCTGGGGATAAATATTACAAAATTAATCACAAATCCGGCTTAACAATCTACGTATATCCAAAGGCGGGCTACAGCTCCACCTATGCTATTTTTGGCACAAAATACGGCTCAATTAATACTACCTTTAAAGATGAGAAGGGACAGCTCACAACTGTACCAGACGGCATAGCCCATTATTTAGAGCATAAGCTGTTTGAAAGCGAGGACGGGGACGCATTTTTAAAGTACGCTAAAACAGGTGCTTCTGCCAATGCCTACACCTCCTTTGACAAGACCTGTTATCTGTTCTCCTGTACAGAGCGGTTTAAGGAATCTATGGATATACTGTTAGACTTTGTACAGTCCCCATATTTCACAAGGGAAACCGTGGCTAAGGAGCAGGGTATTATTGGTCAGGAAATAAGAATGTATGACGATGCACCATCATGGCGAGTTCTATTTAATCTGCTGGATAAAATGTATCACAATCACCCTGTTAAAATTGACATAGCAGGAACTGTTGAATCTATAGCTGAGATTACACCGGAAAAGCTTTACACCTGCTACAATGGTTTTTACAACCTGCACAATATGGCTCTTTGTGTTGCTGGCAACACCACGGTGGAGGAGGTTCTGTCCATAGCTGACGAAAAGCTAAAGGACTCTCCACAGCAAAGCATGGAGAGCTTTGTAGTTAGTGAGCCTGACCACGTTGTGTCAGATTATGTAGAGCAAAAGTTCGCTGTAGCTGTGCCATTGTTCCAGCTAGGTTTTAAGGAAACCCCTACAAGCCAGCGTATGAGTGTAGAAAAAATAGCTCAAAGTGACATTCTTTTATTTATATTAGCATCTAACTCATCTCCCTTATACAAGGAATTAATGGATAATGAGCTTATAAACGGAACCTTTGAATATGAGCATTTTGAGGGACCCGGCTACAGCAGTGTGTTTTTTGGCGGTGAATCCCGCAACCCTAAGGAAACAGCACAGCATATTAGAAAAGCTGTTGACAGCCTGCGTCAAGGCGGTGTAAGTCAGGCGGATTTTGAAACAGCTAAAAGGGCTATGTACGGTGACGCTATCAGCTCACTAAATAGGGTGGATACTATTGCCAATATGCTTATTGACTTTGATTTTGCAGACAGAGAAATTTTTGCGTATATAGACGCTATTGCTAACACCACTATTGAACAGGTAAATGCTAGACTGTTAGAACAGCTGGACAGCACTAAATCAACCCTATCGGTTATCCTGCCCTTAGAGGATTAGTTTTTAACGATTTGCTTTTTGCACGGAGCATTTATAAGGCAGCCTATTAAGGGCTTAATAGGCTAACAGGCTGCTTTATAAGTAGCAGGATAAAACCTATACAAACTATTACACAATTTTACAAAGGAATGATAAAATGTTTAATGTTTCTTTTCCCGGTTTTGGTTGGGAATTCACTGTATCTCCTGTCGCCTTTTCCATTGGTGGGCTGACAGTACGATGGTATGGACTAATCATCGCCATCGGCTTATGCCTAGCCGTTGCCTACGGATGTAAGGTGGCTAAACGGTTTGATATAACCGCAGACAAGCTGTTAAACTGTGTTATTGTCGGAACAATAACAGGTATTATAGGTGCCAGATTGTACTATGTTTTATTTTCGTGGGATATGTACAAGGACGACCTAATGGGGATTTTTCGTATAAACGAGGGTGGCTTAGCCATATACGGTGGTATTATTGGTGCTTTAATCGGCGGGTTAATAGTTGCTAAAATCACCAAAATGAACATAGCTGGGTTACTGGATGTTGCTGCCTTGGGATTTTTAATTGGTCAAGGTATTGGCAGATGGGGCAACTTTTTTAACCAAGAGGCATATGGCACCGCTACGGATCTGCCTTGGCGGATGGTAAGCGAGGGTACAAACATGGTTGGTGTGCATCCCTGCTTTTTGTACGAATCTATTTGGTGCTTATTAGGCTTTGTCCTGCTGCACTTTTTCAGTAAGAGTAAATTCAGAAAATATTATGGTCAGGTTGGTTTAATATATCTGGTTTGGTACGGCTTTGAAAGAATGTTCGTAGAGGGCTTACGTACCGACAGCCTGTACACACCAATTTTAGGTTTACGGGTATCTCAGGTATTATCATTTGTATTATTTGGGGCTGGTATAATAGCACTAATTATTTTGGCATATAAGAAAAAAAGCAATATAAAGGCAATAGCAGAGGAAAACAAAGCAAAGGAGAAGGTAACAAATGGCTAAGATTATTGACGGTAGGGCAGTGTCTGCCAATGTAAAGGCAGAGGTAGCAAGGGAAGCTCAGGCACTAAAGGCACAGGGTGTAGCACCTGGTTTGGCGGTAGTAATTGTGGGTGATGACCCTGCATCTCGTGTATATGTTAACAACAAAAAGAAAGCCTGTGAGCTGGTAGGCTTTTTGTCAGAGGAATATGCTATGCCTGCTTCAACAACACAGGCTGAACTAATGGAGCTTGTGCATAAGCTAAATCAGGATAAAAAAATTAATGGCATCTTAGTACAGCTGCCATTACCAAAGCATTTAGATGAAAAGGCTGTTATAGAAGCTATTGACCCTGTTAAGGACGTTGACGCCTTTCACGCCTCTAACGTTGGTAAAATCATGATAGGTGATTATCATTTTTTACCATGTACACCTGCCGGTGTAATGGAGCTGTTGAAGTCTGAAAACATAGAAATTAACGGTAAGGAATGTGTTGTAATTGGTAGAAGCAACATTGTAGGTAAGCCAATGGCAATGCTTTTGCTGCATCAAAATGGCACAGTAACCATATGTCACAGCCGAACACAAAACCTTAAAGAAACCTGTAGCCGAGCAGATATATTGGTAGCTGCTGTGGGTATACCAAAATTTGTTAAGGCTGATATGGTAAAGGAAGGTGCAGTAGTTATTGACGTAGGTATGGACAGGGACGAAAACGGAAAGCTGTGCGGTGATGTTGACTTTGCCCAAGTAGAACCAAAGGCGTCATACATAACACCTGTACCAGGGGGAGTAGGTCCTATGACTATAGCTATGCTAATGAAAAACACATTAATGGCGGCTAAAATTCAAAATGGCTTGACATAATAAAACACACAATCTTATTTAGGTTTGAGGATATAAATAATACCTACGCTGGACAAATAAATCAAATACCTCCAACATGATTATATTCACATGATTTTAGGTATGAAAACGGAAAATATGTATATTATGATTCTTATGTCGGTGGAGAAAAATTTACGGGGGAAGAGGTAATTTGGACTGACTGATTATAGAGCGATTATTGAAGAAACTCAAGAATATGTGGATGAATATTAGTTGGAAAATCTTAATTTACGTGGCAGCTATAAGCAGGTAATATTATCATATATAGGAAAAAGCATCCTGACTTAGTTGGGTTGTAGGATAGTATTTATATGCATGGCTAAAATAAGTATTTTGATAAATTATCAAGCGATATAGATAAATATTTTAATATATTAGAAATTAATTATTTAAATTATTTTTATCATGAGAAGTTGGTGTATCAGAAAAAGCAGAAAGCTGAAATATAATCATAATTTGATTTTGAAGCATATACAATACGCCCCCTTGAGTAAAAATCTCTCAAGGGGGCGTATTGACGTTTTATCTTCTCATTGCCTTTATTTGGCGAATGTCGTTGCCCATAAAATCTAGCTTTAAGCTGTCACCAATAATACGAGATACAAAACGTTGGCTATATGTCCTCTCAAGCTGTGATATATCCATATTAGTGTTGATTATGGTGGGCTGACCCTGCATAATTCTAGTATTTAATATATTATATATTGCAGAAGTGGTAAATTGTGTAATGAACTCTGTTCCTAAATCGTCCAGAATCAGTAAATCGCATTCTATGAGTAAATCCTCGGTAGTTTGGTCATCTGACTTAAATCTGGAAAAATGCTCTTTTTCCAACTTTGATACAATGTTTGGGGTTGAACAATATATTACACCAAAGCCTTTATTAATTACAGCTGTTGCAATGGCTAAGCTTAAATGGGTTTTACCAAGTCCGGTGGTACCACGCATTAACAGGCTTTTAGCATCCTTTGAAAAGTTAGCAGCGTATTTTTTGCAAAAATTAAAAACCTGCTCCATACGTTTTCTTGGAGAAATGTATGAGCTGCCAACAGGTTCGTCAGGATAATAATCTAAATTAAAGGTGTCAAAGGTTGACAGGGACAGGGGTGAGGAGGCATTTAATTGATTGTATGCTGTTTCACGCAAAAGCTCCTTGTAGCAATTACAAATTCTGCCATCAATGTAACCGGTATCATTGCATTTTACACAGTGAAATTTTGGTTCTAAATTTTTTTCTGTTACTCCAGCTTTTTTGTAAATTTCTGTAAGCTCCAGCTGTAACCCTTGATTAGAGCTTTTTAATTTTTCAAGCTCTTCTTTTACATCTCCACCCGACACCACTGCTTTTCCTGCCCGTAGGGCAGTTTGTGTAAGCTGATATTCAATATCCTGTGCTTTTGGATATTTGCTGTAAAATATACTTTTTTCTTTTTCGGCATTTCTAAGTGCAGTGTTATGCCTCTCCAGCATTATGTTTTTTGCTTTGGCGTGTATATTTTTACTGTATCCCATTGCCATCAGTCCTCCTTATCAAAAATACTGAAGTTTTCATATGCCTCTAGATCATATGATGATGACTGCCTGTCATGTTGCTGTTTTGTACCCTTTACGCTTGTTTTATTATGCTCTGCTTTGTTTAAATCATCAATAGTAAATATACCGCTGCTATGCCATTTTTTTATTATGCCATCTATATATTTTAGGTTGTACTCGCCCTTTGTGTCCACACATTTTTCATATGCATTTCTAAGCATATCCGTACGATAACCCCACTTGTTTATCCAACGGTCAGAATACTCGATTTGTGTTTTTGAGGGTGAGCCTACATTTTTCACGCCAAAGGTTTTACTTGCTATTGCCCATGCTTCCTTGCTTTTTGTTATTTCCTTAATCTTTTCATCAGCCTTTTCCAAGGTATCTATACCTTCTGATGACCAGTTTATACCCATTTTTTCTATGTAACGCATACCCTTGCCTTCACCTACAGCGTATGTTAATATCATAAGTATAACATCCACTGGCAAACCATCATTGTCGTGGAGCATAAGCAATGTAGCACTATCGCCATGGGACAACGGCCGTCCTAGTATTACCTGTGCCTCCTGCATTAGGCTGGCTAGTGTGGCATCAGCAACTAAACGCTGGGCAACAAAAACGCTATCTGGACGTTCAGGACGTGACAAGGGACGAGTCACAGGCTTTTCCTGTGGTACAGCAGGCATAACATGCTTTGGTTCGGAATGTTCTATTTGCGGTTTAGGTGTTGACGGTGTTTGGACAGCTTGCTCAACCACTGTGTATGAATCCTTCTTTGGCATAAGGGTGTTTTGGTTTTTGCTAAGTAATCCAGCTGTTACCCAAAATTCTATGCTGTCACGAACATCAGCGGGGTGCATGGACAAGGCATTGCCTATGTCATCTACGGTAAAGGCGTTGCTGGTATTTCGTAATATCCATAGAAGAACCTTTAGCTGTGCTGCACCAGCAAGCTTTATATATCTATCTACAACCTCACTGGGAACAGCAAAAACACTGTTCCATACACCTAAGTTTATGTTATAATCATTCATTAAAATCCATTTCCTTTACAGAGTAAAAATATATGCTGTAATTTGAATTATAACATATAAAGTGCGTTTCCACCATATAAAAAAAGAAATTGAAAAAATTCACTGTAGGTGGAATTGCTGGTTTTATATTTGGCGTAATATGAAAATAGGAGAGAGGGGGATTGATATGAGCTATGACAAATGGATAATATTGTATTGGGTGAACCATAATTGTAGCTTTAGGTCGAAAAATACAATTTTTCCCTTGACTAAAATTTTGTAATGGGGTATAATTTAAATGTTGAGTTTATGGCAACACAACAACTAAATCGTTAAAACCAACGGCAAACTTAAGAATGCGGATGTAGCTCATCTGGTAGAGCGCCACCTTGCCAAGGTGGAGGTAGCGAGTTCGAGCCTCGTCATCCGCTCCATATTAGGGATTGTTTCAAATTATGGACAAAGTATAGGACTTTCTTATGTTTACATAAGCTTGTTCATACTGACCATTTTGAAACGTCCCTTTTTTCGTTAGGCTTTTGTACAACGGCGTTAAAACCATGGCGAAATATTTGACATTAGCTTTTTAGATAGTATAGCTTTTTTACAGAAACTATATTTCCGATTAAAAACTGTTGTTGTGGTTATTGATGATGCTTTTCGGATATGACTATTCCACGAAGCAACCAATTAATCTGACGATGTTATTATATGAAACCACTCTATTTGAGGGTAAGGGAACTAAGGGGGACTATTTATGGCAGCGGATTTACATTGCCACACTAAAATTTCAGATGGGTCTACAGGTATTGATGAGATTGTAGAGCTAGCCAAAAATAAGGGCTTATCAACAATAGCTATAACAGACCACGATACCTTTGCGGGTGTTACCAGAGCGCAGGTTCATGGTAAAAAAATAGGAGTAGAGGTAATTCATGGTGCTGAAATTTCCGCTATGGATATGAAGCGTAAAAGGCTGGTGCATATTTTATGTTACAATTGTACCAGTCCTGACAGGCTAGAGGGTACTTTTCAGAAAATAGCTGAAAGCAGAAAAGCTGCCATGAATTTAGCATTATATAAAATAATGCGTATGTATCCTATTACACCGCAGATGGTGGCTAAGCGTGCAGTAGGCAGTGCAACCGTTTTTAAAAGCCATATTATGCAGGCACTAATGGACGCTGGTTATACAGATAAGGTGTATGGCAATTTATATAAGACCTTGTTTGATTGGAAACGTGGCTTGGTTAGAACGAAAATTGAATATCCTGATGTGTATGAAATGCTGGACCTTATCCATGAGGCTGGTGGTGTGGCAGTTATGGCTCACCCTGGTGTGTATGATAGCTTGGATTTGCTACAGGAGTTAGCAAAAGAGGGTAAGCTGGATGGTATAGAATGTTGGTATCCTCGTGCTAAAGAAGGGGAAAGCGAAACGCTGGAAAAGATTGCTAATGCACATAAGCTGATAAAAACCGGTGGTACTGACTTCCACGGCTGTAACTGTGGTAAGGTGCATCCAGTAGGTACTTGTACTACACCTGATGATCAATTGGTTCGCATTAGGGGAAAGAAAAAATAGACTGATACCATTAGGAAATATTTACTTTTGAATAGGCTTGTGATATTTGGAAGAACCAATACATAGTCGTATTTATATTATTATAAGCGGGGGATTTATTATGAAATACAAAACAAGTGGTACATGCTCCAATTTGATTGATATTGAAATGGACGGTACAAAAGTAAAGTCAGTAAAATTTAACGGTGGTTGTAACGGTAATGGCAAAGGAATAGGTGCGTTAATAGAGGGTATGGAGGCACGTGATGTTATAAACCGTTGTAAGGGCATACGATGTGGTATGAAAAGCACATCGTGTCCTGACCAGCTAGCTAAGGCATTGGAAAAATATATAAAAGAACATTAATTAATAATATGTTAACAAAGTGACACGGTTTTCCGTGTCATTTTTATTTTATTAGAAGCTGTGCTTATATTATAAATGTATCAATTGGAAATTTATCAGTATCATTTTTTTAGATAAATTTTTTTAAATTTTATATAATAAAAAAATAATTATAGAAATTCTAAAAAGGAATATAAAATATAAAATCTTCTGATATAATTTGGTTGCAGTATTTTTAAAAATAGATAGATAAATGAAAAAAGTAGTAGTGTCCGTATTATTAGTAGGTATGATGGCATTGTCCTCTGTTGGTACAGCATCTGCTGTTTATAATAATACAAGAATTCACAGAGCAGGTGTGTACACACCAAGGTCTGGTTGGGTATTTTCATCTATGATGAATAGGGGTAGTGTAGCGTACGTAGCACGGTACCAAGCCACCGCAAACAAGAGTGTGTCCTGTGGTGCATATTAATTTTTAAAATTTTAACAAATTATCTTATAATATGGCTGCCTATGATATATATGTAGGTAGCCTATTTATAGTTATTGGGTTATACAAAAAACAATTTACAGGAGAAAAACATTGAAAAAAACCATGTATGCGGCTTTTGCCATTTTCATAATTGTTATTTCATTTTTAGGTGTTTACAACTATTCTTTACGCTGTGATAATTTTTATATGGATGGAATGCAAAAAATAAAAATTGAAAAAAAAGACAACCAAAGCGCTGAGCAATTTGTAGCTGATTTGGAAAATTTATGTAAGGAGCTTGGCTGTGATATTTCATATACTACATACGGAAATATAGATGGAGAGAGGCTTCAGTTTCTGTATAAAACAAGTAATACTGATGATTTTTACAATATTACGGTGGAGGGTGGAACACAGCGTTTAGAGAAAAACCAATGCTTTTCCTCTAAAGAAGCAATAGGAGAGTATGAGACCAAGGCGATAAACGGGCTGTGGCTAAACGATAATTTTGCTATAATGAACTTTGACCTAATTGCTAAGTATAGTTTAAATGATGCCACATATTCGGTAAAAGGGGATACGGCAGAGGATATCCTTAGTGTGCTTGGGAGCAAGGGCTACAATGTGAATTTTGTGGATGAGAATTTATATGCCCCTTTACAGGATATTGGAATGTATTTTAGGACAGGCATTATTCCTTTTGCAATAATGATAGTATGCTTTGTATTTTATTTTTTGTTTAACGGAAAGTCTACTACGTTGAAAAAAATGGATGGATACAGCAGCAGCCAAATACGAATGGAGGAATATAGGAGAAACCTGCCTAGACTGTTATTTGTGTTTTTGGCAATACAAATTATTAATTATGTAATAATAGCAGTAGTATTAAAAAATGGGTTTATTGACTATTTTATAAATACTATATCAGCCATTGCTATCGCTTTTCTTCTTAGTGTGCTTATTTTTATATTCTGCAGTAGTATTATATCATTTCAAAAAAATGTTGCCTATATTAAGGGTAAGTCACATAAAAAGCTTTCACTAACAACCCTATTAGTGTTAAAAATCGTATTTTCTATCTTTGTAATTATTAATCTTTCGTATGTTATTATGTTTTCTATCTATGCTTATAGTTCCTACAACTGTAGTGTCCGTATTGCAGAAGCCACCAACGGCTATGCACAGCTTTCTATGAATTCACAGTCGGGAGATATATTTAGTGATGGGGGTTTTAACAGCATAACAGAAAAATGCTTTGAGCTATATGATGATACTGTTGATAAGCTGGATGGTGTGCTTTTATATACTGAAAATTATGGTCAAAGTATATCAAATGATGGTACTTTTGCTGAGTCAACAAGATATGCAAATTACATTACAGCTAATGAAAATTATTTAAAAATTAACCCTATCTGCAAACCAAATGGGGAGTATATCACAGACGAGGATTTTGATGATAGTAAATACAATTTTTTGGTATCGGAAAAAGATGGATATTACACGCCAGAAACAATTCTAACATTACGAGAAGACTGTGACTTGGATAAGGATGTTAATGTAATTTTTTATAAAGCAGATTCAGAGATTAATACATTTTCATCACAAAATGGATTAACCAGCAATGGTAAGCTGGATAATCCAATGATAGAAATTTATACACCTGATAAGGATTTTTATGGTAATATTATGTCATATGTGGCAGGTCATTACTTTATAAAAACAACTACGGATAATCCATATGAAGAGCTTTTTCCTTATATAAAGAAGGTTGGGCTGGATAATATTCTAACTGACACGCCATTGGTTTCCACGGCTTTTTTAAATACATTAGAAATGTTTAGCAGAATAATTTTTGAATGTATAGTTACAGCTATGCTATATTTAATAGGCTGTATAGTGCTTACACTATTTTGTATAAAGAATTATTTTTTAATTTACAAGGACGTTATTTCTGTTAAAAAATTAAACGGTTATAATTTATGGAGTATTCATAAGATGTATTTTGTCCTTATAGGTATTGTTAATCTGCTGGTGTTGATAATTGCTCTTTACAATAAATATGTTAACATGGAGCAATTTAATCCGTATGTGTATATAGGGATTGTGGCAGCGGACATAATTGGATTCGTTTTAATCTCAAAAACTTACACGAGAAAAAATATTTTAGAGATATTGAAAGGTAATTAAAATATATGAGTATTATTTCACTTACAGATATATGCAAAAAATTTAATGACAAGGTGATATTTGATAATTTTAATCTTGAAATTAAAGAGGGCGAGTTTGTTGCAATCGCTGGAAAAAGTGGTGCTGGAAAAACCACATTGCTTAATATTATTGGATTGCTTGAAAAGCCAGATTCTGGAGATGTACAGGTGTGCAATGTTAAAAATGCAACCTTCGATTCCCACAAGGGTATGCTGTTGCTCAGAAAGGACATTTCATATTTATTTCAAAACTACGGATTAATAGAGTCTGAAAGTGTAATGTATAATTTAAAGCTGGCTACTAGGTTTTCTGGTTTAGGAAAAAAAGAAGCTGAAGAAAAATGTACAGTTGTCATGAAAAAGGTAGGGCTAGATGGATTTGAAAAGAAAAAGGTATATCAGCTGAGCGGTGGTGAACAGCAAAGGGTTGCAATGGCAAAAATAATTTTAAAGGAGTCTAAGGTGATTTTGGCTGATGAGCCAACGGGCAGCTTGGACAAGGAAAATGAGGAGCTAATATTGGGACTGCTTAAGGATTTAAACGACAGCGGCCGCACCATTGTTGTGGTAACACATTCAGAAAAGGTAATGGGCTTTGCTGGAAGATGTGTAGTTATCAGCTGATTGTGGCATAGAGAGGCGATAAAAATATGAATAATAACTATTACAGTCCTAACAACAATGAAAATCAGCAGGAGCAGGAGGCTTTTTCACCTAGTCAAAAAAAGAAAATAAAATTTCTAATTGTGATGCTTGATATATTTTCCATAATTACTATGTGGCTGTTTGCATATCAGCTTGGTGGTTTTAGCGACAGTGAATTTACATTTAAAAATCCTGTGATAATAATTGCAAATATGGTTTGTATTGTACTGTCTGTAGTTATAATAACCAAATCAATTCACTGGTTTGACAGTCAGCCCTTAATGGCAGTGCTGATCATTACGCTTTTGATGCTTTCTATGGCTTTAATGATAGTAATGGCATTTTTTGTACCTATAAGTTTTATTTATATTATTCCTGCTGTTATTATATTAGGTCTGCTTTTGCTATTGCTGATTTGTATCAATACTTCAAATTATAAAAAATACTTTTGGTAATAATGGTAATTGCAGTTTTGTTTTGTGCCTTTCGTAACGCAACAAAGGTTTCTTATATTCAAAATATTGTACAGGCGGAGCAACAGGTTATGGTAGATGATGTAATACATTTGGGAAATTATTAATAGCTTAGCAGGACAAACCAGTTTTGATAGACCGGTTTGTCCTGCTTTTTTCTGCTTTCTATTTATTGTTTATCCTTAAGCTTGGCGTTGATTTTTTTAGCTTGGTGCTTAAAAAACTGATAGAAACAAAACCAAATAACAAATGATACTATTACTCCACACAAAATAGTAAATATAGTTGCCCATATTCCTAATGCTGTAGGTATCCATCCAACAGAAAAAGCACATATAATATATACAATCATACCAATGCCCATGTGTATAATTATTTGTAAGGGGCGGGAAAGATTATCACAATCATATATGATTGTGGGGACTACAAAGCCAATACCAACTATTATAGATGCAATAATTTGTATAATTACCTGATTAGGCGTAGTTGATAAAAATGTTTCTCCACCAAATATACATCCAAACAGAGAAATTAATGTGTAAACAGTGCTGCCCCATGCCAATCCATAACCAGTTTTTATAATAATATTTTTAATCATTGTAAACTCACCTTTCTATTATAAGCCTAAATATTTTTTGAAAGCAGGCAGGTACTTGCGGGAAATATATTCTTTATTACCGTTTTTAAGTATCAGCTGCATCATTCCTTTAAAGGTTGGCTCTACACAGTCAATTTGTTTTAAATTTACAATGGCTGATTTTGATATTTGCATAAAGCCACTGCCAAGTGTCTGGCTAACCTCGTATAACCTCTTTTTAGTTGTGAAATGTTTATTTTTACTGTAAATAATAACCTGCGTATTTTCCACACGCACCATAAAAATTTCCTCTGGCTTTAAAATTATTATTCTCTCATTATCGTTTACTGTAAAAACGTTGTCCTGTGATTGTAGAGCTTTAATAGCGTTTTCTACCTGCTTTGTAATGGCATTGCTGTGTATTACCGCATATGGTTCTGTTATATCTGGAGATATGCTAATTTCAACTTTCAATGTATAACCTCCTAGTTTTCTTTTGTCGACAGTCTTATTATATATTACAAAGCTTTTATTGTCAGCTAATGTAACGTAAGTGGTTCATATTTCAATATGAAATGCAAAAATAACTATGTGAATTATGAATTTTTATATTTTAAATCATTTTTCATACTTCAACTGTAAAAAAAGCACAATAGAACCCCCTTTTATGGCATTGTTAAAATAATGCCATAAGAGGGGGCGTACTAAGGATATATAAACATAAAAAATAAAATAGTAATGTTAAAGTTAAAATTACAGGCTTAACACGTCAAAAGAGGGAAAAGGTATTAACAAAAATAGATAAAGTAATTTATTAAACATCCAAGCCCTTGCAGGTTTTCAGGAACACCATTAGCTTGTTTAGAATAATATCAACACCGCCTATGGTGTCACTTTCAACGTTTAACGGCATAATAGGGTCATGAACACTAAGACGCAGCAAAAACCAACCATCACCATGGTTTTTGTCAAAGGATACACGCACACCCTCATGGCTGTCATTGGCAACTATCCAACCGTCCTGTTTATTTGCATAGCTGGTTAAATCTGATATGATTTTTTCTCCTGTTGACTTAAAGTCCTTATCTGTAATTTTAAAACGTACTTCTTTACCCTCAACAGGCTCTTTCAATATAGATGTTAAGCTTTCTAGCTTTTTGCCTTCTTTGTTTAATTGTGCCATTTTTATGATAATTTTTGTACATAGGTAAGCACCGTCATCAAGAAAATAGTTTTCACGCATGGCGGCATGACCAGAGGTTTCGATGGCTAAAGGACAGTTAACGCCATCTTTGTTAAGTCTGATAGCTTCGTTAATAACATTTTTGTAGCCACGTTTAAAACGGTGATGTTTACCACCTAGGTCGCTTTCAATAAAAGTCTTTAACCCAGATGAAGTGGTAGAGTCAGTAACTACCGTACCGCCAGCGTTGCTTTCAAGGGCTATGGCGGCCGCTACGGCAACCAGCTTGTTACGGTTAATCTCGTTCCCGCTGCTGTCAACAGCACCGCCACGGTCAACGTCAGTATCAAAGATAACACCCAAATCAGCCTTGTTATCTAAAACAGCTTTGCAAATGGATGCCATGGCTGTTTCGTCCTCTGGGTTTGGTATATGGTTTGGAAACATACCGTCGGGGGTCAAAAACTGACTGCCTGTTGTGTCTGCACCTAATGGTGTTAGAACCTTGTCAGCATAGAAGCCACCTGCTCCGTTACCAGCATCTACAACTATTTTAAAGCCTTGTAATGGATGATTATAATCTTCGGCGTTAACATCTTTACATATCATATCACGCAAATGCTGTGAGTATTGTTCCATATAGTTTACAGGTGTTACAGCACCACCACTAGCCCTTGGAGAAAAGTTATTATCCTGTGCATTTTGTAACAGAGCTTCGATGTCTTCAGCCTCTAAACCACCATCCCTAATGAAAAACTTTAGGCCATTTCTGTTAAACGGGTGGTGGCTGGCTGTTATTTGAATAGAGCCATCACAGCAAAGGTCCACAGTTGTCATAAACATTGATGGAGTAGATGCTAAACCACAATCAAGTACAGAAACACCCTTGTCTATCAAGGTGTCAGTAACCGCTTTTGCTATGCGAGGACCAGAAATTCTGGAGTCCCTTCCCACTGCGACCTTTAATTCGTTGGAATTTTTGCCCACCTTTTGGCTTAACCACTTAATGAACCCATTGGTCATGTGCTGTATAGTGTCGTTTGTTAAATTTATAGACTGTCCTTGTACACCATCACTGGCAATACCCCTAATATCTGTACCACTTTTAAATTGTTTCCAATAATCATTCAGCATTTCTTTCGTCCTTTCACATAGCTATAATAGGTCAATAGCAGTTCTATATTAAATTTACTGAAATTATTATACACTGATATGCTGACTTTTCCAACCGCTTTTCCAACTTTTAATCATAAAAAAATCCTTTGGTGGCACAATAGTTCTAAGGGAAGTGAGTATAGTGGCATTAATAGAGTTAAGGGATGTAAGTAAAATATATAAAACATCAGATGAGGAAATTTATGCTTTAGATAATATTTGTATTAATATTGAGAAGGGCGAGTTAGTTGCAATTATAGGGCAGTCAGGTTCTGGAAAGTCAACATTAATGAATATACTTGGGTGTTTAGATGTGCCTACTAATGGAACATATATATTAAACGGGGAAAATATATCTACTGTTAAGGAAGCAAAGCTAAGTATGATACGCAACAAGGAGATAGGGTTTATTTTTCAAAGCTTTAATCTGGTGCCATCATTAACCGCACTGGAAAATGTTGAACTGCCGTTGACATATAGAAAAATATCCCGAAAGGAGCGTAAGGCGTTGGCAACAGAAGCACTTGACAGGGTAGGTTTACTTAGCAGGATAAATCATCGTCCATGGGAGTTGTCAGGTGGACAACAACAGCGTGTAGCTATTGCCAGAGCAATAGCTGCCAGTCCTCCTATTATTTTAGCAGACGAACCAACAGGTAATTTGGATAGTCAGTCAGGCGATGAAATAGTGGATATTCTTTTTGAACTTAACCAGCAGGGGAAAACCATAATATTGATAACACATGACAATGATTTAGCGGATCTAGCACAGCGTAGAATATTAATTTCTGATGGCAGAGTTTGCATTTAGTAGGTATTGGAATAATAAAGATGTGGTTTATCGTCATTGTTATGTCCTAATATATTGCACGCCATTGTTGTAATGACCATTTTTTATAATTGCAGTTTGTGAATTATGCTAAAGTTACTAAAAACTATAGACTTTTACTGCCAATGTAAGCTATAATATATAAAACAGTATAAATTATGGAAAGAACAGAAAAAAATGGTTGATTTTGATAAAAATCCCATAATGAATATAAAAATAAATATTGCTGGTTTTGGCACAATATATTAAATGGTAATATTTGCGGAATTTAAAAAGTGCAATACGCACAAAAAAATCTTCTTTTTTTTGTTACCTAAAGAAAAACAGTGAAAAAATATGTTCAATATATACAATTATTTTCATCATGTTAAAAACTACGTCTACACACAAAGCTAATTATACAACTTTTTTATAAAATTTTTGTTGACAATTACAAAGTCTGTGATATAATATAGTCAACGAGTTAAGAAAAGCTCGTTAACATATATCCGAAATGAGATTAACCAGTCCAGAGTAGGCACGTGAAATTATTTTTTTGAGGAGGAATTTTTATGACACCGATCCTAGAGCTTCACGACATCGATGTTACTGCATTCCTTGCCGTGATTGACACTTGCGAGGGTAACGTATATTTGGTAACCAGAGAGGGTGACCACTTAAATCTGAAAAGTAAACTTTGTCAGTTGGTTGGTTTAACACAACTAATTGAGGGCGGCAAAATTGCCGAAGCTTACATCGTTTGTGAAAACAAAAATGATGAAAGCAAGCTGTTCAGATTTAATTTGCTTGGTGACACAGGCAATGCTGACGTAGATTAAGCCACATAAATGTTTTACCATTATTTCAGGAAATCCTAGCCAAAGAGCCACTGCGTAAGCAGTGGCTTTTTGGCGTCTGTTTGACACATTAGACGCTAAAAAGCTAGACGATTTATGACGCATATTAATTATAGCTTAGTATTGATTGCTAATCGCTTTTATTGACAAGTATTTGTGCTGGATTTGAATTATGGGAACACAAAGGGCTGTTGTCAATTATTCTTTTAACATTACAGATTTTAAGTAAAAAAAGGCTTAATATGGAATTGATTACCAACATAAATTTAAAAAAACTACCCCTTTGGGTGGTCTAAAAAATGCCTAAATGTTATATAATTACCGATAAGCCAAGGATATATTTTCCTTGAGAAAAAAATGGGAAAAAGGACGGAGATTATAATTATGAAAATTTTAGCAAAAGTTGGTGCTGTTGTTATTGCAATGGCTATGGTATTATCCTTCGCAGGCTGTGGTGGAAGTGGTGCTAGCAGTTCATCTACAAGCTCAGCAGCAAGTTCAGCAGCAAGTTCAACAGCTGAGTCATCTAAGGCAGATAGCTCAACAGCTGATGCAGAAGAAGAAGAAGAAACAAGTGTAGCAGAAAGCACAGCATCATCTTCATTGTCCGAGGATGATTTAGCAACATTGATCGCTATTTCTGCTATTGCAGAGGCTTTACAGCAGGACGATACTACAACTGCAGTACAGAGTGCCTTGGTAAACGGTGGCAACGCAGCTGTTTGGGTGCCAGTAGCTGTTTCTAACGGTACTATTGTTATGGATAAGGCTATTGCCGAGGCTGCAGGTGCTACAGAGATGGTAGCAATATTTGATGGTATGAACATCACTTTTGATGCACAGGGTAACTGTGCTATGACCTCCTCTTCAGGTACTGAGAGCGGTACTTATACTGTTGAGGCTAGCGATATTGCTATCACCAGTGCAGATGGTACTGTTAATAAAATGACTATTGATGCTACAACAGGAGCATTGAGTATGGAGATAGGTGGCAATACACTTTATTTCTCAATGGCAGTTGCTCAATAATTAACCCTAGAACAATCCTTTTCATTATTAAAAATGCGTTAGACAGAAAAAGCTGTCTAACGCATTATTTTTTGGCTCTCTGTCAATAGTTGGGGTAACCCAATAAAATAGGAAGTAAAACAAGCGATGGCGTTAAGC
>CZCA01000829.1_pt1 | contig 26006 bp, 26 predicted proteins | sample 591981 | NCBI WGS metagenome assembly CZCA01 (sample SAMEA3556810, study PRJEB10932) | anaerobic digester metagenome
CAAGCGCGAAGCCATCAGCATCCAGAGATTGGAACGCCCGTACGCACAAACAGGGCCCCCATCGAAATGAGAGCCCTGGACGCATCAGATCTCAGCTTCTATCATCTTCAAAAGAACCGGGAGGCGCCCATACCATCTTGCCAACATGCTCAGAATATCTGCACTGCCCGTCGCCCGTTCCAAGCATCTCTCTTATAGTCCTTTCATACTTGTTTACCTGGGCGTCCATATTGTCGGCATGATGAAGAATACATGCTTCTATGGTAGCCGGTTGCACCGGCGATCCCCACTCCAGACTCCCATGATGACTCGCAATGAGATGCGTAATGTGTAGAGTTTCCTGCTCAGTCCAGCATGGCCCGGCACATGACCCCTTATTCTCACACCCATTGAGAAGATCAGCTATTCGCCTGTTCACAATCTCAACGCCTATGACAATGTGGTCAGTCATCACGCCAGGCAGAGACATGGTGGCGGCTCCATGGGTCCTGTCATAGTCGTAACTTCGCAACTTGCCCACGTCATGGAGAAGGGCACCTGCAATTAGAATATCGCGATCGACAAACTCATACTGATCCGCTGCGCACAAGCACAACCTTAAAACCCCGGTCGTGTGTTCGAGCAGCCCTCCCGAATATGCATGATGGTGCCTGACTGCTGCAGGCCATTCCATGAACTCCCCCCTGAACTCAGGCATGCCAAAGAAGGACTGAAGCAGGCATTTGATGGGACCAGGTTTGATGTTGCATATAGCATTGTCGATCTCCCCAATCATCGAATCGACATCACGCACCGTAGAAGGAACATAGTCGGCCAGATTGCACTCTGATGAACTGCAGAGAGTGATCGCCCCTCCAAACTGAGCTGTTTCACATGATAATTGCAGGGCGCCATTGTATTCGGTTACAGGCACATTTCTGATCTTCACAAAGGCGCCTGGAGCCAGCGCTCCCGCAACATTCTCAGAGTAATTCCAAAGCTTCAGACTAATCTCGCCAGTCCGGTCCACAAGGCGCACGTCGGCAAACTGTGAGCCCGACTTCGTTGGCCTCACCTTCACATCGGCGCAGAGAAAGACCGAGTTCACAACCGTACCCGGCCGGAGCTCCGATGCATACTGCGTTTTTGCAATGCGATCAACCATCTGAAAACCTCATTTCGTATTCTGCAGCGCAACACGGGGGAAGAAACGCGCGATCTCAGCGGCCGCAGCGTCGAGACTATCCGAAGCATGGACAAGGTTACGGTGTAATGATGTCGCAAAATCACCACGCACAGTACCTGTACCCGCCTTAATCGGGTCAGTTGCTCCTATTATCTGTCTGACCGCTTCCACCGCATTCGGCGCTTCCAGCACTAACGCAATCACAGGGCCCGACATCATATAGTCTTTCAGGTCGGCAAAAAACGGTTTTCCTATCAGATGGGCATAGTGCTCCGCCAACAACTCTTCCGTCATGTTCACGGTTGTCGCCATTACAATCCGACAACCTCTGCGCTCAAACCTAGACACTATTTCGCCCACCAAACCCCTTGCTATTCCATCTGGTTTTATTAGAACGCACGTACGCTCCACAGCACACCTCCATGAACACACCGGATCTTTCGTCTATTGGGTAAAGTGTGCCCAATTCCGCATCGGCACACGCCACCTGAGGTGCAAAGCCCGCGTGGCCACGACTCGCCCCCTGTTGCCGCGCAAATTTGCCCAACCGATTCCATGCTCGGTCGGCTTACACGCATCTGCCAGCATATGTAGACGTTATTTGACGCAACCGGCCAAAATCCTCTGTGCCGGCGACACGTGAGGATTTGCAAGAAAAGAGTACGGCAGCATTCCCAATCCGGCCATGAGACGCACTCCGTTCTGTTCAAGTCTGAGCACGGCCTCGAGATAATCGGCCTCCATCCCCTCCACTCCATGGAGGAATCCACAGGCAGCCTCGGCCTCGGCAACAGCCTCGAACAGCTGAAGGAAGTCTATGGTGCTCCGGGCCTGTTCAGCCTCGACCCTGGCTTCGAGCATCTCCGCAGAAGCTCCGACGGTCCGTGCAAGGCCACGGCCGTTTAGGGAAAACCCAATGGCACATCGTCTGTTCGGCTCCAATGCATGCCACTTTGCCTCTGCTACAAAAGATGTAGCCTGCAGCATCTCTGCTAAGCCAGACTCGTGTTTGGCAGCAAGATCAATCTTCGCTTCGAGCACCTTTGGATCGCGCCGGATCCACTCCTCGCAAAGCGCCCCGGCATCAGAGTTGATGATAGAGCCTATCATCGCCGCCACATGGTCGAACTCTTCTTGGCACAACGCCTGAATAATCTCCTCCCCATCGCGGCAACCAAGCCTCAAAGAAAGCTCTACATGAGCTCTCTGAGCTTCATTCATGTCCCCCATGAAAGATGCAATTTGAGCCCGCCTCAAACAACCCAGAGCGCCAGCCACGGCCTCACCCTCCGCCCTAGCCAGCCTCGCCTCTACAACATGCAGATGTGTAGGGATAGGGTCAGAGCGTCTACAAAGCACCCCATCAGCCAGTGCAGACAGGGGAACTTCAACGCCGATTCTCGCTCCCTGGACATGACTGTCAATGCTGCTTTCGCAATCATAGGAGAACTCTACCCTTCCGCCTGACCTTCCTGTCGCCAAAATCGAGCCCCTTATTGCTGAATCCGATCCCCACAGCGTCGTTGAATGTGTCCACGATTGGCCAGCCGCTTGACTAGCCCTTGTCTCATTCGTATCAATCCACGCCGAAAGAAAACCCGGATCACACGACATGGCCGCGGTGAAAAACTCCCCAACCCCTATGCTTCGACATGAAGAACCGCCCTCGCTGGTACTGGTCTCCGCATCCAAAGCTAACGCCTCTTCAGCCCAGGCCGCAGGCGTGTACGCAACCACGATGGCAGCAGCCAACAGGAAGAGGCCCGAAGCGAATAGGCCTTGTTTCACTTCCGAATTCCCCCTTAATGCCATTAGTATATCAAAGGATAGGTGAATTCTTCACGTTTTGCCATCGCCTTTTAGGGTGATTTTCCCGGTCCCACAGCCGCAGGCCGGCTTTGCTGACGCGGCGGCATGGCGCTTCGCAGCGGTAAAGCGGGCGTTGCATCCTGGATGATGCCGCAATTCGGCGTCAGAAGGACATGGATAACCGAAGATGACTGCGAGGCAAAAGCAAAAGACTCCGATCTTCACATCAATAATGGCGGGGCATAGCTCCGCCATTACAATATTGTCCAACCACCTATCCACGGGCAGAACCTGCGCCACCTAAGTAGGTCTCGATAAGTTTCTGTGCGTTTCTAGAGCTTGCATTGCCTGCAGTCACAGCCAAGAGGCTTTATGGTTTGATGGATGCGCTGATCGATGCTGTGAGCGCTTTTCTCGACAACCTGACTACGTCTGAAATTCAGACCTTGGCCATTTAAGAATGCTCAGATACTTTTTCGAAGTTGCTCAGGATCCAGAAAATCGAAGCCAAACCGTGGCCAACCGAACCTGAAGTCTAGAAGGCCAAATGGAACTCCGAACCCCTAGGAACCAAAAGAACCCGCCGAAAAATCCCCATCCCCACGAGTCGAACTGCGTCTTCCCAAAATTAGCTTGCGCCTGCGAACAAGGAGTATCAACAGCTCCTGCCGTCCGGAAACCGTAGTATCCGCCACAGTGATCAACCAGCTCAATCAGACATATTCCACAGCACGTTGCACTGGTATATGCTTGATGGGGCATGGTGACGGAACGGATATGCAGACTACTCCCGTTGCATTATCTCGATATCACGAATTCGCCGCAGCTGTACACCCCTATCTGATATCCCTTAATGCTGAAGATTATCCTCATATTCCTGTCATCCACGCCGGGGAAAAACCGCCTCAGCCAGTCCATTGCAACATCACCGGCTTCTGCGTATGCCCTGATTACCTGATCATCGCCAACAGAGAACCTGGAACCAGCTACATGAGTATTCCAGTAGGCCTGTGTAACAGTATCAATAAACAGGTCAATCGAGTTCGTTCCTAAAAAACAGCGAGCACTCTGCCTCATTAGCCTTGACGTGAGGTTTCCGGGGCAATTGTAGTAAGCAGTGAATCTGACTGCAGCAAACTCGGCTACCGATACGTCGGCATCGGCATTGAGCGAGTCTGGGAGATATGCGTACCTTGCAGCACTCGCCTCTGACATCCCATTCCGTCCCCAACAACTTGCAAGCGCACACCCAGCAAGCAAAACCACAGCGAAAATCCAATAGTATCTCACATTAGACTTTGGTCTCAAAGTGACTCTCCTCCTCGCGCGCCTGTATGGCGCCTATCAGACATGAGTGTCCGGGCCAGCAGGAAAAAGCCGATGCTTCCCGCTGCCCTTATCATCGCGCTGATGCCCAGTGCCCAGTAGATATCGAACGAGTCGACAAGGGTCTTGCCAAGGATGGGTCCGATGAATGATGAAAGATTCACTGCACTGTTGTGATAGGCAATAAACGAAGTCCTGTTCTTCTCCGGAACCATCTCCAACAAAGTATTGAGCATGAGGAGCGTAGTCCCGGATGTGAAGTAGCCCATCGACACATTGAAGACCGCCACAAGCCACGCCCAAGGAGACATCGCAACCATCACAGGCGTCAAGGCCATTCCCGCCGTGGCTGCGGCAAGCGCCCATGCATTGCCCTTTTTCGCTGCACGCCTGCTCCACTTAGGAAATGACAAGTACCGCGCAATGCTGGCAACTACAGAGAATACGGCAACCCATAGGCTTCCGCACTCAAGCACCCTAACATAGTAGATGGTAAAAAGCGGCTGCGACATCATCCAGCCCAAGTAGAAAATCATCGCCTTCAGCGTAAAGCTGACATACCCCCTATTGGCAAGAACCTGTGCAAGCGTCGGCCGGCCAGCCTCTGGATCCAGCGATCCGCCGCCGGCCGCAGGCGGATTGCCTACTCTTCTAGGCTCGCGGAACTTGCTCAAGACACTGACTTCCACCAGGGAAACCAAGAACGCCGCCACGAAAACCAGTTGATATCCGATAGGGAAAGACATCGAATCGCATAGATACCCGCCGAGAAGCGCGGGTATAATGCCGACAGCCGTCACCAAACGGCTTCTCTCCGCAAACGCATCTCCCCTGTATTCTTTGGGAATAGTATCGGCCACCAGACTCTGCCACGCTATGTGGCTGATGGCGCCTGGCACGTTCATCAACGCCACCAAACCCACAAAAACCCAGGCCTGTTTTTCCTGCGGGATAAGCGGAAGCGCGGCGATAGCGAGCAAGAATGCCCTATTGGCCATTATCAGCCAGCATGCCGCAGATTTCTTTCTTTCAAAGAGCCGGAGAAATGCGGCCCCGGCAAGGCTCGCTACGGAAGACACGGCCGCCGGAAGCGCCGTTATCAGGGCAACCTGAAAATTGCTCGCGCCCAGCCTTATCGCAAGCAACCCGAGGAATGGGCTGTATAGATTGAGCGCGAGGCTTTCCCATATTCCGTGCATGTTGTTGACCCTGATGTTGTGCCGAACCACGCTTCGGTCTTCAGGTTTCGGGTCAAACTCTAGTTCTGATTGTTGTTGCGATGACAATTTGCGACACCCTCCAGAATGGAACGCACTCTTGCGCGTTGTCGATCATCTGCAAAAGCCGCCGCGATTGCTTTAAAGTTCATGTCCTCTATTTCGGATTCGCTCAACCCCAAAACCTCGTTGGCCAGTTCATACTCATCCACCAAAGTGATCCCGGAAATTTTGGGGTCATCAGTGTTTATACACACTGCAACACCCTTTTTGATGAGTTCAGGCAGCGGATGCTCTTTGACGGAAGCATAAATCCCTGTGTGCACATTGCTGGTGGGGCAGATCTCCAGAAGAACCCCTTTTTCAGCTAAAAGTGAGACAACAGCATCATCCTCTATGGCTCTGACGCCATGCCCTATCCTTGTTGCCCCTAATCTCTCCACAGCCGTTCGCACTGACTCGGGCCCTTCTGATTCTCCTGCATGGACCGTGACGCCCAGTCCGTTAGCTCGCGCCCATGTCATAGGCCGCACATACTCCTCAAGGCCAAGCACTCTTGTGTCATCTGCAATATCCACGCCGGTAATTCCATCAGCCATGTAGTCACGGGCAATCCTGACACTATCCCAGCCAGCTTTCTCCCCGGCAGGCTGAGGAATTATCACAATGAAGTTCACAATCGGGCCACAATCCGCCGCAATGCGCGCTCCCTCCAGAACAGCCTCTACCGCATCCACATATGAAAGTCCGGTCAGCCCCTTGATGAAGACGGGCGAGAATCGCAGTTCTGCGTAGATTATTCCTTCAGCAGCGCAGTCCTGTATGGCCTCGACAGTTATTCGGGTTATGTCCTCTGCGGAACGAAGGCACGGCATGAAGAAGTCGAATTTGGCCAAAAAATCCTGAAGAGAGCTGTCGGCCTCAGTTATCTGCATCTTGGGCAGGATATCGTCGACTGACGCGTCCAGAAACATCCCGCAGTTCTTGCGGAAAAGATCTAGAGCAGTGGCCGGCCGCACAGCACCCTCAAGATGTCTGTGTAGTTCTACCTTGGGAAGCTTTCCTACAGCCGAAACTCCCACCTTTACCTTCCCCCCAGCCAATAAATAGTAGCGGCTCGGCGCGCTCACTCCCGATTTCCGAGTTGACATGCCGGGCCGTCTCTCCCGAGCAACGTTATTTTCTGTATCTTCCAATATTCAGATAACGGCCGATATTGGCCGAATCATCTATCACCGGTTCAATTGTGGGCTTAGCCGACGTCATAATGGTGGCCACACCAGGGCCGTGCCCTGCCACGCGACAATCGGAGTGTACCACCACACCAATACTTACGGCGCCTTGCCGGTAGCTCCGTCCGTAGAGGTTATCACAATCCTGCAGAGCTACGATATCGCCAAAGCGCAGCTTATCAATACCAAGCCGCGAGATCTCGGCCTTGTCGGTGGTAGTAATGTCGTAGTCGCCGGACGCCACGTCCGCAGATCCTATCCCCGAACCCATCAGCACCGCCGGCACTACAGCCGCAACTCCCACACGGATGCGGGTGCCATCTTGCTCAAGGCCAATCAGATCTAGCAGATCAGGATCTACATTGAATACTCTGATTTCCGGATAATCGAGCAACTCAAGGCCCTGCCCGTAAGCTCGGATCAGGATCTTGTCATCTATAGCCAATTTCTCCATGGCATCATCATCAAAGTCCACCAACACGTGTTCGATGCCTCCGTGATGACCGGTTACAACCCCTTCCGCCCCCTTAGCGTCCCCGCTTATCACGCGAGCCTTATTCCCTATGCATGCAAGGATATTATAAGCCCGGTTCTTTTCATCTCCCCGCTTGTCATAATCCGCAGCTGTTGAGACACCTGGTTCAACATGGTCACCTGCCCAACCGAATGCAGGATCACCCACCCTGACATTGTACGTGATTCCTCCAACTCCAGGAAGAACAAATGGAACCCCATCGGCATCAATGCGGAAGGCCTGTTTCCTCACATGGGGCGCCACAGCGCCCTGAACCGAAACCATTACAAGCCTGTCTCTGTTAGTCCTAATCATCTCTACCACCCTCCTGTAGCATCTAACGAGATGATTCACCTTGTATGCGGCGATTCCTTCACGCATTGATTCCACCAGCACGAACTGGATCAAATGTGCGCGTCGCATCATACCCTCGGAAAAGCTCCTGAATAATATGGACTGAGCATTCGCATACGCAATCAGGGAGGAAAGTAAAATGAGCCAAGATAGTCTAGAATGGGCCCAAGCGATGAAACTTGCTCGCGCCTATGTGCGCCCTCAAAGATACACACAACGCTTCGACCCGTTAGAAGGCCTCAAGAATGGCACCATCTTCCCCGAACTAGTGTCGCCCTATACGCCTCCTGCCGAGACATCGCGCAGCCATGAGGAGGCGTTAGGATAATGCGAACCCCGATCAACCGCGAAGAACTCCTTCTGCGTATTCAAGCTCTGGAATTCGCCGCACTAGATCTCAATCTTTACCTCAACACCCATCCTGGAGATGCCAGAGCACTAGCGGACTTCAATCAGATATCCGCAGCTCTTGCCCAAACGCGCACGGCTTACGAGCAGGCTTTCGGTCCGCTTATGAACTACGGACATTCGCTATCTTGCGGCCGATGGGCATGGATCGACGAACCGTGGCCGTGGGAAGCATAGGCAAGACTAGATATGAAACGGGGAGGATATAGGAATGTGGGCATATGAGAAGAAACTGGAATACCCCGTCAAGGTGAGCGGGCCGAACCCCAAGCTAGCCAAGGTTGTGGTCACCCAGTATGGCGGCCCTGATGGAGAGCTAGCCGCTTCCCTGCGCTATCTAACACAACGATACACAATGCCCACTTCTCAGGCCAAGGGCGTTCTTACAGATATTGGCACTGAAGAGTTGGCGCATATGGAAATAGTCGCAGCGCTAGTGTATAATCTTTTGAAGGGCGCTCCACTCAGCGAGATCAAAGCAGCCGGGATGGATGGTTATTATGCAGACCATGACCGTTCAGTCTACTTCGTCAATGGAGACGGAGTCCCATGGGTAGCCGCTTACATCCAATCCAAGGGCGACCCCATAGCTGATCTGCATGATAATATGGCAGCTGAAGAAAAAGCCAGGGCAACCTATGAACACTTGATTAATCTGTCAGACGATCCACAAGTAACAGATGTCTTGCGGTTCCTGCGTGAACGCGAGGTAGTCCATTTTCAAAGATTCGGAGAAACTCTCAACATCGTCCAGGATTTCCTCGACCGCCGCAAAGTCTGGTAGTTTTGAGCAACATACGCATGGCATGACTGTCAGTGAAGAGGCGCGCTGCAAAAGATCGATATCCTATGTTGTGCCGCCCCACGTCGAGGGCGGCCTCTTCATAGGCGGCCCACTCCAAACCCTCTACGGCGAGCACCGTCCCTCAATGGGACCAACCGCAGAAGGCCGACGCGTATTCGAGTACTTCTGACAGACGACTCGGTGTGGTAATCTATGAACAACTTTAGCAACAGGAAGTGAGCATAGTGACGGACATCATCTCAGAACTTCGATCGATCGGTCTGGTCAATACAGGACTAGTTCATCATAATCTCTCCGCGCCACAGCTTGCCGAAGAAGCGCTCGCTCGCGGTGAAGGTATACTGACGTCCACTGGAGCACTGCGCGTTGTTACAGGCAAGTATACAGGGCGTTCACCTGACGACAAGTTCATCGTTGACGATACGGAAACCCACTCCACCGTCGACTGGGGACCGATCAACAAGCCTATGTCAGAAGAGAACTTCATCAGGCTATACGCACGTCTCGCCGCCTACTTGCAAGGACGCGACCTCTTCACATTTGACGGCTATGCAGGGACCGACCCCCTTTACGAACTGCCAATACGCGTGATCAACGAGTTCGCATGGCAAAACCTCTTTGCGCATCAACTTTTTGTACGCCCGACAGATGATCAACTCAAATCACACAAGCCCGAGTTCACGGTAATAGCGGCTCCGGGATTCAAGGCCGACCCTGAAATGGACGGGACAAACTCAGAAGCTTTCGTGATCATCAATTTCTCCAAGCGGATAGTGATCATTGGAGGCACGAGTTATGCTGGCGAAATGAAGAAATCCGTCTTTTCTGTCATGAACTACGTAATGCCAAAGGCGGACGTACTTCCAATGCACTGCTCTGCCAACATTGGGCCCGACGGACGTAGCGCCCTCTTCTTCGGCCTTTCAGGTACGGGAAAAACTACCCTGTCAGCGGATCCTGACAGGCAGTTGATAGGCGACGACGAGCATGGTTGGAGCAAACACGGAGTCTTCAACATAGAAGGCGGCTGCTACGCCAAGTGCATCAACCTTTCGCGGGAGCATGAGCCGCAGATATGGGACGCAATCCGGTTTGGGACTGTCCTGGAAAACGTCGTTGTTGACCCCAAGACTCGCATTCCCGACTACGACGACGACACGATAACTGAAAACACCCGCGCAGCATATCCCATATACCACATGCCCAGCGCAGCCGAGCCAAGCATGGGAGATCATCCTTCAACGATAATCTTCCTCACGGCAGATGCTTTCGGCGTCATGCCCCTAATCTCAAAGCTCGACGCCAACCAGGCCATGTATTACTTCCTGTCGGGTTACACAAGCAAGCTTGCAGGCACCGAGCGCGGCATTGTAGAACCAGAAGCCACGTTCTCTTCATGTTTCGGGGCTCCGTTCATGCCCCTTCCACCCATGGTGTATGCCGCAATGCTCGGCGATAAGCTCACCCAGAACAACTCGAGCGTGTACATGGTAAACACCGGTTGGATAGGCGGCCAATACGGCGTAGGCAGGCGCGTAAGCCTCAAACATACTAGGGCAATGGTTTCGGCCGCACTCAGCGGAGCCTTGGACCACGTATCCTATAGAGCTCATCCAATCTTCAAACTGATGATGCCCAAGGAATGTCCTGGAGTGCCATCAGACATACTCGACCCCAAGAGCCTATGGCAGGATGCGGAAGCCTATGACCGAGCAGCATTAGGATTGGCGGCGCGGTTTAACAAGAACTTTGGGAAATTCCATGATGTATCGCCGGAAATAGCGTCTGCGGGTCCAAAAGCGTAACCTGAGAGGTTCGTGCAGCCATACAAAGAGCGCCTGATCAGTCGGAGGATCTGCAGCGTCCGAGCTGTCAGGCGTTCTTTTCGCGGGGCGGCACAAAATGCGGCTGCAATTTCTGTTTTTGAATTCTCCACGCTCAGTCTGAAACTCTTATGCTGAAGCAACCGCTGTCATTATCCTCATCACATGACCTTCTTGAACTTCCACAACAGCATGCTTCAGAATTAGCATTGGACCATTCCGCACGAACTACGTACCCCCCATCCAAACCCAAACAGCTTGAAACCCCTCGAGCCGCCTTCCGGCGGCGTTTGCATGACTGTTGAATTTCGATTTGCTATCCGGCGTAGCTTCAGGGAGCGCTCAAACGCTTCATGGCGCATACTTGAGCGATCACAAGCAGCATCTTGTCCAGATCGAGTGATCCAAGTTTCAACCGCAGGCAGCACAGACATCGGCATCGTGTAGAAACTTGTCGAGTCCTACTAAGAGACTATAAAACAACAGTTGGGGATATAACGGACCTAACCAACCTCCCTTGCAGCATCTGGCCAGTGGCGCCTGTAAGATGTCTGATCAGCACGTTTCGAGCTGAATGAACATTGCACCAAAGGTATGCACAGGCAAGATTGAAAAGCATCGCAACATCATCACCCTGGAGCAGCATACGCAATTAAACAACGGCTTCTGACCAAAACATGTGGCCGGTTATTGGCAACCAGCGAAAAGGTTCAGGTAGTTCGCAACGTGCTGCGTTGAAAGAAACCTTCGCCTCACTGTTTCCCGAGCCGCGTCACCAAGCCTGGCCCCAAGGTCCGGATCGGACAGTATCTCATCAATCCTTTCAGCGCACTGCTGAGTAGTCCCAACTATAAAACCATCCATGCCGTCGGTTATCTGAATCTTGCATCCAGTGGCATTGCCTGCGACAACAGGTCGTCGCTTCCACATAGCCTCAGTTATCGTAAGGCCAAACCCCTCGCGGATAGACTTTTGTATGACCACATCTGCGCATTGCTGGAATGCAGCCACCTCCCGCGCGCCGACACCGTCCTCATTCGACAGCACATGTATGTTCCTGTCCCCAACCGCCTCCTCTTTCAAGTGTGCAAGTATTCCGATGCCTTCGGGGTCGTCGGCAGCGATAGAACCGACCATTGCAAGTTGGAGCTCAGGCCATTTTCCCTTGAGCATTCGATACGCTTCCACCACGCCAAACGGATCCTTCCAAGGATCAAACCTTGATACCTGCACAATGATGGGTCTAGCAGGATCTACGCCAAATGAGCCCATCATTTTCCTTGCTTCGCCCTCTGGAATAGGGAAATTCTTTGGGCTAGTGGGATCCGTGGACGGAGTTATCTCAGCAACCGGAAGCGTCATCTCGTCCCGCGCGTATTGCCGGCTCGTAACGATCGCTCCATCATATGCATTCACGTATGGCCAGAGCTTCTGCCACGTCTCTTCCAATGGCGTTGACAGGTCGATGTGGCATCGCCAAAACCACCTGCCAACAACGGGGCGATCTGATTCGGAAATCAAATCCAGGAAGGTCAACACAGCCAAGGGTTGGGGATCATGGACCACTACTATGTCCCAAGGGCCTCTGGGGAATGCCTCGGCCAACTCCCTGTTTATGTCCTCGTACAGTCGCCACTCGCCATCGCTCAGCGGAGTGTTTGCCCCTTGCAAGGAGTTGTGTATCTTCTTTGTGATATCAAAGAACTGGTCAGGCGCGCCATCGATCACATGCCACTCAGCGTCAAGTCCGGCATCGCGCATCAGCGGGACTATGGTGTAAAGAAGTTCGGCCACACCTCCCCCGTAAGAAGTAGAATTTACATGAAGCACCCGCAGGCTGCCGAGGTCTTCAGCAAGACGTCTGATCTCGGCAATCCTGTCTTCTCCTGCATATGGCGCATGGTCGTCAAGGGATTTTTCCAAGAAATCGACTTTGCGGAACATACATTGCCCTCCCATAGCCTAGTAATCACAATCTGTCATTTTGACACCCAGCCGACCATGCCTCTGATGTAATATCTCTGCATGACGGCGAAGACAATAATAGGAACAGCCATCACGATTATGCTGCCTGCAGCTAGAATGCCCCAGTCCACATGGTAGATCCCGCGAAGCAGTGGCACACGTTGTGTAGCAAGGAGTTTCGCAGGCGAATAGATGAGGATCAACGCAAGAAAGAAATCGCTCCATACCCACATGAACTGCAATACCGCCGCCGAGGCGATGGCGGGAAGCGCCATGGGCATGATGATCTGGAAGAAGATCCTCCAATCTGATGCCCCATCCACCTTCGCAGCTTCCTCCACTTCAATGGGCAGCGTGGTAAAGTAATTTCTCATGAAGTAGAGGGCCCATGGAATTCCCCAAGCCGAGTGGACCAGAATTAGGCCTGAATACGAATCAACCGCGCCAAGCTTGTTCATCATCTGGAACATCGGCACCGCTATCATCTGCTGCGGCAAAGTCATCAGCGCTACGACTAGAATGAAGAGCTGATCTCTCCCCCGGAATTTGAAACGCGCAAATCCATATGCCGCGATCGACGCTACAAATACAGGTATGATAGTGGCAGGAATCGCCACCTTGAGTGAGTTAAGCATGCCCTCAGAAATCGGAGCTGCAGGATGATTCCAAGCGCCTACATAGTTTTTGAAGGTTGGAGTGAACGAATCAAACCTCCACCATCCCCTGTTTATCTCCGACAAAGGCCTTATTGAGGCCATGAAGACTCCCAAAAAAGGGATAAGCCATATGAGCGCTATGAGCCCAGCAGCCACATACGTAATCACTTTGTGCCCACTGCTGCATCCTACGGTTCTCATCATTCTTCACCCCCTGCAGCCTTGAAAGTAGGTATGGACACCACAAGAGCTACAATCATGAGGAACGTCGCCACAACGGCCGCGGCATTCGGATTGAACTCACGGAAGGCATACATGTACATCTGCAACGCCAGCACGTTCGACGCCCCTCCCGGTCCTCCCATGGTAGCAACGAAAACGATATCAAAGATCTTGAGAACCCACAGGAATGTCATGGTAACCACGACACCGGTGACTGGTTTGAGCAAAGGCACAGTGATATTGAAAAATATCCTCCAAGGCGAAGCACCGTCTATCACTGCGGCTTCATACACAAAGTCAGGTATAGTCTCCAGGCCTGCCGAATAAAGCACCATGCTGAACGGAGTCCACAGCCAAAGCGACCCGGCTATAAGGGAAAAGAGAGCGGTATCCGGATAGGCTGTGAGAGTTCGCGGCGCAAAACCGAAAAGGGCCAGTACTGATGGGATGATTCCGACATTCCCATCAAAAAGGAATCTCAAGATTATGCCTCCCACAACCATGGGGGTGACCATTCCAAGAAAGACTATTGACTTGACTATGGCTCCACCCTTGATATCTCTGAGAATGACTGCGAATACCAACCCCAATATCACGGTAAGGGGCAGGTGTAACACTATCCATATGACGTTGTGAATCAACGCCCCATAAGGGAAGCCCCGTTCGAACCCTCGCGGGTCGAATATCTCCGGCTGAGAGAGGACATCCGCATAATTCTTGAAGAATGCGAATTCGCCTTCCGGCGTGAAAAAACTCAACCATATCGTGTTTGCTACTGGATAAACGACAAAAAGAGCCAACAATGCCAGGGCCGGAATGAAAAAAAGCGTTCTACCACGCGTCTGACCCATAGCGCCACCTCCCAACTGACATCTTGCTCTGAGAAAAAGGCGCTCCGGAGCGCCACATTGTCAAGATTGGTTGCTCCGGAGCCCTACCAATTACGATTAATTGGCCTTCCGCTGCAGATTCTCAAGGACCTCATTGACCCTGCCTGGGCTCACCCAGAGCAGTTTGAGCTGATCCCAGAACGCCGCCTGCCACTCGCCTCCGATAGTATCATCAAGGTCGGGCAGAGCAACAACTCCCTTGAGAAGGGAGGCTACCCCGCGGTCAACAGGGGGATAGGCGTTGAGCGGAACCTTGTATGTAGCAATATGTCCACCTGTGGAAACCTGTATCTCCTGACCCTTAGTTGAGAGGAAGGCGAGGAGTTTTCTGGCCTCTGCAGGATATTTGGTGTAGGCTGGCACAAAAGCGTAGTCAGGCGCAAATACTATGCCTTCGCATCCTGGTAAAGAGAAAACGCCCAGATCATCTGGGTTATCAACCATGCCCGTGATCCAGCTGCCCATGAAGTAAAGACCATAGTCTCCCCTCCACCATAGATCGAGAGCCATGGTCCACTCAATCGGTTCGCTAAAGTAACCCGCTTTGAGCAGCGGAACAATCCTATCTGTAAATACGGATTTCACCACAGGATCAGTCCACTTGACTTTCTTGTCTATCAAACCGTATGTCACCTGAGGACCGGCATATGTAGCGATGAAATGCTCCGTAATGTCGGACAGAGGCCACCCAACCCCATTTCCGCTGGCAATTGGTGCCTTTACGCCGGATATCTTCTGGAGTTTGGCGCAGAGTGCGACGAATTCATCCCATGTTTTCGGCTCGGAAAGTCCATGCTTTTTGAAAAACGATTTCCGGTACCAGAACCCCGGCTTCACCTTGCCGGTATATACCCCGCCCCACAGCTTGTTATCGACCTTGACGGCATCAAGCGCCCCTGGAATGAAGTCGGCATCCTTAAGGCTCCCGGTCATCTCAAGCACATGGCCATCTTTTGCATGTTTGGTAATAAACCACGACCACATGTATATGACGTCCCCAGGCGTAGTTTTGGCATTAAACTGAGCAGGAAGCAAGACCGCCAAATCTTCTGCTCGATAAATCTGGTAGTCCACACGGATTCCGGTTTCCTTTTCAAATGCCTTCAACACGGGCATGAACGCATCCATCTCAGGCCCTGACCATCCGCTAATCACTGTAAGTTTCTTCTCAGCAGTGGCCCCTGGCAGACTGCAGATGGCAAGCGCAAGGATGAGTAACACAATCATCTTTCGCTTCACTGTAATCCCTCCGCTTTCGCAGTTTTCTTGGCTAACTCGTGCTCGCTTACAAAAACTGACACTCACAGGGTTGAGCTCGGCGAAATGATCGCAGCATCACCTCCAATCTTGTAGGCGGATTCCAGCTTGGTACGTCGCAAACTACATTCAATCCGGGCTTTCCAACACAAAAGCACGCCCTGGCGCAGCCACAGAGCCAGCAGGCCGGAACCTCGCCGGCATCACCCGATGTATAGGTCCCCCGTTATCTCCACACATCAGTTTTATGAGAACTTCAACCGAAGCATTTCCCAACTCATCAATGGGCTGCTGCACAGTTGCCAATGGCGGCGTCGAGTATTGCGCGAAAGCGATCCCATCAAAGCCAACAAGCGACACGTCCTCTGGCACCGACAGTCCACTCTCGCGAAGAGCGCACATAGCGCCCAGCGCCATGACATCATTTGAGGCGAATACGGCTGACACAGTCTTCCCACGTTCCAATATTTCCCTCATGGCAGCATGCCCTCCAGCTTGAGTGAAATCCCCTGAAGCCACGATATTGAGGTCAAGGGGAATTCCAGCCTCGTCCAGGGCCTCGCAATAGCCTCGATATCGAGCATCGGAAGCCGTTTGATCCGCAGGACCGGTAAGACACGCGATCCTGGTATGCCCAAGCCCCGTAAGCCACGCTACCGCTTCAGCAGCGCCAAGCCTGTTGTCACAACTAACCCACGACACATCTGGATCAGACGTCATCCCAAGGAAGACAAAGGGAATGCCCGCCTTTTTTAATGCCGCAATTCGTTCATCTTTGATCTTTGGTTCAGTCAGGATCATCCCGTCGATCCTAGCGGAACTTGCCAGCCGCACATGCGCATTATGAGTGTCTGCACCGTCCTCTTCTGCCGCCGATAGCAATAAGCTATAACCGCATTTCATGGCCGCATTGCCCGCATGCCCTAGAAACTCCAAGTAAAACGGGTCAGACAGCGAGCGAGGTGCACATGGAACCGCAAGACCAATTGTGTTGGTCCGGCGAGTCGCAAGCCCTCGAGCAATCGGGTTAGGCGTGTAGCCGATGCTCTTTGCAAGAGATTCAACCCTGGCGCGGGTAGCTTGGGCTACACGAGGATCGCCAGACAACGCTCTTGACACTGTTGATTTAGACAAATTGAGAATATCCGCCATATCTTGAAGCGTCGGCCTCATTGCAACATCTCCTAGCATAGCAATCGGTTGTTTTACTCATAATACCTTATTTATCTCGGCATTCTGTCCTTACTATGATTATGTTTGCAACCGGTTGTATTGCTTGCATACTTCGACAGCTCCTCCCAAACTCCTTCTCATCAGTCAACCTCTGCGCAATTATGAGCCCTTCCAACTTCTTATGGCGACTCCCTATCTAGCTTCAAGCACCGCCTACCCCGTATCCTATAGCAATGCCCTCATTCCCGGTGTTATCTTGCCTTCTCAATCACCAAGATTACTCTTGCCGCCCCAGGGCCCCAAGGGCATACACGCCAAGCTGCCCGGCTAACAGAAAATGTCACGAGATCTTCCCTTGCCCATCGCCTTTTCGGGGGTACAACCGACGTGGATTCCGCATTGACCTCGTGGTTTTTAGCGTGTTTGCGCAATATTGCGTAAGAATTCATCTTCTTCGGTTGACAGTATTGGAGAGAACGATTAAGCTAATAGTTGGAAGCCGTATGATTTGGTTTCCAAGTTGTGTCCAAGGTCAGTGTCGGACGTGGCGAGGCCGACGCGTTTGTACTGAACCAGGCACAAGAGTGATTAAATGTGAGGAGGGACTAGAATGCGAGTTACCGGACTCATACTCGGGCTGATTGGTTCAATCTGGGGTATGTTCGTTCCAGTTGATGATCTGAGATGGCTTGTTGTTCTTATCTCCATAGCGGGACTCATTGCAGCTTGCTGTGCAATGGCGTACCCGAAATGGGCTGGCATCATCATGCTTATTGCCGCTGTTCTCGGCTGGATCTTTGGTAAAGGCGACTTCGGTTGGCCCGGCGCAATCCTTCTTATCGGAGGAATCTTCGCTTTATCTGGCCAAGGGGAATTAGAAAGCTGACCAAAATCAGCAATTAACGGACTCATAACTTAATTACAAGTAGAGGGGAAACGACGTCGGCCTCGCTATTGCGTCGAAATTCCCCTCTTTTTTACTCGATCTCCACCACTGAAGTCTCAGACACTTGTTACGGCAATTGAACTTTTTATTCATAGTATTATGTGTTTTGCGTTGACATTCCGAACATCATGGCATCTTCTGTCATGAGAGCTGCATTATAAGGTTCTTCGGCCTCGCTCAGACGGTAGAGTTGGAGAGAAAAGTGCACTACGAAAACCTCAATGCTCTCCATTTGACAGAAGAGTCGCTACAGACTGAGCTGAGCAAAGCCGGATACGGCTAAGCTAGTGAAGTGTTAATCGTGATGCCAAACATCACCGGCAAACTCCACATATCTCCCTTGCACAAATCCACTGCCAACGCAAGAGTATACCATTAACCCGCCGAACATGCCGACCACGATCTGCTAACGAGCAGACTCCGTCATGGCGACGCTGAGTTCCGCGGCAGGCCCTGAGTGCCCAGGTGCTCCTCGAGAGCCCTCTGGTACGCGGAATACGTATGTGTGTCAAAACAGACGAATCTGACCTCCTCTATGGTGTCATCTACAGACAGGAACTCCGATACTGTACGAATCGCAATTCGCGATGCCTCGTCTACCGGATAACGATAGGCGCCAGTGCTGATCGACGGAAAAGCCACAGTGCGCGCACCATTTTCTACAGCAAGACGCAGAGCATTCCGATAACAATTCGTCAGCAATTCTGCTTCGCCGAGTCCACCGCCATGCCATACGGGACCGACCGTGTGTATCACCCATTTGGCGGGCAGACGATATCCTCCGGTAACGACAGCTTCTCCCGTATCGCATCCTCCTATCCTTCTGCATTCAGTAAGCAGCTTAGGACCGGCAGCCCGATGTATGGCGCCGTCTACGCCTCCTCCCCCAAGCAAGCTGCTGTTTGCCGCGTTGACAATGGCATCTACACGTTCCAAAGTTATGTCACCTTGCACCACACTTATTCGTTCATTAGCCATTGATCAATGCCCCTCCATCTCCGACACTCAAGGACCGTCTTGCCAGATGCGAACAGGATCACAGTATCCCTATCTCCCTATGCTTTTCCGCGATGAGCTCGGCAAGTCTTGCAATCGCCGCAAAATCATCCTCCCTTGGGAGTCCCTTGCAGATGACCGGTTCCAATACCTCTGCTCTGAGATTTGTAGTCATCCCTGCGATCTGCTCAACAGCCTTCCCTCCCCAGCTGTAGGAAGTAAGCACCGACAGATATCGGGTCCTCGGCCTAAGAGCGTTGGCGAGGAAGGCCACATAGGCAGCAGCGGGATGAGCGCCTGCGAGCACAGTAGGCGTGGCTATTACAACTGTCGCCGCATCCACCAGCGACATAGCAATAGCGCCTGTATCAGACCCGGTGAGCTCGAATCGCCTGACGCCAACTCCTCGTTCAACCAATTCTTCGACTAGTGCGTCCACCATTGCGGCCGTGCTCCCATGCATGCTCACATAGGCAATGCAAACCTCGTTCTTCATGGGCCCCGAGGTCCACTCTTTATATCTTTCGATTATGAACTCGGGATTGTCGTGAATCGGGCCATGGCTGGGCGCCACAATCTCTATGTCGTATGCCGAAATCTTATCGAGGTTTTTCACTATCATACTGCCAAACGGCATCATTATTTCAGCAAAATATCTCTTGGCAGCTGCCTCCTCTGCAGGCTCATTCTTCGAATAGAGCTGGCTCGTGGCAAGGTGAGAGCCGAGGAAATCGCAGGTGAAGAGGATCTTGTCTTCTTCCAGATATGTGAACATCGTTTCAGGCCAATGAACCCAAGGCGCGTGAACAAACCTCAATGTCCGTCCTCCAAGATCGATCATGTCTCCGTCCTCCACGGAGATGATCCTATGCCTGTCTACATGCAGAAGATCGACGAGCATCTCTACGCATTTCGGCGTGCAGACTACTTTGGCCTCAGGATACATTTCCAGTATTTTCGGAATAGATCCTGAATGGTCTTGCTCCGCATGATGGGCTACTACATAGTCGATGGTTGAAATATCCGACAGATGGTCCACGAGTTGCCCGACCATGCTAGGGTCAACGGTGTCGAGAAGCACAGTCTTATCCTTGCCTTGTACCAGGTATGAGTTGTAGCTAGTCCCATCGGGAATGGGGACTAGGCAATCGAAGAGGCGCCTGTCCCAATCCACCGCACCCACCCAAGTCACGCCTTCTTTGATAATCCTCGGTTTCATCTTGTCTACCTCCATATCCCTCTTATCTTTCTCATGCGGAAAACATGATTGCACAGGACGAGTTATATCACACTCATCAGACACGTTATTTGACCCCTCGAACGATGAGCATGATCCCCGCTGCAATTAAAAGTGCAGGCCAATACGTGGCAATCCACTTAACAATTTCCGGCGCAGTCTGAGCAAGGATAAGCGGAATGCCGACAGCCGCAAGAACGACGCCTAACACAAGCAGCCACGATGTCTTTCTGCCTCCGGTCTTGTAAGAGACGATATAGGCCACGAGCCAGCCTAAGGCGAAACAAACCAGGAAGACTCCGGTTGAAGCCGGTTGCCCAAGATACCAGAATACTTCCTCCGACATTATCACACCTGTACCAATGCCCAATAGTATGCCGCCTGGAATTGCCATTGCCTTGTTCGCCCCAACAGTCCCCCAAGCAAGGAAGATGAACCCAAGCAATGGGAGTACCAAGAGGCTAACCAATCTGGTGTCGAGAAACTGGGCCGCCAAAAGAAAACAGCCTATAGCAATCAACAGCGTACCTACAATCCTGCTCCGCTTCTGCTGTGGCCGTTGATATTCTGTCATCACACCTACCCCCAAAAATCGCAGTATTGCGCCGCGTCGCCGGGCTTCTGCACAGGTATGTCATACACCCAGAGCGTCAGTAGTCCTGAAATGAACCTTAGCATAATTCGCGAGAGCGTCCCGTCCCTCGCGCGCAATGATCTCCGAAGCCACTTCGACAATGCGAGGATCTGATGCCCCCTTCGGCAACTCAACTCCGGCCTGTTGAGAAAGGGACTCTAACCTGCGAACGAACTCGGCTCGGGCCAGTATAGAGGCGGCTGCAACCGCAACATCCTCCTCGGCCCGTGGCCGCTGTTCCAGAGTTATCTGCCTCCCTCGATGCATCAAAGCATTCTTAAGATATGACTCGTCGCCGAACTGGTCCGACACTGCAAGCTCACAGCTGACCGTCTCAAGAAGGTTCTCCAAGCATCTGGCATGAGCCCACGCAAGCATGGAATTGACATTGCCCATTTTCTTGTACAGCCCGTTGTAGCGTGCAGGGCCAATGGCCACAACCGAATGTGGACATATTTCCACTATCAACCCTGAAAGCTCCATAATGCGCTTATCAGCCAGACGCTTGCTATCCTGCACGCCACTGCTGAGAAGCTCAGTCTCTGTCTGAGCGTCCACATAAACACCTGCAGCTACCAGTGGGCCAAAATAGTCGCCTTTCCCCGACTCGTCAATTCCGATCCTTGCAACCCCTCTGGCGCGCGCACGCCCTGAATAGGAGGGCTTGTTAGCATCACTGCCATGCCCTGAGTTCGGAGGCGGCACATACGCGCTGCGATTCAAATGCGAACCGGCCCACCAAGAATCGAGTTCCTCGGTGAGCGAGGATGGTCGACCCTGAATGAGTGCCTTGCCTGTAGTGTAAAATGAGATGGTCGCCTTGTTCTCTCCATCGCTCACCCTTGCCTGACGACCGTGTTCGATATCTCTTTCCTCCATTGTCCACCCACGCTCCTTGGCAAGCCTCCTAAGAGAGGAGATGGACGCCTCAGTAACTCGCTCTTCTTTCAAATCAGATTCCACCTACATCTATCCTTATATGGTTAAACGAATGTGCGCTCATTTCTTCGTCAGCGTCATGCCAAATCCTCCGCACCGGCCAGTCTATCTCCACTCGACCTCATCTTCCGTTTCGGGAGCATTCCTTCATTAACAGGTACCATGCGAGCCAGACCCGGGCGATTATCGCGCAATAACTTGCTCATGCTATAACATTCCCCGAAGGCGAGGCATCGAGGCTCTGATCACGTTTAGGTGTAACAATCGCGGCGCTGCTCCAATCTTGCCCTTGAGTCCATCGATTTGCACGGGTCGCACTTCTTCTCAATGCTTCCGGCAACGGAGTTTTCAGTCGAGACACGGACGTAGCCCCCGCTAAAATCGAACCCAATAGGACATGGGCGATATCTGTGACTATCACAAGAGGAAGAATAGAAGCGTCGCACAATAGACGCTCTTCATGAAACGCCGAAGGCCTAATCCTTATAGAGACTGATCATCACAGACATCTCAGCCAACGCGCTAGCGGCTCAGGCGAATACAGATTACTGCTTGGTTCTGTCAAACAGACAAAGGATTCTTGCACAATCAAGGCCCCATACGCCGATACTGCAGTCGTTATAAGGCAATAATGGGAGGCGTGCGGATGGCCGACTCTTGCGTCGCCAGCACGGATCGGCAATGCTCATATCTATGGCAAGCCTGATACTGCTGGCAATCTTCGGCGTCGCACTCCTTGGGATATCGTCATCCACATATCGGATACAAGCAAACGACAAAAGCCGAGTGCAAGCCCTCTTGATAGCAGAGTGCATCACCAAGAAGGTTTACAACTAGATAAAGACAGATTCTGGTTAAAGGAAAGGCAGAGACTTTGTTGTGCAGGTGGGAACCGAGACAGTGACTGTAGTAGCATGCACCACACGAAAAGCTACATCTTCAGCAAACCAAACAAGAAGATACACGGGGCGTATGTAGTCTCAGACAGACAAATTACTGTAGACTCTGGGTTCAGGCTCTATCATCGCGGCTACGCTGTACCCAAAATCAGCGGAGCCACTATTACCATCATCGTTATCAGATACCTCAGATGCGGCTTAAGCAAGGGAGCTAACGATGTGGTGATCCACTGTTCACCTGGACAAAAGGCATTTTTACATCAACGGGGATCTGACCGCCAGTAATAGTCTGAAGTTCATCGGCTATTGACTTTTCACAGCACATCTACGGTTGAATGCTCATTTGATTGCAAGAACAATCTCAAGATATACTGCGAACCTCTAGGAGATGCCTTAGGATCCCGAACAATCAGTTGCTAGAAACGATGGTTAACTTTCTATCACCAGCATGTGCCAGCGCATTCTTACGTGATGCGTTTGGTGACAACCCATAATGTACGGAAAGGACGGAGGCCCTTGCGGCCCCCATCGACACGGTTCCCCGCGAGACTGCGTCATGTCCTAGCGCTTACCGAAGGCCTGTTCGGGCTTCCAAACTTCCCATACCCGACCCACTAAGCTAGGTCCTGGCTTGAGCGTTGGCTTCCCAGGCTCCCAGCCAGAGGGCATGACATCGCCGGTGGCTCTATGATGCTGGTAAGCATTTACCTGCCTAACAAGCTCAGATACGTTACGGCCCACTGGTGGCGTCAATACCTCCATCGCCTGGATAACTCCATCTGGATCGATTATGAACCGCCCTCTGACATTTACACCGGCTTCCTCATCATAAACCCCGTAGAGAGTACCAATCTTTCCACCCTGATCCGCCAGGATCGGATAGGGCACCCCGCCTGCAACCATTTTCGATAGCTCAGTTTCTTGCCATATCTTGTGACTGAACTTGCTGTCGACACTTATCGCGAGCACTTCCGCGCCCATGGATTGAAGCTCAGGATACTTGACGGCGACCGCCGCCAGCTCAGTAGGTCAAACAAATGTAAAATCTCCCGGATAAAAACATAGAACAACCCATTTACCACGATAGTTTGATAGTTTGACTTTTTTGAACTCACCAGCAACAAATGCCCCTGTCTCGAAATCCGGAGCTGGTTTACCTATTCGAGCCTGCATATAACAATACACCTCCTTAACGAAGGTACTTTCTCCATGTGCACGCTTATTCCTCCGCATTATCCAAATTGTGATTTCCGCAACATATTCTGAAAAGCAGTGCCGACATCCACAAGCCAAGAATCTAGCCATTCCCACTCGTGATCCGCTTGCATCACGCAATCGTCTATAAGGCCATTTTTCCCGAAGCAGAATCGATTCGCTCATCCCGTATTGTCGTAAGATCGACTCAGCCCCATATAAAGCAACAATTCGCAGCCCTCCCTGATGGGATAAGACTGCGAACCTCATTCATAGCGCCGAAAAGCGCATAAAAATGGTGGAGGCGCCGGGAGTCGAACCCGGGTCCGAAAAGGCCACTTGAGGCACTTCTACGAGCGTAGCCCGCATACTTGTTTTCGCCCCACGAGCCGCGCACGGGCACGCTGCCCGGGGACTATCTCGATATTCTTAGTGCGTGCCTCCGAGAATTGACACGCAAGCATCCCGACTTAGATGACGCCCTAGCCGAGCTTTCGGGAGAAGATCGGGTCGGACGGCTACTTAGTTAATTAAGCAGCGTAAGCGTAATCGTTGGCACTTATCGTGCTTCCACCGATTAACGAGTAGGTGGGATCTCGGCTCGCTGCGCCTCTCACAGCACTCTCCGTCGAAACCGTAACGCCCCCATATCTTACACAATATTATACCACGCGGCCGCCAACTCGATCAAATGGATCAGCATATGTGCAATGGCATACACTTCCATTGATCTTGGTCACACCCATCCTTTAACGTCTCGCCTTGGCAGCCCTATCCATTTCACGTCTAGCATCTCGCTCTGCAATATCCCGTCGCTTGTCCCAGGTCTTCTTCCCTTTTGCGAGCGCGATCTCGACCTTGGCATAGCCACGAACAATATACATCTTCAGCGGAACAATGGTGTATCCCCGCTCGCGAACGCGAGAGTCGAGCCGCATTATCTCCTTCTTATGGAGAAGAAGCTTGCGAGGTCTACGCGGATCATGGTTGAACCTGTTCCCAAAGTCGTATTCGGCAATGTGCGCATTGATCAAGAACACTTCGCCATTGCGCACCTCAGCGTACGCATCCGCCAGGCTGACCCTTCCCTGCCTAACGCTCTGAATCTCGGTTCCTGTAAGCGCGATCCCGGCTTCATACGTCTCCTCGATAAAGTACTCGTGCCTCGCTTTTCTGTTAGTTGCAACCAGCTTCACAGATGATCCCTTTTCAGCCAGCGGACACACCTCCCCTCAGTATACGGAAGACTTCCATTACAGTCCCAACTCATCTGCGCAATCGCACATTGCGCCCAGGCAGACTCCTATGAATTCCCGCAAATCCATTCCCAGCTCATCGCAACAGGCAATCTGGTCCCGCCGCGCACCTTTGGCAAATCCTTTCTCACGATAACGGTTGATAACGAAATCAGTATCTATGGCCGCCAGTTTCCTGGAAGGATGAATCAGCGCAGATGCAACAATCAAGCCAGTGAGCGGATCAACTGCGTACAGGGCGCGATCCATCGGTGCTTTCCTGGGCAGTCCGTGGTAGTCGTTATGGACCTTCACTGCATAGACCACATCAGGATCAACGCCCATTCCATCTAGCACCTCCGCTCCTTCCAACGAATGACGTGATGGATCTGACCCAGCACTATCATAGTCGATGTCGTGGAGAAGCCCCGCCAGCTCCCATTTGGCCTCGTCTTCGCCGAACCTCGAAGCAAGCGCCTTCATGCACGCACCACAGGCTATCATGTGCTTAACCAGATTGCCATTTCGCACATTTGCTTTTACCACGCACAACGCTTCATCTCTTGTCAAATCCGCCACTCCCATCACTGCCCCCGCGGCCTGGCCCTGCAAATACGGGAAAACCTCGCACCCGGACTCAAGTGCGAGGCTACTGTTTCAGCCTATAACATTGCCCCCCTGATTGCCAGGGTTAAACGAAAACAAACAGAAATGAGACGATCAGAAACCCTATTGCAAGCCAGGTGGTTGCTTTGTCGAGGAAGGCCTCCGCAGCCTTGCTTTTGCCGAAAAACAGCTGCCCTCCACCGCCTATGGCCCCAAGCCCTTCTCCCTTGCTCTGCTGGAGAATAACGACCACAATAAGGAGTATTGACAAGATAAACTCAAGAACAATCAAAAGCGTCTCCAACGCAGCAACCTCCCATCGCTCCGACTCCAACTGATTCTATCATACACCGTCCTGCTTTACAACGGTACCGCTCCTTCGGGACGGCGTCAACCTACTGTAGGAAAGAACAGCTAAGAGACCATTGGCTAATCCCGGTATGCCGACTCTGTCGTTAAAACCGTATAAGCTTGTTTTATCCAGCGCTATTGTTTGATGCTGGT
>CZCA01000524.1_pt2 | contig 25999 bp, 13 predicted proteins | sample 591981 | NCBI WGS metagenome assembly CZCA01 (sample SAMEA3556810, study PRJEB10932) | anaerobic digester metagenome
CCCCAAACTCGAATAGCGACTCCGTATCCCATCTTTTCCCTCCTCTCCGTTCTTTGTATGATGGATTGTGCTACACAAACCAGGCTGCTCCTACGGCATCAAGATCCTTTGATATCTCAAGCCCCACTTCCGTATAACACGAATCATCAGCAAGGACGTGAATCACCCCTTTATCTCCTCCAAGGGTGTGAATCTTGCCACTTTGTTCAAGCTGAGCAAACTGATTTGGGTATACCTGCACGATGTAGGACTGCAATTGCCGGAACAGTCGGTAAGACGGCCAGTAGGTCGCCTGCTCTATCAAGTCACGCGCCTCGTCATCCCACGGGATTACTATTGAAACCGTATTGGAATCAATGATACGGAATTTGCCTGCAATGTCAGCAAAGGGAAAGCTCAACGTCTTTCGTTCCTCTTCCACTGCATTCATAATGCATTCCTTGTCAAGCCTATCTCCCTCGATATCGTACAGTCTGCGGAAATAGCTTTCGACTGTCTGTAAACCCAGTGGATCATCGGCGCTCCTTAGGACCATTCGGGTAACAGAGGCAGTCCGCTGAAACCAACCCAGCAGCTTGTGGCCAACAGGTTCAAATACGTAGACATGTCCCATAGTCAACTTGCCTTCCCGGTTGCACCTGCCTGCAGCTTGAGCGATAGAATCAAGTCCGGCCGCAGCTCGAAAAACAACGGGAAAGTCCAAATCAACACCGGCTTCCACAAGCTGAGTTGAAACAACCAGGCACTCACTGCCTTCCTTAAGAGCACGTCGAATCTTGTCCAACTCTTCGCTGCGGTGCTTCGGACACATGCAAGCGCTTAGATGAAATACGCCTTCTTTGTCCGCAACAAGCTTGTAAAGCCCACGGGCATGGGATCTTGAATTGACTATGCACAGTGCCTGACAGTGTTTCTTAAGCTCAGATGCGAGGGCATTATCATCCATCGGGCCAAGCTGCACTACATTTACTCTGCGGAAAGCCTCATAAAGGCGCGGGGGATCGGGAGCTATCTCGCGAATATGGACGGTCTCGGGCATCAGATCCCCTAATGCCGGCTGAGTGGCTGTGCATAACACAACAGTGGAGCCGTAGTTTTCAGTGAGTTCACGCAGTGCGGCAAGACAAGGTGTCAAATAATCTGTAGGAAGCATTTGAGCCTCGTCCAGTATGATTACACTACGTGCTATGTTATGGAGCTTACGACAACGCGAGCTGCGGTTTGCGAAGAGGGACTCGAAGAATTGGACATTGGTAGTAACAATGACAGGAGCATCCCAGTTCTCGGTCGCAAGGCGCAACCTGGCAATGTCCTCATTCCAGTCTTCAGAATCCTCATCGGGAAATTCAAAACTACTATGGTGCTCTAAAACACCTTCATCCCCCAAAGCTCTCCGGAATACCTTGGCATTCTGTTCAATTATACTGGTAAATGGGATTACATAGATGACGCGCTCTAGTCCATAGAGAGAAGCATGCTTCAGCGCAAAAGCCAGTGATGATAAGGTTTTGCCGCCACCCGTAGGAACCGTCAAGCTGAATAACCCGGGCTCAAGTTCTGCCTTATCTATGCAGGCCCTAAGAATATCCCCACGATACCGGTTTACCGGCGTGTCTTCAGCTGAGGTGAGAAGTTTCGCCAGGTGCTGATCAAGACGTTGTTTTAACTCAGGGGTAGTTGGATACTCACTTCCGCGGATATATGCTTTCTTGTGATCCATTACACATTCAGTATCAAGAAAGTCAGCATCAACGAGGCAAGAGTAGAGCATTCGAATGAAGAACTGAAGGCTGAAACCCTCCTGGCCTTCCAGGGGAAATATAGGCAGTCTCATAGAGTCTCCCTTGGGAAATAGGAGATCGGCTTCCGTATACGCGCTATAGTCGCGCACCTTGCGCTTGAGGCGCGCAGTCAAAGACGGCTCGTCCGCTATGCTTCCGTGATCAGGTATACCGGCATGATGTCCTGCCACAACATACGCAAGAACAGTGCCAATAGCTTGTCCATATAGTGTAATTGCTTCCTGAGCTCCCGCAGTGGAGTGATCTACCCTAAGAGGAGCTCCATTCAGGCGTTGTTGGAACTCTTTGGAGAATTTTCCTAGGTCATGAAGAAGGCCAGTACTATATCCGTACTCTCCTGCGCAGAATGCTAAGGCAAACCTTCGAGCCAGCTCCGCCACGGACACAAGATGCTCTTCCACAAGCTGCCAATTAGCTTTGTCAGTGCCGTTGGTGTGTGCATAGTAAACAGTCACCTGAGACATCTCTCCCACACCATATAAGCCTTTTAAACATCATGGAAGCTTCGAAATAGCACCGTATGGTTGGCATAAACCAGGCCTATGAATTGTCTCGCGTAATACCTCTCAAATACGCCAGACTACTCTTATTTTCTTCTTATAACAGATTTATCCTTCTTTACCTCCTTGATCGGCATAAGAACCAAAATTCCTCCAACAAGGCTTACATTTGGTCGTTACCTACCCGTGCGGGGGACTTTCACCCCCGTATGAAGCGCCATGCCCGGCGCACCCGTGATTGAGCTCTGTCAATCCACGCACCCGCGGGGGTAGTCTTCACTACAACAAACAGGCATCTCCGCAATGCAATTCCTGCAGATAGGCTGACCCCGATATGCCATGGTTCCTTCGGTAATGCCGCAGAACATACACCCCCTCACATACTTCGTGAGAACTATCGTATCTCCATTTGAGTAGACCTCGATTTCGGTCCCTTGTCCGATCCCGTGCTGTGCCCTGAATGCCTCAGGCAACACGATCCTACCGAAGCCATCAAGTCGTCGGATGATAGGTATTGATTTCATAATCTCTTGTTGTCCTCCTAATCATAAAGTCAATCCAATTCCATTATATAACATATAGTGCTTTATCAGGCATGTAATTGCAAGGAAATTTCCGAATCTTGTATAACATGCAAGCATACTTCTTGGTTGAGCGCCTGGTTGAATGGATCTAACACACGTGGTACAATTCCTTTCATGACATGCTCATATTCATGAAATGAGTCCTGTCAGTCATGCGTGAAGAAGCACGATTTTGGGTGGATGACGCCACATGGGATTTAGAGTGCGCCCAAGACATGCTTGACCATGGGCGACACAACTATGCAGTATGGCTCTCCAGGCAGTCAATTGAAAAACTCCTTAAGGCTTGCTATCTAATTGTCCTTAGATTGTCGGTTCCCAGAGATCACAACCTGTTAGTTCTTGGACGTGAGTGCTTCGGCGACACAATAACAGAGATTAACTCGCAGCTAAGCTTTTTAAACCCGTACTATACATCAGCCCGGTGTGTTGATCCAGCCCTTGGCGCCCCGAAGGATATATATGATCGCGCATTCGCAGAACAGGCTTTGACAAAAGCGCGGGAGGTGTTCCAGTGGATTCGGTCGAAGGTGAGCTTAGACTAGCAGACATCCGAAAACTCCTTCACAAGGTGGGCGCAGGTCGGGGTATCCTTTTTGGTTCCCGCGCACGCGGTGACTATCTCCTTTCAAGTGATGTAGACCTCATCGTCATCAGCGACGATTTTGCTGGCACAAGCTTTCCGCAACGAATGATCTTTCTCCATGAACACTGGGAACTCCCGTACTATCTTGAAGGGCTGCCATATACTGAAGAAGAATTCGCACGTCTAAAACACACTAGTAGCGTAGAGTAGGATGCAATGAGATATGGTATTGAGGTCTATCCGGAGCCGTAGGTTTCACCTTGCTTGCCTTGAATCTAAGCAATGGAATTCCCGACGGATAATAGAGAGTTTTAATCCACGCACCCGCATAGGATGCGACTCTATGATGTAGCAACCTAGATATCGCCTCTACCTACATAGCATATGCCCGACCACTTCTCTTTTCGTCTTATGATAGACTTATCCTTTTCGTGTTCCCCTGCAACTGGCTCTAGAATTGCCTCAAGGTGAATGGACAGATATGTCAAGCCGGTACGTGATTGTCCGGATCTTGTGCCTTTATGTAATCACGGATCTCCCTCAAGAATGCTCTTTTGTTTTCTTTAGATAAGGCTAGAAATCTATGAAGGATGCCTTCTACTTCGAGTTCATCAAGACGCTTTTCACAGTCATGGAGCGCTTGATATGCTACTTCGCGCTGTTTACTTGACAAGTACGGTGGCATATCCAGTAGTTGTGTTCTGTACACATTAACAGTCGGGGCATCTGATTTCTTTATGTCCTGATGGCTAGGAACGTTACTACTTATCCAGTCAGTAGCCATCTGTTCCCTTTTGGCGCCGATAGACTTCATAATACCTGAGTAAATATATTCGTTATCCAAAGGTGGAGCATCATCGGCAAATGCTTCATAATTCTGCTCCTTGCATCGTTTACACAGGTTAGTAAACGCATCCCCATCAAGGGAGTCGTTATCCAATTGATTGTAATGGGTCTCAATTAGATCAAGCTGCCTCTGCACCAATTTCAAATCCTCGACATTTCGCTCCTGCCCTTCATATACTTGTATTAAGACCGCGACTTCGTTTCTCCAGTTGGCTATGTCGCTAAGAGAGCTTAACTCTCTAATATTGTATACTGCAGTTGTTCTCGATTTATAGAATTCAAGCTGATCTTTACACGCCTTCACGAATTCTGTCAACTTCATGGCTGCACTTCTAATATCACTTTGATCGATATCCTTGTCTTTTCTACCCTTCGCCTTATCTAGACGCTCATAGAACTCTTTGGCCTGACATAGCCAATCATTTAGCACAGAAACCTTTGTTTCTTTGGTGACTATGTTAGTTAGAATCATGTTGTCAATGTCAGATGCTACTGTACGAAGCTCAGTTAGGAAATCAATGTGTTCCTCGATTCGTTCTACATGTTCATCCAACTGTTGCCTTTCTTCTTCAAGGCCAAGTCTGGCAAGATTGCCTCCAATCTTGACCTGCATATGATGCTTGAATTTATCTAGATGCTCCCTAGTGAAGATCTTCTGTTGTCGTAACCACGTGCTAAACCGACTCCTAATGGCCTCTCGTGCATCAGCAAGATGCTTTTCTACCTCGGCTGCTTGCTCCGGTCTCCATTCTGCCGGTTTATGTTTCATAGAATTATAGATGTCTACGAGATCTGCAGCTCCCCATGATAAAAGGGAAACGTCATCGGAATCAATACCTCTATGGATTTTTTCCAGCGCATAAGTGAAACTTTTTTGAAAGGCATTNNTGCACCGCGGGCACCGCTCCGAAGGTGTTCACATCTGTAATACAATTGCTGAGGTATAGGTATTCGCTTGCCTAAAGCGTGTTCTTTCACAAGAAAGGCGCTTTTCCCTTCCAAGGTAGTTTCTAAATCCCACTGATCCAGAAAGATCTCCCACTCAGATATGCTCTCCCTAGAAGCCTGCATAAGGGTAGTAGCCTCAAGGACAGGCAAAGATAGGAAATTACCTGGCATAGCATTCTGCAGCCACTTGTCAATACTAATGGCTTCATTATTTTGAAATAGCTGAAGGTCATTCTTCCTGCTTCCTGCGAAATAAGCCAGAAGAAGCCCTGCAGAAGCAATATTACATCCGTAGGGAGGACTGCACAACAATGTCATTGCCTCCCCCATATTCATAGGCGCTCGATCCTTGCCAGCTTCGGAATATAATTTACTCTCAAGAACTTCAATTATGTGTCTTACTTCCTTATTTGACGGAATCCTTCGTAGTGAACCATCACTGCCAATAGTACCCCATGCCTCGACTAGTACCTCATGAGCTCTATTGCGTTCTTGGGGACTTCGACTAGTTATCCAATCATGATCTAGTGTTCCCATGAATAATGCTCTTGTGAAGGATTGGCTATCCCTTACAGCGTTGCCTCTTGCTGTATGAAATCCATCAAAGGGAAACTGTATCCGCCTAGGGTATACTACATCGAACAACTGGGTCAATGTATTCTTGGTTCTAGACTCAGTAAGCTGCCTATTTGTTGCAAAGACTATATGTCTCGCCCTTTCCAGCTCAGAAAACTGATTTTGCATTTCTTGTTCAAGACTATTCTTTCTCTCGAGTACAAAGTGCTCATATTTCTTAGATTCCTCTTCGTTCATCTGCTCGTCTAACACCCAATACTCAGCAATCCTCTGGCCGAATGTAGCGTCCGTATCGTAGAGAAATAGCACTGCAAGTGGTATGCCTATATCATAATTAATACCCTCTTCTTCCATGATCGACCGAATGATCTTTGAGGTATTTTCTTTTACAGATTCAATGTTACTTTCAGGTCCCACATAGCAGTAGATCAGCTGGCCTTTCCCTTTGTCTACCTCTATTGAATCGCGCCATGTCCGCACTGCGAATTTGAGTTGCCCCTCAAGAATGGATACGTTAGCTACATGAACTTTGTAATTCCATTCGCGGGTAGATATCCTATTCTCGGGGCCGAAATCTGTATTGTATATTTCGCCAACTATTCCCCAAGCAATACTCTTTTGCGTAAAAATTTCGGCGCGCCTCGACGAATCAATGTCCGCAGCCCTTACCCCCAATTGCTGGAGAAAAGTCTTCCTCGGAATAGCATCGCCTGCAATTTCGTACTGATTTAGCAAATCGTTCCATTCCAATACCGCATATTCACGTTCCAGTGAATCCACCGCGGCCTCTATTGCCTCGGTTTGCAGGTCACTAAACATGACTAAAGCCTGTATATAGTCTTGTTTAGATTCAACTTTTATTCCGATTTTCGCCGATATGAGGACGGCCTTTAGGGCCACTTTTTCATCTTGCGATAACTCGTTCTGATATTTTCGAAGCACACTCTCATAACCATGCGCAATAGCCCCCTGCTGTCCGTATCTCTCTGTAGCAAGAAACTCATGGATCAGATCCTGATTACAAAGATCAACAGGGGTTATGGTTGCCCCGGGTTCAAACTGCATATTCTCAAAGTTACGATATACGTCCGCAAGAAGTGAAAGCGCAGAACGTTGCTGAAGTGATTTTCCAATAGAAGTCAGTTTATACAATGTCCAACTTGAACACGGATGAAGAGGCCAGCACCCTTTACGTATAATCCTGTCGAATCTGTTCTCGTCCATCCATAACGCATGGTTTTTTATGTCAGGAAACCAGCGTTTCATCAGCATCTGAACAGAGCGTGAATTCTCCTTGGTTTGGGCAAGATGCGCTCCCAGTGCCTTGTCGTCCCTTTTTTCCAGTAGATTTGCTATCAGTGTTTCTAAGTTGGTAGATAGCCGGATTTTACGCACAACATCATAGCGAGTTACGTAGCGGTTCAGGTCCTCGCGTATCTCAGGTGCGACACGCGATATGTAAGCTCTTAATTCATACTGGATAAAACATAACAAAAAGACTCCATCATTGTTAGCTTGTACACATTCAAAAAGCTGCTGTAAAGCCCCAGAGCCAGCAACATGAGGTTTCTGAACCGAAAACTCCAAATAGCGTCCGAATTCATCGAATATGATTACTATACCGGCAAAAGGCTTGCCATCGCCGCAATACGTCTCCTTAGTAACACGGATAAAATCATTAAGGGATTCCAGTCCAACAGCTCGAATAGGGGTACCCATTTTGTGTTGATAGATATCGCTTACTTTCCTAAAGGTCTCTTCATCCTGGCACCTTAATGCTTCAATGATTTCGTTCATTTCACAGGATTGGCCAAACGCGTCTGTGAATTCATCCTTCAGTGCGGGGAAAAACGATTCTGTGAAATGAATTGCAATCCTAAAACGCGGCCTTAAGTCCTCAAGAGCCGCGGTGTCTAATCCATTCTCATTCAAGACCCGCAGTACCTGACGTATTATTTCTGCATTCAAATCGAAGTCTTGCATTCCGTTGAGCGCAACTACCAGGAACGGTCTATCCGATGCTTTTATAAGTTCTTTTGCCTGCCTTCCAATCTTGGTGTCGGCCATAGACATATTGGCAAGAATCTTATCTGCGACAGCAGAATTACGGTTGCTAAGTAAACAGGCAAGTGTTATGGCAAGATGGGATTTACCTGTTCCGTATCCTGCTATAGCCATGGTGAATGGCTCGTCGGGATTTTGTCCGCTGATACGTTCAAGAATATCAAGGGTAAATGTAGCAGTATCTACAAGATTGTGGCCCGTTGCGCGCAAATCTTCTTCCTCTACACCATGATATGTGGGGCCATGAAATACGTAGTGTTCTGCAGCCTTGCTAGCTAATTCCCTATTTTCTTCGAACCATCCTAACTGAACTGCACCGTCAAAAAGAAGATCTTTTCGGAAGCGTACAGTATCCGCCAGCCTCATGGTGCTCAATCCCCTTTTCTATGCAATCTCAGAATAGACAAGTGGCCATACATGATTTGCATTGGCCTTTTTCTCAATAATCCAGGGTTGCATTTGACGATCTATGGATATGAAGCTCTTCCTCTCAACAATCGATAGTATACATTCAATATCAGATTCGTTCCAAAGGCAAATATCAAACCAAAGGCTTCTATCATTAAAGTCAGACAGTGTTACCTGGTTTTGCCCTGGGAAGAAGGTTTCCATGAGGTAAAGGATATAAGCAGAATATGGTATAGCATATGCATCAAGTATAGGTGCTTTTTCCCTAATTATCGTTTCCCCTTCGATGGCCAATACATTGCTTCTAGCTAATGCTTCGTCTTCCACATATGTCAACACCAGCGGTCCGGTTCTTTTCTTTCCTTTAACAACCCCAAATAGCCTTACCAGATATTCCTCAAGCTGATCCCCACTAAATCTACTACCTAGAGTCTTTCGTCCTTTTGCAAACATCTCATGCCAAGCAATTGCACCGCCGCAGGAAGAACATAAATTCATGTGAGCCAGACCTTGTGTCATTGGTTCTCCCAAGAATCGATCTTCTGCATAGACTATGCTCCCAAAGGAAGTCAAGATTGGTTTCTTCACGGATTTATCTTCCATGTTTGCAAGTCGTATCAAATCCATGCCCCTGGCATAATCAAGTGTTGCCTGAGCTTTCCCAGACGACTTGCCCATTGGGATGCCTGTCTGGTCAGCGATTTCCCCTAGTGTTCCTTCATTACCTAAAGCCGCGTATCGCAAAAGAGCCGCGATATAGCGTCGTTCAGGTATGAATGTTTGATGAAAGTTGATTGGTAACAAACTCCGCAATGCCTCCTAAATTCTATCCTCCAAGGATTTAACTCTTATTTTGAAACTCTTACCAACTTCTAGCTTTGCAAGTGACCCATCTAACGAGTGACCAAGCGAATAACATTCACCCCTGTTTAGACTTGATAGACGTTCTATCCACTCAGCCTGTGGCCTGTTTGTCGAGTCAGCAAGCACTTGAGCAAACGATCTAACTTCTGTATCTGCCGGTTTGAAAAAAAGCTTATGGCTAGCTTGGAAAAGCCTATCCCTCTCATCTTTGCCCAGATTGCTCATGGTTTGTGTAGCCAGTATTAAAGAGATACCGAATTTACGCCCTTCAGTCAGGAGTTGTCCTAGCGGACTATCGAGTCTGTGGTCTAGGTTTTGAATTTCATCAAGAACAACAACCCTTGGGCGATCTTTGTTTCCATTGGCCCGATAGTACCAGTAAAAATCAAATAGGGAAAACTCCGTAATTAGCCGTGCGCTGTCTCTAGTGAAGCCTGCCAATTGAATTATATGGCATCTTGAATCAACGTCTGTATAAAGCTTTTCCCAACTCTCTTCATCTTCTTCGCCAAATGGATTCATATCCACAAAGGGTCGTATCTTGCTAAGGAGGGTCGCAGCAGACGCTGCAGTAGGCCCGCCTTCATACTGCACGTTTTCTAGTCTATTGATTAGTCCCGATAAGTTGAATTTATCTCCTTCTTCGTCTACACCATCCCTTATGGCATTGTAAAGCGCAGCGCGCTGTTGATCGCCTAAATCATAAACACCTGCAAATAGATCACTGACTCGTCTAGCTACACCCGCCGAGGTCTCCGGCAGTGGTTGATCATCGATGTAATCACATTGGCGCCGAAATGGGTTTATAGGTACAGGTGCAGTCCTTACTATATGTTGAACAGGACGGAGATTCTCGATAATCATAGGCTCTAGCTGTCCCGTGCTGAACCCGTTCGTATAATCAACTATTAAGCTATTCTGCCCTGCCCTAGCAAGTTCCCATAGTAATGCCTGGATAGTATAAGTCTTGCCTGTGCCAGAAGCGCCAAAAACAATCATATGTCGATTAGGCAGATCTGTATGGCCAAATTCCCAGTATACTTCCCTGTTACCTCTAGTAAATCTCCCTAGTAATATGCGATCCGGAACCTGCCTAGATAGTCTATCATCTATCTCATTGTAATCTTGTGTAGCTTTATCGGCATATAATGGAGCAGTCTTTTCGGGTATATCTAAGGTCTCTATCTCCCGTCCAACTTCATCCGATTGCGATCTATCGATGACGACAGGCTCTTCTACAGGTCTTACGAACTTATAAGCGAGACTGGAATCATCGTAAGATAAATCTCCTGTTGCATTCTCAAGGCATGCTCGTGTAATGAATCCTTTGCCTGCAGTAGCAACGGAAATAGTCATTTCTTGATCATCTAAACTAAATTGCCATTCGGGACTGCGATTAAGCGTTGCTGTTTCGAGGTCAGTCCAGAATGCAACAGCTGTCGCCTGCCATGTAATGTTGAAGAACCCGTCGCTTAAACGCTCAAGGGCCTTCAATGTGTCCTTATAATTAGGCTTGCTCGTGGTACCTTTGCCGGCAATTAGTCGGTGTAGTTGCATCCACCAGAAACGTTGATCAGGCATCCTATTATCTATCCCCACAGGGCCTGGCATCTCACGCGGTCGAAAACGAGGAACCAGTTGCTTCAATCCATTTTCAATTTGTTCCCGCGCCTTTTCTAAGTATCCTTCTGACTGTTGGGCTAGTTTGCACTCAACAATATGGGCCTTAATGTCAAAATATCCATCCACTATACGCGCGTGTAACCTCAACAGATCAGGGCGCCTATGATCCTCGGTGTTGTCAAACCAGTGCCAAAATGCATCTAGCGAGATAATTTCATCACAAAATGCATTATCATCTCTTGGCAGGAGCTTTCTGACCATAGCATACGCAACATAGTCCCGTACATAATGCGAAGGCCCTGTTGCTTTTACTATTGATAACCCGCCTATATGTTGTGCTTCATCGATCAAACTCTCAGCAACCCGTTTCGCGACTTCATACTCCATAGGTTTAAACAGCTGGGATATCTGAGCTGCGATTTTACTGGCGATATCCTTCATGGAAAATTGCTCAGTAGAAATGGTATAGTTGTTTTCGCCGTGAGATCCCACTCCGGCACCAAACCCAATTATTTCACGTAATCTGCTGTTTGCTCTCTGAGGTTTGGCAAGTAGTTGCGCATCTAGGCAAGGGTCTATACATACTACCCATGCACTTCTCTTATGAGCAACATCAATCACACAAATCCAAGGCTGAAAATCACTGGTGCTAGTGACTACATGCTTCTCAGTAGGGTTACGGCTTCCCCTACTAATGCGAGCCATGACTTCGGCGTGCAAAGCACCTAGCCTAAAACGGTGATTGCTCAGGATTCTTCTTCGTTTAGTATCCATTCCACCGCCGCTTACCCGGCAACAAATCTTCTCCAGTACAGGGAACTTACGGTAATCATCTTGTATAAGATAATCCTGATCAACTAAATCAAAACTGCTTGCACTGGATCTGATGAAGTCGAAGAAGAACATTACATCGAGAGTAGAGTCTCGTAATAGTCTCTCAAGCTGCCCAAAGCTGTCCTCCGTAGATACTACACGATATGCTAAAGATATTATGCAATTGCTGTAATGCCTCTTTGAGGTGGATGATTCTGCTTCTTGCCAACGCGCCTTCCAGGCGTTTACCCACCGGAGAAAAGCTGAGTCGTACTTACTATCTGAAAAAACAGTTAGTCTAAGTGAATATGGTCTATCATCCCGTTCTTTTGCAATCTCAGCAAGGTACGCGTCAATGCCTGCAATAATCGGCTGCATATCACTCCCACAATATACTCCGATGTTAATTCCATCATCTGCATACCTATGTATCTTTCGATAGTCCAATAAAGAACGTTTAATTAATTCTGAAGACCTAGTCTCTCTAAAGAGATCTACATCTGTGATCTCCTCGTCTTCTTCGGCGCTCTCATCCTGTAGCAATAGCGTGGAGGTTATTGTTGAGGAAGAACCGCTACACTGACCTACCAAATGTATGTAGTTATGGCTAATAGCATTCGTATTAAGTGTAAGGTTCAAGTCGCTAAGAATACCGAAAATAGGCCATTTAATTGTCGATAGCTCCGCCACGCCATCCCAGCGTTTCTCGGTGAACATTCTCCCGGCAGGCTCCTGTAATCCCTCCCTGACATAGTAACAGAAACTCTCGCACAGAAAGGCATGCTGGTTACGAATCATCTCTAGTAGGGCAGGATGCAAAGGAGTAACTAACCCGCCTTCTAAATATTCATTCCAAGCCCATCCAGGATCTTTGGAATTATGTTCAGGGACAACCATGAATGCTTTCATAAGGAGCGGACCCAGCACGCTCTCGTCACTCTTCTTAAGATATGCCTCAAAAGCTCTACAATAGGCTTTACGGATCAAGTCGTACTTCTTGCTTAAAGCGCTAAAGAATCCAAAGTCGCAAACTTCTTGAACAAACATTTGGTGGCATCTTGATAGTTCTAATAGAAGCCTCGTGATATCATCCGATCGATCAATGCCCTCCACTTTCAGTAAGTCAACCATAAAGCGCTTCCTACTCTGTAAAGCCGTGGCAGCAATCCGATTCATAGATTCCTCATCACGAGCCATGAACATTTCACTTATATACGGCACTGCATAAACAGGCAGGGAAGCACTACCCCCTTCGTATTCATCTGATGCCCATTCATAGAAATCGATTAGGAGTCGACTCTGGTGATATTGAGGTAACGCCCAATTAAATTCACGAACAAAGGGCTTTCCGTGGTTACTAGTTGAAATCGTAATTTGGAACTTTAGCTGGGGTTCTGCAGTGCTATGCCTCCTATATACTAAACAGGTGTTTTCGTCACCCGGCGCTAGGCGAGAGTTTACCTTGGCTATTTCATTTGGATCAGCACTGAGTTGCAGCCGGACTTGATCTACCATGAACTCATCAATTCCACCTAACAACTGACGCAAAAATATCTCTGGCAAATAACTATCATCGTCATTGTCAACAGAATCTAAGTCGTGTCTGAACTCCATGCTTACTAGCGAGACCTGATGAATGTCTTCAGCCGTCAATATTGAGCGATCTCTTTCCTGTCTTCTAAAATCCCCAAGGGTAATCCATAAAGCCCGTAGAAAAACTTCAGGTGGCAATCCTGTCAGTCTTTTGGCACCCGGGGTTCGGGGGCGCGGAACTTCAGTATTGGAAGGAACCCTCTTGTAACCAAGCACCCTTTCATAAAGATAAATGAAATCAACTGTCTTCAGCTGAGTCCTAGCTGCCTCTGACCTGTCCCTGACATAAGCCTCAAGCGAATCCAGAAAAGCCTCCAGTGGTTTTGGCTGTAATTCGAAGGAACCTAGCACGCCTTGATCAGGCTGTTCGTCCCGCTGCTCTTCCCGGAAGTCTTCTATATTTCTTAGGGCCTTTCGTCTTTTGGCATCATTAAGAAACATACCGTAATTAAAGAATTCCTGTGCCGGTGCAATGTATCCAGTGAAGTTACGTCTTGATGTATGGTATTTCACTAGACTTGGCATGGGGGGTAAATGAAAAAACGGTAACCCTTCCAACACAATTTTATAGGCTTCCCTTCCTGTATTCGCTTTTGAAAAATCCTGCTGCTCCAGAAACGTGCTAACATTTAGGACGTGTGACAATCCATTTTCGTAGAGAGCTTCGAACAGGTTGGAAATTGCCTGACACTCGCTAGCGTCATCGTCAAGGTTGATGTAGTCTCCTAGGCAATCGTTAACCCAACCCTGAAACGTTTTCCCCAGGCATATTTCCCATACAGCTTGCTGGTTTAGATGGAAAAAGTCGTGTAGGCTGCCTTGATCGTTAATGTGTTCATAACCTGCTAACAAGATAACCAGGCACTCACAGTCTTCGGGCTTCATAGCATTCCGGAGACTAGTCAGATTGTCTGTCTCATTGTACCAACCCTCACTGCAAATACGAGAAAAACATGCCTTCTCATTATCTGTGCCGTTTTGCCATTCCCTGCCGAGACGGTAGGCTATACCATATTCCAATTCTATCTTGCTATCCCGCCTCATGTAAAATTCTTCCTCAAGCTTGCATCCTATTTCCATTAGTAGCTCAGGAGGATACGAAGGAAGCACGAATCTAAGTATCCCGGAATTCCGGTCAGTCTCCCTCACGACATGTTTAATTATAGTATCGACCATGTACTTCATGATGAAATTTACCCCTATCCTAATTTCTGCTATTACCGAAAGGATTATGAACAATGGCGCATGCGTCAGAGAGCTCCGTCAGAAACCCACCGGCTCGTAGCATTTCGGGCAACCATAATTCCCTGCCAGATTGCACAGAGTCATTGGGAGGTAAGCCACTCCAACGCATAGCATCTTCGATATAGGAGCCTTCAATGGCAATTCCATAATGACAGTAAAGGCGCGCTACGAATTCATCATATGTCAGCAATTCGCCGGGTCTCAATAGAGTAACTACGAAATATCGTAGGGCTTTTTCGGTCATTATAAATCTAGCACCAGGTCCTCTTTGAGGAATAATAATGCCCAGTCTCTTCCCCAAAGCTAAGAACAGTCTGTGTCCGTACTTGTCGTCTGCTTCTTTATAGAGCCGCCTAACCTTAACGTCATTATCATTTTTGGGGTTACTCCTGACATATTCCTTAAGGGCATCATTACGTAAAGCCCCTTGGATAAGTCCTTGAACTACTTGCAGATTCCGTTGCGAAATCAAACGCTGCTGTCTAGTTGAGGAACCTGGAGGCGAAAACACCCAACAATACCGTAGCGCTCCACCTTCTGCCGAAGAGAGTAGTTCCTGAGCATACCTAACACTTTGAGCACATAGACTTCTCAGGACCTGCAATACACATCCTGTCATCATCAGTTCAAGCCTATCCATGTGATCCAATGTTGCAGTAAGTATTCGATTGAGTTCTACAGCAAACAGATATCCCTCAGGCCAACTATCCCTCGGGCACCATCCAGATTGCACCTCTCCGGAATTATCGTTTGTCAATTTATTTGTGTTCTCGTCAAGATTATCTACGTAATCAACAAGATTATCGAGTGGCACAGTATGTTGACCATCTAGTTGTCTCAGACCATATTGTAAGGAATTGTGCAGTCTTTCCAAATTTCTTTCGTCTTCATCAAAATAGAAACCGATGTTTTGGAGAAACTCGTCCATATCCTCTTGTGGCGTCGATAAAGCATTACACAACTGTAGATAAAGCACTTCGCCTCCCCTAGCGAGAAAATCCCTCTTGCTTGTACTGTAATAAGTCCCAAAATCATATATGGAGTTTTCCCAGGTTTGAACGCTGTACCTTCTTGCAACGGTCTCATTCCATATCGTCTCCCGGGTTAATAAGCTGGAAGATACCGGGTAAAACGTTTGTGCACACCAGGTTCTATTAAACCCTGCACCCTGAAAACCTTTGAGGAAATCCTCTATGCATTCCCTTACTTCTTCTGGCTCTTTGTTGATAGCCCTAATATTATCTTCCAACTTATTTGCCAGTTCAATGTATTGTTTCCCATGGATGTCATGCCTTTTGTCGGTCGGCGAGGCACCTAAGAAGGCGAAGAGCTTCAGATTTAACTTAACCGGTGGTTTATACCGAAGTCGTTCGGCAGTCTCTTCACTAGACCATTTTCTAAGATCCTCAAAACTCGGAAAAGGAGAAACTATCGTTTCGTTGTGAAAGATCCTTTTATCTGAATACACTATAGATAGAAACTCTGATAAGTACTCAACTATACTCTGATCCCTAATAAAGCGTAATCCAAACAACCTAATAGCCGGGTTATAATGCTTATCTACCTTGCATGAGGGAAAGAGTCTGGGTAAACCCATCACATCACCCCCAAGACATCGTCAATAGGCTGGATTGCCATGGTCTGAAATTCGTATTCATGTCCTATGTGAAGGAGAGCCAACGAGTTATCGCCATTTCTCCTAATTCCCGGATCTCTATTGTACGCATTGAGCAATTCAATTTTGAATCGATCTAACCTATTGGTATAGTTAGCAGAAAGCTCCTCAGCAATTTCCCCCTTGTATCTACGCGCTACGTAGTCAAGAAACGGCAAATCCAACAACATGACTGCATCATCATCTCGATAACTCAAACAGAATATATTGCTAATCTTCTGTCCCAGCCTATATCGGGGTTTAAGAACCACCTGGAAGTCATCTTCCCTTAGAGTTGCGAGTATCATCTGTGTTGCAGCGCCATTTCCCCTGTGACCCAAGGTGATATATAGATCCCTCATTACCTGCTTTGTCTCTGGCAAACGAACTCTTATGAAATGCTCCTGCAAGACTTGCAAGATATGAGAACGATATTGTTGCTCCAAGCTCTGCTGGAGCCCATGGGCGCCCCGTAAATACTTGAGAAAATCAAGGAGTGTCGGCGACTGCAGAAAATTGCATATGTATTCCCTGCCATTTTTGTCGTCTAGCAAACCAAAGAAATAGACGAGACGCCTTATTTGTCTCCGGACCAAATGTGGTGGTGTATTTGATGCATCCCTAAGCCTGTGGTACAAATCGTGAGCTAGTCCCGTCAGCGGAAATGGCAAATCACTGTGTGTCCAGGCCTCTCTTTCAAATGTAGGATCAAGAAAGACTCCAAATCCAGCCGCCCTGATACGTTGGATAGATAACAATTGCGTAGCTTCAGGCACGATCTCATTCCCATCATCCCCGAAGAAGCGATTGAAAAACGTTGACCCCAGATAACGGGCTCGTAGATTAGTATGTGACATGTCAGCAATATCAGCGCAATTTAAACCTGCCGTAATTGCATATGCCAAGTGACCGGTCATCTGCCTCATAGTAAGCCTGACACCATATTCGTACAGGCGCCGATAGATAAGTTCAACACGTGTATGAACAATGTCTAGTCCATCCTGAAGCAACATTACATTTCTGTTAATTGGGCAATAATCGCCTAAACAACATTCAGTGCATAAATGCCAGCCATCCGGCTCAAGCATCCTTTCAAAGACCTTGCAAGCCGTATCAATACTATCAGTTCTTCCAATATTGATTATCTGAAAGCTATTATTAAGCACAAACTCAGGCTTGTCTGATTCGAGAGCCCTTAGGATCTGACTTTCATCAACTTCTAATCCGTCAGCCTCTAATCTCCTAAAGCTTTCCAACAACGTCCCGGTATTTGATACAATCAGGTATCTGCCTTTTGTGTTATCAATAGCTTCTTTGAGTGTCTTGACACGATTCTCTTCAGCTAGTTCACTCATGTCTTTAATAACCACTAATCCAGCTTCAGGTATGTCTTCCCTTCGGGACAATGATTGAGGACTTATACCTTTCACTCTACCGACTACCTCAGCGGCGATAGTCGTCTTCCCGTCTCCGGCATTCCCAGTGAGAATGACGTTGATATTTTGATCAACTAACGCACTATATACATGTTTCGCAATAGGATTATCAACGTATATCCTTTCAAATAAGTCATTTTCGAGTTGAGATTCTGCAGTAGCATTCTCATTCGCCGCAGATACGCTTGATAGCGAGTTGAGATATTCTACGAAAGGATTGTTCACCGTCTTCAGAGGTTTCTCGACCACGGGCTTCTTTACTTCATCGACATGTATAAATTCATATTCACCAATGTCTTCTATTGGTCTTGTAACTATATCCTCCTTTTCTTCCCCGTCCACTATGACGGTATCAGCCTCATCCCTATCACAACTTAGGAAGGCATCATGCATATCTTCAATTGTGTTGAATCTCAAGATTTCCTCAGTCGACACAGCTTTTTGCAACCATGGCAAGTACTTTCTTATGTCTTCGTTAACATCCTCAGGAATCTCTGACACATCTCCAATGGAAGGGCTATCATATGGTTGACGTCCAAAGAGCCATTCCCATAGGGTCACGCCGAGGGCAAATAGATCACCGCTTTGAGAAAACTGCATATCTGTTTTGAGTATATTATCAGGAGGTACGTATCCATCACTGCCGCCGAAAGTGTCCACCCTAGGTCTTCCCGCCGTTCCGCAGTCGATAAGTACAGCCTTCTTATCATCGGTAATTAAGATATTTTCAGGCTTTACGTCGCTGTGAAGAAGCGGATCCGGATTTCCATCGGCATCTTCATGCTCATGAAAGGCTTTCACTGCTTCCATTAGGCAGAGCGAGACAGTCCGAAAAGTATCGATATCTGGCCTCTGACCCTCATTAATTATCTCCCTCATGGATTGGCCTTCTATGTATTCCATAGCCATGAAGTATCGATCTTTTTTCCAATATCCAACTTTTTGGTCGCAGCTGACAACATATGAAGACTTAATCGCAGAAGTAATATCATACTCGTTGAAGATTCTTTCTCTAGGTATTTCCTTATTGAATACCTTCAAGGCCACAATTCGGCCGCGCCACGTCTCAGCCTTATATACCTGGGATGCCCCGCCCTTACCAATAAGCTCGATTATTGTATAGGCATCATGTTCATCCCCGGGCTGTAACTGCTCGTTGTGTGCAACGGGAGTTAGGCTCCGTTGCCCCGCCTTAGTATCCTTACTAAACGCGCAGATGATTTGCTCTGCATTTTTCAGTCGCCTTCGGCGATCGGCTAATAACATACCTTTGATAGCCTCAATCGTCCTTGATGGTACTCCCTTTGCCACCAATTTGCTCACTGCCTGCTCACTTAAAGCGCCGCCTTGGGCGCAAAATTCCCTAGTAGTCCCGCAAGGCTTGTTGCCCACCAGCATTTCGTAAGCTATTACGCCGAAGCTAAAGAAATCAGTTCCCTCATCTATGTCTTCGCCCATAAGGATTTCAGGCGCTACATAACCATCGTCCTTGATAGCAGATACGTCAGGCATTACTGTAAGCCTATCGTCTTCGATCTGATAAGAAAGGTCGAAGTTCATTAGCTTGGGAATATCGTTCATCATGAGTATGTTTTCGGGTTTAACCGCACGATGGATAACGCTAACTTCATGTGCAGCGTGAAGTGAAAGGGCTATTCCCCGGCATATGTCTAAGCCCCCTGCTTGATCGAAATCATCGTCGTGCTCATGCATGAGATCGCGCAAAGTCCCGGTTTCTGACCAAGCCGACATTTCTATGATGTCACCATAATCATTAGGGACTTGCACCACTTTGAGAATATTCGGATGATATCCTATATCGGATACAGCCTTCAGTGCATTAGTAGCCTTCTTAACAAAACGCTGTTTTTCTTCTTGTGTAGCTTCGATAGGAGGCCTAAAAACACGGAAACGGCTCAAACCCCTAATACGCCCGTCCTTTTCCTTTGCTATCAGTTCTATTGACTCCGGTGTTTGATAGAGATATTCTACAGTCTCGTAGCCTTGGATTGTATATTCTATACCTCGTCTAGGCCTGTCAAGGCCTCTAAGGTACCTAATAATCGCGTCGATTTGCCTGTCGGCAAGAATGTCGCCATTAGGTAGGTTCCTTTTCTTTCTTATATATGTTATAAAATCCAAGATTGAAGCGAAGGTATGATTGTGTTTACCCCACTCTTCCGCAACGTTTGGAGTGCTCGCCCCTTCCACATCACTTTCAGGATGCGTCAGGATTACGATAGACTCAACCCACAAGTTGGGGTACGTCCTAAATCGATGTTGGTACATTCCCTTGAGGACCTGACATTTGTAATGATTTGTCTTATGCGGTGATGGAATATGGTTAGTGTGATTTCTTATCCATTGATACGGTGCTACAGTCGTATGTCCTGACCAATGTTTGAGTTCGACAATATATATGCCCGAAGTGGCAACAAGAATGATATCACATTCAAAGTAGCTCCCGGTCGCCTCATCATGAATGGTTACATTAGAAACCAACTTACCGATGCCTTCGCTTTGAATATGATGCCTTATCTCGTCTATTACAACCTGCTCATGCCTGAACAAACTAGTTTTTGCTTGTGTAGGTCCGGCACGCGATTGGTTCTGTTCAACTACATTCATTTCGTCTATCGTTTTATCCATACACCTCACCTTATCTTAGGATATTCGTAATATCGATTCCTCCGAAATCTATGTCGCCCAGAACATTCACCAGTCTGTTATCATCTTCTTTCTCCCAAAAAGAATCCAGATTCAGGTCAGGGGGATCGCCCTCAATGTCTCTCAAATGCAGGTGCATATCCTGTCTTTTGCCTCGCCACGTATAAGTTCTACCATCGGAGTGATTTTCTTCGTACCAGCATGCTTTTTCAAATGCGTCGGGATGGTATTTCCTTAAGCCTCTCCATTCATCATTAGATTGAAAAAAACAAAAATAGCATCCTGATCTACTGCGCCACTTATAGTAATCAGGAAGGCCCAAGCCAGATTCATTTAGAATCCTGACTACGTCCTGAAGTGTCATCCCGCCGTCTACAAAAGGATACCTGGGTATGATATTGCCTTTGGTGTTCTGATAACCGCCCCGATCCTCGTCTGCTCGAATTGCTATGTAGCTGTAAGTCAGGTCATCGCCAATATAGGCTTCATAAGGTCTGAGTTTGAGTTGCCGGGTACACCATCTATTCTGGGGTGAAGGCAATACCCCGTTGTAATACTTCAGCCAATAATCAAAGTCCCTTTCGGGTTTAATTACCGTGATGTCGATACCAAGGACGGCCCTGATTCTGTCTAGATATTCGTATGTTTCGGGCAGCTCACACCCGCTGTCAGTAAAGACATATTCAAGTTCTAGTTCAGGGTGATTCTTGCGCATGTAGACTGCTAAAGCTGCGCTATCCTTCCCCCCTGAAATTGCAAGTATATGTCGTTTCCTCTTAGCTTTATGGCAATTAGTCCTGTGAGACATCTTTGTCACCTTCAAAAAGCTTTTCCGCCAAACCCACAACAATTGGCCATGCGTCCCCTTCCAGCGAATTCATGATTTCACTAACCGTTTGATTCACTTGAGAGTTTTCTATGCCGTTAACTACAACTGTCTGTCTTCTGATTGTTCCATTCGGCATTCTCAAACTTACTAACCTAGCATTGCTTGGAATGACAGAACCATAAGCGAGTGCTAGATGCTTCAATTGCTGTATCCGATCAGCATAATCCCGTAGGCAAACCGAGAATATATCAAGGTCATTATCACTCCATGAAGTCATAGGTTTTCGGATTACTACTCCAGCGACATTGCTAACCCAATCGCCAAGATTATCGCAATCTCTAAGTAGAGTCTGCAGCACAATCGTTAGCTCATTATCATCGCAGATTTCGATCAACGGCTCTATTTGACTGCGCTGCGCTATATAAAACTCCTCCAGGTCTTTGCATCCAAACGCCTTAGGAATAATCCTTGCTACGGCGTCCTTTACATCCTTGGCAAGGTCATCATAGGCTCGTGCCAATTCACTAAGGGAATCTTGTAGTCTGCTTTGTAAGACATCCAACCATTCCTCATTCCCACGATTCAGTGCCTTAGGTTGTATGCCTAACGCCCTCGGTAACTCCCGAAAAAGGAGTTCTACCGGGTCCGCCGAATTCACAATCGCTGATCTAGCTTGTTGAGCCTCTAGCGAAACTTTCCTAGTCTGTCGCGTGTATTCAGGTAATTCAGCAACAAACTTGGATAGTGGGCCAACAACCCCTATTACTTCCGGGTTGCGAAAACCACCTTCCTTGTCTATTTCAGCTGTATTTAATACGTTACGATATGCATCGAAAACCTCTCTCTCGACATTTGTAGCAACGCACTTTTTGAGGGAGAATAAATCTGGCCTCTTCAACATCAATGCCACGTCCGCCGCAGAAATGTATGGTAAGTACTTGCCTTCTTGAAATACAGCAACTTCATCAGACTTAACCAAAAGATAAAGAACGACATATATAGGTGCCGGACCCTGCCTCATACCGAAAGGGGGTTTGTAGAGCTCATCGAGAATATAAGCTACAGTCACTCCGCGGTTTTCTGCTTTACTAATGCAGTTGTCTATTAGCTCCCAAAGATGTTGCAGATTAGGATCACGCCCATCCAACGATAAATGCCAGAGTGTTGTATCCTCGCCATCCTCTTTCCTTTTATGTACGCCTTGGGCCTTAAGCAATGACAAATACAAGGCAACCTCAGGCGGAAAACCTTTCATCCCTAAACGCTCTTCGCCGGCCCGTGTCGCCATGGCCTCTACAAGTTCACGGCGAGCCCGAGATGCAGCTCCCGATAGTTTGTGGTAACTAACCATCTCATTGCCTATACGAGGACTCTTATAATAGCACTTATCACAAAGGCCAGAGAGAGTCGAGGAAAGCTCTCGACTACCATATATTCGCACTTTCTTCCCATATTTGTACCATAGAGCATCCGCCGAGCCGGAAGCATAAAGCTGCTCAAGACGTTCATGAAACTCTTGTTCCGCCATCCTAATTCGGGCTTTGACTTCCCTTCGTGCTACACTGTCGTTCTCAAGCTCCGGGCTTTCCTCAAGCACGGAACGAGCAGCCGCCAAATCCAAGGCTAACTCATAGATGATTCTTTTGGAGCTAACATAGACAACAAGTAGCGGTCGCCCGTCCTTACATTCCCGGGGAACATAGCTCGGCTCCGAAGTAGTTCCAAAAGAATAGACTAACAGGCCATCAAACCCCTCACCTGGCTCTATGTTGTCCGTAAGCAACTCAGCATCAACCCATCGTCTTTCGAAACGCCTGGTAGTTCCTGTTTCGTAGGAGTGGCGTGATGCAATGACAGGCGAGAGGGGAACATATTTCCCTAAAAGTACATCTAGCGATCCAACAGTCAGTTGCTCCTTCTTCTTCCGAAGAGCTTCATGTATATCGAAATCCGAGCCTTCCCAAAGTCGATATTCGTCTGCATATTCCCTATAAAGGAGGATCCTATTCATCAAAAAGCCATCAATGAGATTCCTGACGGCTCCTCTGCTCAACCCATGAGAATATTCCATAATGGCACAGATAGTTTCTATGTTTGCCTTTACCCCCAATGTGCCCGACAATAGGTTAAGCACCCCTATAGTTTTTAGCAAACTACATTCGTCACGTGATAGATGACTTGCACTGGTTATGATATCGTGTATCTCAAGCCATCGCTGCAGTTCAACCCGACCCCTGTAAGTCGTAGAAGCCATGCCAAAGAAGTAATCATATATGTAATCCAGACCCACAGAAGGCAGCCATCCTTCATTATTGATTTCTGTGGAGTCTAGATAATTCGGTAATGCATGCAAGTGTCCGCTGCACATGAAAGCAAGGAGCGTCCTGTCATTCTGGGCGTACTTGCTGCATAACTCCACTAATGTAATAGCTGTAAGTGGGTGAAGCGGGTACATGCTGGCTATAGTATGCCTAGTAAAGAACTGCGCAATTTGCATAAAGTCCCTCTTCATCACCCGTTCGACATCATCGGCCCAGTGTCTAATGCGTTCCTTTACTCGCTCATCCTCACTTTGCTTTAGCACTTTCTGCATCATGTAAAGTAATTGGGAAGCCGTTTCGACATAGGATATATCTTCGAATCGTCCTTGAATCTTGGCCCATTCCTGCTTTTGAAGGGTGGAAAGCCCAAACGCATAATTATCAAAAGCTTGGTGTAGGAATACCCAAAGGTAGACGGAGTCCATTTCGGCTAGTTGCTGAATGACGAAAATATCCCCTTCATCAGGATGGTGAGCCATATAATCGAGACATTTTCCAAACTCATCTATGATCACAATCATCGGACTGCCTAATAGTTCTTTTATATCCTTAAGCATGGCGAGAAGCACGTTGGAGTTGATTCGCCTGCTCATCACTAGTTCATTTAGTGGTTCCGTATATTTCTGGAAATCTAGCAAGTCCAAGTCAGCAAGAGCATTACGAAGCCCCCGAGCCAAAGTGTTATTTACCGGCTCGTAGGCAGCGGTAACTACGAGGCGCAAGAAATCCCCTTTGCCAGCAGCTTCATTCATGCCCTTTGATATCCTTGCATGTAGTGCTGGATGGGAATCTTTCAACTTCCCCAGCGCCATGGCTGTTAGAGGTTCATTCGCCGGGCCTGTTAAAGCTGCTAGGTAGTTCGCAAAAGTAGACTTCCCTATGCCATATGGTCCAGTTACAGACCATGCTGATGCCTTCTCGCCTTCCAAAGAGTCTGCAAAGCGCCCAAGTATCTCCACCGCCTTGCCAGTAATCTGATAACTCTTAATGAGATCGGCAGAGTCATGATCTCTTTCTAAATTAGTCGAGCGTGCTATATTCATATCAGGGTATACAATGTCAGATACTTTCATTCTTCGACCGCCCCATGTAGTATTCTCGAAGTGCATCTTTGTAAAGCGCCGTAAATTCCTTTTCACAATGAAGTTGCATATCCCCCACAACATCAACTAGTTTGAAACCATCGAGTCTCTTTTCCGCCTCATAAAGATATGCTCCTACAACACTTTCAGGCAGTTTAAAGGCTACGCCAGGCGAATTGACATCGTAAGTCAAACGATGAATAGATATTGTTTTTGAACCTGGGGCATAATGGGACATATAAGAAAAACATGAAGCTGCAAATATCAAAGCAGGGAGATTACGCTTAGGCGATATGTTAAATCGGACTGATTTGGGTTCTTCCGCAGGCCTCATAATATGAAGCTGAGTGAATGGGCACTCAATTTCCCATTCGGTTGCTGATTGAACGTCAGTATACATTCGAATGATGCACGAGGCATCTCGTTCGAAAGACTTCTCCGATAGCGACGAAAGACCCTCATGCTTTTGGGCGTAGTCCTGTATCACACTTGTAAGTTGCCGAATATTGAAACTCCACAGATTACAGCGATTAAAGGCGAAAGACCAATTTACTGCATCAAGAGGCGGGATGAAGAGCTGCCAGTGAAGCAACCACAGAGACGCCATATCTTCAAGGTAGGGATCCCAACCGCCATCCTCATTACCTCTAAACAGACTATTCCCTAGTTCTGTGGGTGCCATGCCACCACTTTCGCCATCCTCAAGCACTTTCAAGGCCTGACACCAAAACTTGATAGATCTAACCATATTCTTACCAACGCCTAGTTGCTCTATGGCATCGGAGGCGCGAAAAATGTCCGGCCTTTTGCTTGCAGCGTCATATCCTTTCTTGAGCCAACCATATCTAGGAGTAAAAGTCTCATGTCTTCCTAGTTTACCTTGCGCCATAAATTCTTCATAACCTGTAACTGCATTTTTCATCTCTCGTCTTTCATCCCTCCACCTAACTAGTCGCTGTATATCTCATACTGATCATGCTTTAGCAAGGTCTCGTTGACCGGGCATAAGCCTACTAGTATTTTGCAGAAAAACGTCCTAAATACAACATATGTATCAAGAACACCACGTCTTAACCACGGATAGTTCGTTTCCTTACGGTCCTCATGTCAGGAATCTAGCATATAGAATGTATTATATGTGAAGCTTCTTGAGAACACTCGATACCTACTGTGTTACTACTCGCACAAAAGTATCTGGATCCTTGATTAGTAAGGTCGTAAGTTATGTAAAAGTTAGCTTGCTGAAGTTGCATGATGCGAGTAAAACGAAGAATCGCCAAGAAATCAACCAAAACACACGACGTGTTGTGAACTTACTGTTTCCAGCATCCATATGATGGTATAGTGCTTGATTATTATTCGTCATAAACCCTTGTTTTCCTGCCATGTTCACAGGGAGCATGCCCGCCCCGCTTGATTGAATAAAGCCTCCACCTGCCTTAACAAGGCTACAAACGAGGTTCAGCCATATGGAACAATACTTCCCGACATCATAATCTCTAGAAAACTAGTAGAGAAGCATTAATACTTTGCCTTCTACTTGGATATTCCGTTCTTT
>CZCA01002283.1_pt1 | contig 25985 bp, 29 predicted proteins | sample 591981 | NCBI WGS metagenome assembly CZCA01 (sample SAMEA3556810, study PRJEB10932) | anaerobic digester metagenome
TACCTCCCGTGAAAAGACAATAATCTTCTCTACATAATTTTCAAACAGCTCATCCTCATAGGTTTTGAGCATTTTGGACTTAGTGGTAAACTTAAGCAGACGGTCAACCTCGTCTACTTTTGCAAAATTGCCATTGATGGAACGAGTAAGTTGATCCTTTTCAGCAAGAAGTCTTTCTCTTTCTGCTTCCAGTGAAATCTTTTCTTTATTAAACAGAGCAGGTTCCAGATATCCTTTGGCCAGTAAACCTGTCAGCATCTGGCTCTGCTCCATGTTGTTTTCAATCTTAGTTTCCAACTCTTCAATTCTGAGAAAACTCGCTGCACTATTCTGGTTACGTAACCCATCCAAAAGTGGTCTTAATATGAACTTCTGACCGAAAATGAGTTTATTCATCATCGTAACAAATGCCGTCTTTATATCATCATCTCGAATGAACTGCATAGAACATTCCGTTATCTGGCTTATATGCTTGCTACAGCACCAAGCAATATAATGTTTTCCGTTATGAGTGTCTGTCAGACAATACACTCCAGTTATCTTTTTTAATGCCTCATAATATGTAGGCATTATTCTTCCGTTAAAAATATCAGCCAGACGATTATAAGGAAGATGAACTCTATCATAACCTTCAAAGTTCTCACCACTATATAAGCATGGCAGTATTTCTTTTACAGTTGCCTGATCAAGATACTTACTGAGGTTAAATACATATCTTGAGAAAGTATTGCCTTTCTTACATTTAATAATCAGCCTGCCAAACAACGGTACAAATCTCTCCAGTACATTTGCAGCTGCCCACTCATCAGCAGGGACATCTATAATTTCTGCTGCTGAAATCAATAACCATTCGTCATCATTCATTCGTGCAAAACTAAATACCCACTGTCCCGGATAAAAATTACGCTGTTTTCCATACCATCCCCAATAAGAACAATCGGAACAAGTGCCGGACATCTTTTCAGCCTCACTGTGTTTGAGCCATCTGTCAAGGAACGGCTGCCCGCCACTACCGGCCTGCATATTAAATTCAATTTTGCTGTTTTGAATCTCTTCTTTCGTGAGATTCAAAACATTATTCAATAGCAAATCCATAATCATACCTCTTTCAGTTGTGGAGCTATCTTATACTCCAAAGAATACTGTCAATTTTCTTAATACTTGATATTCCTTTATAATCAGGCAACACCCGGTCAAACTCACTGATGCATTCTTGGCCTTTTTCTGTTTCTAAAAAATCGGCATACCACTTTTCCATATCAGCATAAAGCAAAATTGCATTCTTCAATTTTTCTTCCTTTGTTGCTCCCGTAAGCTGCATATTCAGATTTTGAATAACGTAGCGATCCCATATCGGTTTTTCTGGAAGTATTGTTGCAATCATTTTACTTGAAAAAGACGGCTCGATATTTCCTGTACTTTCATAAAGATATGTAATAATGTTTTCAAAAGTTGGCTTACCATTTTTTACACTCTCAAAGTACTCATAATAGGACTTTCTCCAACTCTCATTCCGCCTTACTATATAAAACCCATTGAATGTTCGTTGAAAATCAGTATCAACTGCAACATTGGTAATACTCACTTGTTCCATAATATATCGGTATTTATCAAGTCCCATGCTTGATGCCAAGCGTTCTTGGAATACTTTGCCAACATCAAAACTCATATCCATAACTTTTACCTCGCTAAGTTCCGAACTAATCCTCTCTCTTTATATAGGTCAGTTCAATATCATAACCCAAAGCCTCAAGCATCTGCACAAAGGTCTTATTCACAACTCCATCCTTTTTCTTTATGATGCGATTCACATACTGACCTGTCGTTTCAATTTTCTCCGCCAGCTGTGCCTGTGTCATACCATTTTCTATGCACTTTACTTTTACATCTACTTCTATATTGTTTTTAATCATATTCGCCGCTCCAATTTGCACTTTCTGTTAGTTCTAACACAAATAAGATAATTTATTATACCACACATTCTCCAAACTTTCAATTAACTGCACATGATGTACAGATGAATTTTCTATAACAAAAAAACACCCTGCATTTCTGCAAGGTGCTGACTGTAGGCATATTCTTTATCTTTTCACATCCACACTTGTGCCGGACTTAAATTCAACTGTGAATCTGTCCTCATAAACCGTGATTTTTTCAATCATTCGTCTGACCAGTGTTTCGTCATATTCTTCAATCTGTTTCGTCTGTTCTGCAAGGAACTGCTGCATCTCTGCTATCCGCTGTTTCAGACCCTCACGCTCCGCATTTTCAACCATTGCATTCTGTTTCAGTTCACGCAGGTGGTCTATTTCATCGGCAAGGTCATTATAGTCCTGCTTGGCATTGGCTCGTTTCAAAAGTTCCTTCTGTAATTCTTCCAACCTGGCATTGATGCTTTCCAGTGAACCATCATCTTCCAAAGCAAATACTGTGGCAATATTCGTTTCTAATGCCTCCAGCATTTCATCTTTACCACCAAGTACCATGTTAATGGCTTTTACCACTGCATTCTGTAAGTCGGTTTCCTGTATGGTAGGTGCATCGCAACAGCCGGGGCCATGTTCTACACGGTTTACGCAACGCCACACAATGGAATGTTTGCCCCGGTTGTTCCATGCAATCCTGCGATAAATATCTCCGCACTTAGAGCAGTAAACAATGCTGGAAAGTGCATACTTGCTGCTATAAACCCTTTTCTTGCGATTTTCCCCGCTATGCAGATTTGCCCGTCTGAGCATTTCTTCCTGCACCTGCATATAAATGTCACGGGGAATAATAGGTTCGTGGCTGTTTTCCACATAATACTGTGGAACAATACCATTATTCACAACACGCTTTTTGGTAAGGACATCCACCGTATAAGTCTTTTGAAGAAGTGCATCACCAATGTATTTCTCGTTTTTCAGGATTTTTTTGATGGTTTCCGGACGCCATTTGGTTTTCCCTGCTGCCGTGAGTATCCCATCCGCCTCAAGACCTTCTCCTATTTGTTTCAGGCTTGCACCCTGCAGGTATTCCCGGTAAATGCGTTTTATGATTTCTGCTTCATCCGGCTCAATAATAAGATGCCCGTTTTCATCTTTTGTATATCCCATGAAACGGTTGTGATTAACCTGCACCTCGCCATTCTGGTAACGAAACTGCAGTCCTAACTTTACGTTTTTGCTCAGGGATTCCGATTCCTGCTGTGCAAGACTGGCCATAATGGTAATGAGAACCTCTCCTTTGGAATCCATTGTGTTTATATTTTCTTTTTCAAAGAATACGGGGATATTCTTTTCTTTTAACTGACGGATATATTTCAGGCAGTCCAGAGTATTTCTTGCAAAACGGCTGATGGACTTGGTAATGACCATGTCTATGTTGCCAGCCATACATTCTTCAATCATCCGGTTAAACTCTTCACGCTTTTTGGTGTTGGTACCCGAAATACCATCATCTGCAAATATCCCGGCAAACTCCCAGTCATCATTTTTCTTTATGAGATTGGTGTAATGCTCCACCTGTGCATCATAACTTGTGGCCTGTTCATCGCTGTCTGTACTGACACGGCAGTACGCTGCGACCTTTAATTTCGGCTTTTCTTCCCTGTTCACGGTATTGCCGACACGCCTCCGTGCCGGAATAACTGTGATACTTTTATTCAAGTACCGTCACCTCACTTTCAATTAAGCTGTAGGCATATTCTGCCTGTTCAAATGGGTCTGCAAATTTTTTCTCGACAGATGGCAGGGTAAACCTTGTGTCTGGCACTGGCTTTGGTGCAGCCTGTAGTTCTCTTACCCTGCCCAAGGAAGATGCTCTCGATATTCTGATTTCTTCCGCCTTATCAAAACGCTTTCTGTCGATAATGGCAGGATAATATTCATCGCCAAGGTAATGCGTGTTTCTTAGCATTCTCCCTGCACTGCCATGATAAATATCAAGACCCGCATTCTCTGCCGCAGGCTTTAATCCAAGTCCTGCAATATAGCCGTCAAACAGCTTTCTGACAGCTTCCGCCCGTTCTTCATTGACCTCTGCTTTTCCATTCACAATCTTATATCCGTAGGGTATGTGTGCCATTATCCCACCAGCCTTTCCTTTAGTTTTAGTCCGCACTTCAGTTCAAAGACGATTTCTTCTCTTGAAAGCACAATAATGCCTTCCACATGGGAAAGGAATATCTCATCCGAGTATTCCGTCAGCATCTCACTGCTGAGTGCAAATTTCATAAGTTTCTCCAAGGCTTCAATCTTTGTCCTGTCACCACTGACTGAGTTAATCATCTGTTTCTTTTCTTCCTGCAAACGCTTCTCTTCCAAAGTCAAAGCTGTAATCTTCTTGCTGAAGAGTGCTGGCTCTAACAGACCACTTGCCATTACACTGGTCAGTACCTGTCTTTCCTCCATATTCTTTTCCAGCTTGGTTTCATATTCCTGTATTTGCAGGAGCCTGTTCTTATCGTCAAACCCCTGCAGGCTGTAAAGCAATGGCTTTAATATGCGTTGATGGGCAAATATCAGTTTGTTCATCATGGTAAGAAACGCAGCCTTTATTCCATCATCTGTAATGTACTTCATGGAGCAGGAGTGCCTGTTCTCGATATGATGGGTACAGCACCAAGCAACATAGCTTCCACTTGGCTTATAGTGGATTCTTCTTTTAACGACCCCACCGCACTCTCCACACTTGATTCTGCCTGAGAATCCGTAGCGGTTCTGATAGCGTTCGGTTCGCTCGCCATTGCCTTTTTCTCTGCCACGCTGATTCAGAACCTCGTTTGCCTTATCAAAAATCTCATGGCTTACAATCGGCTCATGATGATTCTCACACAGATATTGATTCAACTCGCCATCATTGGTGTGGCGGCTAAACTGGCTGTCGGTGTAGGTCTTTTGGAAAATCACATCTCCTGTGAATTTTTCGTTGCGAATAATCGCATTGATTGCTCCGGAAGTCCATTTTCCACCTTTTTTGCTTGTCACACCGCTGTCATTTAGTTTCTTTGCAATGACATGAGTGCTTTTCCCGGCAAGCGTATCCTCAAATATCTTTTTCACAACCTCTGCCTGCTTCGGCACAACAATCATTTCTCCACCAGCATTTTCATAGCCATAAGGCGGATAGGAAATAATGTAGGTGCCATTCTGAAAACGTTTCTGTATAGACCATTTGTTATTTTCAGAAATGGAAACCGACTCGCTTTCCGCAAGACTGCTTAAGATGGAAAGCATCAATTCGCTTTCCATCGTGTCCGTATTAATATTTTCTTTCTCAAAAATCACGGTCACATTTAATGCCATCAGCTTTCTTACCAGTTCCAAACAATCTGTAGTATTTCTGCTGAATCGGCTAATGGACTTCGTAATGACCAAATCCACAAGGCCTTTCTCGCAGGAATCAATCAGGGCATTCAGACCGTCACGACACTCCTTTTTTGTACCTGTGATACCTTCATCGTAAAATATCCCTGCATACTCCCACTCGTCATTGAACTTGATGTAATCCTCATAATGTGCCTTCTGCGTATCAAGACTGATAAGCTGTTCATCGCTTGCTGTAGAAACTCTGCAATAGGCAGCAACACGGGTTTTCTTCTTAATCGATAAGGCTTCATTTTCTTCAATTTTTGTTATCCTTTTCATCATCTCACCTCGCTTTCGGTATGGACATATTCCCGTACTAATCGATATATATCAAGTCATTTAGGGCATAATCTCAGCTAAATATGGAGAGAAAGTTTGGCGGTTTCTTTCGCTGATTTTGTTGAATTCATCCACAGAAATCAGACCCTTATTAAGCATCTCTTTTATGATTTTTTGCGCCATGCAATATTTATAATCACTGCACAATTGTTCCTCCGTCATGCGTGATTTCATAAGGGCAGGGGAACTGCCCGGCTCTATAATTTTCGTTACTGTTTTATTCTCATCATTCATATGAAAAGCACCTCCTACCTTATAGCCTTGGCAGGAGGTGTAATCTGACGTTTTCCTAATCTTTTTTATAAAAACTGCATTCGTACCCATCTGCCCTGAGAAGAAGTCCATCAATCCAAGGCGGAGTCCTGCCCATCTGCTCACAAATAGTATCAAGGGAAACTCCCATGCTGCACTCAATTATCAGTTCATCATGAACATGACCGCAGATAAAGCAATGAGATAAGGTACGCATGGCATAGGCAAGAATGTCACGGCTGATTGCCTGCACAATATTCTCCACAAATTTGGGACCATAGCTTTCGATGCGTTTCCATTTCTTCGTGCCGCCCACACCTTCGTAGGTCACAGACTCACCGCCGAAACAGTTCTCTCCCATGCGTGGTTTTACATAGGAAAGCCGTCTGCCGCTTAGCAGCTGAATGAACAGCATCCCGCTTTGGAAAGAAAAGCGGATGCCATGTGTTTCTGTGGTCACTCTTTTTTTGACCGCATCCTTTACACATCTGTCCACATCCCACCAGAAACGCACGATGTTTGGATTGGCTGATCGCCACGAATCCACAAGCGGCTGGAGTTCTTCCTCCTCAAGTCCCATATCCAAGGCTCCCATTGCTTTCAATGCGCCGACCGAGCCGCCATAACCGAGAGCCAGTTCTGCAATTTTGCCCTTCTGGCGGAGATGCCCGTTCTCACCGTGCTTTTCCACAGGCACACCAAACATGGCAGATGCAGATGCACAATAGATGTCCCCGTTATTCTGAAAGACCTCCGTTCGCCAGCTTTCCTTTGCCAAGAAGGACAGCACCCTTGCTTCAATCGCTGAGAAGTCCGCTACCACAAATTTCATCCCAACTCTCGGCACAAAGGCGGTACGGATAAGCTGCGACAGGGTGTCCGGGATATCGTCATATAAAAGTTCCATTGCACCATAATTGCCAGACTCCACAAGACCTCGTGCCTGTTCCAAATCCGGCATATGGTTCTGCGGTAAATTCTGCAGCTGTATCATTCTGCCTGCCCATCGCCCGGAACGATTAGCACCATAAAATTGAAACATTCCTCTCGCTCTGCCGTCCTCACAGACTGCATTCTGCATCGCCTGATACTTCTTTACGGATGACTTGGATAACTGCTGTCGAAGGGTCAGAACCTCCGCCAGTTCTTTTGGAGCGGTTTTAACCGCCTGTGCCACTTCCTTCTTGCCAAGGCTATCCATCTCCAAACCATTGTCAGCAAGCCACTGCTTCATCTGCACCACGGAGTTGGGATTATCAAGGTCAGTCAGTTCCTGCATTTTTTCTGCCAGCTCTGCTTTGGATTTTGCATCAAAAGCAATGGCATTCTCAACCACATCCATATCAAGGGCAATGCCACGGTCATTGATTTCTTGGTCGAGGTGGTATTCCTCCCACACAAAATCCGGCACAGGATATTTTTTCAGTCTGTCCTGTATGGACATCTCCACTTCCACATCCCGCTTGTTATAGAACTTGAACAGATTCCACTTCTCCATATCATACTCCGGCAGATTGCGTGTCCTGCCGCCATTGACCTTGGTCGGCTTGCAGGGAACACAAAAGTATCGGATGAGGTCTTTGCCTTCCTTCAGCTTCTGTTCTTCCAGCCCAAGCACCGCACCGACCCCGGCAAGGGATAGCGACAGTCCCATGTATGCCGACCATATCATGGAGCATTTCCATGATGCTGGGTCGAGGTAATCTCCCACTGTATCCTCATTTATGCTGTAACTGCAAAAGCACTGCGGATAGTTTCTTTGCAGCCATACCGAAAGACAGACTCTCTCGAAAGCCGCATTAAATGCCCATTTTGTCACAACATCATCTGTTAATGCCATAATAATATCCATGGGCAGTTCTTCACCCTGTGCCAGATCATAAACCATGACCTCACCACCGTTTACAGATACACCAAACAGCAGGATATCAAAATTAGGGGATTGGGCATAACGATACACACCACATTTCTGCAAATCTATATCCGAATATGTTTCAATATCTATTGAGAGTATTTTGATTTTTTCCATCTTGTCATTCCTTCCCATAAGCAAGGCGGCGAAGTGTTGCCTCCGCCGCCCGCTGATTACTGATTGTTCTGTTCTTCCATGCGTTTGCGCTTCTTTTCCTTGTGGCTGTCAATCGCACATTTGATGATGAATCCCACATTGGCAATCATAGTACCCATCACGGCTCCGAAGCAGACCGCAAGCATCATACTCTGAATTGTTGTCATAATCTGCTGCCCTCCTTAAGAAAGAAAATCATCATCGGCTTCGGTTGCAAAATCGTCCTCTGCACGGCTCTTACCACCAAGCGGCTCGCCATCCTTAATCTTCTGGAGATTGTTCAGACCACAGGCGATACCCTTATTGCCGTTGGAGTTAAAGGCATAGAAGTTGATACTGGCACGGCCATACACACCGCTATATACCTCACTGCGGTCAATGATAGGCTGACGGTCTGCATCCACGATGCCCGGAGCCGCTGCACTGTTGGCATTGATAAAATAGCTGTTTGCGTAGGCTTCATCGTCAGGACGTTCCAAATCTCCGTCCCTCATCGGGGTCTTAAGTACGGAAAGTGCAGGCACGGTCTTGCCATTGCCTTTCAGCTTGGACTGACCTTCCTCGTATGCAGACTGGATGGCTGCCTTAATCTTGTTGACGGTTATGGTATCATCCTTGGGGATGATAAGGCTTACGCTGAACTTCGGTGTGCCGCCGTTGATGGATTTTGCATCCCATACATTTGCATAAGACCAGCGTGTGTTTACTCCTGTGATAACCTTTGTAGGGTTGGTATAATTCTTTGACATATTATTTGTCCTCCTTAAAATCGTTAGCTGCTGTATTCATCGCCGGACGCTTGTCCGACATCGGTACTAATGTTGGCTTGCCCTGCGGTTTTTCAATAAACCCAGAGAGCAGTTCTTCAAATCTTGTCTTGCCGAGCAGTTTGGTCATTGCCGTAACACCCAGAACCTTATGTTCATATGGGTCATATCCGGCATCCTTGACGGTATCTGCCACGGTTGTTTCATTGATGTATTTCCTGTTGGAGCGTCCTTCGACGATCTTCCAGTCTTTCCACTCCTTGCCGCTGACTGCCTGCTGCAATGCATATTCCTTAATATCGCCTGCCCAAGATACCAGTGCATCCACTTTTGAAAGAATGGCCTCTATCTCATCATCTTCAAGGGTGGAAGGCATCTCAAAATCGTAACGCGCCAATTCAATGTTGTACTCGGCTCTCTTGCGGCAGGTGGCTTTTACCTTGCAGAACTGACAGTGGTTTCCGGCTTTGTATTCGCCCTCTCCCTTTGCCGCCAGCTGTGCAGTGGGTGCAAGCACCTCGTCTGCCCATTTCAGAAGTTCATCCTTGGAAATGGTGTAGGTGCTGACACTGTCCCGTCTTGGCTGGAAGATGGTCATGGTCACCGATTCAATATCGTAGATGCCATCAAACAGCTGTAAGGCTCCCAGTGCGTAACACATCATCTGCGGATTCTTTTCCGCTTCCACCAAAATGCCCACACCATATTTGAAATCGATCACGGTAAGGGTCTCATCGGAAACAATGACACAGTCCCCGGTGCCAAATCCCTCCGGCACCCATCTGGAAAAATCAAGGTGCTGTTCAATGAGAACAATGGGGTCTTTGCATTTTTCCTTTGCCACTCCAAGCTGCTCCATCACATACGGCGCATACATATCGGAGCAGTCTGCCATCTCCTCATCAAAATACTGCAGGTGTTCTGTTGGGTCTTTTGATTTCTGTCCCAGTGCAAGTTTCAGCTTATGCTCGCAAAGGCTGTGGGCATCGGTGCCCTGCATAGCAAACTCACTGGCTGTATCTGCGGCCTTGGAACAGAGCAGAGCCGAGGGTGGACATTCCAGCCACCTGTGACTGGAAGATGCTGATAATATTGCGTGTTTATCCGGCATTGCCAAGCACCTCCACTTCCGCAAGCAGTGCGTTGTATTCTGCCGGGTCTACCTCGGACAGCTTATCTGCACCATGCTTTGTGAGGATTGCCTTGACCTCTGCCGTAAAGCCTTTGCGGGATTTATCCGCACACACGGCTCTGACATCTTCCAGCGTGAATGGTTTCTCTTCCTGTGGTTCAAGCTTAGGTTTCTCGGCTGCTTTCTTCTTTGGTGCGGCCTTTTTTGCAGGCTGTTTTTCTTCCTCTGTACCGCTGAACATATCAGCCAGCCCCTCCGAAATACCAATCAAGGTTTCGCCACACTTTTTGAGTTCATCAACGAGCATGGATAATTCGCTTACTTTACTCATGATGTCGTACCTCCTTCCTTAACCGTGCAAATAGCAACTTCTTCTACGCTGTCACCCGGTACAAGAATCGTGAGTTTCTGCTTTCCTCCAAGGAAAAAACAAAGAATACGTTCTCGTACACTAATGCTGCGGCAAGAAAGAATGCCATCTGTCTTTGGCTTTTTGGATACACTGATTTTCAAATTGTGTTCCATCTTTTTCACCTCTTTCCGAGAGTTCTTATGTGACCCTCTACCTAATAGCCTTGGGAAAGTGATGAATCTGACGGTTTTGAAAAATAAATAAAAAAATAATGCCCGCTAAGGAAATCAATCCTCAACGGGCATTATCATTTCATAACATATTCAGTTAAACCTTCGTGCAGTAATCCAGCGAAATCCAACCAGCACCGCTTTTCAAGCGTCCCCATTTGGATGCACCCTGTCCATCAGCTTCTTCCACGATGGTGTATGTACCAACAGGAATGTACTGCGTTCTGGCAAAATTCGTGCCGGGGCCTTTGCGGATGTTCAGGTCGGAAATAGACACACGCACCATGTACGGCACTGCCCCCACATTTGGATAGATTGCTTTGCCGGATTCATCAAACACTGAATAACCTGCATTCTTATCAGCGCAGGCTTTCGCATTCGCAAGGCTGTGATATGCTCCAAGCTGACTCTTGGCATCCGCCCAAGTCTTACGCACACGATACCATGTAGAAGCATCCGCTGACGGAGTCTGTGCCGTACCGCCAAGTGCTGCCGTAACCTTTGCCGCTAAATCCCCAAGCCTTGCATAGAGCCAGTTGCCCGGACAGCTTTTATTGGCAAACCAACGATGCACGGTAATCACCATCTCATCAGATTTCGGATTGTAATTCAAGGACTTGTCCTTATCGGCAAACCACAGAAGTTTCTTCTTGCCGTTACGCTTGCAGATGTCGGTGCAGAGTTTGATAAGAGTCGCATATACGGCACTGTTCATGGTATACGGCTCGGTCTTATCACTGGCACATTCAATCGTGATGGCTCTCTGGTCATTGGCACTGCTTGAAGTACACCAAGAGCGGTTTTTCTCTTCCACGCAAAGGGACACTCTGCCGTCCGTGCCAATGCCATAATTGCAGCTTGCATCACGGCCTGCTGGAAAGCAGGCACAGATGGTTTTTGCGGATAACTGACCCACCACACAGTGAGGTGTGATGCGGTCGATGGAATGGATTCTCTGCCCGGAATGGTTCGGACTTAACCCTGTGTAAACTACAAGTGGACTGTTTGTATAAGCCATAATTATTCGTCTCCTTTCTCGCTGCGGTCATGCAGCTGTTCCAATACTTCCTTCATTTTTGCCGGAATTGGCAGCCCGAGGTGTCCTGCATTTTCCAGAAGGGAAATGCCCTCGTTAGAAATGTAGAAAAACACCACGGCTGTTCTCAGCACAGAGCCTGCTCCGATAACCTGCACATCAAGAATATTTGCAATTCCTACCAGCAGAAAAATCAGCACCTTTCGACAGATACCCTTAAATCCAACCTCGCTGGAAAGGCTGTGGTCTGCCATGGCGCACATCACTCCTGTGATATAATCCACCGCCACAAAGGCAAGCAGTGCATAGAGCAGACCGTCACAGCCGCCAAGGAAGTAGCCGAGCCAACCTCCAATGGCAGTAAAAGCAAATTGAATCGTGTTCCAGAATTCTTTCATATTGAGTTCCTCACTTTCTTTAAAAATGTGTATGAAAAAAGCACCTCCGAAGAGATGCTTGATTCCAAGATTACTGTTCCTGCAATATATATGTGATTTTCATTGTCTTGTCTGCTGTTTTTGTTACCGGTGTATCAAGATTATTGATGGTGGCTAGATAATTACACATCATATACCACCCAGCTGTTGACCATGTTCCATAATCTCCAAAATACAATAAGGGTTCATTACGAACCGGGGTCAGATTTATTTCATAACTGCTGTTAAAAAATGACTTTGCCTCCGGTGGCATAATTTCATTAGTGACCGTGTTTGCGATTAATAACTGGTCATCATTGCATTCATAATAAATACGGCCATTCACATAAGCCTTCGGATGTCCCGATACCGTACCCGTATTGATTCGATTAAACTTCACTACATTAGCCGGGTTGGTAATCTGAATCTTGTACAACTCATAAGGAGAATTATACGATTTTACAAACAGATACCCTTCTGCCACATACATATGCCAATAACTGTCAGAACGAAGCGTTACATCCGTGGTGTTCGTCACTTCATACTGCTTAACTTCCCATGAATCCAGCTTAATCTCCGTCACCAGGTACGTTCCATTCGGTGCAACTGTAGAACTTGCTACCGTACAAATATACAGACAGTCATTTGTTGGGTCATAGTTATAACCCCAATAACTCATACGAAGTTCGCTTGTCAGTTCCTTCAATTCAACCTCATTGATTAACGGCTTTTTAGAGTAGATATTATCCAAAACAGATACTGACTTAAGAAATGTCCTTCTCTTTGTGATGTGAATGTGCGTCTTGTCCACCACCTTAAAGTAATAGGCACAATCCTGCTCACGGTCGATAAGGAAAATCATTTCTGTTGTACCGATTGTCATGCCAGAATATCTGCTGCTTGTTGATGCTCCCGTTCTGTCTGGATGCACATACTGAAGCGTGTCTTCTGCAATTCCCTGCATAAGAGGGTAGCTTGTGTTATAAACCGTATCCTTATATCCGTAGGAAGTAAAACCACCATGCTTATGCGTCAGGCATACGCTTGCAATCGTTCCGTTTGCCTGACTTGTCGCAAAATCATATACATACTTTACATAACGATCTTTCAGATTTACTTCCGATTCCGTCTGATTAAAACCACCCCTGCAAGTGTTTTTTGTGTTATTCTGCACTCCATAGGAGGCACATCCTATCAAATTGGCATTGGCAGGAGCGTAATAATTATCCGGGTTTTCTTCGATGGCAGTATCAAAACACAAAATACCGCCGAGTAATTTCTCATAATATGGAACGAAATCACTAAAATAACGGGATGGTCTGTTGGACAATCCAAGTGGTTTGAATATATCCGTCAGTGCATTTGTTATCATATTGTGGTTTTCGTGTGTCTCAACTTTTCCGGTCTTTACATCTTTCAGTTCAATTTTTGTTGTACCTTTAATTGCCATCGTCATCATCTCCATTTCTATAATTCATTACAAAAGATGTCAGTGTAGCATCACCTGCCAGCCAGAATCGAAAGGTAATCGTCTTGCTTTCCGTAAGACCTGCATACATCACATCAAGGTCTGTCAGCAGAAAATCTGCCATTGCTGTTTCTTCCGTGAATGCTTCTCCATCATAACTGTACTGAACGGTTACCGACCCCGTGTACTCGGCATTTAAGGATTTAATACCAAGAACCGTTCCATCTGACAGATTGGCCATGCACTCGATATACTGCTTCGGAGGAGTTCCCGTAATAATGGCATTCAGAGGAAATCCACGGCTGTCACTCCAGCTGTATACGGATGGGGTATTCAGTCCTTTTATTAGATTCCAGTCCGGCATTTTTGCAAATCCCCTTGTTTTAAACAGATATGATGTAATCTCTGTTTCTTCCAGCTGCACAAGCACATCTGCATATTCGCCAAGTTCCTCATTGATGATGTGATTTTCCACAGTATAAATATTTCCGTCAAAATCTCTAACGAGCAGTTTAAACGGAACAAGCAAGTCGATTGGGGTGTACTTCACTTCAAATATCTTGTTTTCTGCATAATATTGAAACGTGACGTCCGGTGAGGTCTTTGTAGGCTTAGTAAAAGTGTAGGTTTTATCTGCCACAAAATTAAAACCACCATCATAGCAGGAGACCGGAACTTCAATCATATGAAGAGAAATATCTCCGGTATCCCAGAGAATCAAATCATACTTCAGCTGATAATCTGCACTATATGCATTATAGTGCGACCAGCCTTCCCATCTGATTTTTAGAAATCTGTAATAGCTGTACAAAGTTCCTTCTTCTCGATACAAAGAGCGCATTCTTGCATCACGGTTATCAACCTTCAAATGTGATGCGTCCGAACCAAATCCCCAGTATGAATCTCCATGTGCATAAACAGACGGTACTGCATTCCCCATAAAAGTAAAGAAATCAGCACCACTTATTGCAAGAGTTCCGCTATCATAACTGCCGCTGTCCTGAAGTAAACAGGTCATGTTTGTTATCCCGGCAGAGAATATTTCATTTATACTATCGTAGTTCATAATTCAAATCTCACTCCTTTCACGCCATCGAAAGCAGAAGTATCAATGGTTGTTATTTCAAGAAATTCCTCGTCAATTTCTCCCGTTACAGCTGTCTGGGTTTCTTCTGTTGTTCCTTTTAACTCATATCTTCCTTTTGACGTATCAATGGTATCTGTAACCCCCACAAGAGCATCCTTGGCATTAAGTGTGAACTTCAAGCGGAAACCTACGGTATAACCATTTATCTCCACGGAATCTACACTCTCATAAAATGAGGTGTCCACCACCAGACTTTCCATGTATCCGAAATCCATTGAATTAGGAGCAGACGCAATCGCATATCTTTTCCGAAGTGTAAACTGCTCCTCATTATTAACCGTTATATATCCGTTATATTTAGGATTTCCACGAACACTGGTAAGCACAAAGGTACGAAGAATTTCTGCAATCCAAGTACGGTCTGTAAATGTGTTTACGGTAAATGGCTGTTCTGTAATCATTACATTGGATATTATCTGTGTCAGTCCATTTCTCGTTGTTTTCGGGAATGTTACGGATAACGAATCTGCATAAACATCCGTCACATATGGAACATCTGTAATGGCTACAAATCCTATATTTTCATTGATATTAATACGTCCGTTCCAATCTCCAAGACCTGCTGCCAATCCCTGACCACTTATAGTTGCCCTTATCTGTGTTTCGCCGATGCTTATGGAACCATCTGATATTTTCAAATACATCGAGAACGTATTGGAACTGTTCTCGACAACTTTTGAAATAGGCAGAAATAAGGTCACGATATGGTTTCCATAAATGCAGGTTTTTGTCGGCATAAAGGTATCTATCGTTTCGTCATTCATCTTATAAACAATAGACAATTCCGGGAGAATCTCAGTGGTTTCTTCTGGCTTAACCACCTCTAACAGCATTTCACATTGGAAAGCGGCAGATGTTTCTTCCGTTGCCGTAAAGTCAATATCCATCACCTTCGTAAGGGATTGACCGATTACAAATGAACTGACATTGACGAAATTATAAATAATCGTCCTGCCATTCTCCACGGAATTAATGAGACCTGTTATATTCTTATCATTTTTACTTTTGGCAGATGCAAGTTTCGGATTCTTTCCAACGCATTTTAATGTCTGTTTTCCAAAGATACGAAGTTCAATATTTGTAATGCAGGAAATCTGCCCATCATCTGCGTGGCCACCTGTAAACTGCAGAATGTCTCCCGGCTCTAATGCCGGATTTCCAATTATGGAACTGTCAAAGGGAACATAATTTACTTTCTGCAGTGCAGTCAGAATCTCTCGGAGCATTTTTTCTCGCACGGACTTTAATCCAAACTGCATTAAAGGGTTGATGCCAAGATTTATGGTAAGAGCATCATCTTTTTCCATTGCAATATATTCTGACTCCTGACTCATCTGATTGGTAGAAGAAATAGCTGTATATCTTGTTACAAAATCGGAATAACTGCTGTTGAATCGTTCCTTTTGCGGTACTGTCCACGATGCTGTATTTCCATACTGCTTAAGCACAAGTTTTCCATACCTGTCTATCTGACAAAAGCATCCTACCACCTGTGCTACATAAAAAATAAGGTCACGAAATGTTTCTATGTCATTATCCGTATAAATGCCAAGTGTTGTCTTTCCATTTGGAAGTGATGATATTTCTGCTACGGTCTGTGACAGTTCTACCTTACAGGCATCGCAGGCAGCTTTTAAAAACTGATAGGGTGTACCACTTGAAGACTCAAGTTTTAAGGTTTTTTCAAATCTGAGCATATAATCATAGGCTTTTAATTCCAGTGTTTTAATATTTCTGTTTGCCTCTGTTACTTCAAAAATGCCCATTGGTATAGTTTCCACACTTCCGTCAGATAAGGTAAGCGAATAGAAAAGATGTATTTTAGCATCTGCCAAAGTATATCTGTCCACACTGGAAAAGAGACTGATTCCAAGTTCTGCAGCATATACAGTTCCAAGTTCTATTTCCGAACCACCGCAGCACTGCCATTTGATGTACCCGGAACCTTTTACGATGTCTTTGGAAGTAAAGTCGTATACTTTTCCGCCTGTGGTAGTAATGGATCCAAACCAGTCATATTTTCTTGTATTCTGCCTTACGGCATTTTTGAACATTTCCGATACTTCAAACACCACTGTCACCTCCCATCAAAATTCCTTCAGCGTAAAAGAAACCGTCCACAGTCCTTTGTAGGATGTATCCTTTTCAAGCTTTGACTTAAAGCCCGTGATATACATCTCCGTTTCACGGACTCCGAGAGTTTCGGTATCAAAATAGCTGACCTGGATTTTATTCTTCTTAGCATAGGCGGATAACTTGGAAAGCCAAGTGGCAGACACAGAGAAAGAGACGGAAATGGTAACCACTCCCGCTCTGATTACATCTCTCTGCGTTGTTCCTGCTTCTGTTTCTCCGCCGCTGTCTGCCTCCACATCCGTCAAATCCAAGTCATAGGAGTCTGGCAAAGGCAGATTCTCATAGCCGAATTTCAGATACTGTATAAATGCCATTTTATCGACCTCCGCTTCTTAGATTTGCCCTCTGCTGGGCATTGATAATGACCTCATCTAAAAGGTTGCCGCCAAGGTAAACAGGGATAACAATATCTCCGCTCTGTGAGTTGATATCGCTGACTGCATCCTTAATGGCTCCTTCCATAGCCGATAGGTCTGTGGTTGATGCAGATGTGATTCCGCCCATTGCATAGTCCATTCTTTCCACTTGAGGATTGATAACCATATCAGCAGCCACACCCTTGACGGCATTGGCAACCATACCCTTGCTGTTTTCGATGCCTTTTGCCAAGCCTTGCATAAAGTCCGGCATCCACGATTCATAATCGGTCAGTGGACCCTCATCCGGCACGGAGAAGTGCAGGAAGGACTTGATTTTATTTGCCACACCACTGACAGCATCACCCACAGCACCAATACAGCTTTTGATGCCGTTTACGATACCCATGATTAAATCCTTCCCCCAGTTAAAGGCAGAGGATGCAAGGTTTTTGATATAGCCGACTGCATTGTCAAAACCACCCTTTATGGTATTGTAGATACCACTGATGGTACTCTTGATGCCGTTCCACATGGCTGTGAAAGCACTGCTGACTGCTGTTTTGATACCATTTACCACAGAGGATACCGTGGATTTGATATTATTCCAGACGGTTGTAATGGTGTTTTTGATGCCGTTTACCACCGTAGTAATGACCGTTTTAATTGCATTCCAAATGGTAGTGAACACCGTATTGATAGCATTCAACACCGTAGTAATCACAGTTTTTATGGTATTCCAAGCCGTGGTAAGGAAGGTCTGTATTGCCGTAACAATCGTGGTAATAAAGGTGCTGATGGCATTCCATACCATAGTCACCACTGTCTTGATTGCATTGAAAACGGTAGTGATTATGGTCTTGTAAATATTGAAATAGGTGGTAACAATGGTGCTGATTACATTCAGCACGGTTTGAAATACCAGCTTGATTCCGTCCCATATCGTAGTGAAGAATGTCTGAATTGCCGTAAACACTGTGGTAACCACCGTTTTAATCGTATTCCACGCTGTTGACAGGAAGGTGGAGATTGCTGTGACTGCCGTTGTAAATACAGTCTTGATGCCCTCCCACAAGCCAGTGAAAAAGGATGCCAGCGCATTCCATACCGTTTCTGCAACGGATTTGATACCCTCCCATACAGCTACAAAGAACTCCTTGATGGCATTCCATACGGCAATGGCTACTTCCTTGATGTTTTCCCACAGGTCAATCCAGAACTGCCGGAAGTCCTCATTGGTGTTCCACAGATAAATGAATGCCGCCACCAAGGCTGCAATCGCTGCGATAATCAGAATGATTGGGTTGGCAAGCATTGTGGCATTCAGTGCCGCAAATGCAGTCTTTACAGTATTGATGACTCCTGCAATTTTAGGAATCACCGTCATAATCGTACCGACTGCCGAGATAACTTTGCCCACGATAATCAGCACCGGCCCCAGTGCCGCCGCTAAAAGAGCCACGGTCACTACAACCTTTTTTGTACCCTCATCCATACCGTTAAGCCAGTCCACGAATTTCTGCACCCAGCCGACAATCTGCTTGATGGCGGGCATCAGAAGTTCGCCAAAGGAAATGGCAAGACCCTCAAGTGCAGATTTCAAAATAGTCAGCTGACCCTGCAGGTTATCTAGCTGTGTATCTGCCATCTGCTGTGCGGCACCGCCGCTGTTCGTGATGGACTGCTGTAAGTCATCCCATGTACTGCCTGTATTGGCAAGCAGTGCATTGACGGATGACAGGTCGGTTTTATTGAAGATATTGCTGATGATGTTGGATTTCTCTTCGGAGGTCATACCGTCCATACTCGTATTCAAGTCACCGAGAATATCGTTCATGCTCCGCATATTGCCCTGTGAGTCATACACATCTACACCAAGGGATTTCATGCTTGCCGCCGCTTTGTCCGTTGGGTTCTGCAGGGAAAGAATAATATTACGAAGATGCGTACCACCCTCTGCACCTTTGATACCGTTGTTGGCAAGGATACCGAGTGCCGTATTCAGTTCAGCAGTACCTCCCTTTACAGACTTTGCCGTAGCACCGATGGTCAGAATACCTTCGCCAAGCTGTGCAACCGATGTATTGGTGGTCGATGCGGTTTTCGCCATCTGGTCAACCATCGTTCCTGCTTCATCCACCCCCATACCAAGGGCAGACATGGCATCGGTAACCATGTCCGATGCAGATGCAAGGTCGATGCCGCCAGCCGCTGCAAGGTTCAGAACCGTTGGCAGGGTGTCGCACATTTCCTGCGTGTCATATCCGGCAAGTGCCAGATAGTTCAGTGCCTCGGCACATTCTGATGCAGAGAACGCTGTTTCCGAACCCATCTTCTTTGCCAGTTCTCCGAGGGTATCCATCGTGTTCACGGACTGACCGTCAACCGTAGACATGGAGTCCTTTGTGATACCCATCGTAGCCTGTACCTGCGACATAGAGGACTCAAAGTTGGCTGCCGTGGCAACAGCCGCCGTTCCAAGTCCTGTGACTGCCGCCGTAACCGGGAGCAGTTTCTTTCCGGCGCTTGAAATATTGTCTCCTGTGGTTTTTAGCTTTTCGCCTGTGGCCGCAATTTTCTGCATTGCTGTGGCAGACTGGTTTGCCTGTTCCTCCAGCTTTTTCAAATCATTTTCTGTTTCGATGATTTCACGTTGGAGGGCATCGTACTGCTCCTGCGAAATATCTCCATTTGCAAGTGCTGTGTTTGCCTGTTCTGCCGCTGTTTTCAAAGTAGTCAGCTTGTCCTTGGTTTCTGATACTGCGTCAGAAAGGAGTTTCTGCTTTTGTGCGAGCAGCTCCGTATTGCCGGGGTCCAGTTTCAGAAGTTTCTCCACATCCTTCAGCTGTGCCTGCGTATTCTTGATTTCTCCATTGACACCCTTTAAGGCGGTCTGAAGTTTGGTAGTATCGCCGCCGATTTCAACCGTGATACCCTTGATTCTGTTTGCCACTTGTATGCACCTCCTTCCAAACAGCAAAAAGCACCAGCCTTTTTACAGCTGATGCCTTGGTTCAATTACATCATTTTGAGTTTCAATTTGGTCATTTTGCTTCAAATGATGCAGTTGGAATATATGATGATGTTATTAAAATCTGTCGAAATCTTCCTGTGTAGCGATTTCTTTATAGCCTTTGTAATCATCATTCCTGCTCTCTGCGAACATATCATTGACCATACCAATCGTAAGTAAATCCAAATCACGGATTGATAAGCCAAGCTGTACGCAGCGGAGCAGAAATAATGGGGTTGTCATTTCCCGCTCAGTTGAGCGAAGTTTTTTTTAGATTGTACATCCGTCTGGGTGTTTAGTCCCCAAAGCTGAATCAGCTGTGGGAGCACTTGATAAATAGAGAATGTGTTGAAGCTATCAAGCCAGTCCTCCGGAGAATCCGGGATAGTCGCATCTGCGTGTTTCGCCATAATATAAGCGATATTTTCAAACATCTCAAGGGAGAACATATCCAAGTTGGAGTTCTCCTCACTGCCGTCACCCACGGATTTTTCCAAGGAACGCAGGTCTTTATAAATATCACGATGGAACTTCATTCTGTAGATACGGGGAATGGCGGCAGATGCCTTGAATGGCACCTGCTTTCCGTCAATCTCAATATTCTGTTTCATGCTCATAGATTAGACCTCCTTCGTAGTGGCAGTTGTCTTTGCCGCCGTAGTTGTGGTGACTTTTGCCGATACAGACTGCACGGCAGGTTCAGCAGACGATTCTTCTTCCGCTGTTGGGAGATATACTGTCTTGTACCAGTTCTGATAAACTGCATCTGTGGTATCATCGCCCGTTTTTGCTTTCACATAGCCATTGGCAAGAGGTGTCGCAGTCAGTGCAAGGGTTTCTGTTTGCACTTCGATTTCATCCTCATTGGTAGCAGACTCGATGCTCGGACGGCTTGCCGCACAGTTATACAGCACATGACGGATTTTCCTCACATCACCATCAAACTCAAAAAGCAATGCAAAGTTAGCAGTTTCCACATTGGCATTCTCCACCAGCACCTTATTGCTGTCCAGTTCCTCTTTCAGCACCTCCGTACGGAACTGCTCCGGCACCATTGCAAGTTCCAGATCACCGTCATAACCCATGTTGTTGGAAATCGTGTAGTACGCATAACCGTCAGCATAGAAATTGCTCGGCTCTCCGTTGGCATCCAGTGCCAAGGAAACTGCACCCGGCATCGCCACAGGGGTACCGAAGGTCACTGCACCATCTTCTGCAATATTCTGCAAGGCATAATGCACATTGCAGATATTGAATTTAACTTTATTTTTCTTAGGCATTGTTTTAATACTCCTTTCGGGAGGATTTACCCTCACATTTCAAATTGATATAGGACTTCATACAGCTTTTCGCTGTCAATCCAAGTTTCGGACTTTTCATAGAAGATGCCGTATTTGTCCAGCACATCCTCCAGTTTCTGCTCCAACCACAAGTCCTTGGTGTCGGTGTACAGTTCAATGTTCACATCATTTATCTTGTAATACACTCTGCCGTCCGCGGCAAAGTTGTCACTGCCGGGGAGCAGATAACAGATAAATGGTGGCTCTGGCGATTCGCCCTCTGCAAAATGGTCATAGGCAAAGGGGATGCCGACTTCGTTCATAATAGCAATCAGCTTATCCATTCTGCAGACTCCTTTCGATTTCTTCCTCCAACTGACGGACTGCCTTTTCCTCTGCCGGGGCGATGTGTACTTTTCCTGCTACACGGCCGCCGCCACGCTTGGCATGACCATGCTCCAGAAGATGTGCCAGCTGATAGCGATTCTTGGAATGTACCGTCACTTCCAGTGAGTTGGAGGTTTCCTTGGTGTTTTTCACTGTCCAGCTTTTCGCATAGGCTCCTGTGTCAGAGGGAGCATTTTGCTGTATCTCTTTTTTCACAGATGTTCCGGCTTTCTTAACCGCCTTTTTCATATCATCGGTGGCAAGATTAGCGTATTCCGTGAGTCCCTCCATAATGGCAGATGCCATATTATCAACCGATGTTCTGTCACTTGCCATATTACCGCCTCACTTTCTGGCATTTGAATTTTACAGACTTGTTTCTGTAGTTCATGTGGTCAACCGACAGAATGTTATAAATCTCTCCGCCAAACAGCACTCTGTATTCCGTGTTATTGATTTCCGACACGGTTCGGCAATATCTGACAGAAAAGCTAAGGTCGGAATCATCCACGGTAATGCCTGCCGCTGTGGTTTCCTTGCCGTTCTCTCCGCTGACCGTGGCATAACAGGAATAAAATTCTTTCCATTCATTTTTGTGATTACCGATGGCATCCACAGTCACAGCAGACTTTTGGAAAACTACCCGCACATTCAAAAGTGCAATATCCATCAGAATCCCTCCTGTCTGCTGCCAAAGAGCAAGGCACGGAGGGTAATCATCAGTGCGTGATGGTCGGCATCCTCACGATGCTCATAAAGATATGCCACCGTATACAGCACCGCTGTCTTTGCATTCGGCTCAGACGTGAGCCGATCTGCATCATCGGTTCTCATAATATCCATGCAGATTTTCTCCGCACTGGACAGAAGATACTCTATCAGCGAATCATCATCTGCAAAATCCACACGGAGATACTGTTTCATCTCTTCCAATGCTACAAGCATATTTATCACCACCTCAATCCATAAAAAGTGGCGATGTGGTTACTGTTCCACACCGCCTGTATATTATTGTTTCTTACTCAGACTTCAACTTCAAAATCTGTACGGCTTCCGGCAGAATCAGCTTGCCGTCCACTCGTTCCTTTGCAACATAACCAATCATGCCGTTGCCTGCGAACAACTCACGAAGTTCGGAGAAAGAACGGCTGCCGCGGTCACCGATGTTGTAATACTTGTAATCGCCAAAAGCGATGGCATCAGTCGGTGCATAGGCAGAGGTATGAATTGCATAACCGAGCAGACGGTCGGGCTCTCCTGCCTGATAGGACGGCTGCCAGATATAGGCTCCGTTATTGTCCTTCAGCTTGCGAAGTGCAGATAAGGTCTGGTCATTCAAAATGAAGGATGCATTCTTACGGTATGGACGCTTCAGCTTTCCTACCAAATCCAGCATATCGTCAGACTTAAGGGCAGCCGTCAAAGTGCCTGCAATCTGACCACCGCCAGTGGCCGCGAACAGACCGAGAGGTTTGCCCGTGCCGTCACCATTGAGGAACGCATCCTCTTCGGCATTGGCGAGAGCCTTACCAAACTGTGTGATGATGTAGTTCTCAAGACCGAAGGCATTATCATACAGAAGTTCCTCCGTTACCTTGATGGCAACATGGAGTTTGTGGGCATCCAAAAGGATCTGGTCAAAGGTTGCTTCGCCCCAGCTAAGTGCGCCGCCCTCTTCAATCCAAGATGCCGCAGGCTTGGTGGCTGCAATGTTGATTTTATGCTCACCGCTTGTAGTAATCTTGGTAGCAAGGTTACGCATGATATTTTCTTCTGTCAAAATATCAATCAAGCGATGGTCATATTCCTCCGGCACAAGATAACCGCCATCGGCATCCACACCCTCCTGCAAAACATTGCTGACACGCTTGAAGTTGGAGCGGAATGCATCCAGCATAGCGGTTTTATACGCATTCGATGCACGGCCTGTTTTTTCCTCCGGCTCTTTGCCCATACCCGGCTTGGAAGTGAGCGGCTTGTTGATAGGCTTAGAAAGTTCTGCCTCCATCTGCTCCTGACGCTCCAAACGGCTGATTTCCTTGCCAAGGTCATTGATTTCCTGTTCCATCTTGGAATAGGTGGCATCGTCCTCTGCGGTCAGGGTACCCTTATCGGTACGATGGGAATCTAAAAATGCCTTTGCTGCATTCCATGCGGTACTGCGTTTTTCTCTCAGTTCTAAAATAGTCATAATAAAAATCCTCCTTAAATGTGTTGTTTGATAATATCGAGACGCTCCATGAGCGAATCAATGCTTCGTTCTGTGCTTTCCGGCACAGGTGGTTTCTTTTGGATATGACACTTTTTCGCAATCTTATCCATCAGTGAATTGGTCACTGCCACTTGGGAATACATCATGGAAATCTGTGGCTGTTCTACATTTTCCGTATTCTCACCACGGTTCATGATTTCATCGGCAAAGCCAAGTTCCACAGCCTTGTTTGCGTTCATCCAGCTTTCCGCATCCATAAGGTGGGACAGCTTGGCTCGGCTCATGCCTGTTTTAATTTCGTAGGCATTGATGATGGACTCCTTGACTTCCGAAAGCATATCAATGGCTTTCTGCATATCTCCCATATCACCAAATGCAATGGTTGCAGGATTGTGAATCATCATCATAGAAACAGGGGATACCAGCACCTTTGTGCCTGCCATTGCAATGACAGATGCCGCCGAAGCTGCAATGCCGTCAATCTTGACCGTAATGTTTCCCTTGTAGTCCATCAGCATATTGTAGATTTGTGCAGCCGCCACGCAGTCACCACCGGGACTGTTAATCCATACAGTAATATCTCCACTTTCAGCTAACAGTTCCTCCTTGAAAAGCTGTGGTGTGACATCATCATCAAACCAGCTTTCCTCTGCGATTGTGCCGTTTAGAAACAGTGTCCTCTCCGCTTTCTGTTCCTGCGTTTCCTGATTGGTCACTGTCCTGTTCTTCCAATTCCAAAACTTCTTCATCGATTTTTTCCTCCTCTCCGCCAGCCCCCGCACTGGCTGCAAAAATGCCTGCATCCGCAAGCTTTGTCATATTGCCGTTTATCAGATATAGGTCACCTCCGTCTTCCGCTGGGATAAGGTCGAGATTTTCTAAGGAACGGATGTCATTTGCACTCATCCATCCATTCTGCCTTGCCGTAGCATAGCCGCTCATACGGCTTGCATAATCGCCACGGAGCAGTCCGTCCACATTGAATTTGATAAAAAATGCAGACTTGTCATTCTGTGAAATCAGCACCCTCGCCATCGCCTGTTCCCAGCGCATAAGCCACGGTTCCAAGGTGTATTTCACAAACTCCAAGGACTGCTGTTCAATATTAGAAAAGCTCGACTTCTCCAAATCTCCTACCATGTGGGGAGGGACTCGGAAAATCCGAGCAATCTCGTCTATCTGAAATTTTCGTGTTTCCAAAAACTGTGCCTGTTCTGGGGAAATGGAAATCGGTGTGTACTTCATGCCTTCTTCCAGAATGGCTACTTTGTTGGAATTGTGACTTCCTCCGAAGCCTTTATTCCAACTTTCTCTGATGGCATCGGGGTTCTTGACCGTTCCCGGATACTCCAAAAGTCCTCCCGGTGTCGCACCGTTTGCAAAGAATTTGGCACCGTACTCCTCACAGGCAATCGCCATGCCGATCGCATTCTTAGCCATCGCAATGGGCGAATATCCCACTAGTCCATCAAATCCAAGACCGAGGATATGCAGCACATCGGTTGGTTTCAGCCTGACCGTTCCGCCTTTGGTGGTATGCGCTTCATCACTTGAGGTCTGGTATTCATAATACAGCTGACCTTTATCGTCACGGTCAACCGTCATGCGGTTTGGCATCAGCGGATACAGTGCCACCACCTCGCCTTTGCCGTTTCGGATAATCTGCGAGTAGGCATTGCCCCACAGCAGTAGGTGTGTCATGAGCGTTTCCCTAAAAACAAATGATGTCATTTCCGGGTTCGGCTCATCGTGCAAAAGGAAGTACAGCGGATTGTCCACTGCCTTTTCCTTACTGCCGTCTGCACTGTATTTGTATAAATGAAGCGGCAGACCTGCTACAGCCTCCGACAGTATCCTCACGCAGGAGTACACCGCCGTCATCTGCATTGCCGACCGCTCATTGACTGGCTTGCCGGAGGTACTTCCGCCAAGGAAAAATCGGTAGGCACTGCCTGCCGTACTGTTGGTAGGTGCATCTCTCGACCTAAAAAGTCCACTGAATATTCCCATAAAATCACGCTCCTTCCTAAATAAACAAAATTCCTC
>CZCA01000410.1_pt1 | contig 25939 bp, 29 predicted proteins | sample 591981 | NCBI WGS metagenome assembly CZCA01 (sample SAMEA3556810, study PRJEB10932) | anaerobic digester metagenome
GCAGGCGGCAAAGCTGGCGGGATGGGCAGGTGATCTACGCTGCCCGGGTCCCGCGGGGGGGGGGATCGCGTTCAGTGGCCCAGAGGCCAACGCCAACCACCGCGCCAGCCCGGCCGGACGGAGGAGAAGGCGGCGAGGAAGCGATCCCGGATTGCGCGCATCACGATGTCGATCTGTGGTGGAGGTATTGGCGAGTCAGGGCGCAAGCCGCGCCGCGGCTATGCTGCGGCGATATGATCCAGCGCCTGAACCGCGTTCGATAGTAGCCCATCGCATTCAATGGTGTCCACCGGCACCCCTTCGCTGTATCCGTAAGTGACCAGCAGCACCGGTATGCCTGCGCCCTGGGCGGCAAGGGCGTCGTTGGCCGAGTCGCCGATCATCAGCGCCTCGGTCGGCGCCACCTCGAGTCGCTCGCAGGCCAGCCGCACCACCGCGGGATCGGGCTTCTTCACCGCCAGCGTGTCGCCGCTGACCACGGTATCGAAGTAGTGCGCGATTTCCATGCGCGCGAGCAGCGGCAGCGTGAAGGCTTCGGCCTTGTTGGTGACCACCGCGAGCCGGATGTCGCGCGCGCGCAGCGTCTGCAGGGTCTCGATCACACCCGGGTAGATCGTGGTGCGTGCACCATTGACCACTGCGTAGTGGCGGCGAAACACCGTCACCGCAGTCTCGATCTCGGCCTCGGTCGCGGACGTGCCTTCGATCATGCAGCGTCGCACCAGGTGGGGGATGCCCTTGCCGACAAAGCTGTGGATCTCGTCCTGGCTGCGCGCCGGACGGCCGAGCTCGGCGAGCGTGAGGTTGGCCGCGTCCGCCAGGTCGGCGATGGTGTCGAGCAAGGTGCCATCGAGATCGAACAGCACCGCGCGCGGGGCGAAGCGCGCCGTGCTCATGCCGCCACCTTGGCCAGCTCCGCACGCAGCGCGCCGATGATCGAGTCGTAACGATTAGGGTCACCGTCCGTGCCGGCGCCGAACACCGCCGAGCCGGCGACGAAAGTATCCGCGCCGGCGCGGGCGATGTCGGCAATGTTGTCCGTCTTCACCCCGCCGTCGATCTCGAGCAGGATGCGGCGGCCGGTGCGCGCCTCGTAGGCATCGAGCTTCGCGCGCGCGGCGCGCAGCTTGACGAGCGTCTCGGGGATGAACTTCTGCCCGCCAAAGCCCGGGTTCACGCTCATCAGCAGCACCACGTCGAGCTTGTCCATGACGTGATCCATGAAGTTGAGCGGCGTCGCCGGATTGAACACCAGGCCCGCCTGGCAACCGGCATCGCGGATCAGACCGAGGCTGCGGTCGATGTGCTCGGAGGCCTCGGGGTGGAAGGTGATGACGTTGGCGCCGGCCTTGGCGAAGTCGGGGATGATGCGGTCGACCGGCTTCACCATCAGGTGCACGTCGATCGGCGCGTTGGTGTGCGGACGGATGGCCTCGCACACCAGCGGGCCGATGGTGAGATTGGGGACGTAATGGTTGTCCATCACGTCGAAGTGAATCCAGTCGGCGCCGGCCGCGATGACGTTGCGCACCTCCTCACCGAGACGGGCAAAATCGGCGGAAAGCAGGCTGGGGGCGATGCGGTACATGGGGCGCTCCGGAAAGGTGGGGTCAGCCCGGATTCTAACCGCTGCGGGGCCAGCCCGGCCCGCTCAGCGCACGCAGACCTTGCGCACCTGCTTCATGTCGGTGATGCCGGCAAGCACTTTCTCCATGCCGTCCTGGCGCAGCGTGCGCATGCCCTCGCCGAGCGCCTGGCCAAGGATCTGCTCGACGCGGCCGCGCCCCTGGATCAGGCGCTTGATCGCGTCCGAGCCGAGCATCAGCTCGTGCAGTCCGACGCGGCCCTTGTAGCCCTGGGTGCAATGCTCACAGCCTACGGGACGATACAGCGTGAAGCGACCGTCCTTGTCGGCAAACGCCTCTTTCCAGCGTGCGAGCACGCGCTGGCGGGCAGTTTCGGGGTCGGCGCGGAAATCCTCGGTCAGGTGCATGTCCTCACAGTATTCGTCGAGCAGGCTCCCGACCTCGTTGTCGTCGGGCCGGTAGGCTGCACGACACTTCAGGCACAGGCGCTTGGCCAGGCGCTGCGCGAGCACGCCGAGCAGCGCGTCGGCGAAGTTGAACGGGTCCATGCCCATGTCGAGCAGGCGCACGACCGACTCCGGCGCGCTGTTGGTGTGCAGCGTGGAGAACACCAGATGCCCGGTGAGCGAGGCCTCGATGCCGACCGAGACGGTCTCGTGGTCTCGCATCTCGCCCACCATGATCACATCCGGGTCGGCGCGCAGGAAGGCCCGCATCATGGTCGCGAAGTCGATCCCGGCCTTGCGGTTGACCTGCACCTGGCGCAAGCCCTTCTGGGTGATCTCGACCGGGTCCTCGACCGTCCAGATCTTGGTTTCCGGGGTATTGATGTAATTGAGGATGGAGTGCAGCGTGGTGGTCTTGCCCGAACCGGTGGGTCCGCACACGAAGAAGATGCCGTAGGGCTTGGCGATCGCGCCCTTGAGGCGCTCGAGGTTGAAGGGCAGCAGGCCGAGCTTGTCGATCTGGATCGGCTCGCTGTTGGCGAGCAGGCGCATCACCACGTCTTCCATGCCGCCCTGGGTGGGCAACGTGGCCACGCGCAGTTCCAGATCGAGCGGCGCGAACTTGCGGAAGCGGATCTTGCCGTCCTGCGGCTTGCGGCGCTCGGAGATGTCGAGGTCGCACATGATCTTGATGCGGGTGACGAGGGCGTTACGGTAGCTCGCCGGGACCTCGATGTAAGGCACCAGCGAGCCGTCCTTGCGGAAGCGGATCAGCGTCTTTTCCTTGCCCGGGCGCGGCTCGATGTGGATGTCGGAGGCCCCCTGGCGGTAGGCGTCGACGACGATGCGGTTGACCAGCTTGACGAGCTCGTTGTCGGCGGCGGCGCTGACATCGTCCTTGAGCGAGTTGGGGTCCTCTTCATGTTCATCCAGACCCGAAAGCAGGTCGGTGACCGAGGCATCGTCCAGCGCCGCGCCGAAGAACTGCTCCACGGTCTGCTCGAAGTCGCCCTGGGTGGTGACGCGGAACACCAGCCGCTTGCGTGGCAGCACGTTCTGGGCAACCCCCGAACTGCGCACCTGCTCGGGATCCACACACAGGATCACGACGCCGTCGGTGTTCTCCTCGTAGGGCAGCCACCGGGTCTGCTCGACATATTCGCGCTTGATGTTGCGCAGCAGGTCCATCGGCTTGACGTGGTTGGCGACGAAAGGCTGGTACGGGACGCCGAAATAGCGCGAAGCTGCGGCCCCGAGTTCGGGGGCGCTGAGTCCGAACTGCGCGATCAGCACCGCTTCGGTGCCAGCACCGCTGTCGCGCCCTTCGCGCGCGGCATCGGCGAATTCCTCGGCAGTGATGCGGCCATCGACGACCAGCGCATCGAACCGCGATCGCAGCCGCCCGGGCTGACGGCTGTGGCGCAGGAAGGCTACGCCCAGGGTCTGCGCCAGGCCGAGCACACCCTCCTCCGCCACCTTGGAGAACGGCTCGCCGCTGAGGGTGTTGATGAGCTGGACCACGCCGAGCAGGCTGCCGGTATCGGGATCGCGGATGGGCGCCACCAGCATCTGCCGCGAATGGAACCCGGTGCTGGCGTCCACTTCGCTCCTGAACTGCAGGCTCGGCGAGATCTGCCTGAGCTCGTTTTCGTCATAGACATCGCGGATGTTCACCAGCGCCCCGCTGAGCGCCACATAACCCGCGATGCTGTTCGGTCCCACCGGCAGACGGATGCTCTGGACTCCGCTCAGGCCGGTCTTGACGCGCGTCACGATCGTCGTGCCGCTCGCCTCGGCCGCGTAGATCGTGAAGCGCTCGGCCTCGAACAGCGCGCATAACTCGGGCGCCAACTCGAGCATGATCTCGTCCACGTCCTTGCTGGCGTGAATCCGGTTGGTCAGAACCTGAAGGCCCTTGAAGAAGGCGAGCCGGCGCGAAACGACGCCGGAGGTGGACGAGCTTGCGGTCATGTCGGTGATGTCTCCTTACTTCTGCCCGGGCACGACCGGCGGGCGGGCCGCTTGCGTGACTGCCGGTTTCGCTGCATCGCTCAGAATTCGAGCACGTCGCCCTGGTCGAGGCGGCGGACCGATAGCGTACTGCCCGCGGCGTGCAACTGCTCCATGATGCGCTCACCGACGCCCGGCTTGAGATGCGTGATGTGCACTGCCGGCGCCCCCCGTATCTCGTCGAGCATGGTACGGGACATGCTCGGACAAAGGTGTCGCGAAGCGACCGCGAGGCCGTGCTGCTCCTCGGCGAACGCGGTCTCGAGGATCAGGTGGCGCAGACTCGGACACGCGTTGATTGCGGCGACAAGCTCCGGGCAGTAGCCGGTATCGCCCGAGAAGACCAGCTGCCCCGCACCGCTGTCCAGGCAGTAGGCGACCGCCGGGACCGTGTGCCGGGCCGGCAAGGCCGCAATGGCCCGGCCGGCCAGCTCGACGCGCTCGCCGACATTGATCGGCTGGAAGCGCATGAACGGCCGGGCGTGATCCGGGATGGCTGAAAAATCCGGCCAGATCAGCCAGTTGAAGATGTGCGAGTGCAGGATACGGATGGTCTCCGCGCTCGCATGCACGACGATCGGCGCATCGCGCAGCTCGCCGACCGAGTCGATCATCAACGGCAGGGCCGCGATGTGATCAAGGTGGGCGTGGGTCAGGAAGACGTGATCGATGCGCTTGAGCACCTCGAGCGACAGATCGCCGACACCCGTCCCGCAATCGATCAGGATATCGTCATCGACGAGAAAGGACGTGGTACGCGACTGCGAACCTCCGATCCCGCCGCTGCAGCCCAGCACCTTGAGTTTCATCACCTCGCCCACCTGCATGACCGGCAGTGCAAGGGCTGCCGCGAAATCCCCATCCCGCAGGGGAAGTTATCACTCGGGCTCGGGCACACGCGCGGCACAAATTCACGACGCCGGCCGGTGCTCAGCGCTGCAGAAAGAACTCCATCTTCACGCCTGCCAGCTCGATGATGTCATGGTCGTGCAGCAGACGCGCCTGGGCGTCGATCGCGCGGCCGTTGACCAGCGGAAAGCTGGCGCCCTCGACGTGCGTGATGAAGTAGCCGTGGGGACGCCGGGTGATCACCGCCACCTGCCTGCCCGGCTTGCCGAGCGTGGTCAGGGACTTGACCAGCCGCAACTCGCGGCCCGCGTTCGCGCCGCTCAGCACCTGGATGACCCTCGCCGGCCGCCGCCTCCGCCTGGGCGACGGCCTGCCGTGCCGCGGCGGAGATGATCTGGGTCTCGCGCGGCGCTGGGCCGGCGGGAGGCTGCGGCACGTCGGTCGCAGTTCCTGGCATCTCGAAGGGCGCAAACGCTGCGGTGTCGATCATCTCGGACGCAGACAGCCCGGGCTTGGCATCATCGACGAGGAACTTGATCTTGTATTTGCCGAGCTCGATGACGTCGTTGTTGCGCAGGACGTTCTTCTTGACCGGCTGGCCGTTCAGGTAGGTGCCGTTGGTGCTGTTCTGATCTTCCAGAAAGGCGTCGCTCGTGATGCAGGTGATGACCGCATGATGGCCGCTGATCGCCAGATTGTCGATCTGGATGTCGTTGTCCGGCTTGCGGCCGATGGTCGTGCGCTCCTTGCTGAGCGGCATTTCCTTGAGCACCAGCCCGTCCATGCTGAGAACCAGTTTCGGCATTGCGCTTACCCGTTGGATAGATGCGCCGGCGGCACGGTCCGCACGGCGACTGAAGGTCAGGCCAAGATTCTAGCGCGCACCCGCAACGGGTTAACAAAAAAGGCGCCGGACTTGCCGGCGCCTTCGTGATGCATTCAACGCTTGTGGATCAGAGCATCGCCTTCAGCAGCTTGCCCATCTCCGACGGGTTGCGCGTCACCTTGAAGCCGCACTCTTCCATGATGGCGAGCTTGGCATCTGCGGTGTCCGCACCACCGGAGATCAGCGCACCGGCGTGGCCCATGCGCTTGCCGGCCGGGGCGGTGACGCCGGCGATGAAGCCGACGATCGGCTTCTTCATGTTTTCCTTGCACCACATCGCGGCTTCGGCTTCGTCCGGACCGCCGATCTCGCCGATCATGATCACCGCGTCGGTGTCCGGATCGTCGTTGAACATGCGCATCACGTCGATGTGCTTCAGGCCGTTGATCGGGTCGCCGCCGATGCCGACCGCCGAGGACTGGCCGAGGCCGATCTCGGTGAGCTGGGCGACGGCTTCATAGGTCAGCGTGCCGGAACGCGACACCACGCCGATGCGGCCCTTGCGGTGGATGTGGCCGGGCATGATACCGATCTTGATCTCGTCGGGCGTGATCAGGCCGGGGCAATTCGGGCCCAGCAGAAGGGTTTCCTTTCCGCCGGCAGCGACCTTCTGCTTCATCTTGTTGCGCACGATCAGCATGTCGCGCACCGGGATGCCTTCGGTGATGCAGATCGCCAGGTCGAGGTCGGCCTCGCAGGCCTCCCAGATGGCATCGGCGGCGCCCGCGGGCGGCACGTAGATCACCGACACGGTGGCGCCGGTCTCGGCGGCGGCTTCCTTCACCGAGGCGTAGATGGGAATGTCGAAGATCTTCTCGCCCGCCTTCTTCGGGTTCACGCCGGCGACGAAGCAGTTCTTGCCGTTGGCGTATTCCTGGCACTTCTCGGTGTGGAACTGGCCGGTCTTGCCGGTGATGCCCTGGGTGATGACCTTGGTGTCTTTGTTGATCAGGATGGACATTCGAAGCTCTCCTTACTTGACCGCAGCGACGATCTTGGTCGCGGCTTCCGCCATGGTGTCGGCGGTGATGATCGGCAGACCCGACTCGGCGAGGATCTTCTTGCCGAGGTCTTCGTTGGTGCCCTTCATGCGCACCACGAGCGGGACGGAGAGATGAACTTCCTTGGCTGCGGCGACCACGCCGGTGGCGATGGTGTCGCAGCGCATGATGCCGCCGAAGATGTTGACCAGGATGCCCTTCACCTTGGGGTTCTTGAGCATGATCTTGAAGGCTTCGGTGACCTTCTCGGTGGTCGCGCCGCCGCCGACGTCGAGGAAGTTGGCCGGCTCGGCGCCGAACAGCTTGATCGTGTCCATGGTGGCCATCGCCAGACCGGCGCCGTTCACCAGGCAGCCGATGTTGCCGTCGAGGCTGATGTAGGCGAGGTCGAACTTGGAGGCCTCGATCTCGTCGGCATCCTCTTCGTCGAAGTCACGGAAATCGACGATCTCCGGGTGACGGTAGAGGGCGTTGGAGTCGAAGTTGAACTTGGCGTCGAGGGCCTTGATGTTGCCGTTGCCTTCGAGGATCAGCGGGTTGATCTCCGCCAGCGAGGCATCGGTTTCCATGTAGCAGGTGTAGAGTTTCTTGAAGGTGTCGACCGCCTTGGCGACCGAGCCCTCCGGCACGCCGATGCCCTTGGCAAGTTCGGTGGCCTGCGCGTCGGTGAGGCCGACGAGCGGATCGACGAAGACCTTGATGATCTTCTCGGGGGTGTTGTGGGCGACTTCCTCGATGTCCATCCCGCCTTCCGAGGAGGCCATCATGGCGACCTTCTGGGTGGCGCGGTCGGTCAGCGCGGCGACGTAGTACTCGTGCTTGATGTCGGCGCCTTCCTCGATCAGCAGGTTGCGCACCTTCTGGCCCTCGGGGCCGGTCTGGTGGGTGATCAGCTGCATGCCGAGGATATCGTTGGCGTACTGGCGCACTTCGTCGAGCGAGCGGGCGAGCTTGACGCCGCCGCCCTTGCCGCGGCCGCCGGCGTGGATCTGGGCCTTCACCACCCAGATCTTGCCGCCGAGTTCCTCGGCTGCCTTGACCGCCCCGTCCACCGACACGCAGTGGAAACCGCGCGGCGTGACGACGCCATACTTCCTCAGTAGTTCTTTTGCCTGATACTCATGAATCTTCATGGTTGCCCTTCGATCGAAGCCGCGACGGTAAGCGCCGTCGCGAACAGGTTGATGGCATGCTTCGGAGCGCAGGCGCTCCACGACGGACGACGTCTCCCTCGACCGTCGCCCACCGCCATGAATCGGGACCCCCCGACCCGACCCGCGGGCCGGGCATTATCCCTCCCCGACCGCAAGACCCCATAATTATACTCAGTTTTGCGCAGTGCACCGCCGAACGGCCATGTCGCCGCGCCCGACGGTCCCGGGCTGCGTCAGCCGGGACCGCCGGCCGGTCGATACCATCTGGGGTAGTAGCGCCGCACGGCCTCGGCCGAAGTCTCGAGTGCATGACAGCGGTCAAGCTGGAAAGGCTTTTCGGGCGACTCCTCATTGTCGCGGCGGAAAGTGGCGAAGGTCTGGATGGCTGCAGTCGGCAGCGACAGCAGGAGCTCGGTCATGTGCGTGCAGCCACGCACATCGGCGAACATCTCGCCGACCGTGCGCCGGAAGCCGCGCACCAGGTTCAGTCCGACCAGCTTCTTGTAGGCCGGACCGATGGTGTCGCACTGCCCGGGGTAAGGCACGCCGTCGGAACACGCATGCGCATCGACGATGTTGAACGCCGCGTCGAGCGTCACCCGCACCCGCATCAGATGAACGGGCACGCCTGCCGGGCGCAGCCCGGATGCGAGCGGGTAATCGACATCCTTGACGTCGGCGAGCGCGGCATCGAGTTCGTAAAGGCCATCCTCGCGCAGGAAACCTTCGATCTCGATGCGCCGGACGTGTGCGCGACGTCGCGCCGAGGCTGGGGCAGGTAGGGGCATGGCGATCCTGTACGTACGTCAACGTATGGGGCGAAGATCTTAGCCGATTTCACCAGGATCCTCGAATCCCCCGGACACCACGCGCCCTGGCGTCCGGAATGCGGAACGCGTCACAGCGCGCGCGATTCAATCGCCGATGTGCGGAACAGTTGCTGGAGTGCCCACAGGGAGTCTGCTAAAAGCAATGCACCTGCCAACCCACCGCCGGACGCGCGGACGATGAAGACCAGACGGATCCCGCTTGCCATCGCTGTTGCCACAGCGCTGCTCACCCCCACCACTGCCGCATATGCCGCCGCACTCGGCGAGATTGCGGCCCTTTCCGCGCTGGGCGAGCGCTTCCGCGCCGAGATCCGGCTCGTCGGCAACGAGACCGTGCAGGCCGGCTGTTTCAGGGTGGTCGCGCCTGCCAGCGCAGCGCCGGGCATCCCCGCCCTTGATGGCGGACGCGTGAGCATCGCTGGCCACGGCGCAAACGCCCGCCTCGTGGTGAGCGAGGATCGCACCGTCAGCGATCCGGTAATCCAGCTCGCACTCGAAAACGTGTGCGAGGCGCGCCTGCGCCGCGAATACACCCTGCTGATGCCGTTCACCGCGGCGAGTCCGGCCGGTACCCTCGGCACTGCGGCACCCGAACGCAACCCTGCTGCGGCGCGGACGGGACCCGCGGCGCAGCGCAGCGCCCCGGCGAAACCGACCAGACCCAGTGCCCGGAAGGCGGCTGCGCGCACCTGGAGCACCGCCGACGGTGAGTCGCTGCAGTCACTGGGCGAGGCGCTGTATCCCGACGACCCGGTCGCGCGCGAGCGCTTCAGCCAGGCCACGGCCGCCGCCAACCCGAGACTCTTCCCGAACGCAGCCGCGCACGACCGCCCGCTGCCAGCCGGCACACGGGTGATCATTCCCGACCTGCGCCGGGTCGCAAGCACGGCGCCCGACCCGGTCGCCCCCACGTCATCGCCGGTGGCGAACCAGCCCATGTCCCTTCCTGCCCGAGCGTCCGGCGACCGCGTGGTCGTAGACAAGTCGGTCGGACCGGAGCACGCGGCCAAGGCACGAAGCTCGGCGGCCGCAGGCGGGGCTGCGACAGGGGACGAGCGCGCCGCAGCACTCCTCGAGCGCGAGCGCGAACTGGCCGCAGCCATCGACCGCAGCATTGTCGCCGAGATGGAACTGATCGCCCGCATCAAGGAACTCGAGGAACTTCAGGCTGCGCTCGAGCAGCGCCTGCGAAGCAGGCTCAACACCCCGCAGGCAGCGCAGACGCCGCCGCCTGCGGCACAGGTCGCCGCTGCAGCTGCGGCGGTCGCGCCGCAGCCCGCCGCGACAGCGCCAGCCCAGACGACGTCCCCGGTTAGCGATGCCTATCTCTTCGCCGGCCTCGGGGCAGCCGCACTCTTGCTGACCGCATTGCTGCTGCGCCGCAGGCGTGGCGAGCACGCGGCGGCCGGCGGGATCGTGCCGCCGTCGCCATCCGTGCCCGGGCGCGCGTACGAGCCACAGACGGTAACGAACGCAGGCTTCACCGCCGAGGCAATCGACACCTCGCGGGTCGATGAGGCGGCTCCTTCCATCATGCGCGCCCCGACAACGGGCGACGCCACGGTGACCGAGGAGCACAAGTCCGCCATCGAGCTCGCCGACATCATGATGAGCTTCGGTCGCGTGCAGGGCGCGGCCGAAACGCTGGCCGAATTCATCCGTGGCAACCCGCGCGAGGCGGTGACGCCGTGGCTCAAGCTGCTGGAGGTCTACCGCGCCGCCGGCCTGCGGGCTGAGTTCGATGCCATCGCTGGCGAGCTGAACAAGACCTTCAACGTGAACGCGGTGAACTGGGACAACTACCAGTTGTTGCGTGCCGCGCGCACCAGCCTCGAGGACCTGCCCCACATCACCGAGACACTGCAGAAGAGCTGGCGCACCACAGCCTGCCAGCGCTATCTCCAGCAACTCCTGCGTGACAACCGGGATGGCACCCGCGTCGGGTTCCCGTTCACGGTGATCGACGAGATCCTGACCCTGTCGGCCATCCTCGAGGAAGAACTCGGCCCCCTCCCGCGCACGAACGGGGGCCGGCAGCCCCGACGCTAGACCGGATTGTCGAGGGCGAGAAACTCGGCCCCCTCCCGCGCACGAACGGGGGCCGGCAGCCCCGACGCTAGACCGGATTGTCGAGGTCGAGAAACTCGGCCTCCAGCCCCAGCGCTTCGGCGAGATGGGTCGCGACGGCCTGCGCGCCATAGCGCTCGGTCGCGTGGTGGCCAGCGGCGATGTAGGGGACACCCGACTCGCGCGCCAGATGCACGGTCTGCTCCGAGATCTCACCCGAGACATAGAGGTCGGCACCGGCCAGGATGGCCTGCTCGAAGTAGCCTTGCGCGCCACCGGTGCACCACGCCACCCGGTGGACCGTGCGCTGACCATCGCCAACAAGCAAGGGAGCACGTCCGAGCCGCTCCGCCAACGTATCGGCGATGCTCACCGCGGGCTGGCCCGGCTGCGCCGGGCACCCGATCCAGCCGAGGTCCTGATCGGCAAAGCGACCCTCCGCCTCCCAGCCCATTCGCCGTCCGAGCTGTGCATTGTTGCCCAGTGCGGGATGCACGTCGAGCGGAAGGTGATACGCGAAGAGGTTGATGTCGTTCGCCAGCAGCGTCCGCAGCCGCTGGCGCCGGAACCCGGTGACCCGACCATCGTCGCCCTTCCAGAACAGGCCATGATGCACGAAGACTGCGTCATACCCTCCAGCGGCTGCACGATCGAGCAGCGCCTGACTGGCGGTCACGCCACACAGCACGCGCAGCACTTCCGGCCGTCCTTCCACTTGCAGACCGTTTGGGCAATAATCCTTGAGCCGCTGAGCGTCGAGCAGGGCGTCGAGATACGCCCTGAGCTCAATGAGTTGCATGCAGCCATCCTCCATGATGGCGAACCGCCGCACACCGGGGCAGGTGCCCGGCAGATGGGGTCGTTCGCGTCGTAAAAGAAACCATACACTATGCGCCGCTTGTGGCTCATCTTTGCGCAGGCCGTGACCGTCAGCGTCGCGGTGCTGTTCGTGCTCAACACGCTCAAGCCCGAATGGCTGCGGAACGCCACGCCCGCGTCCGTCGTCGCGATCCTCGAAGCGCCGTCCGGAGCGGAGCGCGCTCCTGCAGCCGGATCGTATGCGCCCGCCGCCCAGCAGTCGATGCCCGCCGTGGTGCATATCTTCACCAGCAAGACCGGCCGGAGCCAGCGCCATCCGCTGTTCGACGACCCGCTGTTCCGCCACTTCTTCGGCGAACGGCCAGACAATGGCCCGGGCCAGCGCGAATCGGGCCTCGGCTCGGGCGTGATCGTCAGCCCTGATGGCTACGTGCTCACCAACAACCACGTCATCGAGACGGCCGACTCGATCGAGGTCGCCCTCAACGACGGTCGCAAGTTCGCGGCGAAGCTGATCGGTCGTGACCCGGAAACCGATCTTGCCGTCCTGCGCATCATGAGCGAGGCCGTGCTGCCGGCAATCACCTTTTCCGCGAGCGACAGCCTCACGGTCGGTGACGTCGTGCTGGCAATCGGCAACCCCTTCGGCGTGGGGCAGACGGTGACGATGGGCATCGTCTCGGCTTTGGGCCGCAGCCAGCTCGGGATCAACACCTTCGAAAACTACATCCAGACCGACGCCGCGATAAACCCGGGCAACTCCGGCGGGGCGCTGGTGGACAGCGCCGGACACCTGGTAGGGATCAACACCGCCATCTATTCGCGCTCCGGCGGTTCGCTTGGCATCGGCTTTGCGATCCCGGTATCGATCGCACGCAGCGTGCTCGAGCAGATCGTCGCCACCGGCGAGGTCGTACGCGGCTGGGTTGGAGTGGAAATCCAGGACCTGACACCCGAGCTGGCAGAGTCGTTTGGCTATCGCGATGCAGGTGGCGCGCTGATCGCCGGCGTGCTGCGCGGCAGCCCGGCAGATCGCGGCGGGGTGCGTCCCGGCGACGTGCTCATCGAACTCGACGGTCAGTCGGTCCGGACCCCCCGGGCGATGCTCGACATGGTCGCCGCCCTGCCCCCGGGCAAGAGCGCAGTGTTCAGGGTGAAACGCGGCGCCGAACAGCTCGACCTGAACGTGGAGATCGGTCGCCGTCCCATCCCGGCGGCGAACCGCTGAAGGCACATGCCGCTGCGGAAGCAGACCGATGCGTATGGGCTGCGTGCCCGCCCGGATTGAAGACCGCGCCTTCAGCCCTTGTCGCCGCGCCGCTCGTCCGCCTCTATGCGGTCAAGCTCCCGGTCCATGTCCTCGATCGACGGCGGCACGTATTCCGCAGCAGCCTCCTGCTGAGGTGAGGGCCGGCTCATCATGTTCGCCAGCACGATGCCGAGCTCGTAGAGCAGGCACATCGGCACAGCGAGCATGAACTGTGAGATGACGTCGGGCGGCGTGACGATTGCAGCGATCACGAATGCGGCCACGATCACATAAGGCCGCGCCTCCTTGAGCTTGGCCACGTCCACGATGCCCGCCTTCACCATCAGGATCACCGCCACCGGGACCTCGAAGGTGATGCCGAAAGCCAGGAACATCGACATCACGAAGGAAAGGTACTGTTCGATGTCCGGCGCCGGCACGATGCTCTTCGGTGCGAACTCGGCGATGAACTTGAACACCATGCCGAAGACGAAGAAATAGCAGAACGCCATGCCGATCAGGAACAGCAGGGTGCTGCCCAGCACCAGCGGCAGGGCGAGGCGCTTCTCGTGCGCATAAAGCCCGGGCGCGATGAAAGCCCAGGCCTGGTAAAGCACCCAAGGCAGCGCGAGCACGAAGGCGACCATCATCGTCACCTTGACCGGCACGAAGAATGGCGTCACGACGCCGGTGGCGATCATGTTCGTACCCTCGGGCAGCGTGTCCATCATCGGTTTGGCGAGGATGTCGTAGATGTCGCCTGCCCACGGCATCAGGCATACGAAGATGACGACAAGCACGAGCAGCGCACGGATCAAGCGGTCACGCAGCTCGATGAGGTGCGCGATGAAGGTCTCCTGTTGTGCCGTCATACCTTGCTCTTGTCCGCGCTGGCGTCCTGACGGATGGATCCATCAAGCCCGAGTTCAAGCTGGGGGCGGCCATCCCCCCCTGCGGTCGACCGGTCCTGCCCGAGCAGCTGACTTCCGCTGGTCGTGCCCGGTGTCGTGTCCGCCCGCGCCGGATCCGCTGCGTGCGCACCACCATCGGGCAGCATCGAGCGCAGCTCACCGGCCGTGCGGCCGACCTCGGACTCGACGCTCGCCACACCGGAGCGGACCGAGGACTCGAGTTCCTGCGCCTGGTGCCTGACCTGCTCCTGCAGCTTCTTCAGCTCCTCGAGCTGCATCTCGCGCTGGATGTCGGACTTGACGTCCGAAACGTAGCGCTGGACTCGCCCGAGCAGATGACCCGCCGCGCGCGCGACCTTGGGCAGGCGCTCGGGCCCGACCACGATCAGCAGCACGACGCCGATCACCATGAGTTCAGAAAAACCGAAGTCGAACATGTGTGCTCGCTCGAGACACGGACCGGCCGGGGTCCGCGTGAAAACGAAGGGGCGCTCCGGTCAGGGCGCCCCTCAGGTGTCGAGACGCGGAGATCAGGACCGGTTCTGGTCGACCTTCTCGCGCGCCTCGCCTTCGATAGTCTGATCCTGGGCGATCTTCTGCTGCGAATCGCCGGATGCGCCCGCGTCGCCTTCCTTCATGCCCTCCTTGAAGCCCTTGACGGCGCCGCCCAGGTCGGACCCGATGTTGCGCAGCTTCTTGGTGCCGAACACCAAGAGGACGATGACCAGCACGATGAGCCAGTGCCAGATGCTGAAAGAACCCATACCGCTCTCCTTAACGCTTCAACATGGGCGGCAGGGGATTCGGCCCGCCCAGAATGTGGAGGTGCAGATGATACACCTCCTGCAAACCGACCCTTCCGGTATTGACGATGGTGCGGAAGCCATCCGTGCATCCCTGCTCGCGCGCGATGCGACCGGCTGCAACCATCAGACGCCCCATCGTCGCCTCGTGTTCCTCGCCAAGGTGCGCCATCGAGTCGACATGGACCTTGGGCACGACCAGCACATGCACCGGCGCGACCGGGTTAATGTCGTGGAAGGCGTACACGTGCTCATCCTCGTAGACCTTTCTGGACGGAATCTCGCCCCGTACGATGCGGCAGAAGATGCAGTTGCTCATGCACCCGCCCCCTGCGCGGCACGCGACTTCTTCTCGTCGATGCCCGACACGCCCTCGCGGCGGCGGAACTCGGCGAGCACATCGTCCACCGACAGGCCATGATGCGCCAGCAGCACCATGGAGTGGAACCAGAGGTCGGTGACCTCCCACACCAGGTGCAGCATGTCCTTGTCCTTGGCTGCCATGATGGTCTCGGCGGCCTCCTCGGCGACCTTCTTGCAGATCGTGTCGGTGCCCTTCTGGTACAGGCTGGAGACGTAGGAGGAATCCGGATCGGCCTTCTTGCGCGCAGCCAGGGTATCGGACACGCGATGCAGCACTTCGATGTCGATCATTTGTAGATCTCCTGCGGGTCTTTCAAAACCGGATCGACGGCCTCCCAGCGGCCATCGGCGAAATATTTCTGGAAGAAGCAGCTGTGGCGCCCAGTGTGGCAGGCGATGCCCCCGACCTGCTCGATCTTGAGCAGCACCACGTCGTTGTCGCAGTCGATGCGCATGTCCAGCACCTTCTGCACGTGACCGGACTCCTCGCCCTTGTGCCACAGCTTACGGCGCGAACGTGACCAGTAGATGGCTTCGCCGGTCTCGGCTGTGCGCTGCAGGGCCTCGCGATTCATCCAGGCGAACATGAGCACATCGCCGGTGGAGGCCTCCTGCGCGATCACAGGCACGAGCCCGTGTTCGTCCCACCGGATCTCGTTCAACCAGCGCGTGTTCGTACTCACAGTCTCACCTCGATGCCGCGCGCACGCATGAGCTCCTTGGCCTCGCGCACGGTGTGCTGCCCGAAATGGAAGATGCTCGCTGCCAGCACCGCATCGGCACGGCCCTCGGAGACGCCCTCGGCAAGGTGCTCGAGGGTGCCGACGCCGCCGCTGGCGATCACCGGGATGCGCACCGCGTCGGATACGGCACGCGTCAGCGCGAGATCGAAACCGCTCTTGGTCCCGTCACGGTCCATGCTGGTGAGCAGGATCTCGCCCGCGCCCAGCGACTCGACCCTGCGCGCCCACTCGATCGCGTCGAGCCCGGTGTTGTTGCGCCCCCCATGGGTGAACACCTCCCACTTGCCGGGCGCGGTCTGCTTGGCGTCGATCGCGACCACGATGCACTGGCTGCCGACCTTGCTGGAGGCGTCGTGCACCAGCTGCGGGTTGTTGACCGCCGCGGTGTTCATGCTGACCTTGTCGGCGCCTGCGTTGAGCAGGCGGCGCACATCCTCGACCACGCGCACGCCGCCGCCCACGGTGAGCGGAATGAAGACCTGCTCGGCAACTTGCTCGACCACGTGCAGGATGATGTCGCGGTCGTCGGAGCTCGCGGTAATGTCGAGGAACGTGATCTCGTCGGCGCCCTGCTCGTCGTAGCGGCGGGCGATCTCGACCGGGTCGCCGGCGTCGCGCAGCTCGACGAAATTGACGCCCTTGACCACGCGCCCGGATTTCACGTCCAGGCAGGGAATGATGCGCTTGGCCAGCATCAGCGGCGCTCGGCAGAAGGAGTCATTCGGTCACACCGTTGAGCTCGTCCGCACGCGCCTGGGCGGCGGCGAAATCGAGCGTCCCCTCGTAGATGGCGCGCCCGGTGATTGCACCGAGGATGCCCTCGTCCTCGACCGCACACAGCGCGTCGATGTCGCGCATGTCGGTGATGCCCCCGCTGGCGATAACCGGGATACGCAGCGCGCGTGCAAGGCGCACCGTGGCCTCGATATTGACGCCCGAGAGCATGCCGTCGCGGCCGATGTCGGTGTAGATGACCGACTCCACGCCGTAGTCCTCGAACTTCTTCGCGAGATCGACGACATCGTGGCCGGTGAGCTTGGACCAGCCGTCGACTGCCACCTTGCCGTCCTTTGCGTCGAGGCCGACGATGATGTGGCCGGGGAAGGCGCTGCAGGCGTCGTGCAGAAAACCGGGGTTCTTGACTGCTGCGGTGCCGATGATGACGTAGCTGATGCCGTTGTCGAGGTAGTGCTCGATCGTGTCGAGGTCGCGTATGCCCCCCCCTAGCTGGACCGGGATATCCTCACCCACCACGTCGGTGATCGCACGGATCGCCGCACCGTTCTTCGGTTTTCCGGCAAAGGCGCCATTGAGATCGACCAGATGCAGGCGGCGAGCGCCGGCTTCGAGCCAGTGGCGCGCCATGGCCCCCGGGTCTTCCGAGAACACGGTGGCGTCATCCATCTCGCCTTGCTTGAGGCGAACACATTGACCGTCCTTGAGGTCGATGGCGGGGATCAGCAGCATACGGGGATCAGTTCAGTGGGGCGGGGTCGAAACACAGGCCGCCGGCGCTCAGGGCTGCCAGCGGATGAAATTTGCAAGGAGCCGGAGGCCAGCAGCAGCGCTCTTTTCCGGATGGAACTGGGCGGCGAAGATATTAGCCCGCGCTACCGCACTGGTAAAGCGCAGGCCGTAGTCGGTCTGGGCTGCAACGAGCCCGGTTTCGGCAGGGGCAACGAAATAGCTGTGCACGAAATAGAAGCGCTCACCGTCAGGAATTCCGTCCCACATCGGGTGCGGTACAGTCTGCCAGACCTCATTCCAGCCCATGTGCGGCACCTTCAGACGGCTCCCGTCTGCAGCGAGCATTCGCGCTTCGGGAAAGCGCACGACCTCTCCCGGCAGGATGCCAAGCCCGGGGACGTCTCCCTCGGCACTGTGCTGGAACAGCATCTGCTGGCCGATGCAGATGCCGAGAAAGGGTTTCCCGGCGGCGGCGGCGAGCACCGCTGGACGCAGGCCGCGCGCGTCAAGCTCGCGCATGCAGTCGGGCATCGCGCCCTGGCCGGGGAAGACCACCCGCTCGGCGGCGGCGACCCGCGCCGGATCTGAGGTCACGAAGACGTCGTGGCCGGGTGCCACATGCTCGATCGCCTTCGCGACCGAGCGCAGGTTGCCCATGCCGTAATCGATGATGGCCACGGTGGTCATCGTATTGACTCGCTATTCGACAGAGTGACGACCGCTCGGCGCAGCCGCGGAAAGGAGAAGATCAGAGCGCGCCCTTGGTCGAGGGGATGATCCCCGCTGCGCGTTCGTCGCGCTCGGCCGCCATGCGCAGCGCGCGGGCGAAGGCCTTGAACACCGTCTCGCACTGGTGGTGGGCGTTGTCGCCGCGCAGGTTGTCGATGTGCACCGTGACGCCGGCGTGGTTGACGAAGCCCTGGAAGAATTCGCGCGCCAGGTCGACGTCGAAGTTGCCGATGCGGGCGCGGGTGTAGCTCACGAAGTAGTGCAGGCCCGGGCGGCCCGAGAAATCCACCACCACGCGCGACAGCGCTTCGTCGAGCGGCACATAGGCGTGGCCGTAGCGGCGCAGGCCCTTCTTGTCGCCGACCGCCTTGGCAAAGGCCTGCCCGAGCGTGATCCCAACGTCCTCGACGGTGTGGTGGTCGTCGATGTGGGTGTCGCCCTCGCAGTGGATGTCGAGGTCGATCAAACCGTGACGCACGATCTGGTCGAGCATGTGATCCAAGAAGGGCACGCCGGTGTCGAGCTTGCCCTGGCCGGTGCCATCGAGGTCGATGCGCACCGTGATCTTCGTCTCGAGGGTATTGCGAGTGACTTCTGCTTGCCGCATGAGGACTTCTGGCCAAAGGGTGAGAGGGCGAGGCCATGATACCATCGCCTGGCTAAGCCGCGGCGCCTGCGGTCCATGCGGGCGGGCCGCCGTGGGCGGAGCGGGCGGGATCAACCGTGCGTCCGCCGCCCGCACCGCCGGCCTGTCGCCACCCATACCCACCCAAGCGAAGACGTCCACATGAGCCGCTTCTGGAGCGCCGTCGTTCACGGCCTGACCCCCTACGTCCCGGGCGAGCAGCCCAAGCTCGACAACCTGGTCAAGCTCAACACCAACGAGCACCCTTATGGCCCGTCGCCGAAGGCGCTGGAAGCGATCCGCGCGGCTAGCGGCGACGGCCTGCGGCTTTACCCCGACCCCAACGCCGACGCGCTCAAGGCCGCCCTCGCCCGCCGCCATGGCGTGCAGCCGCAGCAGGTGTTCGTCGGCAACGGCTCGGACGAGGTGCTGGCGCATGCCTTCATGGCGCTGCTCGAGCACGAGCGCGCACTGTGGTTCCCGGACATCACCTACAGCTTCTATCCGGTGTATTGCGGGCTGTACGGCATCGCCCACCGCCAGATCCCGCTCGCCGAGGATTTCTCGATCCGTGTCGACGACTATCTGCCGCGGCCGGGGCAGGCCGAGGCCGAGCGCCCCGGCGCGATCATCTTCCCCAACCCTAACGCCCCGACCGGGCGGTTGCTGGCGCTGGCCGACGTCGAGCGCATCGTCGCCGCCAATCCGGACGCAGTGGTTCTGGTGGATGAGGCCTACATCGACTTCGGCGGCGAGAGCGCGATCGCGCTGGTCCACCGCTACCCCAACCTGCTCGTCACCCACACCTTCTCCAAGAGCCGTGCGCTCGCCGGGCTGCGCGTAGGCTACGCGGTCGGCCATGCGGAGCTGATCGAAGGGCTGGAGCGGGTCAAGAACAGCTTTAACTCCTACCCGCTCGACCGCCTTGCGATCGCCGGCGCGGTGGCCTCGGTGGAGGACGAGCACTTCTTCCAGGAGGGCTGCCGCAAGGTGATCGCCACGCGCGAGCGGCTGGTGGCGGACATGGCGGCGCTGGGCTTCGAGGTCCTGCCCTCGGCGGCGAACTTCATCTTCGCGCGTCACCCGGCACGCGACGGCGCCGAGCTGACCGCGGAGCTGCGCGAGCGCTCGGTCATCGTGCGCCACTTCAAGGCCGCGCGCATCGATCAGTTCATGCGCATCACGGTCGGGACGGATGCGCAGTGCGCGACACTCGTGCAGGCGCTGGGAGAAATCCTGGCGCGCTGATCCGCGGCCCGCGCCCCCGCGCACTCACACCTTGAGCCGCATCTCCGCCGAACGCGCGTGCGCCTGCAGCCCCTCGCCGTGGGCGAGGATGGATGCCACCTTGCCCAGATGCTGGGCGCCAGCCTGCGAGATATTCACGATGCTGGTGCGCTTCTGGAAGTCGTAGGTGCCGAGCGGCGACGAGAAGCGTGCGCTGCGCATCGTGGGCAGCACGTGGTTGGGACCGGCGCAGTAGTCGCCAAGTGCCTCCACCGCCCAATGCCCGACGAAGATCGCGCCAGCGTGGCGGATATGGTCGATCCAGGTCTCGGCATCGTCCAGCGACAGCTCGAGGTGCTCGGGCGCGATGCGGTTGGCGAGCGCGCAGGCCTGCGCCAGACTTTCCACGTGGATCAGCGCGCCGCGGTTGGCGAGCGACTTCGCGATCGTGTCCCGGCGCGGCATGGTGGGCAGCAGGCGGTCGATCGCCGCGTGCACCGCGTCAATGAAGGCCGCATCGGTGCATAGCAGGATGGATTGCGCCAGTTCGTCATGCTCGGCCTGGGCGAAGAGATCCATCGCCACCCAGTCGGCGTGGCCGGATCCGTCCGAAATGATCAGCACCTCTGATGGCCCGGCGACCATGTCGATGCCCACGGTACCGAACACCCGGCGCTTGGCCTCCGCGACATAGGCGTTGCCCGGACCGACGATCTTGTCCACCTGCGGGATGGTCTGCGTGCCGTAAGCGAGCGCCGCCACCGCCTGTGCACCGCCGATGGTGAACACACGGTCGACGCCGGTGATCGCCGCCGCCGCGAGCACCAGCGGGTTCCTTTCGCCGCGTGGCGTGGGCACCACCATGATCAGCTCACCGACGCCGGCGACCTTGGCCGGGATCGCGTTCATCAGCACCGAGCTGGGGTAGGACGCGCGCCCGCCCGGCACGTACAGGCCGACGCGGTCGAGCGGCGTGACCTTCTGGCCCAGGCGGGTGCCGTCGGCCTCGGTGAATTCCCAGGACTCGCCCTTCTGGCGCTCGTGATAGACGCGCACGCGGTCGGCGGCAATGGTCAGCGCCTCGCGCTGGTCGGACGGCAAGCTGGCGAGCGCGGCGTGAAGCTCGGACTTCGGGAGTTCGAGGGCCACCATCGAATGCACGTCGAGGCCGTCGAAGCGACGGGTGTACTCGACCACCGCGGCGTCGCCGGTGGTACGCACGGCGCGCAGGATCTCGGTCACCGCGCTATCGATACGCTCGTCGGCCTCGGACTCGAAGGCGAGCAGGGCATCGAGCGTGGACAGGAATTCGGGTTCGCGCGCGTCGAGGCGGCGGATCGGGGTCTGGCTCATGGACGGCTCCTGGCGCATGCCGCTCGGGCCCGCGTGGCGGGCGTGCCCGAAACGACGGCGCTTCCTCAATTGAACTGAATCGATGCCCCGCTCAGGGCTGAATCGCGCCGGCGAAGGCGTCGAGCACCGGCTGGATGAGCTCGCGCTTGAGCTTGAGCGAGGCCTGATTGACGATCAGGCGCGAACTGATCGGCATGATGTCCTCGACCTCCTCGAGATTGTTGGCGCGGAGCGTGCCACCGGTCGAAACCAGGTCGACGATGGCGTCGGCCAGCCCGACCAGCGGCGCCAGCTCCATCGAGCCGTAGAGCTTGATCAGGTCCACATGCATGCCCTTGCCGGCGAAGTGGGCCTTGGCGGCGTTCATGTACTTGGTCGCCACGCGGATGCGCCCGCCCGGGCGGGTGGCGGCAGCGTAGTCGAAACCCTTCTGCACCGCGACGCACAGCCGACACTTGGCAATCTCGAGGTCGAGGGGCTGGTAGAGGCCTGCACCGCCATGCTCGACGAGCACATCCTTGCCGGCGATGCCGAGGTCCGCGGCGCCGTACTGCACGTAAGTCGGCGTATCGGTAGCGCGCACGATGACCAGCCGAACGTCGGGACGGTTGGTGCCGATGATCAGCTTGCGCGAGGACTCGGGGTTGTCGGTGGGCACGATGCCCGCGGCGGCGAGCAGCGGCAGCGTCTCTTCGAAGATGCGCCCCTTGGAGAGGGCGAGCGTGATGCTGGACACGTGAAAAGCCTTGATCGTGGGAACTCCGCATTGTAACCCGGCGCCGCTTCTGTTAACCTTCGTCGCAACTGGCTGAACCGCACGAGGCGGTTCGGCCTTTTCTTTTGTTTCGCCGCACCGCGGTGCGCACCTCGAGCAGGAATCCCCGAACATGAAACCGTCGATCATCGTCTCCAGCAGCGACCTCGAGCGCCTCGAGGGTCTGCTGACCCTCCCCGCCTTCCGCATCCGCAGCGACCTCGACGGCCTGCGCGCGGAGCTCGAGCGCGCCGATGTGCGCGAGCCGCAGGACATGCCAGCCGATGTCATCACGATGAACAGCCGCGCGCGCTTCGTCGAGGAAGGCACTGGGCGCGAATACGAGCTGACCCTGGCCTACCCCAAGGACGCCAACGCCGAAGCGCACCGTGTGTCGATCTTCTCGCCCGCGGGCAGCGCCCTGCTCGGCCTGTCGGCTGGCCAGTCGATCGACTGGAGGGCGTCTGACGGCAAGGAGATCCGCCTGAAGGTGATCGAGGTCACCTGGCAGCCCGAGGCCAACGGCCAGTTCGAGCTCTGAGCTGCAAGCCGGGGCCGTCGTTCGGCACTCGGCAGTCATCCCGCAGCCTCCAGCGCCTTCCCCAGGTGGCGCGCCAGACGACCTGAAAGGAGAAGGGGCTCCCGGCATGCCAGGGAGCCCCTTCTCGTTGACCGCAGCGATCGCGAACGCTCAGGCCAGGCGCCGCACCTTCGCGCCGAGCGCGGCGAGCTTCTCTTCCAGGCGCTCGTAACCGCGATCGAGGTGATAGATGCGCTCGATCGTGGTCTCGCCCTCGGCCACCAGACCGGCCACCACCAGCGAGGCCGACGCGCGCAGGTCGGTCGCCATCACGGTCGCACCTTCCAGCTTCGCCACCCCCTGCACCACCGCGGTATTGCCGTCGATGCGGATGTCGGCGCCCAGGCGCTGCAGTTCGACCGCGTGCATGAAGCGGTTCTCGAAGATGGTCTCGCGGATCATCGCCACGCCATTGGCCACGCAGTTGATCGCCATGAACTGGGCCTGCATGTCGGTCGGGAAAGCCGGATAAGGGGAGGTACGCAGGCTCACCGCGTTGAGCCGCGCCGGCGCCGACAGGCGGATCGCGTCACGCTCGGACACCACCTCGCAGCCGGCGTCCATGAGCTTGTCGATCACCGCATCCAGATAGCACGACGAGGTGCCGGTGAGGCGCACCGAGCCGCCGGTGACCGCGGCCGCGCACAGGTAGGTACCGGTCTCGATGCGGTCGGGCATGATGCGGTGGGTCGCGCCATGCAGGCGCTCGACGCCGCGGATGCGGATGACATCGCTGCCAGCGCCGGAAATCTGCGCGCCCATCGCCACCAGGCAGTTGGCCAGATCGACCACCTCGGGCTCGCGCGCGGCGTTCTCGATCACGGTCTCGCCGTCGGCGAGCGCCGCGGCCATCATCAGGTTCTCGGTGCCGGTCACCGTCACCATGTCGGTGAACAGGCGTGCGCCCTTCAGGCGCGGCACGGTCGCATGTACGTAGCCATGCTCGACGCGCACCTCCGCGCCCATCGCCTGCAGGCCCTTGATGTGCTGGTCCACCGGGCGCGCGCCGATCGCGCAACCGCCGGGCAGCGACACGCGCGCCTCACCACAGCGCGCGACCAGCGGGCCGAGCACCAGGATCGAGGCGCGCATGGTCTTGACCATCTCGTAGGGCGCGACCGGGTTGTTCACGCCGGACGCGTCGAGCGTGACGGTATCGCCCTCGCGCGCGACCTTGACCCCCATCTGGCCGAGCAGCTCGAGCAGGGTGTCGATGTCGTTCAGGCGCGGCACGTTCCTGAAGGTGACCGGCTCGGCGGTCAGCAGCGCCGCGCACAGGATGGGCAGCGCGGCATTCTTGGCGCCGGAAATGGCGACCTCGCCCGACAGGCGGGCGCCGCCTTCGATCAACAGCTTGTCCATCGTCGCCTCACATGCCCAGTTCGCCGCGGCCTTCTTCCCACTGCGCAGGGGTGAAGGTCTGCAGTTGCAGGGCATGGATCTCGTTGCCCATCAGGCGGCCGAGGGTGGCGTATACGGCCTGATGCTGGCGCACCTTCATCTTGCCCTCGAAGGTGGCGCTGACGACGATGCCGCGGAAATGCACGCCGTCGTCGCCCTCGATGAAGACGAACTCGCAGGGCAGACCCTGCTCGATCAGGCGCTTGATCTCGCTTGCTTCAAACATTTGGAATCCTTTACGAACGCAGCTTGTAGCCTCGCGCGAGCATCGCCAGGGTAAGCGCCGCGAGCACCACGAAACACAGTGAGACCACGCCGAGCGACAGCCAGGGCGAGGTATCCGATTGACCGAAGAAACCGTAGCGGAACCCGTCGATCATGAAGAAGAACGGGTTGAAATGCGACACGTCCTGCCAGAACTGCGGCAGCGAATGAATCGAATAGAACACGCCCGACAGCATCGTGAGCGGCATGATCAGGAAGTTCTGGAAGGCCGCGAGCTGGTCGAACTTGTCCGCCCAGATGCCGGCGATGACGCCGAACGAACCGAGGATGACGCCGCCCAGCACCGCGAAGGCGAGCACCCACAGCGGATTGGCCATCGGCACCTCGACGAAGAGCGCCGACACCGCCAGCACGCCGGCCCCCACCATCAGCCCGCGCAGGGTCGACGCGATGACGTAGGCGGCGTAGAACTCACGGTAGGACAGCGGCGGCAGCAGCACGAAGATGATGTTGCCGGTGATCTTGCTCTGGATCAGCGAGGACGAACTGTTGGCGAAGGCGTTCTGCAGCACCGACATCATCACCAGGCCGGGCACCAGAAAGCTGGTGTAGGCGACTTCGCCATAGACCGTCACATGGCGATCGAGTACGTGCGAGAAGATCAGCAGGAACAGCAGCGCGTTCAGCACCGGCGCGGCGACGGTCTGGAAGCTGACCTTCCAGAAGCGCAGCGTCTCCTTGTAGAGCAGGGTGCGAAACCCGGTCAGCGCCGACTCGGGCGGCATCGGCTCGATGCGCGGGCGCGCCGTCGGGGTGTGTGGGGAGGAAATAGGCTCAGGCACGATTCATGACCTCGACGAAGACGCGCTCGAGGTCCGGCTCGCCGAGTTGCATCTCGGTGAGGCCAGCCTGCGCATCACGCACACGGGCAAGCAGCATCTCGACGTCCGCATAGCTGTCGAAACCGAACTCGACCCAGCCGCCTTCGCCCGCGACACCGCCGAGCGCAGCAGCGCGCTCGGGGTGGTCGAGCCGGACACGCAGGCTGTGGGTGGCGAAGCGGCGCAGCAGGTTCTCGGTGGTGTCGAGGGCGACGACCTTGCCGGCCTTGAGCATGGCGATCCGCCCGCACAGGGTCTCGGCTTCTTCCAGGTAGTGCGTGGTGAGCACGATCGTGTGCCCATCGCGGTTGAGCTTGCGGATGAACTGCCACAGCCCCTGCCGCAGTTCGACGTCCACCCCTGCGGTAGGCTCGTCGAGCACGATCACCGGCGGCCGGTGCACCAGCGCCTGCGCAACCAGCACGCGCCGCTTCATGCCCCCGGACAGCGCACGCATGTTCTCCTGCGCCTTGTGGGTCAGATCGAGGCTGGCGAGGATCTCGTCGATCCAGTCGTCGTTGCTGCGAATGCCGAAATATCCCGACTGGATGCGCAGCAATTCTCGCACGGAGAAGAAGGGGTCGAAGACGAGCTCCTGCGGCACCACGCCGAGGTTGCGGCGGGCGTTGCGGTAATCATCGACGACGTCATGGCCCATGATCTCGAGCGAACCGCTGTCGGGCCGGACGAGCCCCGAAAGCGCCGAGATCAACGTGGTCTTGCCTGCGCCATTGGGCCCCAGGAGGCCGAAGAACTCGCCCTGACCGACTTCGAGATCGACCCCGCCGAGTGCCTTCAAGGCGCCATAGTGCTTGGTCACACCGTGGATGCGGATCGCCGGCACGGTCATCGCGCGCACTCCTGCGGAAGCAGAGAGTCGATGTCGTAGAGGGCGGCGAGACTCACCATCGAGGCGGGCAGATTGCGCACCGACATCCGATTCCCCGTCGCGCGCGCACTGCGCATCCAGTCCAGCAGCA
>CZCA01000394.1_pt1 | contig 25821 bp, 27 predicted proteins | sample 591981 | NCBI WGS metagenome assembly CZCA01 (sample SAMEA3556810, study PRJEB10932) | anaerobic digester metagenome
GGTCGGCAAGCGCGAGCAGACGCTCGCTGCCACGCACCAGCCAGGTCTGGCCATCGGCGTCCGCGAGGCCGTAGTCCTGCTCGCCAGTTGGTATCGAAGCGCCGAAGCGGATCACTCGCCGTCCGGCCAGCGCCATCGCCGCGACGCGTTCGTCATCACGGTTGAGCACCTGCACGCCCTGCCCCTGGAAGATGGATGCCTTGGTCAGGGCATAGGCCTCAAGGTCGGCGTAACGGTCGAGATGATCGTCGGTCACGTTGAGCACCGTCGCCGCCTCGGGATCCAGAGCATGCATGGTCTCGATCTGGAAGCTCGACAGCTCCAGCGCCCAGCAAGCGGGCAACTCGGCACCGAGCTCGAGGCGCTCCATCAGTACATCGAGCGCAGCCGGGCTGATGTTGCCGGCCGCGACCGCGTCGATGCCGGCCGAATGCAAGAGCGCGGCGGTAAGCGCCGTGGTGGTGGTCTTGCCGTTGGTACCGGTGATCGCGAGGACACGCGTCTGCGCGCGCACCCCCAGTTCATCGAGCGCCTGCGCGAGCAGGCTCATCTCTCCGGTGACCGGCAGCCCGCGCCGACGCGCCTCGGCGGCGACTCCCACGCGTGGATCGAGCCCGGGGCTCAGCGCGACAAGGTCAATGCCATCGAGTACCTCAGCGCCAAACGCACCGGCAACGACCTCAGCGAGCGGCGCGTCGGTACGCAGCGCATCCAGCCCGGGTGGTACGGCGCGGCTGTCCGCGACGCGCACGCGCGCGCCGCGCAGCGCGCACCAGCGCGCCATGGCCAGGCCCGATTCGCCGAGCCCCAGGACGAGAACGTGTTTGCCCGTAAGTTCGCTCATCGCAGTTTCAGCGTCGATAGACCGAACAGCACCAGCATGATGGTGATGATCCAGAAGCGGACCACGACCTGTGTCTCCTTCCAGCCACCAAGTTCATAGTGGTGATGCAACGGAGCCATGCGGAAGATGCGCTTGCCGCCGGTGGCCTTGAAGTACAGCACCTGCACCATCACCGACAGGGTCTCAGCGACGAACAGGCCGCCCATGATGAAGAGCACGATCTCCTGGCGCACGATCACCGCGATCGTGCCCAGCGCAGCGCCGAGCGCGAGTGCGCCGACGTCGCCCATGAAGACTTCGGCCGGATAGGCGTTGAACCACAGGAAGCCGAGACCGGCGCCGCAGATCGCGCCGCAGAACACAGCGAGCTCGCCTGCCCCCGCCACGTAGGGCACGCCGAGGTATTTCGAGAAGCCCACGTGGCCCGCCACATAGGCAAAGATCGCCAGCGCGGCTGCGACCATCACCGTCGGCATGATCGCCAGGCCGTCGAGGCCGTCGGTGAGGTTTACCGCGTGGCTGGTTCCGTTGATGACGAAATAGGTCAGCGCGATGAAGCCGAAAATACCCAGCGGATAGGCCACGGCCTTGAAGAAGGGCACGATCAGCTCGGTCTCGGCCGGCGTGCTCGCGGTGACGCCGAGATAGACGGCCGCGGCGAGTGCAATCGCCGAGGTCCAGAAATACTTCCAGCGGCTCGCCAGCCCCTTGGGGTCGCGGTGCACCACCTTGCGCCAGTCATCCACCCAGCCAACGGCGCCAAAACCCAGCGTCACCAATAGGGTCACCCACACGTAGTCGTTGCGCAGGTCTCCCCACAGCACGATGGTGATACCGATCGAGATCAGGATCAGCGCGCCGCCCATGGTCGGGGTGCCTGCCTTGGTGAGGTGCGACTTGGGGCCGTCGTCGCGCACCGCCTGACCGATCTTCTTGGCGGCGAGCCAGCGGATGACACCAGGCCCGGCAATCAGCGAGATCGCCAGCGCAGTGAGGGCGGCCAGCACCGTCCGCAGCGTGATGTAGCCGAAGACGTTGAAGCCACGAATGTCCTGGCTGAGCCAGAGAGCAAGTTCCAACAGCATGTCAGGAGCCGGTTCCGTTCGAAGGGGCGGAATTGTGCATTGCCGCAAGCGCGTCCGCCACCCTTTCCATACGCATGAAACGCGAGCCTTTCACCAGCACCACCGAGTCCGCATCCAGCCGCGACGCGAGCGCCCTGACGAGGGCCTCGGGCGAGCCGAAGTGATGCCCACCCTCGCCGAAATTGTGCGCCGCAATCGCGCTCACATCGCCCAGCGCGAAGAGCCCGTCAATGCCCTTGCTCTTCGCGTAACCGCCGATCTCGTCGTGAACCTGGGCGCTGGTCTCGCCGACCTCGCCCATGTCACCCAGCACCAGCCAGGTGTGGCCCGGCATCGAAGCCAGAACGTCGATCCCCGCGCGCACCGAATCGGGATTGGCGTTGTAGGAATCGTCGAGGATGAGCGCCCCCCTGGGGCCCTCCCGCCGCTGCAGGCGACCCCGGGTGCCGGCGAACTCGGCGAGCCCATCGGCCATCGACTCCAGCGCCACCCCCGCCGCCAGGCATGCGGCAGCCGCGGCCACAGCGTTGCGTGCATTGTGCAAACCCGGTACCTGCAGGGCGAACTCGATGAGCCCTTGAGGGGTGTCGAGTTCGAGCCGCGAGCCGAGGCCGCGCAGGGTACACCGGCCGCGAACGTCTGCCTCGTGGTCGATACCGAATGTCACAATCCGGCGCGCCGCGTTGAGTTCGCGCCAATAGCCGGCATGCGCGTCATCCGCATTGACCAGCGCCACGCCCGCGCTCCCGAGACCGCCGTAGATCGCGCCCTTCTCCTGGGCAACCTCTTCCACGCTGCCCAGACCCTGCAGGTGCGCCCGCTGGGCGTTATTCACCAGCGCGACCGTGGGCTGAGCAAGCCCGGTGAGGTAGGCGATCTCGCCAGGATGGTTCATGCCCATCTCGATCACCGCGGCGCGATGGAAGTCGCGCAGCTCGAGCAGGGTCAGAGGCATCCCGATGTCATTGTTCAGATTACCGCGCGTCGCCAGCACCGACTCGTCGCCGAAACCGTCGCGACGCGCCTGCGCTCGCAGGATGGCCGCGCACATCTCCTTGACGGTGGTCTTGCCGTTGCTGCCGGTAATGCCGATCACCGGTACGGCGAAGCGCGCCCGCCAGGCTGCGGCCAGTGCGCCAAGCGCGAGCCGGGTGTCATCGACGATCAGCAAGGGCAGCGCTGCATCCGGGTGCGCCGCCGCCCAGGCCGCATCGACCATGGCCGCAGCTGCACCTGCATGTGCCGCGGCGTCGACGAAATCGTGGCCATCGAAGTGCTCTCCTCGCAACGCCACGAAGAGCTGCCCGGGCGCGAGTGCACGGCTGTCGGTGCCCACGCTCTCGAAACGCGCGAGCGCGGTGAAGTGGGCGCCATGCGCCGTGAGTGCGCGCGCAGCGTCGTGCAGCGTCATCATTGCATCGTCCCCCGCGTCGTCTGCCAGCCACGCAAGGCCAGCCGGGCCTGTTCGAGATCTGAAAATGGCAGGCGCTGGCCGAGGATCTCCTGGTACGGCTCGTGCCCCTTGCCCGCGATCAGGACGACATCGTCCGGTTCGGCCTCGCCAATGGCACGTGCAATCGCCTGCGCGCGATCGATCACGAGCTCGGCAGCCGGTCCGGCACCGGCCGCGATCGCCTCGATGATGCGCAACGGATCCTCGGAGCGCGGGTTGTCACTGGTAATGACCACGCGATCAGCCAGCGCACGCGCAATCTCGCCCATCATCGGGCGCTTGCCCGGATCGCGATCGCCGCCACAACCAAAAACGCATACCAGCCGCCCTCGCCGCGTCTGCACCGTGGCGCGCAGGGCTTCGAGCACCTTGGCGAGCGCGTCGGGCGAATGCGCGTNNCCAGCGGCTCGCAGACGCCGCCCACGAGCTGCATGCGCCCCTGCGGCGGGACCAGCCGCGACAGTACGGGCGCAAGGCTGTCGAACTCGACGCCACGGGCGAGCAGCGCGGCCGCGACGGCAACGAGGTTGGAGACATTGAACGGGGCGACCATGCGGACGTTGACGTCCGCCTCGCGCCGGTCCCAGGCCAGCGTGAAGCGCAGGCCTGCCGGCGCCGCCTGCAGGCGGTCGGCGTGCAGCACGCGCGCCCCCGGCACCGCGTTCAGGTTGGCGTCGTGGAGGGTGCAGGCGATGACTGCGCGCCCTTCGGACACCAGGCGGCGCGCGAGCATCAGACCGTACGGATCATCGATGTTGATCACGCTCGTGCGCACTTCGGGACGCGCGAACAGCCGCGCCTTGGCCTCCGCATAAGACGCCATCGTGCCGTGGTAGTCGAGGTGATCGCGGCTGAGGTTGGTGAACACGGCGACGTCGAACTGCGCGCCATTCACTCGGCCCTGGTCGAGTCCGATGGACGAGACCTCCATCGCGGCGCCAGTCGCCCCTGCGTCCACAAAGCGCGCCAGCCAGCGGTGCAGGTCGAGCGCATCGGGGGTGGTGTTGATGCCCTCCTCGAGCGCATCGGGGAAGCCGCAGCCGAGCGTGCCGACGATGCCGCAGCGCTCGCCGAATTCGGCGAAGGCGCGCGCCAGCATCTGTGTCACGGTGGTCTTGCCGTTGGTGCCGGTGACGCCGGCAAGCCAGAGCGCAGCCGAAGGCCGCTGGTGGATCTCGTGCGCGAGATGGCCTGCGAGCTCGCGCAGACCGCTCACGCCCATCGACGGCACGGGGCTGGCAGGAGCACCGAAACCATCGCCGTCTTCCCACAGCAGGGCCGCCGCACCGCGGGTGGCAGCATCGGCGAGATAGCGCCGACCGTCCGTGCGCTGCCCGGGCCAGGCCGCGAAAACACAGCCCGGCCCCACCTTGCGCGAATCCGCGGTGATGTCCTGCGGCAGGACGCCCTGCGCGCGCAGTTGCGCCAGCAGTGAGAGAGCCTTTTCAGCGCTCACATGTTCTCCCGACCGGCCGCCGCTGCAGCGTCGTCTGCCGTGCGCCGGGCAAGCTGCAGAGGCGTCAGCGGAACGTCCGGCGCAACGCCCAGGGCACGCAGGGCCCCCTCCGTGATCCGGGAGAACACCGGCGCCGCCACGGTGCCGCCGAAGTACTGGCCCGCGCTCGGCTCGTCGATCATCACCGCCACGACAATGCGCGGGTTGAAGGCCGGCGCGAAACCGACGAAGGACGACACGTACTTGCGGGCATAGCGGCCCGCCTCGAGCTTGTGCGCCGTGCCGGTCTTGCCCGCGACGGTGTAGCCGGGCACCTGCGCGCGCGGTGCCGTACCGCCGGGCTTGGCAGCCATTTCGAGGATCGTGCGCATCTCACGCGCCGTATCGGCCGAGAACACCCGGCGCCCCTGCGAGGGCATTCCGTCGAGCCGCGTCAGTGATAGCGGCACCAGCTCACCGTCGCGCGCAAACACGAGGTATGCACGCGCCATCTGGATGAGGCTCGTGGAAATGCCGTGACCATACGACATCGTCGCCTGCTCGATGGGCCGCCAGGTCTTGGCAGGACGCAGACGCCCGGAGGTCTCGCCAGGGAAGCCGAGATTGAGCGGCGTGCCGAAGCCGAGCTGGTCGAACAGATGCCACATCTCCTCGGCACTGAACTGCTGGGCCATCTTCACGGTGCCGATGTTCGATGACTTCTGCACCACCTCTGCCACGGTCATCATGCCGTGGCGCTTGGTGTCCGAAATCGTCGCCGTGCCGATCGTCATGCGCCCGTTCCCGGTGTCGATCTGCGTGCTCGGCTTCACCTTGCCACGCTCGATTGCGAGCGCCGCGATGAACGGCTTCATCACCGAGCCCGGCTCGAAGGCATCGGTGAATACCCGGTTGCGCAGCTGCGCACCGCTCAGGTTGGCTCGGTTGTTCGGATTGAAGGTCGGCGCATTGGCCAGGGCGAGGATCTCCCCGCTGCGTGCATCGAGCACCACGACGGCACCGGCCTGAGCCTTGTGCTGCTGCATCGCGTCGCGAAGCGCCGACCAGGCCAGATACTGGATCTTGCCGTCGATCGACAGGGCCACATCCTCGCCGTCACGCGGCGGGCGGATGGCTTCGACGTCCTCGACGATCTGGCCGCGCCGGTCCTTGATTACGCGCCGCGCGCCGGCACGACCAGCCAGCCGCTGCTCGAACGCGAGCTCAATGCCCTCCTGCCCCTTGTCCTCGACATCGGTGAATCCGAGGATGTGGGCCATGACCTCGCCACCCGGGTAGTAGCGGCGATACTCCTGTTGCTGATGAATCCCGGGCAGGCGCAGGGCGGCGACCTGTTCGGCGACCTCGGGCGGCACCTGGCGCTTGAGGTAGGCGAAGTCGCGCCCGGTCGCCAGCCTGCCGTTGAGCTCCTTGACATCCATCTCCAGCAAGCGGGCGAGCTCGCGCGCCTGCGCCGGTTCGAGCTGGGCGTCCGACGGGATCGCCCACACCGAACGCACCGGCGTACTCACGGCCAGGATGTCGCCCTGGCGATCGGTGATGCGACCCCGGGTCGCCGGCACTTCAAGCGTGCGGGCATAACGCGACTCGCCCTTGGCCTGCAGGAAATCGTGATTGACCCCTTGCAAGTAGAGCGCCCGTCCGACCAGGGCAAGCGAGCAACCCATCAGGCCGAGCATGACCAGGCGCGAGCGCCAGGCCGGCAACTCGCGCTTGAGCAGCGGATTGTGATTGAAGGTGACTGCACGCTGTTTCTTCATGATTGCGGCTCCACCACGAGCACCTGTCCGGCAGGCGGCACACGCATGCCGAGTCTTTCCCGCGCCAGTTTTTCGACCCGGCCATGGGTCGCCCAGGTGCTCTGCTCAAGCTGAAGCTGACCCCACTCGACCTCGAGCGCCTGTGCGCGCGCCTGCTCGCGCTCGTATTCGGCATAAAGCCGGCGCGCCTGATGCTGCGCGGCGACGACGCCAAGCGCGCTGGCGACGACCAGGGCCACGAGGACGGCATCGGCGCGGATCATGCGGGCGCCTCCGTGCGTTCGGCCACACGCATCACCGCGCTGCGCGCGCGCGGGTTGGCGGCGACCTCGACCTCGCCCGGCCGCACCGCCTTGCCGACGAGCTTCAAGCGCGGTGCGGGCAGATCCGCCGCTCTCACCGGCAGCCGGCGCGGCAACACCGGGGGACGAGACTCGTCACGCATGAAGCGCTTCACGATGCGATCCTCGAGCGAGTGAAAACTGATCACCGCCAGCCGCCCGCCCGTACGCAGACGGGCTACGCAGACCGGCAGCACGTGCGTCAGCTCCTCGAGCTCCTGATTGATGAAAATCCGAAGAGCCTGGAAGGAGCGTGTCGCCGGGTGCTGCCCCGGCTCGCGTGTGCGGACCGCCTTTTCCACGATCGCGGCAAGTTGTCCAGTGGTTGCGACAGCCCCCCCTGTCCGAGCAGCTGCAATCGCCTTTGCAATCGCATGAGCAAACCGTTCCTCTCCATAATCCCTGAGTACCTCCGTGATCTGGCCGACGGACGCGTCCGCCAGCCATTCCGCCACGGTCTGCCCGCGGCTGGTGTCCATGCGCATGTCGAGCGGCGCATCGAAGCGAAAGCTCATCCCACGCGCGCCATCATCCAGTTGGGGTGAAGACACCCCCAGATCCAGCAACACCCCATCCACCGCCGCCACGCCGAGGCGCGCGAGTTCCGCATCGAGCGCGCTGAAGGCCGAATGCACCAGCGTCAGCCGCGGATCATTCAGCGCCTGCCCGGCGGCGATCGCCGCTGGGTCGCGATCGAAGGCGATCAGCCGCCCCGCCGGACCCAGCCGCGCGAGCACCGCCCGACTGTGCCCCCCACGCCCGAACGTGCCATCGACGTAGATGCCGTCGGTACCGATCGCGAGCGCGTCAACTGCCTCGGCGAGCAGGACGCTGACGTGCTGCTGCACCGCACTCACAGCGCCAGGCTCTCGAAGCCGGGCGGCAACCCGGTGCTGGCAAGGCCAAGCATGGCCTCCTGTTGCTTCTCCCAGCCCTCGTCGGACCACAGCTCGAAATGCGTGCCCTGCCCGATCAGCCACACCTGCTTGTCGAGCTTGGCGAACTTGCGCAGCGACGGCGCAACCAGCACGCGGCCGGCGGCGTCGAGCGTTTCATCCTGCGCAAAACCCACCAGCAGGCGCTTGAACATCGCCGACTGCGGGTCCAGCCCGGGCGCAGCGAGCACCTGATCGCGAATCGGAATCCAGGCGGGAACGGGATAGACGAGGCAGCAACCGTGGGGATGGGCAGTCAGCACGATCTGCCCGTTGTCGACGGCCAGGGCGTCACGATGCCGCGCAGGAATCGCGAGGCGACCCTTGGCATCAAGATTGAGCGCGGTGGCTCCCTGGAACATCGTCCCCCCTGACGGCACCGGAAAAGCATCGGAATGACACTTTTCCCCACTTTTTTCCACTTGAACCCACTTTAGTGGAAAGGCTATCCCCGGTCAAGGCAACGGGCGCGGATTCCCGTTGTGACACAATGACTTATGTCGCACCTGAATCAGCGCAATAAAGCCTGAAAAATCAAGGAGAATGCGAGACTGGCTCACACGCCGGGCGAACACGGCCCGGTGCAAGTCCGAAGTGGGAGAATGTTGGAAGACAAACCTCGACCAAGGCCCGTCGAGGGGAAAAAGGCCGCTTTCCGACTGCCGCGCGGACGACATCGGGTAGGCGGGCGCTCGCAGGGGCGAGCAAAACGGGGGGATGGTGGGGAAGTTCGCCGATAAGCCGGGTTCTGTCGAACGCCGCCGGCGAACCGGCGACATCGGGCAGTCATTCCTCTGGGCGACACGTTACCGTGAAGCTCTAGCAGCCTACCCGGGAGCGACGCGAGCCACGCCAATGCTCCCCTATTTGGCCTTGCCCCGGATGGGGTTTGCCGTGCCAGTCCTGTTGCCAGTCCTGCGGTGAGCTCTTACCTCACCGTTTCACCCTTGCCTGATCTCCACTGAAGAGCGAACTCTTCAATATGGACTTCGCCACCTTGCGGCGGCACCGTCCGAGCCATCGGCGGTCTGCTCTCTGTTGCACTTTCCGTCGTCTCACGGCGCCCGGCCGTTAGCCGGCATCCTGCTCTGCGGGGCCCGGACTTTCCTCCACGCACGACGAGGTGCGCAGCGACTGCCTGGCGAACTTCCCGTTCCGGATTATACGCAGGTCAGCGCCGACACGCCCGGCTCAGTTGGGCGCTGGTGCCGGCACGAAGGCAGGGGCGCCATCCTTGAGGACGAAACTGCCGATCAGTCTCCCAGGCGGCTGGTTGCCCGGGTTGTCCCAGTCTTGCAGGCGACACTCCTCCGTCCCGGCAAGATACCAACGACTGCCCTGATGCAGCGCCCACAGGGCATCGCCGGCCGCATACACCTTCATCTCGACCAGCTCGGTGGAGCTTGGATGGATACGGATGCGCTTCTGGCATGCGGGCAAGCGAGAAACGACCACCGCCTGTCGCAATTCGTCGTCCCAGAAGAACTTCTGCTCCCGAACGAGGATCAGGGCGTGCTGGCTGCCATCGATCATGTACGAGGTGGCGCTGTTCTCGCACCCGGCCAGCACAGTGAGCAAGCCCAGCGCGGCGAGCATGCGCAATGCGCTTCCGCGGCGCTTCATGCATGCGCTCCCATGCCGACCAATTTCCAGCCGACCTGCTCGCCGGCACGCAGCGGCACCAGCGGGTCGCCGCCGAGATACGGGTAGCTCGCCGGCACGGCCCATGACTCGCGGCGCAGGGTGATGGTGTCGGCGTTCGGCTCCAGGCCATAGAAGGCGGGGCCGTTCCGGCTGGCGAAGGCCTCGAGGCATTGGAGCGCACCCGCCGCCTCGAACACCTCGGCGTAGAGTTCGATCCCGGCGTGCGCCGTATAGCAGCCGGCGCAGCCGCAGGCGTTCTCCTTGGTGCTCTGCGCATGAGGCGCGGAGTCGGTACCAAGGAAGAAGCGCGGGTTGCCCGAGGTCACGGCCGAGACGAGCGCCTGGCGGTGGGTTTCGCGCTTGAGCACCGGCAGGCAGTAATGATGGGGGCGAATACCACCGGCGAAGATCGCGTTCCGATTGAGCAGCAGGTGATGCGCCGTCACCGTGGCAGCAACGTTTGCCCCCGCGGCGCGCACGAACTGCGCGGCTTCTGCAGTCGTGATGTGCTCGAACACGACCTTCAGCCCTGGAAAACGCCGCACCAGCGGCGACAGCGTGCGCTCGATGAAGACACGCTCGCGATCGAACACGTCCACCTCCGCGCCGGTCGCCTCGCCATGCACGCACAGCACCATGCCGAGCCTCTCCATGCGCTCGAGCACCGGATAGATCTTGTCGATCGCGGTCACACCGGCGTCGGAGTTGGTCGTGGCGCCCGCCGGGTAGAGCTTGCAGGCAACGACATGTCCGCTCTCCCTGGCCCGGTCGATCTCGTCCGCAGGCAGGTTGTCGGTCAGATACAAACTCATCAGCGGCTGGAAACCAGTACCCTGCGCCGCGGCGAGGATCCGCTCACGATACACCAGCGCCTGCGCGGTCGTGGTGATCGGCGGCTTCAGGTTGGGCATGATCAGTGCGCGACCGAAACGCGCAGCGGTGTGAGGCACGACGGCCGCAAGGGCGGCATCGTCGCGCACGTGCAGGTGCCAGTCGTCCGGACGGACAAGGGTAATCGTTTGCATGGAACGGATCCTCGTTGGAGCCCCGGATTATAGGCGCTTCAGCCCGCATCCGGCCCAGCCGGTCCGCACGCGCAGTTCCTGCGTCACACCTGGCTTCATTCCTCGCGCCGGCTCTGCAGCGCCTGCGCGTACAAGGCCTTGCGCGGGGCGCCAGTGATCTCGGCCGCCAAGCTGGCCGCAGTCTTCAGCGGCAACTCGGCGAGCAGCAGGTCGAGCACACGCAAGGCATCGGCCTCCAGGCCCGCGCGGACCGGCGCGCCGGCAAGCACCAACACGAACTCGCCGCGCAGGCGGTTGGCATCGGCGGCAAACCAGGCGTCGGTGTCGGCAAGTGGCATGCGCACGATCTGCTCGTGAAGTTTTGTCATCTCGCGCGCAATCAGGAGTTCGCGCTCGCCGCCGAAGATGTCCTGCATGTCCGCGACGCACTCGCGGATGCGATGCGGCGCCTCATAAAAGACCATGGCATCCGGCTCGTCACGCAAGGCCGACAGGGCCGCACGCCTCGCCCCGCTCTTGGCGGACAGAAAGCCGACAAAGCGGAATCCGCCCTCGGCGAAGCCTGACACCGACAACGCCGCCACGGCTGCGCAGGGCCCGGGCAAAGGCACGACAGGATGCCCGGCGTCGCGCACGCGGGCGACCAGCCGGGCGCCTGGATCAGACACCGCAGGCGTGCCAGCGTCGGTGATCAGCGCCACATGGCGGCCGGCGGCAAGATGCTCGATGAGCTGCCCCGCCGCGGCCTGCTCGTTGTGCTGATGCACCGCCATCATGCGCACCTTCAGCCCGTAGGCGTCGAGCAGGCGCTGGCTGTGGCGGGTATCCTCGGCGGCGACCACATCCACCGCCGCAAGCGCGGCGAGCGCACGCAGCGTGATGTCATGCAGATTCCCGAGCGGCGTCGCCACCACATACAATGACGGCGTACTTGAAAGCGGACGATCAGGCAGGGGAACGGTGGCTGGCATGGATGATTTCGACTCTGCGGCAAGACGCCGCCCTGCAAGGAACACAGGCCCTGGGCGGGCGACCGGCACGCTGGCGGCGGCGACACCCCCGGGTGAAGGAGCCGACAGTATCGGCGCACGCCGGACACCGGCGCAAGCACGCGGCGCAGCCGCCGAAGCGCTGGCTGCCGCACACCTTGCCGGACAGGGGCTGCGCATCGTCGCCCGCAACGTGCGCTGCCGTGGCGGCGAGGTCGACCTGATCTGCCTCGACCGCAGCCATGTGGTGTTCGTCGAGGTCCGCCTGCGCACCAGCGCGCGCTTTGGCGGCGCCGCCGAGAGCATCACCGCGGCCAAGCGGCGGCGCGTGCTGCTTGCAGCCCAGTGGTGGCTGGGCGGCGCCGGGCGGCGCTTCGCGGGCGCGGCCTGCCGCTTCGACGCCGTGCTGCTTGACGCCCTCGACCCTGAGCGGATCACCTGGCTGCCGGGCGCCTTCGATGCAGGCTGAACCCACATGCTAGACTCTGCCGCCCTGAAGACGACCTGATTCGCATGAACCTCATCGATCGCATCTCGCGCCAGTTCGAAGACAACATGCGCGGCGCGCTCGAGGCGCTCGAGCTGCTCGCGGCGCCAATCGCCGGCGCCGTCGAACTGATCACGGCCAGCCTGCTCGACAACGGCAAGGTGCTGGTATGCAGCGGCAGCGGCTCCGCCGGCGATGCGCGCCGCTTTGCGGCACAGCTGGTCAGCGGCTTCGAGCTCGAGCGCCCGGCGCTCGCGGCGATGGCGCTCAGCGCCGACACCTCGACCCTGGCTCCGGTCGCCGCGGAACTCGATCCTCAGACCCTGTTCGCCCGCCAGATCGCCGCGTTCGGCCACCCGGGCGACATCCTCGTCACGCTGTCAACGAATCCCCGCTCCGCCCGCGTCCTGGGCGCGATCGCTGCCGCACACGAGCGCGACATGCGCGTGATCGCGCTCACCGGCGCCGATGGCGGACGCATTGCCGAGGCCCTTGGCCCCGCAGACATCCTGCTCAGCGCCCCCGCTGATCGCACTGCACGAATCCAGGAATTGCACTTGCTCATCCTGCATTGCCTGTGCGACGGTATCGACTGTTTGTTACTCGGAGTGGAAGACTGATGAAGACCCTGCGTCCCACCCTCGGCCCCGCAGACCAAGGGGACAACTCTCTTCGATCCCGCCGGAAACTGCTCCTCGGCCTTGGCGCAGCGGGCTTGCTGCCGATGCTGCAGGGCTGCTTCCCGGTCGTTGCCACCGGCGTCGGTGCAGGCGCGGCCATGGTGTCCGACCGCCGCACCAGCGGAACCTATGTGGAGGACGAAGGCATCGAGTGGAAGGTGTCGGGCCGCATCCGCGAGCGCTTCGGCAACAGCGCACACATCAACGTCACGTCTTATAACCGAAACGTCCTGCTCACCGGCGAAGCGCCCAACGACACGGTGCGCGGCGAGCTGGACGCAATCGTGGCCAGCGTCGAGCACGTGCGCGGGGTGATCAACGAGGTCGTCGTCGGCCCCAACTCGACGCTGACCGCGCGCGGCAATGACGCGCTCATCACCTCCAACGTCAAGGCCCGCTTCGTCGATGCCGGCCGCTTCTCGGCGCACAACGTCAAGGTCGTCACCGAAGCCAACGTCGTCTTCCTGATGGGCATCGTCACCCGCGCCGAAGCCGACGCCGCCGCCGAGGTTGCTCGCACCAGCAAGGGCGTCCGCAAGGTGGTGCGCGTATTCGAGTACATCAGCGACGAGGAAGCGCGCCGACTGGACAACCCGACCGGCGCACGCCGCCAGTAGATCCGGCCCCCCGGGCGATCAGGCCGGATCGCCCGCGGCCACGCCTCCCCGCACCCGGAGGCGGCCTGGCTTGCGCGCGCAGCGGTTCAATGTCCTGCGAGCGTATCCAGCAGCTTCTGATGAACCCCGCCAAAGCCGCCATTGCTCATCACCAGGATGTGATCGCCGGGCCGGGCCTCGGCGGCAACGTCGGCCACCAGCGCATCGAGGGCATCATAGGCGCGGGCCCGCGCGCCGAGTGGCGCCAAGGCTTCAGCGGCATCCCAACCCAGGCCAGCACCATGGCAGAACACCAGGTCCGCCTCGGCGAGGCTCGCCGGCAGCTGCGCCTTCATGACGCCGAGTTTCATGGTGTTCGAGCGTGGCTCGAGCACAGCCAGGATCCGCCCTTGCGGCTCGCGCCGGCGCAGGCCGCCGACGGTGAGTGCGATCGCGGTCGGGTGGTGGGCGAAGTCGTCATAGACGCTGACGCCTCTGACCACACCGCGCAATTCGAGCCGGCGCTTGATGCCGCGGAATCGTGCCAGACTCGCGATCGACTGCGCGGGCGTGACGCCCACGTGGCGCGCGGCGGCGATCGCGGCGAGCGCGTTCTCGCGGTTATGACTGCCGGCAAGCGGCATCGCCACACGCCCCTGCTCAAAGCCACCGAGGCTGAATACCGCCTCGGCCTCCGACGCCCCGGTCGCCACCGACCACTGCGCGGCATCGCCGAACCACTCCAGCTCCGACCAGCACCCGCGCGCGATGACCCGCTTCAGGCTTTCCTCGCGCGCATTGGCGACGATGCGCCCGCTGGCCGGAATCGTGCGCACCAGATGATGAAACTGGGTCTCGATCGCCGCCAGGTCAGCAAAAATGTCGGCGTGATCGAATTCCAGGTTGTTGAGGATCGCGGTGCGCGGGCGGTAATGAACGAACTTCGAGCGCTTGTCGCAGAAGGCGGTGTCGTACTCGTCGGCCTCGATGACGAAGAAGGGTGACTCGGTCAGCCTTGCCGACACGCCGAAGTTCTGTGGCACGCCCCCCACGAGGAAGCCGGGATTGAGCCCGGCGTCCTCGAGCATCCATGCCAGCAGCGAGGTCGTGGTCGTCTTGCCGTGGGTGCCGGCCACGGCCAGCACCCAGCGCCCCGCCAGCACATGCTCGGCAAGCCACTGGGGCCCGGATACATACGGCAGGCCACGGTCCAGGATCGCCTCGAGCAGCGCGTTGCCGCGCGAGACCGCGTTGCCGACCACGAACATGTCCGGCGCCAGATCCACCTGCGCGGCATCGTAGCCTTCAATCAGGCCAATACCCTGCTCTTCGAGCTGAGTGCTCATTGGCGGATAGACATTGGCGTCGCAGCCCGTGACCTTGTGTCCGGCTGCGCGCGCGAGCAGGGCGACACCGCCCATGAAGGTGCCGCAAATACCCAGGATGTGAATATGCATGAGGAACTGGAACTCCGGGGGCCGTCATCCGCATGAAACGGGCCCGTGTAGAATGGGCCCGCATTCTACCCGAGCCTCATCATGCCCTCACACGCTCACGCATCCCGCAGCGGCAGCCTCCGGCGCGAGATCGCCGCGCTGGCGGCACGCCTGATGGCCGAGGACGGCATCAGCGACTTCGGCTTCGCCAAGCGCAAGGCGGCCCGGCAGCTCGGTGCGACCGACGCCGACGCACTGCCCAACAATAGCGAGATCGAGGCCGAACTGCGCGCCTGGCAGGCGCTGTATCAGGACGAGGAACAGGCCGAGCGGCTACTCGAGATGCGCACGGCGGCCGTGGACGTCATGCGCATGTTGGCGCCGTTCCGCCCCTATCTCACGGGCGGCGCGCTGGATGGCACCGCCGGGCGCTACTCGGAGCTCGAAATCGAGCTCTTCCCCGAAAGCGCCAAGGACGTCGAGATCTTCTTCCTCAATCAGGACTTCCCATACGAGCACCGCGAGCCGCGCCGACCGGCGCCGCACACACCGGAGGCCATCCTGAGCTTCGATTGGGACGATGTGCCGGTGAAGGTCTCGATCTACCCATCTGCCGCCGAGCGGGCTCCTCGCCGCGGCCAGGATCGTGCGCGACTGGCGCAGGTCGAGGCCCTTCTGGCCGGCGCCGCGGCGGTGGACGACCCTGAAGCCCCCACCTGAGTTCGGCGCAACGGGCATGCATCGCGCCATGCCGGTCGTGCGAAGGCCGCCTTCGGCACCGGCAACACGAGCCGGACTACGCCTTGCGGACATGCGCCGCCTGCCGGCTTTCCACCGCTTGCAGCCTCAAGGCGACAGGCGCAGAATCCGCGCAGTATTCCGGAGGCAAGGCGCCGGCCATTCGAGCGCGACAAGAACCAGAAGTGGACAAAATGCGCACATTTGCGGCAAACTTGCCGGCATGAAGCGCTTAAAAGGCACGTTTCAATCTGTGGCCGGAACATCCGGAAACGGACCGATTCGCCTCCACGCACCCTGCTCGAGGACGGACGAGGCCCGCCCTTGCGGCACGTCAGGACCGCGTGGCAACCAATCCGATCGCATCACCACGGCGCAAGCGCGCAAGTCACCGGCCTGGCCTCTGCCGCGCTGACCTCGTACTGCTGCGGCCAGCCAGGCCTGCCCGCTCACGACGGCAAGACCGACACACACTGATCACCTTCAACCGCCAGCATGGAGACCATGCCGCGGTCACGTCTGGAGAAAAAAATGGATCTGCGCAAGCTGAAGAAACTCATCGACCTCGTTCAGGAATCGGGCATCTCCGAACTGGAAGTCACCGAAGGCGAGGAGAAGGTCCGCATCGCCAAGCATGCGGCGGCGGCACCCGCCAATTACTACGCGCACATCCCGGCCGCAGCCCCGGCGCCGTCCGCAGCGCCGGCCGCGGCAGCACCTGCAGCGGGCGCGACTGACAGCGCACTCCCCGAAGGGCACATCGTCAAGTCGCCCATGGTCGGCACCTTCTACCGCGCCGGCGCGCCGGGGGCCAAGCCCCTGGTCGAGGTCGGCCAGTCGGTCTCCGAGGGCGACCGCCTGTGCATCATCGAGGCGATGAAGCTGATGAACGAGATCGAAGCCGACACCAGCGGCGTCATCAAGGCCATCCTGGTCGAGAACGGCGAGCCGGTGGAATACGGCCAGCCCCTCTTCGTCATCGACTGAGCGCGCCCATGTTCGAGAAGATCCTGATCGCGAACCGCGGCGAAATCGCCCTGCGCATCCTGCGGGCCTGCCGGGAGCTCGGCATCAAGACCGTGGCGGTGCATTCCACCGCCGACACCGAGGCCAAGTACGTGCGCCTGGCCGACGAGTCCGTCTGCATCGGCCCGCCGCCCTCGGCGCAGAGCTACCTCAACGTGCCGGCGATCATCTCGGCCGCCGAGGTCACCGATGCCGAGGCCATCCATCCGGGCTACGGCTTCCTGTCCGAGAACGCCGATTTTGGCGAGCGTGTCGAGCAGTCCGGATTCGTCTTCATCGGCCCGCGCCCGGACACCATCCGCCTGATGGGCGACAAGGTCTCGGCCAAGGACGCGATGAAGGCGGCGGGCGTGCCCTGCGTGCCCGGTTCGGACGGCGCCTTGCCCGAGGACCCGAAGGAAATAGTCAAGATCGCACGCGCCGTCGGCTACCCGGTGATCATCAAGGCCGCCGGCGGCGGCGGCGGGCGTGGGATGCGCGTGGTGCACACCGAGGCCGCGCTGCTCAACGCCGTCACCACCACCCGCGCCGAGGCGCAGGCGGCCTTCGGCAACCCGGTGGTGTACATGGAGAAGTTCCTCGAGAACCCGCGCCACGTCGAGATCCAGGTGCTGGCCGACCAGCACGGCAACGCCGTCTACCTGGGCGAGCGCGACTGCTCGATGCAGCGCCGTCACCAGAAGGTCATCGAGGAAGCCCCCGCCCCCGGCATCGACCGCAAGCTGATCGCCAAGGTAGGCGAGCGCTGCGCCGAGGCCTGCCGCAAGATCGGCTATCGCGGCGCCGGCACCTTCGAGTTCCTGTTCGAGAACGACGAGTTCTACTTCATCGAGATGAACACCCGGCTCCAGGTCGAGCACCCGGTGACCGAGTTCATCACCGGCATCGACCTCGTCCAGGCGCAGATCCGTGTCGCGGCTGGCGAGAAGCTGTGGTTCCGCCAGCGCGACATCGAATTCCGCGGCCATGCGGTGGAATGCCGCATCAACGCCGAGGATCCATTCAAGTTCACCCCTTCGCCGGGACGCATCAGCAACTGGCATACGCCGGGCGGCCCCGGCATCCGAGTCGACTCGCACGTCTACAACGGCTACACGGTGCCGCCACACTACGACTCGATGATCGGCAAGCTCATCGCCTACGGCGACACCCGCGAGCAGGCGATCCGCCGCATGCGCATCGCACTGTCCGAGATGATGGTCGAGGGCATCAAGACCAACATCCCGCTGCACCAGACCCTGATGCTGGACCCGCGCTTCAACGAGGGCGGCACCAGCATCCACTATCTGGAGCACAAGCTGGCCGACCGCAGCGAAGTCCAGGACTGATCGCGCATGTGGATCTCGGTCACCCTGCAGGCCGACGCCGACAAGGCCGAGGCGCTTTCCGACGCGCTGATGGAAGCGGGCGCGCTGTCGGTTTCCATCGAGGACGCCGATGCCGGCACCGACGCCGAGAAGCCGCAGTTCGGCGAGCCCGGCCACCTGCCGACCAGTCTTTGGGACCACAGCCGTGTCATCGCGCTGTTCGACGGCGCAACCGGCCGCCCCGAGCTCGAGGCGGCACTCGCCGAGGCGAGCCGGGCTGCCGGGCTCGACTCGGTGCCGGTCTTCTCGACCGAAGAGGTGGCCGAGCAGAACTGGGTGCAGCTCACGCAGAGCCAGTTCGACCCGATCCGCATCACGGAAAGGCTGTGGATCGTGCCGTCCTGGCATGAAGCCCCCGACGCACAGGCAATCAATATCGAACTGGACCCGGGCATGGCCTTCGGCACCGGCTCGCACCCAACGACACGGCTCTGCCTGGAGTGGCTCTGTGATGCGGTCACGCCCGGTTGCAGCGTGCTCGACTATGGCTGCGGATCGGGCATCCTCGGAATTGCAGCGGCGAAACTTGGCGCGGGCGACGTGCTCGGCATCGACATCGACGAAAAGGCCGTCGAGGCCGCCCGCGACAACGCCGCACGCAATCACGCGGTCATGCGTCTGCAGCACTCGGCCGAGCCGGTGGGTGACACCTTCGACTTGGTCGTAGCCAACATCCTGACCAATCCGCTGTGCGTCCTGGCGCCTGCGATTGCCGCCCGTGTCGTCCCGGGCGGGCGCGTGGCACTGTCCGGCGTACTCGAAACCCAGGCCGAGCAGGTGATCGAGGCCTGGCGCCCCTTCATCACGCTCGAGATCGGTGCGAGCCTCGATGGCTGGATTCGCCTGGAAGGCCACCGCCCCACACCATGATGCTCACCCGCTGCCCCGCCTGCCAGACGGTCTTCCGGCTGCGGCCCGAGCAGCTTCACGCCCGCCGCGGCGAGGTCCGCTGCGGGCATTGTTTCCATCCATTCAACGCGCTCGAGCACGCAATCGAGGGGGCGGCAGGCGCCCCCCCCGCAGCGCCGTCGAGCACGCGGGGCGTCCTGATCCTCGAGGACAAGCCCGCGGCGCCAGCCCGCACGCAACCGCCAGCATCGCTGCTGGAGTTCGATATTCCGGACCTGGAGCCGGAGACGACGCCCGCCGAGCCTCGCACCGCAGCCGGAGAAGTCGAAGCCACGGAACAGCACATCCCGGCGGTGCATGCCCCCCAGGCCGAATTCGCAGAGCCCTCGTCAGTGCAGCCTACCGGGGTCGCAGCGGCTCCGCCAGGGCCAAGCAACGCTGAGCTGCCTCGCGTCTTTCCCGGCGTGCTGCGCAGCGGTCGGCGCCCCGCGTCGCTCTCCGCACAGGCGCCCGCAACAGCGCCGACGCACGTTGAGATCCCGGCCGAGGAGCCGTCCGCAACCGCCACCAAGCCCTCTGCGTCGCCAGCGTTCGACCCCGCACCACCGCTGACGCGGCCCGCGCCGGAACCCCAGGAGACTGCAGTCCATGAGCCGGATCTTGCGCGGCTCGACGCCACTTACGGCCGAGCGCCGCGCGCGAACCACCCCGCGCTGAAGGCCTTCGGCTGGCTGCTCACGCTCGCACTGACTGCGCTGCTCGGTGTGCAGGCCGCCTATCTTTATCGAATGGAGATTGCGCGCGAACTGCCCGGCCTTCGCCCGCTTCTGACTGAGGCCTGCGCCCGCGCCGGATGCACCGTCCCTTACCCCCAGGATGCCGATCACATCGCAATCGAGGCCTCAGACCTGCAGGCCGAACCCGGCAGGCCCGGTCACTACCTGCTGCACGCCACATTGAACAACCGTGCCGAGTACCCGCAGCGCTGGCCGTACCTCGAGTTGACCCTGACCGACGCCGGCGACAACCCGATAACACGACGCGTCCTGACGCCCGCGCAATGGCTCAATGCCGAGCACCAAAGTGTCGATGAGGCCTTTCCCGCCCGCAGGGCCGTTGAGCTGCGCTTACCCTTCGAGGTGTCAGGCCTGGCGCCCACTGGCTACCGGATCTACGCCTTTTATCCCTGAGCGGGAGCAGGTCCGGCACCGTTCGACCCCTTCCGTCGAGGACCGCCCGGGCCGCTCAGCGCGAAACCCGCGTGGCCCCCCCGTCACGCAGCACCCTCACCCGCTCCCCGGGGCGGAAGGCTTCGCCCTCGTCGGCCTGGACCACGGCCAGGAACTGCCCGTTGTCGAGACGGACCGTCACTTCGACGCCCGGCGTCCGGGTTGCCCCTTCTTCAAGGGCCGAGCCCGCGAGACCACCGGCAACCGCACCGATCACCGTTGCCACCGCCTGACCGCGGCCACCGCCGACGGTACTGCCGGCGATACCGCCCACCGCGGCGCCGGCAACCGATCCGATCGGTGTCTTTGTGCCCTCGAGCTGCACGGCACGCACCGACTCGATAGTGCCGAACTGCACCGTCATCGCCCGGCGTGCCTCGGTGCGCGAGTACGTTCCGCCGCCCAGCCCCTGGGCGCAGCCGCTCAGCACCAGCACGGCGACAGCCGCGGCCGCCATCGCACTCAGCTTCACACGCCGCGCCTTCACTTCATTTCCGATCACCAGAGCTCCTCCCCGAAAGCCTCGCGGTAGCGAGACGCAATATCCGCCCGCGACGGTTGGTGGTTCTGCCCCCCACGATGGGCAATCTTGATCGCCCCCATCACGGCGGCGAGCCGCGCGCTCCTGCGCAGGTCCCAGTCATTGGCAATGCCGTGCAACAGCCCGGCACGATAGGCGTCCCCGCAGCCGGTGGGGTCGACGATCGCTTCTGCCTTCACAGCCGGCACCTCGAACACCTCACCCCGCCAATGTACCCGCGAACCCTCTGCGCCAAGCGTCACGACCAAGGCCTCGACCTCACGCGCGAGTTCCGCCTCGCTACGCCCCGTCTTGTCGCACATAAGGCGCGCTTCGTAGTCATTGACCGTACAGTAGCGCGCCTGTTGCAGGCAATTCAGTAACGCTTCGCTACCGAGAATGGGCAGGGCCTGGCCAGGATCGAACACGAAGGGCACGCCCGCCTCGGCAAAACCCGCGGCGTGGCGCAGCATGCCGTCGGCGCCGTCGGGCGAAACGATGCCCAGTCGCGCGCCCTTGGCGGCGCGGACGTCGTTGAGGTGGGAATGGAACATCGCCCCCGGATGAAACGCGGTGATCTGGTTGTCGTCGAGGTCCGTCGTGATGAAAGCCTGCGCGGTGAACGTGCCAGGCACCTCGCGCACGAAATCCTCGCGCAACCCAAGCGCCCGCATGCGTGCACGATACGGCTCGGCATCCTCCCCCACGGTGGCGACGATGGTCGGGTCGCTACCGAGCAGCTTGAGGCTATAGGCGATGTTGCCCGCACAGCCACCGAACTCCCGGCGCAGATCCGGCACCAGGAAGGATACGTTCAGGATGTGGATCTGCTCGGGCAGGATGTGGTTCTTGAAGCGGTCATGAAAGACCATGATCGAGTCGTAGGCGACCGATCCGCAGACGAGGATGGACATGGGAGCCGCATTGCCGGGAAGTGATCAGGATCCCGATTATACGCAGCGCGAGGAAGGCGCCGGCCGCCCTTTCCCCTTCAGCTCAGTCCCCTGCCGCAAGCACCCCGCGCAGCCTCGCAGCCATTTCCTCCAGGGCCTCGCGCGGCGGATTCTTCACCGGCCAAGCCAGCTCCATGCCATCACCTTCCCAGCGCGGCAGCACGTGGATATGGAAATGGAACACCGTCTGCGCGCCGGCCTTCTCGTTGGCCTGGAACAAGGTGACGCCTTCGCAGCCGAAGGCGCGCTTGGCCGCTCGGGCCATCCGCGCGGCGGTGCGGAAGACCGCGCCCGCCAACGCATCCTCGAGGGCATAGATGTTGGGGCGGTGCGGCTTGACCAGGACCAGCATGTGGCCCGGGTTAACGGACTGGATGTCCATGATCACGAGCGTCTCTTCGTCCTCGAAAACCCTGGATGCGGGCAGTTCTCCGCGGGCGATGCGGCAGAACACGCAGTGCTCTGCGCTGTGGGAATCAGTCATGCGGCTCAGTCTCCGTGGGTCTGCATTCCGGCCTGATCGTCGGCGCCGCGCCAGGCCATCGGTCATCGCATCGTAACCAGCGCGTCACCGCGTCGCAACGCGGGGTTTCGAGAATGGCCCGACCCAAACAGGACGGAAGAAGGCCATGCTTCAGCACATCCAGCCGCGCCAGGACCGCGCCGCGCGCAAGTCCCGCAACCTGCATGTCGGTCTCGCCACCTGCGAGACCGAGATCCTCGAAGCCCAGAAGCTGCGCTACCGCGTTTTCGCCGAGGAGATGGGCGCCCGTCTATCCACGCGCACTCCCGGCGTCGATCGCGACATCTACGACCCGTTCTGCGAGCACCTGATCGTGCGCGACGAGGACGCCGGCCGCATCGTCGGCACCTACCGCATCCTCTCGCCGGCAGCCGCGCGCAAGGTCGGCGGCTACTACTCGGAAAACGAGTTCGACCTCACGCGCCTGCAGCACCTGCGCAGCCGGCTGGTCGAGATCGGGCGCTCCTGCATCGACGCCGACTACCGCAGCGGGGCGGTGATCGCGCTGCTGTGGTCCGGGCTGGCGCGCTACATGCAGGAAAACGGCTACGACTACCTGATCGGCTGCGCCTCCGTGAGCATGGCCGACGGCGGGCATAATGCGGCCAGTCTGTATAATCGTCTGCGCGACAAGCACCTCGCGCCGATGGAATACCACGTCTTCCCGCGCTATCCGTTGCCGCTGGGCAGCCTGCGCGGCGACCTCGAGGCCGAAGCCCCCCCGCTGATCAAGGGCTATCTTCGCGCCGGCGCATGGGTTTGCGGCGAGCCCGCGTGGGATCCCGATTTCAACACCGCGGACCTGCCCATCCTGATGCCGATCAACAAGGTCGATGAGCGCTACGCCCGCCACTTCATGGGACGCCAGGACTGAAGCACACCGCCCACATCACGCCCCGGATAGACGACGGCATGCATGCCAGCGATCACCGCGCGACCTGCCCTGCGAGCCTGCCGGCCGCCGGAGGCGCCGCCTGTCCGCACACGGTTGCAGGCGACAACGTGCAGCGCACCGACGCCACGCCGCGCGCGCTGCGCGCCTGGCGCTACCTGCGGCTCGCGCTGCACCTGGCCCAGGGCGTGCTGACCATCGCGCTGATCCACCCCCTCACCCGCCACCGCGCGCATCTGGCCTTGCGCCGGCGCTGGTCGCGCAAACTGCTCGAGGTGCTCGGCATCGAGCTGGACGTCCGCGGGGTAAGCATCGCGCCCGGCTGCATGCTGGTCGCCAACCACATCTCGTGGGTCGACATCTTCGTTATCAACGCCCTGGCGCCCGCGGCCTTCGTATCCAAGGCCGAGGTGCGCGACTGGCCCGTGATCGGCTGGCTGGCGGCTAGGAACGACACCATCTTCCTGCGCCGCGGCAGCCGCGGCCACGCGCGGATCATCAATGAGGAAACCGCGGCCGTGCTCGACGCCGCGCGCAACGTGGCGATCTTCCCGGAAGGCACGACCACCGACGGTCGCCAGCTGCTGCACTTCCACGCCGCCCTGCTGCAGCCCGCGATCGCCTGCGGCCATCCGGTGCAGACGCTGGCGCTGCAGTACCTCACGCCCGACGGCGACTTCACGCGCGCGCCAGCCTACGACGGCGACCTGAGCCTTGGCCAGTGCGTGGCCAACATCATCGCCGCACGCCGCACCGTCGCGCGCGTCACCGTGGGCGCGCCGATCGCCACGACCGAGGGCGTGGACAGACGCGCACTGGCTGCACGGGCGCACGCGGAGATCGGTTCCGTCCTCCAGCTCACGAAGCCCGCATCGAGCGCCTAGCCCGGCACCTGAAACACCACGCCGTCTTCGATACGGATCGCAGTGAGCTTGCCGCCCCAAACACAGCCCGAATCGAGCGCGATCAGGCCTGGCTCGCGATAGAAGCCGAGCGCGGACCAGTGTCCGCACACGATCGTGTGCGTGCGGCTAAAGCGGTCCGGTACACTGAACCAGGGAAGCATTCCGGGCGGAGCCTTGTGCGGCCCCCCCTTTGCACGCAGGTCCATGCGACCATCCGCACTGCAGAAGCGCAGCCGGGTGAGCGCATTCACGATCACCCGCAGACGGTCCCAGCCCTTGAGCCCGTCGGACCAGCGCTCCGGACGGTTCCCGGCGAGGTTGAGCAGGAACTCGCGCGCGCGCGCCCCCCCCAGCACCGCGCTCACTTCGCCGGCGAGGGCCTGCGCGCGGGTCACGGTCCATCCCGGCAACAGGCCGGCATGGACCAGCACATGGTCGCCATGCACCTTGAGTAGCGGCAGGCAGGCCAGCCAGTCGATCAGCTCCTCTCGATCGGGCGCCTCGAGCACCTGGAACAAGGTGTCGTCGCTATCACGACGCTTGAAGCCGGCCGCCACCATCAGCAGGTAGAGGTCATGGTTGCCGAGCACGATGCTCGCCGCATCGCCCAGGTCGCGCAGGGTGCGCAGCACGCGCAGGGATTCGGGCCCGCGATTGACCAGGTCGCCGACGATCCACAGCCGGTCCACAGCCGGGTCGAACGCGACCTTGTCCAGCATCCGCGCCAGCGGCGCGTAACAGCCCTGGATGTCGCCGATTGCGTAGGTGGCCATCGGATCCCTGCTCTCGGTGGCGGATCAGACCTTGTAATAGTCGCGGTACCACGCGACGAAGCGCCCCACTCCGTCGCGCACGCTGGTCGCCGGCGCGAACCCGGTCCACGCATTTAGCGCGGCGGTGTCCGCATAGGTCGCCGGCACGTCGCCATCCTGCAGCGGCAGGAAATTCTTCTCGGCCTTCATGCCGAGCGCGTCCTCGATCGCGGCGACGAAGCTCATGAGTTCGACCGGGTCGTGGTTGCCGATGTTGAACACGTGGTACGGGGCGTTGCTCGTGCCCGGGTTGGGCTGCAGCGCATCGAAAGCCGGGTCCGGCTCGGCGACGTGGTCGAGCGTGCGGATCACCCCTTCAACGATGTCGTCGACGTAGGTGAAGTCGCGCTTCATGCGGCCATGATTGAACACGTCGATCGGCCGACCTTCGAGGATGGCCTTGGTGAACAGGAACAGCGCCATGTCCGGCCGCCCCCAGGGGCCATACACGGTGAAGAAGCGCAGCCCGGTGGTCGGCAAACCGTAGAGATGGCTGTAGGTGTGCGCCATCAGTTCGTTGGCCTTCTTGGTCGCAGCGTAGATGCTCACCGGATGGTCGACGCTGTCGGCCTCGGAGAACGGCATCCTGGTGTTGCCGCCATACACGCTCGAGCTCGACGCATACACCAGGTGCTGCACCTTCGCATGCCGGCAGCCCTCGAGGATGTTCATGAAGCCGACCACGTTGCTGTCGATGTAGGCGTGCGGGTTCTGCAGCGAATAGCGCACGCCGGCCTGTGCGGCGAGATGGATCACACGGTCGAACCTTTCGGCGGCGAACAGCGCCTCCATGCCGGCGCGGTCGGCGACGTCCATCTTCATGAAGCGGAATCCCGCATGCGACGTGAGGCGCGCGAGCCGCGCCTCCTTCAGCGTCGGGTCGTAGTAGTCGTTCAGATTGTCGACGCCGACGACTTCATCGCCGCGGGCGAGAAGACGCAGGGAGGAGTGCATACCGATGAAGCCGGCAGCGCCGGTGACGAGAATTTTCATGAGAGCGTCGGCCGTAAAGAAATCGGGCGGGATTATCGCATGCACATCCCCGTCAGGCGTGTGACGGGTTGCTTGCAGCGCCTGGGGAACAGCCCGTTCAGCGTGCCCCTGGCATCCGTGCTTATACTTGCACGGTCGTGACTCCCCCGGCCTCGATGCTGACCCGCCTGCCCTACACCCTGCTGTGGATACTCGCGTTGCCCCTGGTGCTGCTTCGCCTGCTGTGGCGGGGGCGCCGCCAGCCCGCCTATCTGCGGCACGTGGGCGAGCGCTTCGGGCGCTA
>CZCA01000020.1_pt1 | contig 25722 bp, 18 predicted proteins | sample 591981 | NCBI WGS metagenome assembly CZCA01 (sample SAMEA3556810, study PRJEB10932) | anaerobic digester metagenome
AGCGGATTGGATGAGCGGGTCTACGCCCGTTTGCGCACCGAAGCTGCCTATCGCCTGAGCGCGCCGGTGGTCGAGAGCTACGTCGTCGCCGACGCACTGGACGGTCAGCCAATGCGCCTACTTGGCGTCGATCCCTTTGCCGAGGCGCCCTTCCGCAGCTATCTTGGCCCTGGCGATCAGACGCAGGGGCCGGCAGCGAGCTATCTCAGTGAGCTGATGGTGCAACCTGACACGGTGCTGCTCAGCACCGAGGTGGCGGCGCGCTATGGGCTGGCAGTCGGTGACACGCTCACTGTGCGCTACGGCAGCGACCGCATTGACCTGACCATTGCCGGGCTGCTTGCGCCTTCCGATGATCTTAGCCGCCGTGCGCTCGATGGTCTGCTGGCGACCGACATCGCCACGGCGCAGGAGGTGCTTGGCAAAGTGGGGCGGATCGACCGCATCGACCTGATCGTGCCATCGGGCGCGGAAGGCGAAGCGGTGCTGGCGCGCATTACCGCCATTCTGCCGCCCGGCGCCCGTATCGATCCAACCGCCGCTCGCACCGGCGCCGTCAACGAGATGACGGCCGCGTTTCAGCTCAATTTGACGGCGTTGAGTCTGTTGGCGCTGGTGGTCGGTATGTTTCTGATCTATAACACCGTCACCTTCAGCGTCGTGCAGCGGCGACCAGTGCTGGGCAGCCTGCGCGCGCTGGGCATGACGCGCGGGGAAATTTTCGGCATGATTTTGTTGGAGGCAATGCTGTTGGGTGCGCTCGGCACGCTGCTGGGACTGGCGCTGGGCGTGTTCCTCGGTCGCGGCGCCGTACAGTTGGTGACACAGACCGTCAATGATCTGTTCTTTGTTGTCGCCGTGCGTGAGATTGAGATTCCTGTCTTCACGCTGATCAAAGGCGCCGCGATCGGGCTGGCTGCTGCAGCTATCGGCGCCGCCTTTCCGGCCTGGGAGGCGACAAGCGTGCCGCCAGCCGGGGCACTCAAACGCAGCAATATCGAGGAGCGCACACGGCGTGTGTTGCCCTGGCTCTCGCTGGCCGGCGTTGGTTGTCTGGCGCTTGGCGCCGCGCTGATGCTGCCAGAGTGGAATCTGATCATCACCTTTGCCGGTCTCTTTGCCGTTGTCATCGGCGTCGCACTGTTGACCCCTGTGTTTACCTTGTGGTGCATGACCGGTGTGGCGTGGTTGATGCGCAGGCGTGGCGTGTTGTTGCGGATGGCGCCGCGTACAATCATTCGCTCGCTCAGCCGCATCGCCGTCGCCGTGGCGGCGCTGATGGTTGCCGTCAGCGTCATCATCGGCGTGGGCGTGATGATCGGCAGCTTCCGTCAGACGGTTGTGCTCTGGCTGGACGACGTGCTGCAGGCAGATATTTTTGTCTCGCCGCCCAGTCTCGTCTCCAACACTGTCGAAACGACGCTCGACCCAGCGCTGCTAGAGCGGCTGACGAGCTTTCCCGGCATTGACGGCGCCGCCACCACGCGCGGCGTTGATGTTGTGGCAAGCGTCGGCGCCAATAATCAGATCGTGCCGATCCGGTTGGTGGCGTTGAGTCAAGACCTTTCTGGCCCCAACCGTCGCTATCGCAGCGCTGTCGGCGACTGGCAGCAAACGTGGCAGGCGGTGCGCGCCGGCGGCGTCCTGGTCAATGAGCCAATGGCGAACCGGCTGGGGTTGCGCGTGGGCGACTCACTGCGCATCCAGACCGATCGTGGCGAGCGAGCATTTCCGATTGCAGGCGTCACTGTCGATTTTGACGTGCGTTCCGTGGTTTTTATCGATGACGCCGTCTACCGCCAATGGTATGACGATGACCGCATTTCCGCAATTGCGCTCTTCGTGGCGCCGGGCGTCGATGTCGATGCAAAGGTTCAGGAATTGCGTGCGGCGCTGGCAGGTGAGCAGGAATTGTTGGTGCGTTCCAATCGTGGCACACGCGAGAACGCGCTGGTTGTCTTCGATCGCACCTTTACGATCACGGTGGCGTTGCAACTGCTGGCAACCATCGTTGCCTTCATCGGCATCCTGAGCACGTTGATGAGTTTGCAGTTCGAGCGCAGCCGTGAGATCGGCGTGCTACGCGCCACGGGGATGACGCGACGGCAATTATGGCGTCTCTCTCTGCTGGAAACGGGGTTGATCGGCGCAGTGGCGGGTCTGCTGGCAATGCCCACCGGTTATCTGCTGGCGGTGATCCTGATCTACATCATCAATCTGCGCTCCTTCGGCTGGACGCTGGAGATGTTGCTTGACCCGGCAGAATTTGTGCGAGCGTTTCTGGTGGCGTTGCTGGCGGCGCTGCTGGCTGGCGTCTACCCGGCGTGGAAGATCGGCGCCATCCCGCCGGCAATTGCGGTGCGCTCGGAGTAGCGGTCTGGTTTGAGTCTATGCTGGGTAACGATTGGCCAACAACAAAAGCGCCTCTTGGAGGTGGAACAACAGTTGTTGCGTGGCGCCCAGAGAGGGATTGGGAGATGAAGAGAGTGGGAGATTGTGTCTAGGCATGTAACCTCTCAATCTCCCACTCTCTTCACCTCCCGTTGCTCTATCGCAAATTCACGCCAATATCCGAACCGCTGGCGATCTTCTTCTTCTTGCCAAAGGTCTTCTCGGTGCTTTCTGGGTGGATAACGACGTTCCGACCGATCACCAATCCTTCGGGGATGACTGACTTTTCGCCCACCATGGTCAAACCGGTGTTGAGCACTTCGGGCATCGCCTTGTTGGCCGTGTTGTCGTCGCCATCGCCAACGTGAGCACCAGCGCCGATCACGACGCGTTTGTCGATGACGCAACGGTCGATGATGGCGCCCGTCTCAATCACGGTATCGGCCAGAACGACGCTGTCGCGCACGATGGCGCCTTCGGCGATTCGCACACCGGGCGAGAGGATGCTGCGCTCGACAGTGCCTTCGATCCAGCAGCCGTTGGAAATCAGGCTGCCGCCGGTCTGGGCGTTGGCGCCGAACTTGGCTGGGGCGCGATCCTCGCTGCGAGTGTGCACCACCCAATCCGGGTCGTAGAGGTTGAGTGCTGGGTCTTCCGCCAGCAGACTCATGTTGGCTTCCCAATAAGCCTGGACGTTGCCGACATCGGCCCAGTAGCCGGGGAAGGCGTGGGCGCGCACCAGCCTGCCTTCAGCGATCATGGCCGGTACGACATCCTTGCCGAAATCGAGATAGTCATGCGCCTGGAGCGTCTCAACCAGCAAATCCTTGCGGAAAACATAGATGCCCATTGAGGCCAATGTTTCGCGCGCACGGCGCGGCTTTTCTTTGAAATTGACAATTCGCTCGTCGGCGCCGAGCGTCACGATGCCGTAGCGATGCGTCTCGTGGGGGTTGACGCGGCGCACAGCCACCGTAAGGTCAGCGCCGCTCTGCACATGTTCGCGCAGCATCGGCTGGTAATCCATCAGGTAGATGTGATCGCCAGCGAGGATGAGCACGTGCTCTTCATCTTGTTGGAGCACGAAGTCGAGATTGCGGCGAACGGCGTCGGCGGTGCCCTTCTGCCAGTCACCGTAAGGCCCACCTTGATAGGGTTGTAGCAGCCGCACGCCGCCCTGGGCACGGTCGAGATCCCATGGTTTGCCGATGCCGATGTGATCGTTGAGGCTACGTGGTTTGTATTGGGTAAGCACGGCGACGTTGAAGATGCCGCTGTTGACGCAGTTGCTGAGCGGGAAGTCAATAATGCGAAACTTGCCGCCAAAGGGTACGGCTGCTTCGGCGCGCGTCTCAGTGAGGACGCTGAGATGCTCGCTGAAACCGCCGGCCATGATCATTGCGAAGGCGCTTGCCATATCCATCTTCTCCTATATCGTCTTGCCGTCGGCTACAATCTTGTCGGGAGGAAAGTCGGCTTCGTCCCGTCCGCTGTTGATGAGCACGTTGCGGCCAATCTGAGCGCCGTCCGGTATGTAGGCATGCTTGCCGACCACTGTAATGCCAGCAAAGAGGCGGTCGGGCATCTGTTCGTTGACCGTCTCCAGGTTGCCGACGCCGACCACGGCGCCCGCGCCCACGACCACCTTCTTGTCGACGACGACGCGATCTAGCCGGGCGCCAGGGCCGATCCAGGTGTCATTCATCACAACGCTGTCCTGCACAACCGCGCCGGGGCTGACATAGACGCCGGGGCTGAGCACACTATTGACCACCATGCCGCGAATGACGCAGCCATTCGAGACCATACTGTTGAGAATCTTGGCTTGCGGTCCCACTTTGACGGGTGGACGCTCCTCGGATTTGGTGAGCACTGGCCATTTGTCGCTGTAGAGATTGAGCGCTGGCGTTGGCCCCAACAACTCCAGACTGGTCGCCCAGTACGAGTCGATCGTGCCGACATCGACCCAATAGCCCTCGAAACGATAGGCGAAGACTTTCTCGCCAGCGCTGATCATGGCGGGGATGACGTCCTTGCCAAAGTCGTTGCGTGGCTTCTCCGGGCGTCCTTCACTCAGATAGCGTTCGAGGATATTGGCATTGAAGACGTAGATGCCCATCGACGCCAGGTTGCCTTTGTCGCGGTCTTTGGGTTTTTCGTAGAATTGGATAATGCGTTGTTCCTCATCGACCTGCATGATGCCGAAGCGGTGCGTCTCTTCCAACGGCACTGGCATGACGCCAATCGTCAGATCGGCGCCTTTGGCCAGGTGGTAGTCGATCATGGGGCGATAGTCCATCTTGTAGATGTGATCGCCTGACAGGATCAGGACATTATCGGCGCGGTTCTCGCGAATATAATTCAGGTTCTGGTAGATGGCGTCGGCGGTGCCGGCGTACCAGTTCTGGCCGCGCCGCGCCTGGTATGGCTGGAGCAGGCGCACGCCGCCACGACTCCGATCTAGGTCCCAAGGCTTACCAATACCGATGTGATCGTTGAGGCTGTGCGGGCGATATTGCGTCAGCACGCCGACGGTATAGATGCCGCTGTTGACGCAATTGCTGATTGTAAAATCGATAATGCGAAATTTCCCTGCAAAGGGGACGGCCGGTTTTGCCCGCTCTTCCGAGAGGACGGTGAGCCGCGTACCTTCGCCGCCAGCTAGAATCATGGCAATCGTTCTCATGGGCATCCTTCCCATTCACTGGAAATAGTGGTTTGTGTGCGACAACTGCATCGATTGTAGAAGATCGTTGGAAAATCGACAACTTGACAAAATGCAGGAAAGACCGGCGCCTTTCCCTATAGTTTGACAGAAATATCGCCCCAATCATTTGTTTCAAGGGGGCGGTTGATGGTACACTGCCACTTTGCGGTGCTGCATCGCGCGTCGCATGGGCGATGTCTGTGTGCTGTAAACACTGCCTGTTATTCAAGAGGACCGTTCTTTATTCAGCAATAGGAGGAAAGCGTGCTGCAACGCCCAACTCAAACAGCAGCTTTCTGGCGGGATCAATTTGAGGTCACCGCAGATGACATCGAGTTTTTATACCAGTTGCTTCTGGATAATCAGAGGCCAATGCAGCTGAGCGAGCTGGCGATCGCGCTGATTCAGGAATACCTGAGGCGTGAAAATGCGCGCATCGAAGCGGAGCTTGGCAAGGGCGTTATGTATGCCCCTAAGAACCGCTACACCGTCGGGCAGCGCGTCGTGTTCCCGGCGTTGGAGTTTGCTGTCGGCGACGTGATCGAGGTGCGTCCCGGACAAAATCCTGAGCATGGCGACTTCGAGGTCATCAAAGTTCAATTTGACAGCAAACAGAAGCCGCGCGAATTTGCCGCCGCCCTGCAGAGCGCCCATCGCCTCAATCAAGTGAATGGTGATCGTCTGCTGCATGATGAGGCGCTCCTTTCCAGTCAGGAAATCTATCAGCTTTACCAGGCCGAAATCGACGAAAGTCTGCTCTACGCCCTGGAAGAAGGCGAGCGTAGCAGCGCCTTTGTGACGGTCGATGGCAAGTGGCTGCTGGCGGATATGTTGGCTGAGGTGCATGTTGGGCATCTCAACATCGCCGAGGCGATGCTTGAAATGCAGGGTGCGCCGATGTCGGCGGCGCAGTTGCTGGCTGAGGTTGAACTGGATCGCAATGTCAGCGAGCCAATGCGCATTACCAGTCTCAACCATGCGCTTGGCAAAGATGAGCGCTTTGCACGTCTCAATGATGGCGGCGGCGTGCTTTGGTTCTTGCGGCGGATGCAGCCGCCCGAAGTGCAGTCCCCACCCCTCTTGTTGCAATATCGTCCGTCGTCCTACAATCGGGCAGTGCTCAGTGTGGAGATGCTCCAGCTTGAGTGGGAATTGGATGATGAATGGGGCGAGAGCAGCCTCAGCACCGAAATACCCTCCATCGTCCCTTCCACCAGTTTGATGTTGATCTATCCACATCGCCGCCACGGTACGCTGCCGCTCAGCGGGCGCACGCGCAGCTTCTTCCCGCAGGCCAGTCGCGGCGTCTCAACGGTGACGTTGGTCGACGGGCGTTGGGGCGCACGCTACGACGGATGGGTTGTCCACGAAGGGCGCTACGTCGCCGGCCTGTCCAAGTGGATGGAAGAGCATCAAATCCCGACCGGTGCGTATATCACGATCGAGCGCACAACGAAAGCCAACGAGGTGGTGATCGATTTCCGCACGCGACGCCTCAAACGTGAATGGGCGCGTTTTGCCCAGGCCGATCTCGACAACGCCGCTTTGATCTTCGAGATGAACAAAATGCAGGTTGCTTGCGAATATGACGAGACGATGATCGTTGCCGAGCAGAATTTGGGAGATCTAGACCAGCTGGCGCAGATCGTGCGGCAACGCGGGATCGAGGTCGCTCAGGTTGTCGCCCAGGTCACACCAGAGTTGATCAAGTTAAACCCGCAGGGCACGGTGCATGCCAAGAGCGTCTATAGCGCAGTCAATATGGTCTTGCGCACGCCCCCAGGCCCGGTTTTCTATGCGCTGTTAAGCAATCGGCGGTTCCGCGACGTCGGCAACGGCCTGTTTGCCCTGACGTAGGAGAAATGTTGCTATGGTTTCCAATGCTCTGACGGAACGGCTGAATCGCTTTCGACCTACCGTCGACACGAAGTTTCACATTGACTATGAGTGGTGGGAGAAAAGCGGACAGAGCTTCCGCCTTTATTTGCGCGATCAACTCTGTGACGAGTGCCGCGCGCGCTTTGCCGATTATCATAATACCGAGGATGTTGACTGGGTCGATCCAGAAACAGGTGAAGTGCATCGCACCGACGCACTGCGCGAGTGTCTGCGCACGCGTTGCGCCAACGATCCAGACTATATCAACGAGAAACTCCCAATTGCGTCCGCCTGCTTCCGCATCTTCCTGGCGAATAACAATACGGCGCTATCACCCAATGAGCTGCACCAGTTGCTGCCGTGGCGCTCCGCTGATGAGATTCTGCGCACACTCGGCGGCCAACGCGTCTACCTGGGCATTCGTCCGGTTTGAGTGGTCGCCCTGCAATCTGTTGCTTCTGTTCGTCACACCTGTCTGTTACTTCTGCGCCCGCCGCACACCACGGCGGGCTTTTTTTACGGTGTGAGCTTTTTGCTGTCGCTATTTTGGCCCCATCCGAATTGCCCCATCCAGCCGAATTACTTCACCGTTGAGCATTTGATTCTCAATGATGTGGGCTGCTAACGCCGCGTATTCGGTGGGATGGCCCAGGCGCGACGGGAAGGGCACCTGCTGCGCCAACGATGCCTGCGCCGCTTCTGGCAGCCCCGCCAGCATGGGGGTGGCGAAGATGCCAGGCGCAATCGTCATCACGCGGATGCCCAGTGGCGCCAGGTCGCGTGCCAACGGCAAAGTCATTGCTACAACCCCACCCTTGGAGGCGGCATATGCCGCCTGGCCGATCTGCCCATCAAAAGCAGCCACCGACGCAGTGTTGATAATGACACCGCGTTCCCCGCTTGCACCGGGTGCATTCTGCGCGATCACTTCCACTGCCAGCCGAATCACATTGAAGGTGCCGATCAGGTTGACCTGAACGACGCGCGTGAACGCACCCAGGTCGTGCACGCCGCGTTTGCCCAACACCTTCTCGGCGATGGCGATCCCCGCACAGTTCACGACGCCATGCAAGCCGCCAAACACATCGACGGCAAGCGCAATGGCGCTCTTGACATCGGCTTCGCTGGCAACGTCGGCGCGGGCAAAGCGAGCGCGATCTCCCAACGTGGCGACCATTTGCTCGCCTGCTGCATCGTTCACATCCACCAATACGACCTCGCCGCCGCGATCGACCAGCAGCTGTGCCGTAGCGGCGCCTAGGCCGGAGCCGCCGCCGGTAATCAGAAAGGTCTTCCCTGCAATTTCCATCATCTATCCTTTCGTCTATCTTTTTGTCTGCTGCGCTCTTGGGCATCCATGTGATGTTGCAACTTGATGATACCATAGCGACATGCAAGCTCACTTCAGGCAACCGGCTGGAAAGAATGCACTGTCTACGGCCATCATGGTGTGGGGGTGGTATGTAGTGGCGTTAGCGGCGCACACCGGTTGGGGTGTCTATCCTGTGCTTGGTCGTTACCTGCAGACGGTGAGCGGACTGCCGAGCATGTCGGTGCTGGTAATCGGTGGCCTGCCTTTGACGGTTTGGTTGTGTGTTGCTATCTTGCCGCGCCACGGCTGGCGGATATATGCTTCGCCAGTTTTATGGGTTTTTGGCGTCGTCACGGTGTTGCGTTCGGTCACCAACATCCTCTCGCAGCGCTATACTCTGGCGATCTACATCCAATTGATTGGTTTGCTGACGCCATTTCTTGTTGTGCTGCTCAGCCGCATCATGTTCAAGGCGCGCCCCCCGCGCTTCACGTGGCCCGCCCTGTCACTGATCACACTGGGCGCGCTGCTGATGATGAGCGACATTGGCGCCACCGGCATGACCATCACACTGACCGCAACCGACTGGATTGGGATTGGACTGGCGTTGGCCAGCAGCCTATTCCTGGCATTGTACATGATCCTGGTGCGACGCACTGCACACACGGCAGCGTCGGGCGTCGCTGTGCTCGCCTTTCAGACCGTTCTGATTCAAATCAGCGCCCTCAGTCTCAGCCTGTTCTGGGGTGAGGACTGGGGGCGCTGGCGCACCATCGGCGCCCAGGATTGGGCCGTCTTCATCGCCTATTCGTTGCTGGTCGTAGTGCTCGCCAATGGACTACAGATCGCCGCGATTCGTCGCCTGGGCGCGCCGATGGTGAGCAGCCTGATGGGATGGCGACTGGTGGCGACGCTCAGCATGGGGGTGCTGCTGTTGGGTGAGCATCTGACGTCGCTCTGGCAGGGCATGGGGATGTTGCTGGTGTTAGGCACGATCACCTGGTATCTGAGCCGACAGCGATGACGTGACGCTGAGATTTGCAATTCTCCGTGCGGATTTGTCTTAATTTGGTTGTTGAATCTGCCTTGAAACCCTGCTATAATCGCCAACATTGAAAGTCACCGGTGGGAGATGCAACTCCCACTCTTTTTTTGAGCAGATTGTCAGCCGGTTGTTTCACGTGAAACATTGACCTAGAAAACCGGCGACGCCAATGGACAGGCGGGGTTTGTGACAGATTCTGTCCGGCCGCAAATGAGTATGGACATCCCGGTCATTGACTATGAAGGTAGTCAGTACCGGGCTGATTTTTGGGTGGGGCAAGGACGGCAATACGAAGACGCCGCCGAGCGTCTGGCGATCCAGCGGCTGCTGCCGGCGCATGGTGGGCGCATTGCTGAAATTGGCGCCGGCTTTGGGCGTTTGGCCGACCTTTACGCCGGCTACGAACAGGTCATCCTATTCGACTATAGCCGCACACTGCTTCAGGAAGCGGTGCGCGAGCGTGGACATGATCGGCGTTTTGTTTTTGTTGCGGGCAATCTCTACGCCTTGCCGCTTGCCAGTGGCGTCCTGGATTCGTTGGTGATGGTGCGCGTGATGCACCACCTGGCGGATGTGCCGGCGGCATTGCAGCAATTGCGCCGCGTGATGCATCGACACAGCGTTGGCGTGATTGAATATGCCAACAAGCGCAATTTGAAAGCGCTGGCGCGCTGGCTATTGCGTCGTCAAGCCTGGTCGCCGCTGCGTGAAGAGCCGGTCGAATTTGTGCAGCTCAACTATGACTTTCATCCTGCATGGATGGCGCGGCAGATGGAGGCCGCTGGCTTGACCGTACAGCGGCGGTATGCCGTCTCGCACTTTCGACTAGGCGCACTCAAGGGGCGCATCGACGCCGCAATGCTGGCGAAGGTGGATAGCTGGCTCTTTGCTGTTGGGGGAACGTTCCCATTGGCGCCAAGCGTTTTCTTGAGAGTTAGCGCGCCAGCAAGCGGTGCACGCGCAACTGCGCACACGCTGGCGCAGTTATTGCGCTGCCCGGTGTGCGGCGCCGAACCGCTGGAGCAGCGCGCCGAAGACCGCGTTGCGTGCGTAGTGTGCGGCAGCGCATTTGCGCGACGTGCAGGCGTCTGGGATATGAAGGAAGTCGTTGGGTAGTGTAGCTGTATGGCATGGCGGCGCGTCTTGAGGCGTCCGCTTTGTAGGAAATGCTATAGATCGGTTTCCGATTGTGCGTCATACTATTTAGATAGTATGGCTCAATTGGAGTGGATTGAGCGAGGAGATTATTCATGGCAAAACAGAAATCCATGCGTGTAGCGTTCGAGGACGATTTCAGCGTTGACTTCGCTGGTGAATTTGACGCCGAGCTGGAACATGAGCTTGAAACACCAGAGGCGGTCGACGAACTCGATGCGACAGATGAGGTGGAGACGCCGGTGGCGCTCAGCCCCGAAGCCGCGTTAGAGTCGCTGTTGGCGCTTGGGCGCGCGCAGGGGTATGTCTCATATGATGACGTGCTGAAGGTGATGCCGGAAGCCGAGAGTTCGATGGAGCAGCTCGAGGACATTTTCGCTTCGCTCTTCGAGCAGGGCATCGAAGTGGGGCAGGCGCGCGAAGAAGAACCGGATGTCTTGGGTGATATCAGCGACGCCGAAATCGAGGCGGTCGAGATTGAAGAAGAGGACTTTGACCTGAGCCAGATCGAGATTGACGACTCGATCAGCCTATACCTGAAAGAGATCGGCCGCGTGCCGCTGCTCACCGCTGAAGAGGAGGTTGATCTCGCCAAACGTATGGAGCGCGGGCGAGATTCGCGCAAGAAGCTCTCTGACGGACTCGATGACTGGGAGGAGCGCGAGCGGCTGCTCTGGTATGTGCGCGATGGTCAGGCTGCACAGGAGCATCTGATCAAGGCCAACAGTCGCCTGGTTGTGAGCGTTGCCAAGAAATATGTCGGGCGCGGCGTGCCGTTTCTGGATCTGATTCAGGAGGGCAACATCGGTCTGATCCGGGCGGTCAAGAAGTTTGACTATCGGCGCGGTTACAAGTTCAGCACCTATGCAACCTGGTGGATTCGCCAGGCTGTCACGCGTGCGATTGCTGACCAGGGGCGCACGATTCGCGTGCCGGTGCACATGTACGAACAGATCAATCGGCTGACGCGCACGAGCCGTCAACTGGTGCAGGAGTTGGGCCGTGATCCGACAACTGAGGAGATCGCCGACGAGTTGGGGGTGTCGCCGCGCAAAGTGGAGCACATCATGCGCGTCAGTCAGCGTCCACTCAGCCTGGAAATGCCTGTTGGCGAGGAAGAAGACAGCTATCTTGGCGATTTCATCGAGGATGAAGATGCTGACGCACCGGGCGATGCTGCTGGGCAGCAGTTGCTGCGTGAAGTGATCGACGAAATCTTCCAGAGCCTGACCCCGCGTGAGGTGCGCATTTTGCAGTTGCGTTTTGGTCTGGTCGATGGATACTGCTATACGTTGGAAGAGGTCGGCAAGAAGTTTGGTGTCACGCGCGAGCGCATCCGTCAGATCGAGGCGCAGGCGTTGAGCCGGTTGCGCCATCCCAGCCGCAGCCGCAAATTGCGTGATTACCTATAGACCGACTACCGACTGTTTCACGTGAAACAAAAAGACCGACGCGTCGCGTCGGTCTTTTTTATGTTTTCGCAGGGAGCGAAGTGCGCAACAACGACTTCCATCATGTGCGCCATCCGATGATTGAACATTCGGCCGATCTCACCTGAGCGCCCGGCGGGTAGGCTGTGGACGCAGAATGCTCTGCACGCTCCATCTACAGCCGAGGTGACTATGTCCCCGATTCGCCGCGCCAGCTGGCCTGGCCTGATGCGCCTGTGCCTGATTGTTATGTTTGCCGCGCTCTCTGGTCGCGTAGTCACTGCGCAGGAGTCGCCGCCCACGCCTGCCCCGGATGCGTTGTTTCTGCCGCTTGTGCAGGGTCCGCCGCCTTCGCAGGTCGTGATCGCCGCCGCGTATATCGACAGCGCCCTCAGCTATGAACCGGACGAAGCAATTCTGTTGTGGAATATGGGAGCAGGCGCACAGGCGCTGGCTGGTTGGTCGCTCACAGACGGGACGCGGCGCGCTGCTTTTCCGCTTACCAGTACGGTCGAGTTGGCGCCTGGCGCCAGGCTCTGGTGCACGGCCAATGCGGATAGCTTCTATCGTTCGTTTGGCGAGCCGGCTGGCTGTACGTGGAGAACAGCCTCTCCTGGGGCGCAACTGTTAGACGCCGCCTTGTCGCTTGTCAACACCGGCGGCGCCATCACTCTAGCTGATGCCGCCGGTGCGGCCGTGGACACTTTGCTGTACGGCAATACGACACGACAGCCAACAGGCTGGCACGGCGCGCCGGCGACACTCTACACACGTGGCCTGGCGACCACCAGCGGCCAGGTCTGGCAGCGCAAGCTCGATCCGTTCACCGGACTGCCCATAGACAGTGACACGGCGCAAGATTGGGCGGGCGATCTGGCTGACCTGGCCTGGGGACGGCGTGTGCGGCAACCTGGTTGGGGTGGCTGGACACGCACTGATGGCCTCTGGCCGGCTACGGGCGTCGAGGCAGCGACGTGGGCGGTCGCCATCGGGCCAGAGGGTCTCTACACTCCGCTGGCTGAGACGTTAAATCAGGCCACGCAAAGTATTGACTTGAGTCTCTATACTTTTGAGCATCCTGCGTTGGCGCAGCTGTTGGTCGATGTGCTGCGGCGCGGCGTGCGGGTGCGGCTGCTACTCGATGGCGCTCCGCCCGGTGGTATCACGAATACGCAAAAATGGTGCGTCACCCAGATTGCAAACGCAGGCGGTGAGGTGCGCTATCTGGCGCTGGCGGACGATGCGCCTGCGGGCTACAAGCGGCGCTATCGCTTTACTCACGCCAAGTACGGCATTGTCGATGCACAGCACGTCTTTGTGGGTACAGAGAATCCAACGCTGGATGCCATGCCCCTACCAGGTGAGCAGCCGGTCGGCGGACGGCGCGGCTTCTATCTGTTCACCGACGCACCGGGTGTAAGTGCAGCGTTGCGCGATCTGTTTGCGCGCGATTGGCGCCCTGCAGTCTTTGCTGATTTGCATCCATACGATGCCGCCGACCCCAAATACGGTGCGCCGCCTGCCGACTTTGTGCTGCCCGAGCCTCAGCGCTATGAAGTGGCGGCCTCTCCTTTTGCGGAGGTTGTCCGCGTGGCAGGTGAAGCCGAATACGCCGTGATCAGCGCGCCAGAGAATGCGTTGCGCCCGGACGCGGGCATGCAGGCGCTCTTCGCCGCCGCCGGCGCCGGTGATGAGATCACGCTGATGCAGATGTACGAGGACAAATATTGGGGAGAAAGCGCCAGCAACCCGATTGCTGATCCCAATCCACGTCTCGAAGCTGTGATTGCGGCTGCGCGGCGCGGTGCGCGCGTACGGCTGCTGCTGGATAGTTATTTCGACGATCCAGAGGAGTTACGTAGCAACCAGGCAACGGTTGACTATGTGCGCGCCATAGCGGCAGCGGAAGGGCTGAATCTTGAAGCTCGCACCGGCAATCCGACGGCGGGCGGCATCCATGCCAAGCTGGTGTTGGTGCGTGTGGGCGAGCGCTATTGGGTGGCAGTTGGTAGTTTGAACGGCGGCGAAACCAGCCATAAATTGAACCGGGAGGTCGTGCTGATGGTGGCGCAACGCACCCTCTATGAGCGGCTTTACAGCGTCGTCGAACACGATTGGGCGCTGGCTGAGTGAGCAGTGGAGTAGACACCTTCCTGGAGGCGCGCCGCTTCCAGGAAGGTGCGGTGAACGCATCAGTCCAGATATTCGTAGGCGATCAGTGTCAGAAACTCGATGAACTCGTCGCTCAGACACAACTTGTCGAGGATTTCGGCGGCATCCTTGTAGCGCTCCGCACCAGGACCGCCCAATTTGGCGAGTTCCTCATCGCGGATGCGGGCGTAGAGTTCGCGCGTCACCGGGCGGCCGTCATCAAGCGCCGCGCCGTGGTGAATCCATTGCCAGATTTGCGACCGCGAGATTTCAGCTGTGGCGGCGTCTTCCATCAGGTTGTTGATGGCGGCGGCGCCGTTGCCAAGCAGCCAGGCGTTCATGTACTGTAGCGCCACACTGATGTTGAGCCGCAGTCCGGCATCGGTGATGGCGCCGCCTGGCACGTTGATGTCTGTGATCTGGCTGTCCGTCACCTGGACATCTTCACGCATTCGTTCCTTTTGGTTGGGTTTCTCGCCTAAATAGGCATTCGCGACCTCCAGGACGGTCGGCACCAGATCAGGATGCGCCACCCAGGTGCCGTCGCAGCCATCGCCAAACTCACGCAGTTTATCCTCTCGCACTTTGCGCAGCGCGTTCTCGGTGACGATGGGGTCGCGACGATTCGGGATGAAGGCTGCCATGCCGCCGATGGCGTGGGCGCCGTGTTTGTGACAGACATGCACCAACCGCTCAGTGTAGGCGCGCATGAAGGGCACCGTCATGGTCACCTGCGCACGGTCAGGCAGGATTTGGCGTTCGTTCTTCGCAAATTTCTTGATGACGCTGAAAATATAATCCCATCGGCCAGCGTTTAGACCGGCGGCATGGTCGCGAATCTCGTAGAGAATCTCCTCCATTTCTAGCGCGCCGAGAATAGTCTCGATCAGCACGGTGGCGCGGATGGAGCCTTGTGGGACGCCGAGCGCATCCTGCGCAGCCACGAAGACATCGTTCCACAGCCGCGCCTCGAGATGGCTTTCCAACTTGGGCAGGTAGAAGTACGGCCCGCTGCCGCGCGCCAGGAGTTCTTGGGCATTGCGGAACATGTACAACCCGAAATCGAAGAGGCTGGCGGCAATGGGTTCATCATCGACCAGAACATGTTTCTCGATCAGGTGCCAGCCGCGCGGGCGGACAAGCAGCGTGGCGACGGTTTCGTTGAGCGTGTAGCGCTTGCCATCGGGATTGGCAAAGGAAATCGTGCGCCGGATGGCGTCACTGCAATTGATCTGTCCCTGGATGACGTTCTCCCATGTAGGCGACAGCGCGTCCTCGAAGTCGCCCATAAAGACCTTGGCGCCAGAGTTGAGCGCGTTGATCATCATTTTGCGTTCAGTGGGGCCGGTGATCTCGACGCGGCGATCGTTCAGATCAGCCGGCGCCGGCGCAACCTGCCAGTTCGACGCGCGGATCGCTGCCGTCTCCGGCAGGAATCCAGGGATTTCGCCAGCGTCGAACCGTTTTTGCCGTTCTTTGCGCGCGGCCAGCAATTCGACGCGGCGCGGGTTGAACGTGCGATGCAGCGTTGCCACGAAGGCAAGTGCATCGGGTGTGAGCACTTCATCCACCGCAGGCGAGATTGGGCCAACGATTTTGACGCCGGCCACCTTCGTTTGGGTCATCGTTATACTCCTATCGTTCTCTAGGTTGGTATCTGCAAGCAGAGTGAGGTCGCATCAAGCACCATAGCAAGTGCGAGTTTTGTCTGGATTCAGGTTCTGTGGTGGCGCCCTCACGGCGTTGCATTCTTCACGCGCTGCAGAAGTTCGGCAATCTCCTGAACATGCTCGGAAAATACATGGGAGGGTTGCATGACGACGAGTGGAGTGCCGTACTGGACGGCGACGCCGATCACGTCGGTGGCAGGCGGGATCATGCTGGTGAGGGTGCGATTGAGTCGGTTCTCTATCTCGCGCACCGAAAGCAGCATTGTGCCCTGCCGGTTGATGGCGACCAGGCGCGTTTCCAGGGTGTTGCCATAGCTGTTGATCTGCGCGACGCGCTGCACCGCCGCTGCCACACAGCTGATCTCCGGCTCCAGGACGACGACGATCTGGTCGCTGCTGGAGAGGATCGCAGCAGTGGCTTCATCGGCGGCGGGAGGAAGATCGACGATCACGTAATCAGCCAGCGCCGTCAGCCGGGACAACAGCGCGCCAGCGTGGCCGGCAGTGAAGGGGCCAAAGTCGGCAGCTCTCTGCGGGCCGCACAGTACGTGTATATTGAATGACGTCGGCTGTAATAGCCTGGTGGTTACCTGTTCGGTAATGGCGATCGGCTCCAACTCGCGTAACGCTGCCAGCGAAAGTTCTGGACGCAGGTTGAGTTGTACAGCCACCGTGCCAAAGTCGGGGCGAAATTCGAGCAGGATGACAGCTTTTCCCTGTCCCGCCAGGTGCGCCGCAAGATTGATTGCCAGCGTGGTGACGCCTACGCCACCCTTGGCGCCAATCACGCTGTAGACACGTCCGGCTTTGACTGCTGTGCTTTGCCGTAAAACACGGTGGCGCGCCAGCAGCATCTCGACGCGCGTCAACAACTCGCGTGGGTCGATGGGTTTGGTTACGTACTCGTCGGCGCCGGCTTTTAAGCCCATGATCTTTTCCTGGACTTGCCCCAGGCCGCTGAGCATGATCACGGGCAGGGTTGTGGTGGCCGGGTCCTGGCGCAATGCAGTGCAAACGTCGAAGCCATTCAATCCCGGCATCATGACATCCAAAATGAGTAGATCGGGTTTCTGGGTGCGCGCCATCTCGAGGGCCTGCGGTCCATTATCAGCCACGATGACTTCGTGATGTTCCAGTTTGAGCGTGTTGCTGATCAGACGCTGCAACATGACGTCGTCGTCGGCAACCAGAATCTTTGCAGGCATGAATCCGTCCTTTGTTAAGTCAATACTCCAGTCGCGCAAAATAGGTCTGCTGCGCCGCATCGCGGGCCTGGCGCAGGGTGTGAATCCCGCGCTCCTGAAGTAGCGGAATCATGCGGAGAAAAATTTCACCAGTCACGATTGCATCGCCCAATGCTGTGTGACGTCCCATCGCCTCGACGCCGAGCCGTTGCGCAATTGCTTCGAGACTGTGTTGGTCTTCCTCCGGATGAAGCAGAGCCGATAGCAACAGTGTATCCAAGATTGGGTTAACAAAGCAAACTCCGGTGCTCTGCTCTTTTTCGCGCAACATACGCATATCGAAGGCCAGATTGTGGCCGACCAATACGGTGTCTTCCACGAAGGCATGAAAACGCGGCAAAACACTTTCGATGACCGGTTGTCTGTGAACCATGTCGTCGGTAATGCCGTGAATCGCTGTTGCGGTCGCCGGGATGGGGCGTTGTGGGTTGATCAGTTGCTCGAACACCTCCTGGCGCAGCAGACGATTGTTGACGATGCGCAGCGCGCCGATGGAGATGATCTCGTCTAGCCCTGGCGTCAGCCCGGTTGTTTCGGTGTCGAAGACGGTGTACACCAGGGTCGTCAATGGGCGATCATCCAGCTCGGCGGATTGGCCGGGTTGGTGGAAGAGATCGAAGTCGTAGTATTCGGGGCGGCTGGGAATGGCTGCCCGACTGTGGACGGTGCTGCTGCCTGTGAGCGTTCTGCCCGCGCCGCTGGCGCGAGGCAATAGCAAGCGGAAGTAGGCTTGTTCACCAGAGGCATGCATCTGGAACCAGACTTCGCCGCCGTGCCGGTCGGCTACTTCGCGTAGCGTCGTCATGCCGTCGCTGTCGTCGGTGATGAAGGCGCGTTCGGACCACTCGCGCCAACGGGCAGGCGGAATACCGTGTGCGGGCCAGAGGATATCCAACGCCGCATAACGTTCGACAGCGTTGAGCGCAAGTGCGACTTCTGCAATCCCAAACTCCGTCTGCAGGCTACTCACCAGTTGCGCAATGCCCTGCATCAGCGTGTAGCTGTCGATTTTGAGCCACAGGCTGTTATCGGCTGTCTGGCCGGTCATTGTGACGGCGCAGTGTTGGCGCAGATGGTGTTGCACCGCCCAGATCAAGTCGGCGGCGGCGATTTCCTCCAGTTGCCATTGGGCGCGCAGGTCGCTGGCGTACATGCGCAGCGTGTCGTCGATCTGTGCGCTCAGAGCGGTCGCTTCGTCGTGGATGACCTGTTGAAAGCGCTGGCGCTGAGCCATCGACATTTCTGGGTAACTCTCCACCGTTTCGATGGCTGCGCGGATGGCGCCAACGGCTGCGCGTAGCTTTTCGGTAAGCGTCTGCAGCAAAGTATCGCGGCGTTGACTGCGCTCGATCCCTTCGCTGATGTCTTGGACGGTGAGGATGTAGCCGCGCAGCTCGCCATCTGGCGCTGAGAATGACGCCAGGCGCGCCCGCAGCAACCGTCCGTTGGCTGCTGTGGTCATGAAGTTGGTGACGGGGGGAGTTGCGTTGTCGCTGCGGCGCAGGTGGCGATTTTGCACTTGCTCCACGGCATAAGCGATGGTGTTGCGATCCAGCATGGCAAAGATCGAGCGTCCCAGCCCCACAAAGGCGCCGTGTTCCGTCTGCGTACTGGCGTCGAGCAGGCGATGCGCGCTGCGGTTGTAGAGCAGAATCTGCCCATCCAGATTACAAACGACGACGCCCTCGGTCAACTCCGCCATCAGCGTCGCCAGCAGCGTGCGCTCCTCTTCCAGGTCGGCGCGCGCCTGTTGGATGGCGTCGGCGCGCGCTTGCTGCAAGGCAACGAGGCGCGATCACCCAACTGGTTGAAGACCTGGGTAAGCTCCTGGACGTCGGGGTGTCCCTCCGGCGGGATGCGATAGGTGGGATTGGCGTTCAGCACCAGGCGGCCAGCCTCGCTCAGACGGCGCACATCGCGCAGAAAGGCGCGTGTAAAGCGGTGCATCAGGCGCAGCGCGAATGCAATGATGATCAGGATAATGAGTGAGCCAAACCAGAAAAGCAGGGAAATGCCCGCGTGTGTGGCCAGCCATGCTGCCAGCCAGCCAGCCGCCAGCCCTAATGCTAGGCTGCTCAGGGCGACCAGCGCAATGAGCGTGCTAATTTGTGAGCGTCTCATGTTCTTCGCCTGGTTCCAGGTAGCGCCGCACCTCAGCAAGCAAATCCCGCGTCGAGAAGGGCTTGGTGATGTACGCATTGGCGCCCAGCGCCAGCCCCTTGGTCACCTCCACTTCGCGCCCTTTCGCGGTCAACATGACGACTGCTATTTCATGCGGTGCAAAGTGCTGGCGGATGCGCTGCAGGATGTCGAACCCATTGATGCCGGGCAGCATAACGTCGAGCAGCACCAGATCGGGATGAAAGCTGTCGATTTTTTCGATGGCTTCCTCGCCGGTGCGCGCCACAGCTACTGTATAACCGGCCTGTTCCATCAAAAATTCCAGCGAGATGACAATATTGGCTTCGTCATCCACAATCAACACCTTACCCGGCATTGCGACCTCTCCTTGTTCATTGCTTATCGTCTACAGGCAATGGGAGGGTGAACACAAAGGTTGCGCCCTCGCCCGGCGTACTCTCCACCCACAGCTTACCGCCAAAGTGATCGATGATCTGTGCACTGATCGGCAATCCCAGCCCTGTGCCCTGTGGTCTTCCGCGCCGTGGGTCGCCACCCTGACGGAACTTGTCGAAGATCACCTTCTGATCCTCGCGAGTGATGCCCTGGCCGTTGTCCGCAACGCGCACCACCAGCCATTGTCCTTGACGTGCAGCTTCGACCGACACGCGGCCGCCCTCCGCAGGACAGAATTTCACGGCGTTGGAGAGCAGGTTCAGCATCACCTGCATAATGCGGTCGCGATCCGCCCACACCAGGAGTGGCGGCTCGTTCTCCACTTGCGTCGAGATTTGCACGCCCTTCTCCGCCGCCATGCCGCTAGACGCCGTGACGGCTTCGCCAATCAGGTTCGCCATGTTGACTTCGGTGGTGCTCCACTCTGCTGCGCCCGACTCTAGCTTGGCGAGATCGAGCACCTGATTGATCAAACGCGTCAGTCGTTCGCTTTCTTTGAGGATGATCTCCAGAAAGCGCGTCCGGCGTTCGACGTCGATGGTCGGGTTGTCGTACAGGATTTCCGAAAAGGCGCGGATCGAGGTCAGGGGCGTGCGCAGTTCGTGCGTGACTGTGGAGATGAAGTCGTCCTTCAGTCGGTCGAGTTCCTGCAGGCGTTCATTGGCAGCGCGTAGCTCCTTCGTGGCGGCTTCCAGTTCGCGGCTTTTCTGCTCAAGTTGCTGTGTGCGGCTTTCGAGTTGGCGACTGTAGGCACGCACTTGCGAAGTCTCGTCGAGGATGCGTAGCACCTCATCCATTGACAGGCGTTCTTCCTGCACCACCGACGCAATTGCCACGCGCGCCGATGCTGCGCCCATGGCGCCCGCCAACATCCGCTCGGCGTGTTGCACAAGCTCGGCGTCCGCCTGTTGCGTTGCCGCCCAGTCCATACCGCGACGATGGGCGTAGTCATCCAGCAGCCGCTCCGTGCGCGCGGCGCCCAGAAAACGTTCGAGCAGCGAGCGCAGCGCCTCTACTGTCGCTGTGCCGCGCCACAGAAAGACGGCGTCACTGTTGGAGGCGTAATCGAAGACGTCGACAAAGCGCGCCGCCTGACCTTGCTCTAGCACGGTCGGTTGGGTAAAGAGCGACACGCCGACATAGGCGGCGACGTTGACGAACAGACTCCAGAAAAGCGCGTGCGCCACCGGATCCATGCCGGTCAATCCAAAGAGATTGTAGGGTCTGAGCCAGGCGATGCCCCAAGGCCCGTTCAGCAAAAACGCGTCCGGCGCACCGCTGATGCTGTGGAGCGCAGCGAGGGGCAAGGTGTATGCCCATACCAGGAAACCGGCAATCAACCCGATCAGTGCGCCAGCGCGCGTGCCGCCTTTCCAGTAGATGCCGCCCAAAAAGGCCGGGGCGAATTGGGCGACGGCGGCAAACGAAATCAGACCAATCGAGACAAGCGAGGCCGTGGTGTCGGTGACCCGAAAATAGACATATCCCATCAACATGATCGCCACAATCGCTACGCGCCGGATGGCCAGCAGCACGCCGCCATAGTCACCACGTTCACCAGGGCGTAGGATGCGCAATTGCAGCAGGAGGGGCATCATCAGGTCATTGGAGACCATCGTGCTGAGCGCCACCGTATCAACGATGACCATGCTGGTTGCCGCGGACAGCCCACCGATGAAGACAAAAAGCGCCAGCAACTCGCTGCCAGCCATCAGCGGCAGCCCAAGCACGTATAGATCGGCGTCCAGCGGCTGCCCCTGAAAGGTGATCAGCCCGGCCAGTGCGATCGGCAAGACGAAGATATTGATCACCAGTAAGTAGAGTGGAAAGAGCCAGCTCGCCTTGCGGATGTGCTGTTCATCCATGTTCTCCAGCACAGCCATTTGAAACTGGCGCGGCAGAAAGAGGATTGCCAGCATCGAGAGGCCGGTCAGCCACGCCCATTCGCCATAATCAAGCATGGCGTCGCTGAAGGTCAGCAGCTGCATCAGTGCTGGTTCTTGCTGCGCCTGGCCAAAGAGATCGCCAGGCCCCTCAAAGAGAACGAACGTGACAAAGAAACCAACCGCCAGAAACGCCGTCAGCTTGACAATCGATTCGAAGGCAATCGCTGCCACCAGCCCCTCGTGATGTTCGGTCACATCGAGATGGCGGGTGCCAAAGAGCACGGCAAACGCAGCCATGCCTAGCGTCACCCACAACGCCGTATCCAGGCCGCCAGGTGTGATGGCTGGGACGCCCGTCGCCTGCGGATGGCGCCATAGCAGCATGAAACTGGCGGAGACCGCGTCGAGTTGTAGCGAAATATAAGGGACAATGCCGATGACGGCAATCACGGTCACCAGGCCGCCCAGACTCGTGCTCTTGCCATAGCGCGACGCCATGAAGTCGGCGATGGTGGTGATACGGTTGATGCGGCTGATGCGCACCATCTTGCGCAGCACAAACCACCACAGCACCGCGATCAGCGTCGGCCCGATATAGATCGGCAAAAAGCTGAGACCACTGCCCGCCGCCCGCCCGACGCTGCCGTAGTAGGTCCATGCTGTGCAATAGACGCCCATCGATAGCGCGTAGACGTAGGGATTGTTAATGATGCTGCGTCCGCACGCGGCGCGCCGATCGCCGTAGTAGGCGATGGCAAAGAGCACGCCCAGATAAGCCAGGGCAACCGCGATCATCACGCCGCCGATCATTGCGGAAGCTGCTCCTGTCAGTTACGCTGCTCATGGCTCAGAAAGGTCAAGCCGATGATGAGCAGCCAGGCCGCAAACACGTACAGCACACTGAGGGGAACGCCAAAGAGAAGGTCAGCGTGATTGAATAGCGCCAGCAAGGGAAAGCTGAACAACAGGCACCCTAAGGCAAAGATCACGACCAGCCATTGATTGCGAACGCCAGATGGCACACCTGCCTCCTTTCAGCTCTCTGTCACGGGGCCAAAACCACCGCCGACAAGCAGGCCTGCGCCTAGCCCATACATTGCGCCGGCCAGCGCGCAGACCACGAGCGCCGCCCCGTTGTCACTACTGGCGACCATGTTCAGGCCAAAGAGCGCGCCCGCCAGTAGACCACCGGCGCCAAAGATCAGCCCACCGCGTTGCGCGCCGCCTATCCACGCCGCCGCTGCGCCGGCGGCCATCCAGAGCGCAAGCAGCCAGAAGGTCGCCGGATTCATCGACGCGTAGACATCGCCGAGCGCGTGGGGAAAGATGCTCTCCGCTACGAAGGGCAGCACTGCCAGGTGAAAGCTAAAGCCTGCCAGCAAGCCGATGATCCCGCCAAAGACAAGTCGATGAATCTTGTTCACGCCATATTCTCCCCTTGAATCGAATCTACAATCTTCCCGGAAGCCCCAGAGCTTCCGGGAAGGTGACAGCATCTAGCGCAGGCCGCCGCCCTGCAACTGCGACGTGACGGCATCCTGCATTTCGCGCACCATCATAAACGCGTCTTTGAGCAGGCGCTGTTCGCGCGTGGTTAGCGACTTAACAAGTACGCGGTTGTCGGGCATCTGGCCAGAATGGATCGCCGCCAGTTGTGTGCGCAGGCGTAGGTGCAAAAAGAACTCGAACGCGCCGTTCAGATTGTCGGCGCCCTCGCTGCTCAAGACGCCGCCTTGCACTGCCGCAGCCAGGCGCTCGGTGGTGGAGCGCTCGCGTGAGCCTGCCGCCAACGCCAATGCGCGCGCCATCCCAACCACCGGTGCGATCCCACCTTTCTTGAGATCGATGTACCCTTCTTCGCTGCGCAGCCGATTGAAGAAACCCAGCGGCGGCGCAAACGCGTTGGCGGCCCGCGCCATATACGCCAGAAAAATGCCGTTACGCTGTGCTGCCAACATTTGCTGTTCGAGCGGTTCCAGTGACAACGCACCGTGCACGCGTCGAAAATCGAAAAAAATCCCCGCTTCCATCAACGCCTGGGGTTCGGGGCGGTCGATCCAACCGGCGAAGATAGCCAGCCATTCGTCCAGGGGTTTGCACCAGTTGGTCGCCATGTAGCCGCCGGGACAGGGTGGGAAGCCAGCAGCGATCAGCTGCTCTACGACGAAGACGGCCAGGTCATCAAAATAGCTTTGTGCGGTGGGCGAGGCTTCGGCATAGACGAGCGCGTTGTCCTGGTCGGTCAGCACCATCTGCTCGGCGCGCCCCTCAGAGCCAAAGACGATCCAGGCGTAGGGCATTGGCGGCGGCCCCAATCTGGCTTCTGCCTGCTGTAGCAGACGCGCGATCAAGGTGTCATTCAGGGTCGCAACGATGCGCCCGATCTGGGGTGCGGCCAACCCGCCGCGCTGTAGCATCTCCACCGTCTTGTTGACTTCGCTACTGTAGCGCGCCAGTTCCGCCGGGTCGTCGAGCGCACGGAGCTGGCGCTGCAGGTAGAGCGGGTTCTGTGATTGGAAACGCAAGAGGTCGGTGGACGACACCAGCCCGACGATCTGGCCTTCCTGCGTCAACGCCAGGTGATGAATCTGGGCTTCCAGCATGCGCATCATGGCGCCATGCACAGGCGTATCGGCGTCGATCTGCATCAGAGGGCGCGTCATGGCGGCACTGACTGGCGTCTCTGGGCCGCGACCGACCGCCAGCACGCGGCGTCGCAGATCGCGGTCGGTCACGATGCCGGGCGGGTCGGCGGCTACCAGCACGGAGCTGACATTGGCTTCGGACATCAACTGCGCCGCTTCTTGCACCGTTGCATCCGGCGCCACGAAGATTGGTTCGCGTGCAATCAAGTGCTTTACCGCCATACCCAGCCCTTGTTCACTCAGAGGCTGATCGGCGGCGGCGGTGCGCAAGCGATCGCTGAGTCCGCGCAGAAAATACTGGGCAAAGGGTGGGCGTTCCAGTAGCGTGCGAAAGAGCGTCTCTGGGATGCGATAGATCACGGAGGGTTCGGTAGTCACGGCGTCGGCCAGCGGCGCCTCCTGGCTCAGCAGCGAGGGAAAACCGAACATGTCGCCCGTTTCCAGCAGATGATGTGTTTGTCCGTTGGTGCGCAGTGCAACGGCGCCACTGCGCACAATGTTCAGATAAGCGCTGGGCGCGCCGCCCTGCGTGAGCAGCACAACGCCTGCCTCGCATTCGACGCGCTGCAACGCCTGGCGCACCAGCGTCAGATCGGCCGGCTCCAATTGGTCGAAGGGCGGAATTTGCTCGATAAAGGCCAGCGATTCCATAGGCTCTGGATTGGTGCGACCATGATGAACAAACTTCCAGGAAGCTCGATAGCTTCCTGGAAGTTCTTTGCTTCACAACAGGGTGACAGGGTTCAATGTGCGCCTTCGACGACCTGGGCGCCGCGCGGGATGCGCACCGACTCGACCAGTTCCTGAATTTCCGGCGGCGGCGCGGCGGTGACGCGTGAGATGATCAGTGCTAAAGCGAAGTTGAAGATCATCCCGACCGTGCCGATGCCTTCGGCGCTGATGCCCATGAAGTCCTTGATGATCGGCGCCGGCGTGCCGAAGATCACGTTCGACTTCATCAGCAGAATCATGACCAGCGTGAAGCCCAACCCGACCGCCATGCCCCAGATGGCGCCGGCGGAGTTGGCGCGCTTGTCGAAGATGCCGAGCAGGATCGCCGGGAAATTGCTGGCAGCGGCCAGACCGAAGGCCATCGCCACCACCTGGCTGACAAAGCCGGGCGGGTTGATGCCAAAGTAACCCGCCAGCAGAATCGCCACCAGGATCATGCTGCGCCCCATGATCATCCGTTGCCGTTCGGTGGCGTTGGGGCGCAAAATGCGATAGTAGATGTCATGCGATGCTGCGCTCGACATCGCCAGCAGCAAGCCGGACGCCGTCGAGAGCGCTGCCGCCAGACCACCCGCCGCCACCAGCGCGATCACAATCGGCGCCAGTTGTGCGATCTCGGGGTTGGCAAGCACGATGATGTCGTTGTCGAAGTAGACCTCATTGGTGCTGTCGGTGGGCGCCTTGAAGTTTTTGCCCTCAAAAGCGGCGCCAGGGTGCATCTCGATCTTGCCGTCGCCGTTTTTGTCGTAAAAGGCGAGCAGACCCGTCTTCTGCCAGCTTGTCGCCCAACTCACCGGTGTTCCGTCCGGGTACTGCAGTTCATAGATATTCTGCTTCTCACCCTCGATTACGTTGGCGACGGTGGCGTTCTGCAGCGTGTCGATCAGATTGTAGCGGGC
>CZCA01000349.1_pt1 | contig 25688 bp, 22 predicted proteins | sample 591981 | NCBI WGS metagenome assembly CZCA01 (sample SAMEA3556810, study PRJEB10932) | anaerobic digester metagenome
TATGACTTTCGGCTGCGTCCCAAGAGGTCGATGAAACGGAGGACTGGGTTTGCGTCAATGGTTATTGAAAGAGAGCGCCGTTCTGAGTAAATATGAACACCTATGAGCAGTAGAAGCACAGACGTCTTTACAATGGGAGATGAGCGCAACACAACCCAATAACCGAGTACTGCTCCCAATGGATTTGCGCCTGCGTCACCCATCATACTTTTCTCGTTTAACTCATCACCAATCCCTGCCAGGACAGCGCCGACGAACCCTGCAGGAACCAATGGGGAAAATGAGCGACAGTCACCTACAAGGAGCAACATGAAGCTTATAAGAAAAGCCTTTCCTGACCGTGCAGGACGTAAGTCCAGGAGATTCATGAAGTTTGCAGAAAGGCTTATTAAGGTGGCATCGGAGACGAGAGCCGATAGAGGCTTCGTATCTGCTGAAGCAGAGACAGAGACTGCAGCAAGAAACCATATGAGTACAGCCTTAAACAGCCCTGTTGTGACCTTTCCCTGTTCTATGAAGGCTTTTAGATGACCGGCTAAGCCTCTTTCCACATGCGAGCCGTATATATCGTCGATGAGACCTGCAAGTGATGACCCAACTGCCAGTAACAGGTATGGGAGGACCGGTTGTGTTCTTTCGTCAGTAAGCCCGCAAAGGATCATGGTAGTCCGGACAGCGAAACAAGCGGAAACGACAAAGATTGTCCCTGTTGAAGTCGGGATTTGCCTGCCTGCATAGTTGTATCGAACCAGTCCGGAAAGAACCAGCAATTTCCGGCCGGGCCTTCGGATAAATCCTGCAATCAGAAATGCGAGAATGCCGCATGTTACTAAATCCGTCTGACGTGTCCTATGGGAAAATCCTGCTAAATTCCATCCTGTGACTCTGTGCGTCATTTTGCAGTCCACCTCGAGAATCCGTAAACCCAGGCGCAATGCATCAATAGTAAGACCGACTTCTACTCCGAAACCGGACGCGAAAGGCATAAGCCTGAGGAAGGTGTAGCGCCTTGCAGCCCGCTGCCCTGAGAGAATTGCACTTAGCTCGCGCTTACAGAGCTGCTTTACACCTCGGTAGGCTGCCCATTTTACAAGGCCAAAGCCTTGTTTTTTTATGTGAGGAAGCTGTGGAAAGCGTGCGATGGTCATGTCAGCTTTGTCAAATGCCACAGGTTCAATTAGCCTGGGAATCTCCAACGCAGTCTCGCCTATGTCAGCATCGAGGAATACTACAATATCTCCTCGGCATTTCAAAGCCCCTTGCATTAGCGCAGCGCCCTTCCCCGCTCTGCGTGGCATCGAAAGCACTACGGCGCCGGCAGCTCGTCCTTGCTGAGCTGTATCATCTGAAGAACAGTCGTCAACAACAATCACCTCGCATATCTCAGATGATGACAGTATCGATGCCCTTACTGTGGAGGCTATTCTCTTGGTTTCGTTGTACGCGGGGATAATCACAGAGATGGTCATAAACGTTTCAGTCTCCGTCCATGATACAGGCCAGCTGCTCAATTAAGGAGAAGCGTCCCATCAAGGTATCTACCTGCTCTATTATGGGGATGCGGAAACGACGGTACTCAGAAGCAAAAGAGAAATCAACATTTCTTGATTCCCCGATAACAGTAGGAATGCCCAGTTTTTGAAAGGCCTTAATAAGTGGTATGTCAGTATAAAGTGGCGCATGCGCCGGGTCTCTGCTGCCTCCGGCTATTATTACTGCATCGCATCTTGAAGTCACTGTCTCAAGAAGATCTATTTCAAGATATTCGGAACGCAGGAGGGAATCAATTGCGGGTAAATGGCAAGCTTCCTCTTGACTGACCAACAACGCGACGGAATTAGCGAGTCTTTCTCCTACCGCATTGGGAGAAGGCTTACTAAGCTCATAGAGCGCACCGAGTTCCCTGGTATCTTCAGAAGTGAGGGGTTCGAATCTCTTTGTTACATAGACTATTCGGCTTACTGATGCACCTGCTTCTCGAAGCGCAGCCGTTATGGCAGCCGCTTCATCATGGGATAGTCCTTTTCCAGGAACCACCAAGGCTATGAGTTTGCCGTCCAGCTTGCCGCAAACAAGCTTTGTAAGCGCCATTTCTCCGAACTCAAATGAGTCTTCCAGCAAGGATTCGGCGTCTAGGAGCCTTGCGTAAAGGGCTTCGCGGTCTTTTCGAATCAAGGTAAATTCTGACTCGATTCCGTCAATGAGTGATTGCTGATGTCTTGCTAAGGTGTCGTCTCTCACTATGATGCTTCCCAGGAAGATCCCGAGACCTAACGCAAAGAATATCGCTACTGTTGACGTAATATGGTATCTGAGACTTATCATCCGGTATATGTTCTCCTTATGGCGCTTTCCGTCAAACAGGCCATGTGGAAAGTCGTAACTGCATAATAAGAAGCCTCAGGAACTGCCGTATAGTCGTTGAGGCTGCTACGCTTGTGGAGAGCGGAATAAGGCCGGCCAAGGCTACCTTAGCGATGTCCTTACCGTGTGCGCTGCCTTTATAGAGCTTACTTACTCCCTTAGCGTCAACAAGGACTGACCCTACTTTCAATCGTGTCAGAAAAGTGCTTGCCATTCCATTGCGTCCTTTGTCCAGAAAATCTTCGACTGAAGAATGGCTTCCTATGATCACAATGAGTTCAGCGCCTTTTTCGTAGGCAAGTAAGAGCGCCAAGTCTTCACTGAGACCCGGGATCCGGCATTCCACTGCCTCAAGACCCAGCTTCCTCAATCTCTCCCTTCCCGGGGATTGCCCGTCAGGATAGACATGGACTACAAGCTCAGAACCACATTTTAGCGCCCGATCGCTTGCACTGTCCATGTCGCCTACGATGATATGCGGTAAGATGCCTAAACGTAAGAGCGCATCTGCAGCTCCGTCCACGGCAATGACAACAGGCCTCATCTCAAAGATGTAAGGTATGATTGCCCTGAGATCATCCTGGTATCCCCGTCCCCTTGCTGCAACAAGGACATGTCTTTTTGTAATTTTCGTGTGAAGACGCGGAAAATCAGTATCTCTTAAGATAAGTGATCTTTCCTGCTTCGCGTGTTCTATCGTGTTGAGGACAAATGCGTCAACGCGGTCAGCCAGGCATGACCGCGCCTCCTTCAATCTCTCCAGCACCTTGGTTTTGCTTACGATTGTTCCCCGGCAAACCGGTCTTCCGTTCTTCATGAGCGTATTACCGGAAATCTCGATAATCTCCCCATCTTTGACCTGTTCCATTACGTTTGGCCCTACGCTATCCAACAAATAAATCCCGGCATCGCATAGATTAAGCGGACCGGGATTGTAGTATTTGCCTGTAATGGAAGAAGTGACGTTCACGACTCCTCGAACCCCTATTCGTATCAACGCATCACAGGCTACCTCATCGATATCTTCGTGATCCAAAATGACAATTTCTCCTCGACGTATGCGGGAGAGGAGGTTTTTTGTTCTTCTGTCCAGTCTTGCTACGCCCTTGACCTTCATTAAGTCACCCTTTGAAGGCCCTGGTGATGCCCTTACTACACTGCTACCTCCGAGTTATCTCCTTATTTGTAGTATGTATTACCTGACACTTTATCATTCCGCAGCATGTCCCTGTCGGTCTCCGGCCGAGGGCACATCTATAAGTATTATACGGCACAAACCTAGCTTGCTCTGATATCAAGGCGAATCTTGTCTGCAATCCTTGCAATGAAGGCGGAGTTTGTCGGTTTCCCCTTCTCACTGCTGACCGTGTAGCCAAATAAACCGTTTAGGAGCTCAATGTTTCCTCTGGTCCAAGCAATTTCTATGGCGTGTCTGATAGCCCGTTCGACTCTTGCTGCGGTCGTATCAAATGTTTCAGCCACACGCGGATATAGCTCCTTTGTGACACTGTTTAAGAGCGTAGGTTCACCTATTACCAAGATTATTGCTTCTCTGAGATACGTGTACCCCCTGATATTCGCTGGAATTCCCATGTCGTGAATAAGCCTTGTCACTTCAGAATGAAGGTCTCTCGGGGGAGGCGAATAATCTATCTGCTTTCCCTTGATTATTTGCGGAGATGACATCACCTGGCGTATCCTATCTACCAGTGTTTGCATATCAAATGGTTTTACAACGTAGTAGTCAGCTCCCATTTCAGTGAGTTGCTGTATTATTCGCTCCTGGCCCAGCGCAGTGAGGATCACGAATCTGGGTCGTTGGTTAAGGTGCTGTTCAGAAAGGCGCTCCAGCACTCCTACACCGTCTAAATGAGGCATGATAATGTCAAGGACTACAACATCAGGTTCCAGATCTGATATCTTCCCGAGAGCCTCAATGCCGTCATATGCCACCCCAACGACTGACATGTCGGACTGTGAATTAAGGAATCGCATTAAGACATCACACAAATCATGGTTATCATCCACTATCAGAACACGTGTCGTGCCTTGTCCCATGATACCACCCCAATCAATGCTCCTTAAGTCAGAGAGCTCACCGACATCCCTGACGCCGTATAAATTCGCCATCTTGTGGTGAAGTCCTCCCTAATTGCCGAAAAGTACATAATTGTCGTAAACTTATTATAAACTATTGTATAATGAGGCTATCGTGATAATTGCGACGAAAATTTGCATCTTGCACCAACCATTCGGCAAGGACACCGTATCCTCTTGTTTGATCCGAAACAAAGACATGGGTCAATACGCCTGCCAGCTTGTTATTTTGGATGATGGGGCTGCCTGACATGCCCTGTACTATGCCGCCGGTCACTGACAACAGGCGTGGATCCGTAACACGAATCACCAGCCCTTTGATTTGAGGACTGGTTTGACGTGCCACGCGCTGGATTTCCACATGAAACTGCTCTATTCTGTCCTCTTCCAGGACTGTGTAGAGATAGGCGGGCCCGGGCACAACTTCGTCTGACAGAGCTACCGGAATCGGTTCCGTAAAATAGGGATTGATGGGTTTCGCAGTAAGCTTACCGAAGATGCCGAATTTTGTATTACGATCTATTGTTCCGATTATGTCTGTTTCTCCGCTGAACGTACCGATCTTCTCTCCGGGCTGGCCGCGGCTCCCTTGGTGTATACCGAGGATTTGAGCTGAAACTATCATACCGCTGGCCACATCCATGTCCTTATTGGTGGATGTATCTGTGATTACATGCCCCAGTGCGCAGTAAACGCCGGAATTAGGATGGTAGAAAGACAGAGTGCCGACGCCGGCTGCATTTTCTCGCACCCATATACCCAATTTGTAGTGGGTTTCCCTTTCATCATGAGGCATGCCGGGTTCATCAGACAGTCTTTCATCATAGACGGCAACCGGCTTCAGCCTAACCGTAATTTTCCTGGAATTACGCGAAACGGTGACTTCGGCCTGCCCGCCGCTTCGACCTATATTATCTATGGCACTTTCTATCTGTGATTTGCTGTTGATAGGCTGTCCATTGATTCTGAGAATAATATCTCCTGCCTGAATTCCGGCTTCACGCGCCGGATAGTAGGAGCGACCGTCAGACCCGACTATAGGGTAATGTCCTATTACCACGACGCCTCTGGAAGGCAGTAGAACGCCTATTGACTGTCCCCCGGGAAGCACTCGGATATCGGGAACTACATTGATAATCATTCGTTTTATAGGAATCAGGTCCCAGAGACGCACCTCGAGTCTGCTTTCACCTTGACTAAGGGGAATTAACTCAACTCCGCCGTCAAAGGGGAGAAGCTCCAAGCCTGAGGTGGTTCGACGTAGGTCAAGAGGCCGGCCTAATTGAACCTCCCTGGTATTCCCTTCGATAAGCGTAATCTTGCTGGGTATTCCGCCTACAGTGAGGGAATAAGCAGCAAGACATACCAGTGCAAATACTATGAGTTTCCAGGTAAGCTGAATTCCGAAACTGCGTTTCGTCTTGTCCGGTGATTGATGCCGCGCCAAACCTCGTCTACCCCCATCACGACATGAATCAACATGAGTAATAACGTTCCTATACAGTATCAAGGAGGCTGCTACTCGCGCCTCCTCAGCTCATGTCATGAGTCGTAAGTTCCGACAGTACCCTGCCCGCAATTGCTGTTTTTATGCCGTTCAAACTTTTCACAAGATGTTGTCGGTTGTAAGCTAAGACAAGGGTGGGCTAAACTGTAATGAAATGATAAAGTCTTCTCAAATGGCCCGGAGACTTTTGGCGCTGAAGGTCAGTCACGTTTCAGGCGAGCTATGAAGAAGCCGTCAATTCTGTGGATATGAGGATAAGTGTTCACATAAGGATTGCCTTGTTCTCGAAAGGCTATTCTAAATCCCTCAGGAAGATAGGGCCGGACATGGTCTTCGGAGAATTCAGGGTGTTTCGAGAGGAAATCAGATATCAATTCTGAGTTTTCCTCCGGCTCAATACTGCAGGTGCTGTAGACTAAAACCCCGCCACCTGGTTTTACTTGACACGCTGCAGCTTCCAACAGCTCCCTTTCAAGTGTTACCAGGTGTTTCAGATCCTCTTCCCGCCTCTGCCATCTGAGATCCGCTCGTCGCCTTAGAACGCCTGTTCCTGAGCACGGCGCATCCAGAAGGACTTTGTCAAACTCTATCGCTTTGATATCGTCAGGTAACCGGCGACTGTCACTAAGTATGAGCTTAACTGAGGAGATTCCCAATCGTTCTAGGTTATCTCTAATCAAATCTAATCTATGCTTGTTGACGTCGCATGCGACAATTTGGCCTGCATCTCCCATGAGTTGCGCTATGTGAGTAGTCTTGCCTCCTGGAGCTGCTGCTAAATCCAGTACGCGTTCATTCGGTTCAGGCGAAAGCACGTGACTTACCAACATGGACGCTATGTCCTGGGCAAAGAACATGCCGTTTGCGTATAACTCGTGGCTGAACAGGTCTCCGGCGTTTTGAAACTCTATCCCTTCATCAACCAGATGAGACGAAATGACGTCAAAACCTGCATGATTTAATTTTTGAATGAGCGCGTCCCTTGTAATCTTCAAAGTATTAGTTCTAATAGTCATCGGGGCTTTTTCGTTGTTGGCTTCACAAAGCTTTGCAGTTTCTTCCCGACCGAATCTTCTGATCCATCCGGACACCAACCATTCGGGATGGGAATACTTCAATGATATGTATGAGACCGGATCACAATCCGGATCCGGAAACTTTACTGCGTCAGGCTTTCTTAGGACGGACCTGAGAACTGCGTTGATAAACCTTGAACTTCCAATGTGCGCATGCTTCTTGGCTAAGGCGACACACTCGTATACTGCTGCATGTCTTGGAATCTGATCTAAATAGAAGAGCTGATATACGCCTAGACGAAGTACATTTCTTGTGACCGAATCCATCTTCTTGACAGGTCTTGATGAAAAGGTCTCAACAATATGGTCAATAGTCTTTCTATGTTTCGTAACTCCAAAAATCAGTTCTGTACAAAACGCGCGATCTCGTGTGTCGAGATCGCATGAGTCGAGGATTCGGTCTCTTGCGGATTGGGCATAAGCATTCTTTTCATCAATTCCCACTAACGCCCGGAGCGCAGCTTCTCTCGCACTTTCCGGACCAACCATGAAAATGCCTCCTAAGAGCGGCCACTACTAGTCGCGTCTGCTTCCCCGCAATATCAGCAATCTAAGTAGTTGAGTCAACGCTACCGCAGTTGCAGCCAAGTATGTCATGCCTGCTGCGCTTAAGACTTCCTTAGTATGTGGAAGCTCGTCTTGGGTGATATATCCACCTTGTGTAAGTAACGCCAAAGCTCTTCTTGAGGCATCATATTCAACCGGAAGCGTAATAACGGAAAACGCCACTGCTGCAATGAAAAGCCAGATGCCTACAGTCATTAACCAGCTCAGACCGACTTCAGAAAAAATCAACCCTATCAAAAACAGCGGAAAAGCAAGTCTGGAACCAAAGGACGCTACAGGCACGAGGCTGGACCTTATGGCCAGTGGCACATAGTTTTCATCGTGCTGAATAGCATGACCTGTCTCGTGGGCTGCCACCCCAAGAGCAGCCAATGAATCACTTGCATACACCTGAGGCGATAGCCTGAGGATTTTCACGCGTGGGTCGTAGTGATCCTGAAGCATCCCGGGAATCCGCTCGACTTGCACATGGCTAAGTCCGCTTCTCGCAAGTATGTCTCGGGCTACTTCGGCGCCTGTAATTCCACTCTTTGCCCGCACTCTTGAGTAAGAGTTAAATGCCTTTTGCACCCGTGCCTGCGCCCACATGGCAAATAGAAATGCAGGCAATATCAGGATGTATGTCGGGTCATAGTAAAACATCGGCAAATCCCTCCTTTGTGAAAAGCCGTGTCCAATAACGTAAAAATGGAACCTATTTACCTAGAACGTCACCTTGATGTATAGGGTTCCCACACAGATAATCTCTTATCGTCAAACGTCTGCTTCCCTCACACTGGACTTCCTGAATCAGGTATAAGCCTTCACCTGTTGCCACCATGAGACCTTCCGGACTCGACCGGCATATTTCACCGGGTAGTGCCGGGTCGGTATGAAGACCTTCATTTTCAGCCGGCAAGACCTTACCTTGAAACACTTTGAATCTTTTTCCTTGTAGATAAGTGAACGCGCCCGGGCGCGGATTGCCCGCCCTGACCAAGTTATGTATGGCTAAGGCAGGTTTTGCCCAATCTATTTGAAACTCATCACGTCCCAACTTAGGGGCATATGTAGCCAACTTTTCATTCTGCGACATTCTTGGAGCAACGCCTGACTCGATGAGTTGCAATGTCTGAACCAGCAATTCGGCGCCTCTTGCCGACAGCTCACAACTTAATTCACCACAGGTCATGTCTCCCGGAATTTCCACATTTTCCTGCAAAATAATGTCCCCGGTATCCCAGCCTTCTGCCATATACATTGTGGTTACGCCGGTTTCTTTTTCCCCGGCCATGATTGCGCGTTCAATAGGGGCAGCCCCTCGATACTTAGGTAGCAAAGATGCATGAACATTAATGCATCCTTTAGGCGGAATGCCCAAAACCTCCTTGGGAACAAGTAATCCATAGGCGACAACTACAATTACGTCAGGTTTAGCTTGTTTTAATATGTCAATAACTTCCTGACCCCTTAGGGTTCGAGGCGTGTAAACCGGAATGTTGCGCTCTTCCGCCAATGCCTTGACCGGCGTAGGAAGATACCGCCTGCCTCTTGATCTTGGACGGTCCGGTTGGGTAAAAACACAAGGCACATGATATCCTGAAGCGAGGAGGGCTTCTAAATGAGGCACAGCAAATCCCGGACTCCCCATGAAGACTGTCTTCATACCTCGTTTTCCGCCTGTTCTTCCATGATATCTGTGGCTTTGTCAATAAAAAGGATACCGTCAAGATGATCGATTTCATGTTGCAAGGCCCTTGCAAGAAGGCCTTCCGCTTCCAGCCTCTCAGAAGCGGAGCCATTTTCAGCCAACTTCTCGACGACTATCTTGTCCCACCTTGTTACTTCCCCGGTAAGTCCGGGTACTGACAGGCATCCTTCCCTACCTGACGTCTCCTCGCCGTTGTGCTTAACTATGCGAGGGTTAAACAGTGTCATAGGGCCTTCTCCTATGTCAATCACAACAAGCTGTACCGGGATCCCCACTTGATTAGCTGCAAGTCCTACGCCATCAACTGCGTACATAGTCTCCAGCATATTTCCGGCAAGGGTTAGCATTTCTTTTGTAATTTCTTTAACAGGTAGCGCCCGCATTCTTAGGACGGGATCGCCATGCTTTCTGACTTTCAGGATCAAAATGCCGCCTCCCTTATCAAATATCAAAGCATACTCTCGGGGTCAACATCTACTTGCACCATTATATCATAAGACGGAGAAGGACAGGCTTTTAGCATGTCCGAAATGAGCTTGTTATGGTCACAAGGTTCTATCCTGGGGTCTGCCTTGAGTAGTATCTGCCATCTGTGCATTCCTTTTACTCTTGCCAAAGCACAAGGCGCAGGACCTAGGATTTTAATGCTCTTCCATTGTCTTAATGACCCAATTTGTCGTCTGAGTGTACGGACCAGAGCAGTAGAGTATCTTTCCACGACGGGAAGACTCTTTCCGCTGACAACAACCAGTATAAGCCGGGAGAAAGGCGGATATAAACCTTCACCGCGACAAGCGACCTCTTCCTTGTAGAAACCCCCGTAGTCATGGGCCTTACCAAGCTCAATTGCGTAATGCTCCGGTGAGTAAGTCTGCACTATTACATGGCCGCCTTTTTCTCCTCTACCTGCCCTGCCTGCAACTTGTGTAAGCAGTTGAAATGTCCGCTCCCCTGCCTTGTAGTCCGGGAGATTGAGACACGTATCAGCGCTTATTACTCCAACCAGGGTTACGTTGGGGAAATCAAGTCCTTTTGCTACCATTTGGGTGCCTATAAGGATGTCATAATCTCCTCTTTGGAATTTATTAACGATTATTTCGTGAGCGCCTTTCCGACGCGTCGTATCTGTGTCCATGCGGACAGTACGGGCATGAGGGAATAGTTTATTGACTGCCCCTTCAATTTTCTGTGTGCCTGCTCCGAAGTATCTGATATAACGGCCTCCGCAGTTAGGACAGACTGAAGGGACGGGTTCTTCGTAATCACAGTAATGACACCTTATGTTGCTGCCGGCAGCATGGTATGTAAGAGCCACGTCACATTCAGGGCATCTCATGGAATGGCCGCATTCCCTGCACAATACGAATGTTGAGTAACCGCGCCTATTCAGGAACAATATCATCTGCTCGCCTCTGGCTAATCTATCGGAAATAGCCTCAGAAAGCGAACGGGAAAACATACTTCTATTCCCTTTGGTCAGTTCTTCCCGCATATCTATCACTTCAACCGTGGGCATTTCCCACATCCCGACTCTATGAGGAAGCCGAAGGAGTGTGTACTCACCATGCAAGGCTTTATAGTACGATTCCACTGACGGAGTTGCGGATCCCAGGATACACCCGGCCTTTGATATCCTAGCCCTTTCACATGCCACATCCCGCGCATGGTACCTGGGAGACTCTTCTTGCTTATAAGAATTCTCATGTTCCTCATCAACAACAATAAGCCCCAAATCTCTGACAGGCGCAAAAACCGCTGAACGGGCGCCTACTACTATCTTAGCGTCGCCTCTTTCCGCCCTCCGCCATTCATCATAACGTTCCCCCGGAGACAATTTGCTATGGAGAACAGCTACGTCCCGTCCGAATCTTTCGCAAAATTCTCGGGTCATCTGAGGGGTGAGGGATATTTCAGGCACAAGGACTATTGCAGACTTACCCCTGGCAAGAACGGCTTCAATAACGCGCATATATACTTCTGTCTTTCCGCTTGCGGTTACGCCGTGTAGCAAAAAAGGCTTAGGCCATGCCTGATCCAGACTGTCGACAATAGTCGTAACTGCCGTTTCTTGCTCAGGAGTCAATACAGGTACAGGCCTTCGAGTTCTTGGTATTTTTTTGATGGGACTTCTTAGGACTTCTCTTTGCATCTCATTTAGGATTCCTTTTTGAATAAGAGCACGGACTGCCCCTGGAGTTGAACCGGGCGCCTTATTGAGACGCCTCCTTGGCATTACCGGGCCTTTCTCAAGAATTATCTTCAGGGCTTGCGATTGACGAGGCGCCCTCCTTTCCATGGACGCAATCAAGGTCTTGGCTTCGTCCTGGGATATGGCAAGCTCTACCAGTGATTCAGTCTTAACTCGTGCCCTGCCTCTTCGGACTGAAGCCGGAAACATTTGGGCAATAGCTTCACCCAATGAGCATGTGTAGTACTCTTTGATCCATGTTGCAAGGGCCATCATCTGATCTGACAGCGCGGTATCTCCTCGAAGCGCACGGATGTCCTTAACATGGGCTACATCAGGAGTCTCCGTGAAGCCCACTACGTATCCGGTTATCTCTCTCGGGCCGAAAGGGACTAACACCGCGCTACCTACTTTGACTTGACCTTGCAGGTCGGCAGGGATGCTATAATGGAATAGGCCTTTTGCGCTTTCTGAAGGGATGTCCACTACCACTTCAGCGTACACATCGTATCCTCCCCGTTTTGTTCCTAATCCTAATTCTTACTCTCTCCCCGATCCGCTTTTTGGGAAAACGAGATTAAGTCCTCTATAGGTAACTTTATCCCTTTCATGGAGGAACTTGCAAGCCTATTTAAGTTCTTTGTCAGGATCTTGGGATTTTTATCTACTCTGTGGAGTTGTGAGGATCTCAGTCTTTGCGCTTGAGCAATCCACGGCACGCTAGTTTTCGTAGGACTATTTTTTCCAGTCTTCTCAGGAATTTTGTGGTAATAAACTCATTGGTTGACATGGGTTGCACAAGAATAGTATATAACCCGGCGCGGTTTCCTCCGAGGATGTCAGTGAATATCTGATCGCCTATTATTGCAGTCTCTTGCGGTGATGTGCCTAACAGACAAAGGGCGGATCTAAAGGCTGAACCAAAAGGCTTAAAGCCTTTGGCGGATGGAATATCCAGCATACGTGAAATATCGTCTATTCTGGCTCTGCGGTTATTTGAGAGTAAGCATACGCGAAAACCATGGGTTTTCGCACCTTCAAGCCACTTGAGGGTAGTCGGAGCTATTTCGTTGCTGCCCCACATTGTCACTGTGTTGTCAATGTCGAATACAATTCCCCGAACGCCAATGTCTCTTAGGTGCGAGAGATCTATATGATGCAGAGAGTCTACATAGAGGTTCGGACAGAGCCTAGACAGCAAAATCGTGCCTCCTTGGCGTGTCACAGGTTGAAGTGTGACACACATGACCGGTGCCGGTATTGTATCATATTGTTACTGCCTGTTCCAGTAAAACCCCGTCGATCATGTAAAACCCCGTCGATCAACGGGACAAGACTACAAGGCCTCCGGTTCTTGCCCTGGCCGGTCGCTGCCCCGGTCGCTGCCTCTGTTTGACTCCATCCACTCCCCCATCAGAATAGAGACCAAAGATACATTACCTGGCGTAGACTTTGACACCGTTCATGAACGTCATCTCAACACCGATATCCTTCAGATGCTCGCGAGGAACCGCCATGGGGTTCTCGGAAAGCACTGCGAGGTCAGCCGCCTTGCCGCAGGTAATGCTTCCATAGAGATCCTCCTCACAGCCTGCATATGCCCCTACCGTTGTGTACGCGCGGAGGGCTTCATCTACCGTTATGGCCTCTGAATCACCAAATGACTGACCGCATGCGGTTTTCCGCATCACCGCCGCATAAATCCCAAGGAAAGGGTTCCCGTCGCAGACCGGTGAATCAGAGTTGCCGGCCAGCGGAATGCCCATGTCGATGGTGGTTCTCCCGGGAAATGTGCGACACGCGCGCGGGTAACCTAGGTTAGATACCCAGCTGTCACCTAATGCATATATGAAGGATATGGATGACTCAACCACTAATCCTAGGTCTTTTATCCTCCGAAGATGATCTTCAGTAGGCAAGACGCAGTGGTCTATCCTATTTCGCATCCTTCGCACCGTGTCTATCGGTACCTGGCGGGTAACATCTTCCATAGAATCTATAGCAAGCTCTATTGCTCTTTCACCAATGGCATGGATGGATACTCTAAGGCCTTTCTTTACACACCCAGTGACCAGGGGCACAAGCTCATCCTTCCCGACATAGAGGATTCCTTTGTCTTTTGTACCTCCCACATAGCCTTCGGCTACTGCGGCCGAACGGCCACCTATGCTACCGTCGAGAATAAACTTCATGCCCATTACCTTGATGATGTCATTACCATATCCGCTCTTAAGTCCCAGCCCCAGAGCATGAGGGATGAGTCCTGCATCCCTCGAACCGAAAGTGACCCCTTCCAGCCAGAGACGAACTCTCACAGGCAGCTTGTGGTTTTCGGCGAGTTTCTGGTAGACTCTGAATGCAGCACTGTCTACCAGCATGTCGTGGACTGTGGTTATGCCCCATCCGGATAGCTGACCGAGGGCAAGCATGAATCCGCGTTCGACTTCCTCACTTGTATACGGTGGAATGGCTAATAAGTCTTGAGCGCGGTCCATCAGCAAGCCGGTAGGCTCGCCTGTAGCCGAATCTCGGTGGATACGTCCTCCCTCAGGATCCGGCGTATTCCGGGTGATCCCTGAAAGCCTCAAAGCCTCGCTGTTTGCGACTCCCATGTGTGCACAGGTTCTTCTTACATAGACAGGGGTGTCCGGCGAGACAGTGTCCAGATCCCACCTGGTAGGATGTCTATGTTCCTTTAGTTTGCTGTCATCATATCCCCAACCACGAACCCATCCTTGCTTGTTCGTTGTCTTAATGCGTTCAGCAACATTTTTGACTATATCTTTAACAGATTTGACTTCGGGATATGCGCAGTTCACATCGAGGAGTGTCGTTGCCAAGATAGATGGATGCATGTGTGATTCCACAAAACCCGGGATAACAGTCTTGCCTTGAAGATCAATGACCTCCGGTGTGCCATGGCACTTCGAAAATGCATCTTGTTCCGTGCCGACATATGCAATCCGGCCGCCCCGAATCATCAGGGCCTCTGCTCTTGAAAGACAAGGATCAAGAGTAAGGATTTGCCCGTTTTTCAGTAGTAATTCACTTTCATCTTTGAACGCTTTCGTCTTTGATTTTGACATTTGGTGTTGACCTCCAGCCATGATTGGTGCTCCGATCTTCAGTACATCCTAGCTTCTTATTATATGCAGGCTAACCGGGGAAATCAAGAACCGCTCGCTGCAGAGCCAGAGCGGATCATTGGGTCATGACGAATGAAGGCCGGCAATTTTGCAGTAATGAAATATTGCGCAATACCCTCCGGTATCTCCGGAGAAGGACTTTCAACGCAACAGGAAGAAACAAGATCCTTGCCGGATTATCCTGAACACGTCAGGAATCAGCCGAGGCTATTGGCGAATTGACGTTTTAGAAGAAGAGCTTCCGAAAGAGAAGCATTAGGTGACGAGGGGGTAAACCTATGGAGAAACATCGAATCACTGTAGTTAAGGGGGATATTACGAAACAGCATGTTGATGCCATAGTTAACGCTGCCAACAACAGCCTGCTGGGCGGAGGCGGAGTAGACGGCGCAATACACAGGGCAGCAGGTCCTAAACTGCTGGCAGAGTGCAAATCAATCGGCGGATGTAAGACAGGAGACGCAGTCATCACCCGCGGATACCGGCTTCCTGCCACATGGGTCATACATACAGTCGGGCCGGTCTGGCACGGCGGAGAATCCGGGGAAGCGGGACTCCTTGCCGACTGCTACCGGAAGTCTCTCCGTTTGGCTACAGAATACGGTATTCGCTCTATAGCCTTCCCATCCATCAGCACCGGGGCGTACGGCTATCCTATTGATCCGGCTTCACAAATTGCCGTAGAAACCGTGGCGGAATTTCTGAAAACTGATCAATCCATTCTCGAGGTCAGGTTCGTTTGCTTCAACGAGCGTACATACGACGCCTTTGAGCGAGCATTAAAAGAGCATTTTTAGGAGATCTGAGTACGATAGTCTTCTGCGATTTCTTTACTTCCACAACATCTGCAGCCCAATTGTAGTATCCGAACCATCCACCTATTCTCCAAAATTATTATCGCTTCTTTAACTCTGACCAGTTGTGGGAGGAGTTTTCCGGCATAATGGCGAATTTTGTAAAGCGGTATCTTTGATGAAAACAACAACGTGATGGGATTTCCTATTATAGCCTGCCAGGGAGGTGACCCACGCAGCTGAAACTTGGGTTTGCTGCCCGATACAGATGCTAAAGGAGGGGTTTCTTCATGAGACGGTTTTCATGGTTGTTTACAGTCGGTGTTGTGATATCCCTTTGTCTTATTGCATCACTTTCTCTTGGAGTCGGCGCGGCAGGTACTATTGAGTTAACTTATTGGACACACACTGACGACAACAGAACTGAGATCGAAGACAGGTACATAGCTGAGTTTACTGAGATGTACCCGAACGTGAAGATCAAGAGAGTGGTAAATGAAGGCAGTAAGATGGGAGACCTTGTTCTTACTGCTTTTTCGGCTCAGAATGCTCCTGATATTTTCAACCTGCCTATTGAGCAGCAATATGCTTACGTGCAGCACCATCGTGTGGCACCGGTTAACTATAAGGCTGCGGGATACAAGGGTGCTGATGACCTAAAATCTCAATACTTAGACGGCACATTTGATGCAGTAACAATGGACGGCGAAATATACGGTCTCCCTCTTGAGCTCACCAACTGGTGCATCTACATCAACAAAAGGATCTTCAGGGACGCAGGACTCGATCCTGAAAAAGATTACCCCAAGACCTGGGAGGAGATGGCGGACATCTCTGACAAGATCGCCATCCGTGAAGGTGACATCATTGTGAGACGCGGATTCGACTTCCGCTACCCCTATTACTTGGTATCAGTACTGCCTATGATTGAGCAACTTGGCGGGAAGCTGTTGAGCGATGACGGCAAGAAGGCTATCGTCAATGACGAGGCTTGGCTCAAGGTTCTGGAGTACGTGAGAGACTGGGGCCCTCACGGGCGCAACCTCGGCAGCCCTACCTACACCTCCCCGCGAAAGATTTGGAACAAAGACAACAATGATATGGCCATGTGCCTCAGTGGATTCTACCAGCAAGGTAGATTGAGAATTGATAATCCTGAGTTTTTTGAAAGTAATGAATGGATGGTTATCCCGTTCCCGGTATTTGAAAAAGCAGTGAATAACGTGGCGTGTTCATACTATGGCCACTATATGATGGTCAATGCTCAGACATCCAAGGAGAAGCAGGAAATGGCATGGAAGTTTATCGCCTACATGCTGGACCATCCCATGGAGTACCTTATGAAAGTGAATATCATGCAGCCACGTAAGGATCTCCTTGAGTCAGAGGAATTCAAAGAACTCCCCTACATGGATATTTTCATGGGAGACATGGAGAAGGCGCATATTGTCTTCCTCCACGAAAACGGATACCAGTTTGAACGGTTCATCAAAGAAGCGGTGGAAAGTGTCATGCTGTCAGAAGTTCCGCCTAAGGAAGCGCTGGATACCCTCCGCGAGCGTATCCAAGAAGTCATAGACGCTGAACTGTAGGCGGCTGCCGGAAAATGAAGTCCGGGTTCTCTCTTCGGGCCCGGACTTCCAATTTCATCATCTCGCTACAGGGGTGATTCAATGCGACATAATAGAAGATTTAGCATGGAGCAGAAAAAAGCCAGATGGGGATGGATATTCGTTGCGCCGTCTTTAGTATTCTTCGTTGTCTTCAGTTTTTATCCGATTTTTAACGCGATCTACATGAGTTTTTTCAAGAAGAATCTGCTATCTCTCAGGCCTCCTGAATTTGTTGGCTGGGGCAATTACAGATACTTGTTTCACTCAAAAACATTCTGGCAATCTGTATCCAACACCGCCATATTTACCATGGGAACTTTCATCCCATTGGTTGTTTTCAGTCTCATGTTGGCGGTTTTCATCATATCGAGGACCAAATTTCAGAAATCCCTTCAGATGACGTTGTATTCCCCTGCTGCGCTTTCATCGGTTGTTGCAGCCCTTATTTGGCTCCTCATTTTTGATCCCAGGGGCTTGGCAAACCAGGCGCTGAATATTCTCATGAGGACTTCGGGAGTCAACTATCACTGGCTTTCCAGCTCAAGCATGCTACGACTGTCAACGATCATCGTGTACTTCTGGAAATACGTCGGCTATTTTACAGTTGTCTTTGTTGCCGGAATCGGAGGTATTCCTGATTATCTACATGAAGCAGCGCTGATTGACGGGGCGAATTCATGGCAGGACTTCTGGCACATAACGTTCCCGCTTCTAAAACCGACTACTCTATTGGTTTCAGTCATGGTTATGCTGCAATGCCTCAAAACCTTTAGCACACAGTATCTCTTCTCGACATCAGGAGCGCCTACAAGGCCTATTGATGTTATTACCCTAAGCATCTACAATACTGCAATCAAGGACCATAACATTGGAAGGGCCAGCGCCATGAGCGTGTTGCTGTTCCTTGTTATGCTAATCCTCACATGGTTGCAACTTAAGATCGCCAGGACTGAGGATGTTACCTATAACTGACACTATCGAAACAGGGCATGGGGATAAATGCTCTAAGATCAGGGGGAATTCACATGAATGCTACTGAATTGAGGACTTCACTTCCGGGGAAGTTGGTTAACATCTTGATCTGGTTGTTTCTGGCTGTGGCATGCGTGTTTGTTGTCACGCCGCTCCTCTTCATGTTCAGTGCATCCTTCATGCCTGCAATCGACATAATGAAGCTGCCATATCCATGGGTGAGCGATCACATACATTGGCAGAACTATTGGAATGCCTTGAGAGGGCCTGACGGGTCCTTCATTTTCCTCCGCAATACCCTCAATTCGCTGATCGTAGCTCTTGCGGTTACTGTAACTACTGTAATCTTATCTTCATTATCCGGGTACGGCCTTGCCAAGTTTAGGTTTAAAGGACGTAATGCCGTTTTTATGCTGATAATGGCGACAATGATGATTCCCTTTGAGACAATTATGATTCCGCTTTACATGGTAACAATGAAGATGGGGTTACAGGACTCGTATGCCGGACTCATCCTCCCTTTCCTCACCAATGCTTTTGGGGTATTTTTGATGCGACAGTTTTTGCTGACTTTCCCCGATGAAGTGTTGGACGCTGCTCGCATTGACGGCGCAAGTGAGCCTCGAATCTTCACCCACATAGTACTACCCAACAGTGGTCCTGCAATTGCTACTTTGGCAATTCTGACGTTCCGCTCACAATGGGATAATCTCTTGTGGCCGCTGTTGGTTGTTCAGAGCGATGAGATGAAAACTATCCCTCTTTACATTACCAGGTTCATGGCTGAGACCCACAGCGATGAGGGGATCATGATGGCTGTTGCAGCCATGGCCAGTCTTCCCATGTTCATCTTGTTCTTTACTATGTCGAAGTACTTCATCAGCACTGAAGGACTGCATTCAACGATAAAGGGCTAGGCTTGGCAAGACTTGGCGATATTCCGGTCATCAGTTGTACCCGTTGGCTACCATTTCTTTTTGGAGCTTCATGAGAGCCCGCTTTTCAATCCTTGACACATACGAACGGGAGATTCCGAGATACCTGGAGATTTCTCGCTGAGTTCTGCGTATGCCATCCTTGAGTCCGTACCTCATTTCAATGACCTTCTTCTCGCGTGAAGTCAGCATGTCTACTTTCTCCACCAGTTTCTTCTCTTCCAGCATCCCTTCGACTGTAAGCGCAATTTCGTCAGCTTCACTCCCCAGCACATCGATGAGTGTGATTTCATTGCCTTCCTTATCAGCGCCAATCGGGTCGTGCAAAAGAAGCTCCGACTTGTTCTTCCTTGTGGCTCGAAGATGCATTAGTATCTCGTTCTCTATACACCGTGCGGCGTACGTAGCCAACCTGGTCTTTCGATGCTGGTTATATGTATCCACTGCCTTTATCAGGCCTATCGTTCCTATGGAAATCAAATCGTTTTGGTCTTCCGCCGTTCCGTCAAATTTCTTGACGATGTGTGCAACCAGCCTTAGATTACGTTCAATCAAAGTTTTTCTGGCATCCTCATCTCCTTGTTCCTTTTGCAGTAAAACCTTAGCTTCTTCCTCCTCAGACAGAGGGGGTGGAAATACATTTCCCGACGAAATATAAGATATGAGGTGCCACAGCCCACGAAGAAAAAGAGCCGAACCTATCAAGAGATCCAGCATAGATTTGCCACCCCCGATAAAAAGATTCATTAGTATAGATATGATCTGCTCGGGGAAAAGTGCTTGTCCTGGTTAAGGTTGTTTTTGGGGAAAATGTCAGCGGTACGCTTGTGATGTTAGTCGTGGAGGGATTCAACAAGAAGTCTGTCGGCGATTTCCTTGAAAACAGGTGCAGCCACTTCGCCGCCTGAACCTCCTTCTTCAGCGAAAACCACAATCACGAAGCGTGGATCCTTTAAAGGAGTGAAGCCTGCAAACCAAGCATGACATATGGGATATCCAAAAGAATCCAGGCGTCCTGTTTCAGCGGTTCCCGTTTTGCCACAGGATCCAAGTTCATCTACCCAACCTGCCTGACCCGTCCCCCACCTGGTGACCGACTCCAGCATGAATGTAAGCTGCCTGCATGTGTCTTGAGACAATACCCTCCGAGACGTACCGGATTTCAAGTTCGCTCTTACTCCTCGTTCCCTCGGTATGATTTCCAAGACCAATCTCGGTGAGATGAATTCACCGCCATTGGCTATCACAGAAAGCAGCACAGCAAGTTGGAGTGGGGTTACCAGCGCCTCGCCTTGTCCTATTGCCAAATTTGCCGTATCCTGCAGTGACATGTGATACGGGTTCGGCAGTAAACCCGGCTGTTCAAACGGCAGGCTGATACCTGTAGTAGCCCCGAATCCCAAGTCTTCATAGAGACTGACAAGGCTCCTTGCACCTATCCTCAATGCTACTTCTATGAATACCGAGTTACATGAATACGCCATAGCATCGAGAAAGGAAATAGCCCCGTGGCCTTCATTGTCAAACAAGTAGCATTTGAATCTCTTTGAGCCTACGTCTATGAATCCGGGATCATGGAAGTGCTCTGATAAGGAGACAACATTCTTTTCCAGGCCACATGCTGCTACTACTATTTTAAGTATTGAGCCTGCCGGATATGGTAGGATTGCTCTGTTTATCATAGGCGATTGAGGCTGAATGAGCGCACTGCCCACGTCATTAGGTGAAAAAGTGGGCCTGCTGGCCATAGCCAACACCTGGCCGGTTTTAGGATCCATGACAACAACTGCGCCCCTTAAGACTCGGGCATCCATCACTTCCTCAACAATTTGCTGCGCTTTGCGATCAATGGTAAGGACCACGTCTGCGATGCTTTCTGTGTCCGCAAGCCACCTGATTCCCAAGCCTTTGTATGGCAGGCGCCTGGCATCCACGAAAGATGCTATGAGACCGGTTCTTCCGCTACTCAGGTAGGTGTCAAGAGATTTCTCAATTCCTGATATTCCCGAGATTTTTCCATTGTCGAGATAGCCTATTAGGTGCGCAGCCAACCCTCTGGGCTCATATCGAACAGGCTGTCGAATGACAGTAACACCGGGATCGTCCGGTATCTCAGAATGTGAATTGTCAAGGGTGATCTTACTTGCATCAAGGTATATGCAGGTTTGAGCCAGGAGTTGTGAAAGATACGCCTCCAAGGGCATACTTGTGTTGGAAGTGCGTGACAGAAACTCTGCCACCTTGTCCTTCTCTGAGACGAGCTGAGGAAAGATGACTATTGCAGGTTCATAGAAAGTCCCCGCCAGAACCTGCATATTCCTGTCATAGATTGTCCCTCTGAGCGGGGTCTTGTAAAGCGCTTCTATGCGTTGATCCCGTGCTCGCCTGGCAAGAGTCTCACCACGGATAAGTTGAAGCCATATAAGATCAGAGATAAGAAAGAGAAAAATCACAACAAGACTGTATATAATACTTCTTGCACGAGCCTTGCTAAACTTGCTACGTTGTGACAAAGGGACAGCCCTCCGGAGTCACAGTAATTCACAACTGTAGCCTTCCTCGAACTCTGATGGTCTAGTCGCGTACCTGTACTTGTGCGATAGCTTTTTGGTGCTCTTTGAACGTCTTGCTGAAAACGTGCCCGCCTTTTTGATTCGCGGCAAAGAAAAGATAATCTGAATCAGCGGGTTCGAGTGCTGCACGCACTGAGGACAACCCGGGACATGCTATAGGGCCCGGGGGGAGTCCCGAAATGATGTAAGTATTATACGGAGAATCTATCTTAAGGTCATCAAGGGAGAGTCGCATCTTCCAGGAGCCAAGTGCGAACTGAACCGTAGCACACGATTGCAGCGGCATATTGAGATTTAACCTATTATAGAATACAGAGGCTACCAATGGCCTGTCTTCAGGCAATTTTGCTTCCTTCTCTATTATGGAAGCAAGAGTAATGACTCCGTGGAGGCCCAGAGCCCTTGCTCTCTCATCCACATCGTTCTCGGCCCATTCCGGTAGGACAGTCTGCGCGAACTCCCTGACCATCATGGAAATAATGGCTTCTTCAGTAATGCCGGCTTCCGCCGCATATGTGTCGGGAAACAGATAGCCTTCAAGATTACCGGAGAACTCCATGTCTCCTCCCACTACTTTGAAATCCTGATCTTCCCCGGTAGCCAAATAAAGAAAACGCTCTTTTGACACAAGACCTTTCGCCTCGAGGAGGTCGGCGAGCTCTCTTATGGAAATCCCTTCCGGAATCGTGAATCGTATGAGCTCGACTTTACCTTGGGCTAAGGCCCTCACAATACCAACAGTTCCCATCCCCGGGCTGAGCTTATATGTGCCCGCCTTAAGCTTGTTGTCGACCCTGGCAAGCTTAGTTATCGCCTGAAACAGAATAGGTGATTGAATGAGCTCCGCCTCATTTAGGATCTTCGCAATTTCCCTTGAAGTCATTCCCGGATCTATGGAAACGACGGTCTCATGGGCGGGGCCATAAGGAAGCAGAAGAAAAACGACCCAAAAAATAAGACATATGACAATACCAAGTGAAATTCTTGCTTCATGGCCCCGCCATGTTATGGTGCTTTTTTGAGGTCTTGTGGAACCGAGTTCACCTCTCACCGGCATCTATTCCTCATCATCCGGATCCTCATCGAGATTTTCATCAAAATCAAAGTCGTCATCGTCATCAAACTCGTCGTCAAGATCTTCATCAAAATCAAAGTCGTCATCATCGTCTTCTTGGCAGAGCACTTCAGTTATTTTCTCGTATTCCTCATCATCGAGTTCGACAAGGACTTCTTCTCCGTCTTCCTTTTCCTCCACTTTGAAAATGAAAGCGTCAACTTCCATGTCATCAGCGGATTCAACATCAACCTCTTCCGGAATAAGAACTACATAAGTCTTCCCGTCTACTTCAAGGATTTCTTCAACAGTAAAGGTCTCCTGTTCCCCATCGTCGTAAATCAATGTAACAATCTCGTCCAACTCGGGCATTTTCAGCACCCCACTTCCTTATCATGACACTGGGTTTATTCTTCCGGTTTAGTCTTTTTCCCTGCTATTCTATTCCCCGCTATGTTTTCCATAGAAAAGCCCTTTGATTCGCAGCCTGAAGAAATATCACGCCGCTGCCTTAGATGGTCCAAATAACCATCGAGGATTATTGCAGCAGCAACTGAGTCTATCACACCTTTTCGCTTCTGTCGAGACACATCCTGAAAAATCAGAGCCCGCTCAGCAGCGTTTGTCGAGAATCTCTCATCCCACGTGACCAAAGGTACGGATACATGCTTCTCCAGCACTTTAATGAATTCCATGACTTGCATGGCGCTTTTACCTAATGACCCGTCCGTACGCTTTGGCAGGCCTACAACTATGAGAGATACCTCTTTTTCATCTACGACTTGGCATAATTGATCAATGTCATGTTTGCACCCGGCCCTCTTGATTACCGTAAATGGCTGGCTGACAATGCGGTCAGGGTCAGAAATCGCAATTCCTATGGTTTTCGAGCCAACATCAAGGCCCATTACTCTCATATAGGCTAAACCACCTTCATACATACCTCAGGACAGACTGCCTGGCAATAACCGCACAGCACACATCTTGCCCCGTCAACAACAGCGCGGCCATGAACTATGCTAAGAGCCCCGTGAGTACATCTTTCGACACATTTGCCGCAGCCTACGCACCAAGGTTCAATTATCAATGCCTTGTCCAGACAAGTTCTCTCGCGAAGGGCTTTATCAGGTTCCAGCCCTCTGAATATCGCTATGTCCATCTCCAGCTCATCAACGGTCTTAATGCCTACGGCAATTGAATCCACACATGGCTGCGCTATAGCGAATTTCAGCGCTCCTTCGACGTCACGGAGCAACGCCCCGCCTCCGATGGCTTTCATAGAATATATTCCTTTCCCTTGAGAGTGCGCCAATTCAATTGCCAGGAGCATATCTGAAACCGTACCGTCGGCAATTCCTATCCCGGAATAATTCAGCAAAGGATGAATAACGTCAATTTCAGGCATAAAAGCAGCTGCTCTTACACACTGAACATGGTGAGTCGACACCCCGATTGCCCTGATTATTCCAGCGTCACGGGCGTCTTCTAAACAGCGAAGAGCCTCCCTATGACCTCTTAATGTCAGCGCTGATTCTTGTTCATGGAGCATGAATAGATCCAAGTATTCGACGTCCATGGCTTCAAGAGCGAGCGCTACCGAGTCCTTCATGTTTTCATATGTGTAATCATAAGATCGAGATGCAATTACCACATCACTACGATTCATGCCTCGGATGGCCTCACGAATATGTGGATATGTACCATATAGCTCGGCTGTATCCAGAAAGTTTACGCCTCTTTCAATAGCCGTACGAACCAGAGAAGCCCCCTCGTAAACGGAAAGGTTCGCCTGAAGAGGCCCTATTGTCAGAGTTCCGAAGCAAAGCCTGGATACTGGAATGTTTGTCCTACCCAGCAACCTCATGTCAATAGCGTAACTCATATGCCAAGATAGTACCTGATAAGCTCCTCCAAAATTTCATCACGTTCCAGTTTTCGTATCAGGTTTCGGGCACCTTTGTGACTGGTAACATATGTAGGATCCCCAGACATCAGGTATCCTACGAGTTGGTTCACAGGATTGTACCCTTTCTCCTTCAACGCGTGGCTTACTTCAAGCATGACCTCTCTTATACTGACTTTATCTTCCGGAACAATACGGAACGTCCGGGTTTCATCAAAAGAGCCATTCATTGTGGCTTCACGCTCCCGACGCTAAGTTTACAGGGGTGTGCATGTAAGACTAGCGCGCCTCTTTACCTAATACCAGTCGGCTTTCTATGAAAGACCTGGTTTGCCCAAGGGCTTCATCAAGTCTTGATACATCTTTGCCTCCTGCCTGCGCCATATCAGGTCTTCCCCCGCCTCCCCCACCGGTTATTTTCGCGGCAACTTTTACAATATCTCCTGCACGAACTCCCTGATCTATCAAATCTTTTGTGACCATTGCCACAAATAACACTTTCTCATCAAAGCGAGATCCTAATACCACCACCCCTGACCCCAGTCTTCCCCTGATTCTGTCGGCCAGTTCTCGAATAGCATGTTCATCCAGGCCGTCTACTCCGCCTATGACTATTTTGGCGCCATTAACCTCAGCTGCCTCACTGATTAGGTCGTGGACTTTAGATGAAGCTGCTTTCAACGTCAGGCTTTCAATTTCCTTCTCCAGCTCCTTCAAATCTTGCTGCAACCTTAAGACTTTGTCCGGAATCTCCTTACGGTTACACTTCAGAGCGTCAGCAGTGTTGTCAAGGATCACTTCATTGGACCTTATATAATCGAGAACAGAGTAACCGCTTATGGCTTCAATACGACGCACCCCTGATGCGACAGCGCTTTCTGACGTAATCTTCACAAGACCGATTTGGCCTGTGCGGTCTGCATGTGTGCCGCCGCAAAGCTCTGAGCCTGCGCGTTCAATGCTGACTACTCTCACATTGTCTCCATACTTTTCTCCAAATAAGGCTATTGCACCGATTTTTTCAGCTTCTGACATAAGCATTGTTTCAGCCTTGACGTCTAGGTCATCAAGAACCCATTTGGCAACTATATCTTCGACCCTGCGTAGTTCGTCCTCATCCACCTGCGAATGATGAGAGAAGTCAAATCTCAGTCTGTCACCTGATACATAGGAACCTGCCTGTAAGACATGGTCACCCAGGACTTTTCT
>CZCA01001998.1_pt1 | contig 25572 bp, 24 predicted proteins | sample 591981 | NCBI WGS metagenome assembly CZCA01 (sample SAMEA3556810, study PRJEB10932) | anaerobic digester metagenome
GGTAGAAGAGCCAGGGCTGCCGCGGGCGCTGCAGCGGCGACGTCGGCAGCGCCGGCAAGCTGTGCCCCGGTCGCCGAATCAGCTACGGCCGCAGCCTCGCTCATCTCCGCCTCTGCGCTCCCCACGACACCCTGCGCATCGGCCGCAGATTCGATCACGACCGGCTGCGGAGGTGCCAACTGGATGGCGGATTGCGGTGCCGCAGGCTCACTGGGCGCAGGCGCGAAGTTTGGCGCGGGCTCAACCAAGGTCTCGCTCGACGGCGCGTTTTCGGTGCGGAACCAGTCGAAATACCAGCCCGTCGCCAGCATGGCGAGCAGCACCAGTACGACCGCACCCGCCGGAAAGCTGCCCCTACGCCGACCCCCGCCGGCAGGCAGGTCGCCGTCGGCGTTGCGGATCGGCGACAGGTCGGGCGAGCCCTGTCCGGCCAGGCGCTGGACGGCGTCCAGCAGCGGCGTCGCATCGAGCCCGACGTAACGTGCGTAGTTGCGCATGAACCCGCGCACGAAAGCCATCCCCGGAAGCGCATCGAAGTCGTCACGCTCGAGCGCATCAACCTGGCGGGGGCTGAGCTTGAGTGCAAATGCGACCTCGTGCACCGATTCGCCACGCGCCTCGCGGGCACGACGCAGCAGCGCCCCCGGCGAGGAGATCGCCTCGGCCACGGCAGCAAGGTTTTCGGACTGGAGGCTGCTCACTCGAACTTCCCTTCATTAAACAACTGGAACTCCTCCGATTCGGCAAACCGCGATCGCAGCTGCGAAGCGTAGCTCGCCTCGGCGTCGTGATTGCCAAGACGACGCTCGGTGCGCAGACCCAGCCACACGGATGCGGCGCTGGGGTTGAGCTGCTGATGCAGGCGAATCAGGTGATTACGGGCCTGCTCATAGCGCCCGCCGCGGTAGGCGATCTGGGCGAGCTGGTACAACGCCTGGCCGTTCGCGGCGTCGGCCTGCACTGCGCGCAGGAACTGCACCTCAGCGGCGGCATCATCCTTGAGCCGCAGGTAGCACAGACCCGCATTGGTCAACGGACGCGACGGGTAGCGGTAATAAGGATTGCGCGCGGCAATGGCAAGCCTCTCAAGCCCCTGCTGCTCCTCGCCCTGCGTGCACAGGAACCACCCATAGCTGTTGTTGAAATCGGGATCGCCAGGCGCTTCGCGCAGCGCACGCTCGAAGTTCTCGCGCGCCGCGGCGTTCTCCTCGATAAGCATGTATGCGAGCCCGAGCAGATGGTAGGCGGGCGCGTAACTGGGACTGTCGCCCAGCGCGATCTTCGCCTCGTCGAGCGCCACGTCGTAGCGACCGACCTCGAAATAGGCCATGCCGAGATCGACATGCACGCGTGCTCGCGCGTCGGCGGGGTTGACGGGCGTGGTGTCGGACATCGGTCGACTGACCGTCGAGGATTCACCCGACAGCGTCGCCGGACCGGTCGCGCACCCCGCCACGGCAGCCGCAGCGACGAGCGCAAGCAGCGTCAGCTTGTTCCTCATTAACGTTCCTCCGTAACCTGGCGCAGACGCACCGTGCGCCGGGTCTTGTCCTGGACCTGGCCTGCGAGCTGGCCGCAGGCCGCATCGACGTCGTCGCCGCGCGTCTTGCGCGTGGTGGTGACGATGCCGGCGTCAATCAGGATACCGGCAAAGCGGCGGATGCGTTCCGCTGACGAGCGCAGGAAGCCTGAACTGGGGAAGGGGTTGAACGGGATCAGGTTGAACTTGCACGGCGTGTCGCGCACCAGCGCGACGAGCTCGCGGGCGTGGGCCTCGCTGTCGTTCACGCCGTCGAGCATCACGTATTCGAAGGTCACGAAGTCGCGCGGCGCACGCTCGAGATAGCGCTGGCAGGCGGCCATCAGCTCGCGCAGCGGGTATTTCTGGTTGATCGGCACCAGCCGGTCGCGCAGCGTGTCGTTGGACGCATGCAGCGACACCGCCAGCGCCACCGGGCACTCCTCGCGCAGGCGGTCCATCGCCGGCACGATGCCCGAGGTGGACACCGTGACGCGGCGGCGCGACAGGCCGTAGGCGTGGTCGTCGAGCATCAGGCGCAGCGCGGTGACGACGTTGTCGAAGTTGGCGAGCGGCTCGCCCATCCCCATCATCACCACGTTGCTGATGATGCGGCCGTTGTCCTTCTCGCCGGCTTCCAGATCCGTGGCCGCATCGCGGGCGGCGCCGAGCAGCTTGTTGGCCAGCCACAGCTGGCCGATGATTTCTGCGGCCGTCAGGTTGCGGTTGAAGCCCTGCTTGCCGGTGGAGCAGAACGCGCAGTCGAGCGCGCAGCCGGCCTGCGAGGACACGCACAGCGTGCCGCGGTTGGTCTCAGGGATGAACACGGTCTCGACCGCGTTGGCGTTGCCCACGTCGAGCAGCCACTTGCGCGCGCCGTCGGCCGAGATCGAATCGCGCACCGGCACCGGCGGGCGGATCACGGCGATGTCCTTCAGCTTCGCGCGCAGCGACTTGGCGACGTCGGTCATGGCGTCGAAGTCGTCGCAACCCTCGTGATGCATCCAGCGCATCACCTGGCGGGCGCGGAAGGGCTTCTCGCCCAGCCCGGCGAACCAGGCGACGAGGCCGTCGACATCGAAGTCGAGCAGATTGACCTGATCGGATGTGCTCATGCCTGAAACTTCACTCATCTGGAGCGGGATCCGCTGGCGGGAAACGGATCGACCGTAATGCAAACGGCCCGACCACGCCGCGCGCGGTGCGGGAAGCACCGCGAAGCGTGCGCGACGGGCCGCTGGAACGGACCGCTCAGCGCGAGTAAACGTTCATGCCCGGGAAGAAGAAAGCCACTTCCACGGCGGCGGTCTCGGGGGCGTCGGAGCCGTGCACCGCGTTGGCGTCGATCGACTCGGCGAAGTCGGCGCGGATGGTGCCCTTGTCGGCCTTCTTCGGGTCGGTGGCGCCCATCAGCTCGCGGTTCTTCGCGATGGCGTTCTCGCCTTCCAGGCACTGGATCATCACCGGGCCCGAGGTCATGAAGGAGACGAGATCCTTGAAGAAGGGACGTTCCTTGTGCACGGCGTAGAACTCGCCGGCTTCGCGCTCGGACAGGTGCACCATCTTGGCGGCGATGATCTTGAGGCCGGCAGCTTCGAAGCGGGCGTAGATCTGGCCGATCACGTTCTTGGCGACGGCGTCGGGCTTGATGATGGACAGGGTGCGTTCGATTGCCATGGAAAACTCCGGAACTGCGCTTGTGTAAAGCGTGAGGTTTATAAAAAAGCGCGAAATTTTAACAGGTTTCGCGTGACACCGACGCGCGTAGACGGCGTCGGACTGCACAGCGCCCGCACTGCCCGGGCCGTCGGCGCGCCTGTTGCGCCTCCTGGCGCAAACGCAGAAGCGGGCTTGCCCACGGACGGGGCTCCATGACCCCGTTCGCGAGCAAGCCCGCTTCTGCAGCGCGTTGCGGCGCGGTCAGGCGCTTACATCATGCCCAGCGCCTTGGGCAGGAAGGTGGAGATGCTCGGGACGTAGGTGATGATCATCAGGAACACCAGCATCGTGTACAGCCAGGGCATCACCGCCTTGCTCATCTCAGTGAGGCCCGCCTTCGTCACCCCGGAGGCGACGAAGAGGTTCAGGCCGACCGGCGGCGTGATCATGCCGATTTCCATGTTCACCACGATCATCACGCCGAAGTGGATCGGGTCGATCCCCAGCGCCACCGCCACCGGGAACAGGATCGGGGCGAGGATCAGGATGATCGACGAAGGTTCCATCAGCGCACCGGCCACCAGCAGCAGGATATTCACCACGATCAGGAAGCCGATCGGCCCCATGCCGCTGGCGACGATGGCGTCGGCCATGCGCTGCGGGATCTGCTCGCTGGTCAGGATGAAGGAGAACAGCACCGCGCTGGCGATGATGAACAGCAGCATCGCGCTCATGTTGGCTGAATCGAGCAGCACGCGCGGGATCTGCTTGAAGGTGAGGTCCTTGTACACGAACACCGCGATGAAGAAGGCGTACACCGCACTCATCGCTGCCGCCTCGGTCGGGGTGAACATCCCCGAGTAGATGCCGCCCATCACCACCACGATCAGCATCAGCCCCCAGAAGGCCTTGCGGAAGTGCTTGACGCGCTCGCCCCAGCCCACCGCCGGCATCACCGGATAGTTGTTCTTGCGCGCCACGTACCAGGTGGTTAGACCCAGCATGAAGGCCAGCAGCAGACCCGGGATCACGCCCGCCATGAACAGTGCGCCGACCGAGGAGTTGGTGGTAACCGAGTACATCACCATCACGATCGAGGGCGGAATCAGGATGCCCAGGCCGCCGGCCGAGGCCACCACGCCCGCGCCGAAGCGCACCGGGTAGCCCTGCTTGATCATCGCCGGGATCAGGATCGAGCCGATCGCCACCACCGTCGCCGGGCTCGAGCCCGACACCGCCGCGAACAGCGCACAAGCCAGCACCGCCGACATACCCAGGCCGCCGCGCAGGTGGCCGACCATCGAGGTGGCGAAGTTGATCATGCGTCGCGCCACCCCGCCATGGGTCAGGAAGTTGCCGGCGAGGATGAAGAACGGGATCGCCATGATCTCGAACTTCTCGATGCCGGTGAACATCTTGAGCGCGACCGACTCCAACGGCACGTCGGTGAAGATGAACATGAAGCTCAGCACGGTGAGGCCGAGCGCCACGCCCACCGGCATGCCGATCGCCATGAGGACGACGAGCAGGCCGAAGATTGCAATCGTGTTGGTCATTTCCTCGTCCTCCTCACTTGCCCTGGCCGGGACGCCTGGCGTCCGCGTCACGGCGAGCGTGTTCGATATCCTCCGCGATCGAGATCGCCTCGCCCTCGAGCAGCACGTTCTCGTCGTCCTCCTCGTCCAGGCCCTCGACGTGGCCGTGGTCGTGCGTGGGCAGCTCGCCGGTACGGGCGAAACTCACCATCACCTGCAGGAAGCGGTAGCACATCAGGAAGGAACCGAGCGGCACCGCGGAATAGACGATCCAGGTCGGCCACTCGAGGTCTGGGGTGGTCGGGCCTTCGAAGAAATCGCCGGTATCGCGGCCGAACAGGCTCAGCGTCTCGTAGGCCATGCCGTTCTCCCACACGAAGAGCGCACCGAAGAGGCCGATCAGACCGGTGAAGATCACGCCGCACACCAAGCCAGTCTGGATGAGCGCTGCGCGCGAGGTGCCGGTGAGCTTGTTCACCAGGATGTCGACACCGACGTGGATGCCGGTGCGCACGCCATAGGCAGCCCCGAACTTGGCCATCCACACGAAGAGGATGATGCAGAACTCCTGGGCCCAGCCGACGTTCATGTCGAGCAGCCAGTCCTGCACCACGGGAATCTCGTAGCCGGAAAGGTAGCGATGCACCACCGAGATGAAGATCACGATCGTCGCCACTGCCATCAGGCTGGCGATGATGATCTCCTCGAGGCGGTCGAGAAGCTTGTTCATGATTGTTTCCCCCGAAAAAACGCCCGTCGGGTCTGCGTGGCCTGACGGGCGCTGTTGGGTATGGAGAGACTTGGATTACAGCTTGGCCGGGTCGAAGCCGGTTTCCTTGTAGATCGACTGGATCAGGTCGGCACCGATGCGCGACTCCATCTTCTTGTGCACCGGCACCAGGGCCTTCTTGAAGGCGGCCTTTTCTTCGGCGGTCGGGGTGTAGATCTCGGTCTTGCCGGAGGCGCGCACGCCCTCGAGCGCCTTGTCGTTCTCTTCCTTGGCGATCTGGTTGGCGTACACGGTCGATTCGGCCATGGCCTTGTCCAATTGCGTGCGCACTTCAGCAGGCAGACCGTCCCAGAACTTCTTGTTGGTGATCACCGCATAACCCAGGTAGCCGTGGTCGGTCAGGGTCATATGCTTCTGCACCTCGTGCATCTTCTGGGTGTAGAGGTTGGAGTGCGGGTTCTCGGTGCCATCCACGACGCCGGTCTGCAGCGCCTGGTAGACCTCGGAGAAGGCCATCACCTGCGGCAGCGACTTGACCTCGCGCATCTGCTCCTCGAGCACCTTGGACGACTGGATGCGCATCTTCTTGCCACGCAGGTCTTCCGGCTTCTTGATCGGGGAGTTGGCCGAGAAGGACTTGAAGCCGTTGTCCCAGAAAGCCAGACCCTTGATGCCCTTGGGCTCGAGCTTGGCGAGCAGCTGCTGGCCGACCGGACCCTGGGTGACCTTGTTCAGGGCCTCATAGCCATCGAAGATGTAGGGCAGGTCGAAGACCTCGAACTCGCGCACGCCGAGCGGGCCGAACTTGGCCAGGGAGGGGGCAAGCAGCTGGACGGCGCCGAGTTGCAGCGCCTCCATCTCTTCCTTGTCCTTGTAGAGGGTGCTGTTGGCGTACACCTCGACCTTGACCGCGCCGCTGGTGTATTTCTCGGCCAGCTCCTTGAATTTCTCGGCAGCCTTGCCCTTGGGGGTGTCCTGGGCCACGACGTGGCTGAACTTGATCACGATCGGGTCGGCTGCAACCGCTGCAGCAGACAGGCCAACGGCAACCAGACCAACCAGAAGCGCACGAATCTTCATGAAAGCATCTCCTCCGCTAGAACAGCATCAAGACGTTGTTGTGTCGCCCGGACGGCGCCGGACTGTGACCGACACCACGATAAGTTACGCTGTGTCGGGGATCAGTATCCTTTGGGCGGAATCACGCTGCTATTGTGGATGTCCGCATCCGTGAGAACCGCAAGCGTCCAGCCATCGGCGAGCGCCCCCGACTGATGAATCAACCCGAGATCCCCTCGCCCCCGAGCGCGCCGTTGGCGGGCCGCAAGCGCTGGCTGCAGCACCTTCCCTATCTGAGCCTGGCCCTTTTCCTCGCCGCCATCGCCGCGCTGGTGTGGCTGACCCGCGAGTACGACGCCGACGAACAGCGCACCACGCTGATCAGCGACGTGCTGTGGATGGAGCAGAACCTGCGTTTTCACCTCGACCGCAACGAGGTCAACCTGCAGGAGATCGGCCGCGAACTTTTCGCCGGCCAGCCGCTTGCCGCCGAAACCGAGGCCCGGCTTGCCAGCCTGCTCAACCAGGAGCGCGGCCTTGTGCAGATCCTGTGGCTGTCGGCCGACGGCGGGCTCCTCGGCTCAATCCCCCCCCGCCAGGGCGATGCGCCGCCCGCAACCGGGCGCGGTTCCGCCGCCGGCGACACCACCTTTCAGCTTGCGCGCAGCGTCGGCCGCCCGGTCTATGGACCGACCTATCCGGTCATGGGCGACAGCTACCAGTTCGAAGTTCACGTCCCGATCTGGTCCGAAGACGCCCAGCCCGGTGTCGTCGTGGGCGTGTATTCGCTGACCGACCTGGTCGTGCGCGAACTGCCGTGGTGGTTCTCGGAACGCTACCGCGTGGCCGTGCTCGACGCCGACGGCCGCGAGATTGCCGCCAAGTCCAAGGTCGCGCCGGTGTCTTCCCGGCTCGTCTATTCCATGCCCTTCGATCCGCCCGGACACGGACTGACGCTGCAGATCACCGCCTACAAGTCCGATACGCGCTGGATCCCGGTGCTGCTCGGCGCCTCGATCGTGCTCCTGGCAGGCATCATCGTGTGGAGCGTGATGCAGTTGCGCCGCCAGCTCGCGCGCCGCCAGCAGGCCGAGATCGCGCTGCGTGCCGAATCGGCCTTCCGCAAGGCGATGGAGGACTCGATGCTCACGGGCATGCGCGCACGCGACCTGGACGGCCGCCTCACTTATGTGAACTCTGCCTTCTGCCGCATGACCGGCTTCACCGCGGACGAACTGCTCGGCCTGAAGGCACCAATGCCCTACTGGGATCCGGAGCACATCGAGCAGACCTTCGCCCTGCATCGCGAGATCCTGTCCGGGGGCAGCGCCCCCGACGGCACCGAGGTCCGCCTGCGGCGCAAGAATGGCGAGGCGCTCGACGTGCTGGTGTTCGAGGCACCGCTGATCGACGCCACCGGCCACCACGCCGGCTGGATGGGCTCGGTCCTGGACATCACCGAGCAGAAGCGCGCGCGCGAACAGGCCCGCCAGCAGGAAGAGCGCCTGCAGCAGAGCTCGCGACTGATCACCATGGGTGAGATGGCCTCCACCCTGGCGCACGAGCTCAATCAGCCGCTGGCCGCGATTGCCAGCTACACCTCGGGCTGCATCAACCGCCTGCAGGACGATCAGCCCCTCGACCGGCGCGAGCTGCTCGACATCCACGAGCGCATCGCGCGCCAGGCCCGCCGCGCAGGCGAGATCATCCGGCGTGTGCACGACTTCGTCCGCCGCTCCGAACCCAAGCGCGAGCCGCTCGATCTCAATGCCGTGGTCCGCGACGCCGTGGGTCTGATCGAGGCCGACGCGCGCAAGCGCCAGATGCAGCTACGCGTCGAGCTGGCCAGCACGCTGCCGCAGGTCGAGGCCGATGCGGTGATGATCGAGCAGATCGTGGTCAATCTGGTCCGCAACGCGATGGACGCCATGCGGGAGACCCCGACCGGAAACCGCGTCGTGGAGGTGCGCTCCACCCACCTGGGACGCTTCGCCACCGTGTCGGTCGCCGACCGCGGCACCGGCATCCCCGAAGAGATCGCCGAGCGGCTCTTCGAGCCATTCTTCACCACCAAGGCCGAGGGCATGGGCATGGGCCTGAACATCTGCCGCTCGATCGCCGAACTCCATCATGGGCGCCTGGGCTTCGAACTTCGAGCGGGCGGCGGTACCATCTTCACCTTGTCGCTGCCGCTGGACACCCCCGCATGAGCCCTGCCTGCACACACATCATCGACGACGACGAGGCGATCCGCGATGCGCTCGAATGGCTGTTCAAGACGCGCGGTGTGCGCTGCCAGACGTGGCCTTCCGCCGAACGCTTCCTCGAGGCCTGGCAGTCGGACTGGCGCGGCTGCATCGTGCTCGACATCCGCATGCAGGGCATGAGCGGCCTGGAATGCTTCGACACCCTGCTCGCGCGCGGCTGCCAGCTACCGGTGATCTTCATCACCGGCCATGGCGACGTGCCGATGGCGGTATCGGCGCTCAAGAAGGGGGCGTTCCACTTCATCGAGAAGCCTTTCAACGACCACGACCTGGTCGATCTGGTCGAGAAGGCGCTCGCCGCCGATCGCGACCGCCAGCGGGTCGCCGCCAGCCGCGAGACCATCGAGAGTCGCCTCGCCACCCTCACCCAGCGCGAGCGCGAGGTAATGGACCTGATCCTGGAGGGCAAGTACAACAAGGTGATCGCCGACGAGTTGTCGATCTCCATGCGCACGGTCGAAGCCCACCGCTCGCGCATCTTCGACAAGATGGATGTGCGCTCGGCAGTAGAACTCGCGCAGCTGCTGACCGTGCTGCGCACCTGAGCGCGCCCTGCAGGTTTCAGTCGCCAGCTTCGCAACCGGCTGGGTTCCAACACGGCAGCACGCCCGCCTGACCCGGCGGGCAGGCCATCGCCGCGCTCACGCCGATCCCGCCCACCCAGGCCGGCTCACCGTCCACCCACAGCACCGGCAGGCGATCGCGCAACCATGCCGGGATGCCGGCTTCCTGGCACAGCGTGCGCAAGGCACGCCGCGGCCGGCTCGCATGCAGGCGCAGCCGCATCCCCGGCGTGCGCAGCCCAAGGCGAACTTCACTTGCCGCGTCGAGCGCAGCGCGGCTCAATCCCGCGCCCGTTGTCGCCTCGAAACGCACCAGCGCATCACCCCAGGGCAGCGCTGCCTGTCCGCACCAGCGCTGACCGGCGGGGAGCGGCGCTGCGATGGGCTCCAGCCACACCCCATCCCGGTACGCGCAACAGACCCAATCGCCCAGGGCAAGGCGCAAGGGATGCGCTGCAGGGCACGCGCGCAGTTGGCGGAGTGCCTCTTCGAGCGCTGCACGCGATGGCGCCAGCGCACCGCGCCCCTGCAGCAGCCAGCGCACCAGATTGGCCTGGCGCGCCGGGCTGAGCGCGAGCAACCGGCGCCGGTTGAGCACCGCGCCGCCGCAGGCCTCGGCATCACTGGCAGCGAGCTCGCCGAGCAGGTCGTCGGCCTCGGCAAAGTTCGCCGCCGCGCGGGCAAGCGCCGGCACCGCCGCGGGAAACAGCGTCTGGGCGACCGGCAGGAGCCGATGACGGATCGCATTGCGGGTGAAGTGGAGCGCGTCGTTGCTTTCGTCCTCGACCCAGGTCAGGCCATGGCGCCGCGCCCAGCGCTCGATCTCGGCGCGCCGCAGCGGCAAGAGCGGCCGGATGCGGCCCGCACGTCCATTGCCGGCAGGCACCATCGCGCGCATGGCCGCCGCGCCGCGCACGCCAGTGCCGCGCATGAGCCGGAACAGCACGGTTTCGGCCTGATCGTCCTGATGGTGCCCGAACGCAAGCCAGTCGCAGTCGACCGCACCGAGCGCAGCGTGACGCGCCGCGCGTGCCGCCGCCTCCATCCCGGCTGGATGAGCGCGATCGATCTCGACACGGAAGACCTGCAGCGGAACCCCGGCCCGAGCACAGCGTGCGATGCAGGCTTCCGCCCACACATCTGCGTGCGGGCTCAGGCCATGATGAACGTGCGCGGCCGAGAGCCGATAGCCGAAGCGCGACTGCAGGCGACAGAGCACCTCGAACAACACCACGGAGTCGACACCGCCCGAAAGCGCGCAACACACACAGGCGCCCCGCCGAAAGCTGGCAGAGGCCAATACAGTGGCGACCCGTTCGATGAACGCGTCAGTGCAGCTGTCCATCTCGTGCTCCGCCGCACATGCCCGGCATGACTACCCCGCTGGGCACGCGGCAACCCGGCGACGGCCAGGACCGCAACCCTCAGGCCGCCTTGTCCTTGTACCGCCCGTAGCTCATCAACTTCTCATAGCGTTGGGCGACGAGTTCGGAAGGCGTCATCACCTCGAGTTCGCGCAGCGCATCGGCCAGCGCTCGCTTGAGTGTCGCGGCCATCGCGCGATGATCGCGATGAGCCCTGTCTCTTCGCGCGATGATCGCGATGACCCCCGCCGATCGGCTCGTTGACGACCTTGTCGATCAGGTTGAGTGACTTCAGTCGCGGCGCGGTGATGCCCATGGTCTCGGCGGCGTCGGCAGCCTTCTCGGCGCTCTTCCACAGGATGGACGCGCAGCCTTCGGGCGAGATCACCGAGTACGTCGAGTACTGCAGCATCAGCACCTGATCGGCCACCGCGATCGCCAGCGCGCCACCCGAGCCGCCCTCGCCGATGATGGTGCTGATGATCGGGGTCTTGAGCTCAGCCATCAGGTAGATGCTGTGGCCGATCGCCTCGGACTGGCCGCGCTCCTCGGCGCCGATGCCAGGATAGGCGCCCGGGGTGTCGACGAAGGTGAACACCGGCAGCGCGAACTTTTCCGCCAGCTTCATCAGCCGCATCGCCTTGCGGTAGCCCTCGGGGCGCGGCATGCCGAAGTTGCGCGCGATCTTCTCCTTGGTATCGCGTCCCTTCTGGTGGCCGATAACCACGCAGGCCTGGCCGTTGAAGCGCGCCAGGCCGCCGACGATCGCCTTGTCATCGGCGTAGCTGCGGTCTCCGTGCAGTTCCTGAAAGTCGGTGAAGATCAGACCAGCGTAGTCGAGCGTATACGGGCGCTGCGGATGGCGCGCGACCTGGGCGATCTGCCACGGCGTGAGCTTGGCGTAGAGGTCCTTGGTCAGCGACTGGCTCTTGGCCTCGAGCCGCTTGATCTCGTCAGAGATATCGACCGCCGGATCGTCCTGCACGAAGCGCAGCTGGTCGATCTTTTCCTCGAGTTCGGAGATCGCCGTTTCGAAATCAAGAAAGGTGGTTTTCATCCCGGCCTGTCCAAGTCAAAAAATGTCCGCCATTGTAACGCCAGCTTTCGCTCGACGCGCCACCGGGGTGCTGCAGCGCAAAAGCCGGCTCTCGAAAGGGAACCGGGGCGGCGCCTTGCGGCCACCGCCCCGGTTCACTCAGATGCCTTACCCTGTCAGGGCAGCGCACTCACTCGTTGTTGGCGAAGCCCAGCAGATGCAGCAAGCTGGTAAAGAGGTTGAAGATCGAAACGAACAGAGACACCGTAGCCATGATGTAGTTGGTCTCGCCGCCGTGGATGATGTTGCTGGTCTCGAAGAGGATCAGACCCGACATCAGCAGCACGAAGGCCGCCGAGACGGTCAGCGACAGCGCCGGGATCTCGAAGAAGATCGCGCCGAGGCCAGCCAGGAAGGCGACCAGGATCCCGACCATCAGGAACCCGCCCATGAAGGAGAAGTCCTTCTTGGTCGTCACCGCGTACGCCGAGAGCCCGAGGAAGGTCGCCGCCGTGCCCGCCATCGCCTGCATCACGATGCTGCTGCCGTTAGGCAGCGACAGATAGGCGGAGATGATCGGCCCGAGCGTGAAGCCCATGAAACCGGTCAACGCGAACACGAACACGATGCCCAGGCTGCTGTTGCGGAACTTGCTGGTCGCGAACAACAGGCCGAAGTACCCGAGCAGCGTGACGATGATGCCCAGGCGCGGCGCACCCATCGCCATCGACAGGCCGGCGGTGAGCGCCGAAAAGGCCAGCGTGAGCGACAACAGCATGTAGGTGTTGCGGATGACCTTGTTGGTCGATAGCACCGAGGGTGCGGTGCGGGTCATTGTGGCGAAACGGTTTTCCATGGTTGGATGTCCTCCATTGGGGAATCGATGATTTGTTTTTCGAGCCGCCAAAAGAATTCAAGGCGTCCGGAGCGCCGATCAGCAGCCGGATCAGGCGGGCAGAGCCGCGAGCGGCGCGCCGGCCGAGCGTGCAGGGCGCTGGTGTCGACGCACCCGTTGCGCGAGGACGCGTGCGACGCGATCGGCCGCTTCATCGACCGCAGCGCGCACTTCGAGCTGCGTGATCGCGAACACCACGTCCGGCAGGTTGCGCAACCTCAGCTGCACCACGCAGCGCTTGTCGGCACCACCCTTGGGTCCATTGACGTCGGCCACTTTCACGCGCGCCCACTGGATGTGGTCGCGAAAGCGTCCGATCGCGAACCGCATGCGGCGAGCCACATACTCGCGCAGCGCCGGGGGAGCTTCCACACCTTCGCAATGCAGATCGATACGCATCTTCAGTCTCCTTCTGTTATCACACAGTCGCCGTCGGGCCCTGTGCCTCGACGGATACTAACCCTCCGACTGTTCGATAAAATCTCAGTTCAACAGAATTTTCATCCGATTTTTCCGAACATCAAGAACTCCGGACCCGAGGACGCAGCACCATGCTCAACTACAAGCAGCTTCACCATTTCTGGACGGTGGCACGTGCGGGTGGGATCGTGCGCGCCGCCGAACGTTCCGGGCTGGCACCGCAGACCCTCTCTGGACAGATCGCCACCCTGGAGACCGATCTCGGCGTGAACCTTTTCAAGCGCCAGGGGCGCGGCATGGTCCTCACCGAGACCGGGCGCATGGTGCTCGACTACGCGGAGGAGATCTTCCGCCTCGGCAGCGAACTTGAGGCCGCGCTGCAAAGCCGCGCCACCGGGCGTGCCGTGCCGTTCCGGGTCGGCATCGCCGACGTCGTCCCGAAGGCCATCGCCTGGCTGCTGCTGGCCCCCTCCATGGACCTGCCCGAGCCGATGCGGATCGTGTGTCGCGAGGGCAAGTTCGATGCCCTCCTCGGCGAACTGGCGATCCATCGCCTCGACGTGGTGCTCGCAGACAGCCCGCTGCCACCCAACATGGACGTGCGGGGCTTCAGCCACGCGCTGGGGGAATCGACGATCGGCTTCTACGCGACACCGGTACTTGCGGGAACACTCCAGGGCACTTTCCCGGCCACACTGGACGGCGCCCCGCTCCTGCTCCCTGGCGTCGAGGCCAGCATGCGCGGCCCGCTGCTGCGCTGGATCGAGGCCGCCGGCCTGCGGCCGCGCATCGTCGGTGAGTTTGATGACAGCGCGCTCATGCGCGCCTTCGCCGAGGCAGGCGCCGGCATCTTCCCGAGCGCATCGATGGTGGGCGAGCAGTTATGCCGCCAGGCGGGGATGATCCACCTGGGCGACGCAGACGGGGTCACGGAGACCTATTACGCGATCTCGGTTGAGCGCAGGCTCACGCACCCCGCAGTTCGCGCGATCAGCGACGCGGCGGCGGCAAAGCAGATGTTCGTGTGATTTGATTTTCGGACACGGCCCATCCAGAATCGCGGACCGGCGCAGGCACAGCGGATGGGCGGCAGCGTGAGGGCATGTCACGAGCGCGCCTCAGACAGGCAACGAATGCTGCACATGCATCCTCTGAAGCGCTGGTGCCGGGAGTGGGACTCGAACCCACACACCTTGCGGCGGCGGATTTTGAATCCGCTGCGTCTACCGATTCCGCCATCCCGGCACGGGACGCGCATTATCCACGATCACCCCGCTGCCCAGCAAGCTGCGACCGCACCCGACCCAAACCCCACCAAGAACGATGCCCCTCACCCTCAGCGATTTCGACTACACACTACCCGCCGAGCTCATCGCCCAGTCACCGCTGTCCGAGCGTAGCGCCAGCCGGCTGCTCGTGGTCACCCCAGGTGAGCATGGAACGCCGGTCATGGCGGACGCCGTGTTCGCGGACCTGCCCGATCTCGTGCGACCCGGCGACCTCTTCGTATTCAACGATACCCGGGTCATCCACGCCCGCATCCACGGCGTCAAGGACAGCGGCGGCCAGGTCGAGGTGCTGATCGAACGCGCAATCGGTCCGCACGAGGCGCTCGCGCAGGTGCGTGCAAGCAAGTCGCCCAGGACCGGCAGCCGGCTGCACCTCGCGGACGCGTTCGAGGTCGAGGTGCTCGGCCGCGTGGGTGAATTCTTCCATCTGCGCTTTCCGGACGGCGAGGACTTGCTCACCCTGCTCGAGCGCCACGGCAAGCTACCGCTGCCGCCCTACATCCAGCGCGCCGCCGGCGAGGCGGACGAGTCCCGCTACCAGACCGTCTATGCACGCGAGCCGGGCTCGGTCGCTGCACCGACAGCGGGCCTGCACTTCGACGAGGCGCTGCTGGCGCGCCTCACGGCGGCTGGCGCGAAGAGCGCCTGGCTGACCCTGCATGTCGGCGCCGGCACCTTCCAGCCGGTGCGGGTGGACGACCTCGGCGAGCACCGCATGCATCGCGAGCGCTACGTGATCCCGCAGGAGACCGTGGACGCCATCGCCGCCACCCGCGCGGCGGGCGGGCGCGTGATCGCGGTCGGCACCACCAGCATGCGCGCGCTCGAAGCCGCCGCGCAGGAAGGGCCGCTCGAAGCGGGCAGTGGCGAGACCGAGATCTTCATCCTCCCGGGCTTCCGCTTCCAGGTGGTCGACGCGCTGGTGACCAACTTCCACCTGCCAAAATCCACCCTGATGATGCTGGTCTCGGCCTTCGCTGGCATGGACAGCATCCGCCGCGCCTACGCCCACGCGGTCGAGGCGCGCTACCGCTTCTTCAGTTACGGCGACGCGATGTTCATCACCCGCCGCAACGAGGCCGAGAACGACGATCTCAACGATGCAATTTGAACTCCTCACCACCGACGGCGGCGCCCGCCGCGGCCGCCTGACCCTCGCCCACGGCGTGGTCGAGACCCCGGTCTTCATGCCGGTCGGGACCTACGGCACAGTCAAGGCGATGACGCCGGCCATGCTCGTCGACATCGGCGCGCAGATCTGCCTGGGCAACACCTTCCACCTGTGGCTGCGGCCAGGGCTGGACATCATCGCCGCCCATGAGGGCCTGCACCGCTTCATGGCCTGGGACAAGCCCATCCTCACCGACTCGGGCGGCTTCCAGGTGTTCAGCCTCGGCGCGCTGCGCAAGATCACCGAAGAGGGCGTCAAGTTCGCCAGCCCGATCGACGGCGCCCGGCTGTTCCTCACGCCCGAGATCTCGATGCAGATCCAGCGCGTGCTGAACTCAGACATCGTGATGATCTTCGACGAGTGCACACCCTACCCGGCGACCCGCGACGAGGCGGCGAAGTCGATGCGGCTGTCGCAGCGCTGGGCCAAGCGTTCGCGCGACGAGTTCGACCGCCTCGAGAACAACAACGCGCTGTTCGGCATCGTCCAGGGCGGCATGTACGAGGATCTGCGTGACGAGTCGCAGGGCGTACTGGAAGAGATCGGCTTCCACGGCTTCGCCATCGGCGGCCTGTCGGTCGGCGAGCCCAAGGAGGACATGGCGCGCATCCTCGCCCACACCGCGCCGCGCCTGCCGCAGGGCAAGCCGCGCTACCTGATGGGCGTGGGTACGCCCGAGGACATCGTCGACGGCGTCGCCGCCGGCATCGACATGTTCGACTGCGTGATGCCGACCCGCAACGCGCGCAACGGCTGGCTGTTCACCCGCTTCGGCGACATCAAGATCAAGAACGCGGTGCACAAGGCCGACACCCGGCCGCTCGATCCGTCATGCGACTGCTACACCTGCCGTAACTTCAGCCGTGCCTACTTGCACCACCTGCACCGCACCGGCGAAATCCTCGGCAGCATGCTCAACACGGTGCATAACCTGCGCTACTACCAGACCCTGACCGCCGAGCTGCGCGAGGCCATCGCCAGCGGCGCCTTCGCCACCTATGTGCAGCGCTTCCGCAGCGAGCGCACCACCGGCACGGGCTGAACACTTCGCCCCGCGCGCCGTCTCACCCGTCCCGGGCGGCCAGCCGGCTGCTGCTATACTTCATCGCTTTTTTGTCCAACTGGAGTTTCAACGTGCTGATTTCCAATGCCTACGCCCAGGCCGCAGGCGCCGCCGACCCCACCGGCGGCCTGATGGGCCTGCTGCCCCTGATCCTGATGTTCGTGGTGCTGTGGTTCCTGATGATCCGCCCGCAGATGAAGCGCGCCAAGGAACACAAGGCCATGGTCGAAGCGCTGGCCAAGGGTGACGAGGTCGTCACCGGCGGCGGCATCGCCGGCCGCGTCACCGACGTCGGCGACAGCTTCGTGCAGGTCGAGGTCGCACCGAACACCGTGGTCGCCGTGCAGAAGCAGGCCGTGGCCACCGTGCTGCCCAAGGGCACGCTGAAGGCGCTGTAATTCCCCGACGGGGCCACTGCAGGCTGTGCCGCCAGTGGCCGCCGCCCTGCTGCCCAGCCCCCGAACGGGGGCCGACAAGCCAGCCTGTGGCTCGACTACGCCGTGGCGCCCGGCTCGCACCACAACCGCCGCCGCAGGCAGCAGCGGGCCTCGCTCCACCCACTTTCCCGCCGACGATGAATCGCTACCCTCTCTGGAAGAACATCCTGATCGGCCTCGTGCTGCTCTGGGGTCTGATCTACACCCTGCCCAATTTCTACGGCGAGGTGCCGGCGGTGCAGGTGTCCAGCGCCAAGGCCACGCTCAAGCTCGACCCCGCCGCCGCGACCGATCGCATCGCCAGCGCGCTCAAGGCCGCCGGCATCGACAACACCGGCATCTTCTCCGACCCCACCAGCGTGCGTGCCCGCTTCAAGGACACCGAGACCCAGCTGCGCGCCAAGGACGTCATCGAGCAGGCCTTCAACCCGGATCCGTCCGATCCGTCCTACGTGGTCGCGCTCAACCTGCTGTCGGCCTCGCCGAGCTGGCTGAGCTCGATCCACGCGCTGCCCATGTACCTCGGCCTCGACCTGCGCGGCGGTGTGCATTTCCTGCTCGAGGTCGACATGCCGGGCGCGCTCACCAAGCGCCTTGACGCCACCACCGGCGATCTGCGCACTCTGATGCGCGACAAGAGCGTGCGCCACGCCGGCATCACCCGCGAAGGCAACACCGTGGTGATCCGCTTCCGCGACGCCGACCAGCGCGAGGCTGGCCGCCGCGCGATTCAGGACAGCACCACCGACCTCCAGCTCAGCGACCGCAACGACACGACCGACGACCTCAAGCTGATCGCCACGCTGACGCCGCAGGCGCAGCAGACCATGCGTGATTTCGCGATCAAGCAGAACATCACCACCCTGCACAACCGCATCAACGAGCTCGGCGTGGCCGAACCGGTGATCCAGCAGCAGGGCGCCGAGCGCATCGTCGTGCAGCTGCCCGGCGTGCAGGACGTAGCCAAGGCCAAGGACATCCTCGGCCGCACCGCGACCCTGGAAGTGCGCATGGTGGACGACACCCCGGGCGCGATCGAGCAGGCGCTCGCCGGCAGCGTGCCCTTCGGCACCGAGTTGTACACCGAGCGCGGCGGCTCGCCGCTGCTGGTCAAGAAGCAGGTCGTGCTCACCGGCGACCGCCTCACCGACGCCCAGCCCGGCTTCGACGGCCAGACCAACGAGCCCGCGGTGCACCTGACCCTGGACGCCGCCGGTGCGCGCATCTTCCGCGACGTCACGCGCGAGAACGTCGGCAAGCGCATGGCCATCCTGCTGTTCGAGAAGGGCAAGGGCGAGGTCGTGACCGCGCCCGTGATCCGCAGCGAGATCGGCGGCGGCCGCGTGCAGATCTCGGGGCGCATGACCACCGTCGAGGCCAACGACGTCGCGCTGCTGCTGCGCGCCGGCTCGCTCGCGGCGCCGATGGAGATCATCGAGGAACGCACCGTCGGCCCGAGCCTGGGTGCCGAGAACATCCAGAAGGGCTTCGACTCGACGCTATGGGGCTTCCTCGCCATCGTCGCGTTCATGTGCGCCTACTACCTGCTGTTCGGCCTGGTGTCGTCGATCGCGCTCGCCGCCAACCTGCTGCTGCTGGTCGCGCTGCTGTCGCTGCTGCAGGCCACGCTGACCCTGCCCGGCATCGCCGCGATGGCGCTCACGCTCGGCATGGCGATCGACGCTAACGTGCTGATCAACGAGCGCATCCGCGAGGAGCTGCGCAACGGCGCCAGCCCGCAGGCGGCGATCGCGGCCGGCTACGACCGTGCCTGGGACACCATCCTCGACTCGAACATCACCACCCTGATCGCCGGCATCGCGCTGCTGGTGTTCGGCTCCGGCCCGGTGCGCGGCTTCGCGGTGGTGCACTGCCTGGGCATCCTGACCTCGATGTTCAGCGCGATCCTGGTGTCGCGGATGCTGGTGAACTTCATCTACGGCCGCCGCCGCAAGGTCGACAGCCTGTCGATCGGCCAGGTGTGGAAGCCGGAAAGCAAGTAAGCGGACGAACGCACAGGAAACACGATCATGGAATTCTTCCGCATCAAGAAAGACATCCCGTTCATGCGCCACGCGCTGGTGTTCAACGTCATCTCGTTGCTCACCTTCGCACTGGCGGTCTTCTTCCTCGCCACCCGCGGCCTGCACCTGTCGGTGGAATTCACCGGCGGCACGCTGGTCGAGGTGAGCTACGCCGAGGCGCCGCAGCTCGAACCGATCCGCAATGCGCTGGCCAGCAGCGGCTACCCGGACGCGCAGGTGCAGAACTTCGGCAGTGCACGCGACCTGCTGATCCGCCTGCCCAACCGCGAGGACATGGAGACTGCGCGCGTGTCCGAGACGGTGATGAACACGCTGCAGCAGGCCGGCGGCCCGGCCCCCGAGCTGCGCCGGGTGGAGTTCGTCGGCCCGCAGGTCGGCAAGGAGCTCGCCGCCGACGGCTCGATGGCGCTGCTGCTGGTGATCGTGGGCATCATGATCTACCTCGCGCTGCGCTTCGAGTGGCGCTTCGCGCTGTCGGCGATCATCGCCAACCTCCACGACGTGATCATCATCCTGGGCTTCTTCGCCTTCTTCCAGTGGGAGTTCTCGCTCCCGGTGCTGGCAGCAGTACTGGCCGTGCTGGGCTATTCGGTGAACGAGTCGGTGGTGGTGTTCGACCGCGTGCGCGAGACCTTCAAGAAGAAGCGCAACATGACCACGCCGCAGGTGCTGGACCACGCGATCACGAGCACGATCTCGCGCACCGTGATCACCCACGGCAGCACGCAGGTGATGGTGCTGTCCATGCTGATCTTCGGCGGCGAGACGCTGTATTACTTTGCGCTGGCGCTGACGATCGGCATCTGCTTCGGCATCTATTCCTCGGTGCTGGTGGCGAGCCCGCTGGTGATGTGGCTGGGGGTGTCGCGCGAGCAGTTCATCAAACCGAAGAAGGAGAAGGAAGAGGCGGTGGTCTGAGGCCGCGGTCTTCAGAATATGACAAAGGCGCCTGCGGGCGCCTTTTTTCAACTTGCGGAAGCTGCAGAGGCCGCAAACCTTCAGCGACGTTCAAACGGGTCGTTATTCAAGGCCCCAAGGCTCAACGGAGTGCGGTCGCGGCTGCGATCCGGCCGTGGGGCCGGGGCGGCCGGCGCCGCCTGCATTCGCGGCCTTCGGCTCCCCTCGGAGGACAACCGCTCGGGGGCGGCGACGCAAACTCGGCGCTGCGCGCCTCAAACATGCATCGCCTTGTTTCCCCCGAGCGGCCGTCCTCCTCGGCGCTCTTGAAGTTGGCGCCGGCCGCCCCGGCCCCACGACCTCGCTTGGTGGATACTCAGACCGCGAAGACCTGCTTCACCTTGAGCGTCTCGCCGCGTTCGATCAGGCCGATCAGGCGGTCGATGTTGGGGTGCTTGCCTGGGTTGGCGCGGGCGTCCTCGGTGTGCTCGGCGTAGAGCTCCAGGCCCTTCTTCGCCGCTTCCGGACTGATCGCGCCGTAGAGCTGGGCCAGATGGTTGTAGACCGCCAGTGAACCGGCCTGACCGGGCTTGTTCTCGATCGTGGCGACGACCCCGTCGGCGGCGTCGATCAGGTTCAACGCGGCGAGGTGGGACACGCCGGGCAGGGTCTTGAGGTTGTCGGCGAAGGCCATGGGGGCTCCTTGTCGTGACGGCGCCACCGCGAGGGTGGCGCCGGGATCGTGCGAATCACGGGTTGCACAGCGCGGGCCGGCGCGCGGGGCCGGCCCGATCGGAAAAAGGATCAGATGCGACGAGCCAGCTCGGCGGCCTTGCCGACATAGCTCGCCGGCGTCATCGCCAGCAGGTGCTCGCGCGCCTCGGCGGGGATCGCCAGGCTGCGGACGAAGTCGTGCAGCGCCTCGCGGGTGATGCCCTTGCCACGGGTCATCGCCTTCAGCTGCTCGTAGGGGTTCTCGATGCCGAAGCGGCGCATCACCGTCTGCACCGGTTCGGCGAGCACCTCCCAGCACTCGTCCAGATCCGCCGCCAGGCGCGCGGGGTCGGCCTCGAGCTTGCCCAGGCCGCGCAGGCAGCTGTCGAGCGCGAGCACGGTGTGGCCGAAGCCCACACCCATGTTGCGCAGCACGGTGGAGTCGGTGAGGTCGCGCTGCATGCGCGAGATCGGCAGCTTCTCGGAGAAGTGCTTGAGCACCGCGTTGGCGAGGCCAAAGTTGCCCTCGGCATTCTCGAAGTCGATCGGGTTGACCTTGTGCGGCATGGTCGAGGAGCCGACCTCGCCTTCCTTCAACTTCTGCTTGAAGTAGCCGAGCGAGATGTACATCCAGATGTCACGGCAGGCGTCGATCAGCATGGTGTTGCAGCGGGCGATGGCGTCGAAGAGCTCGGCCATGGCATCGTGCGGCTCGATCTGGATGGTGTAAGCGTTGAAACTCAGCCCGAGCGATTCGATGAAGCGGCGGTTGAAGCCTTCCCAGTCGAATTCGGGCCAGGCGGAAAGGTGGGCGTTGTAGTTGCCCACGGCGCCGTTGAACTTGGCGCACATGGCGACACCGGCGATCGCAGCGCGCGCACGCATCAGGCGCGCGGCGATGTTCGCCATCTCCTTGCCGAGCGTGGTCGGGCTGGCGGGCTGGCCATGGGTGCGCGACAGCATCGGCAGATCGGCCAGCGCATGGGCGAGCTCGCGGAAACGGGCGATGACCGCGTCGAGCGCGGGCAGCAGCACCTGGTCGCGACCTTCCTGCAGCATCAGTGCGTGCGAGGTGTTGTTGATGTCTTCCGAGGTGCAGGCGAAGTGGATGAACTCGGATACCTTCATCACCTCGGCGTTGTGCCCGAGGCGCTTCTTGAGCCAGTACTCCATGGCCTTGACGTCGTGGTTGGTGGTGGCCTCGATCGCCTTCACCGCCTCGCCGTCCGCGGTCGAGAAGTTCGCCACCACGGCGTCGAGCTCTGCAATCGTGGCGGCCGAGAACGGCGCGATCTCGGCCAGCTTCGGCTCGGCGGCCAGCGCCTTCAGCCACTCGACCTCCACCTTCACGCGGTTGCGGATCAGGCCGTGTTCGGAGAAGTGCTCGCGCAATCCCGCCACCTTGCCGTGATAGCGGCCATCGAGCGGGGACAAGGCGGTGAGCGGAGACGGAACGGCGTTGGACATGGCGGAGCTTCCGGAAAAAGCTGTTATTTTAGCGCTTCCCCCACCCTGCGACAGAGAACAAAAGCCTGTGAGCTACGACGAGCGCTACCAGATCGACGTCACGGCGATCGCCGAGTACGTCGCCGAGCAGTCCCGCCCCGAGGACGACCACTACGTGTTCGCCTACCACATCACCATCCGCAATACCGGCACCGTTGCGGCGCAACTGCTGGCGCGCCACTGGGTGATCACCGACGGCAACAACAAGGTTCAGGAAGTGCACGGCCAGGGCGTAATCGGAGAGCAACCCATACTCGCGCCCGGTGAGCACTTCCGCTACACAAGCGGCTGCGTGCTGGAGACCCCGGTCGGCACCATGCATGGCAGCTACCAGATGGTCGCGGCTGACGATCATCGCTTCGACGCACCGATTTCTCCGTTCATGCTCGCCATGCCGCGAGTGCTACACTGATTCGGAGCCGTGTCGTGCATTTCCCGGGCGGGCTCCGCCGGCCGCATCATGGCGAGTACCTGATCTGGAACACAGATCCCTGTAGATCCCTGTTCTTGCGGGCTGATTCCCATGGAAATCGTTCCTTGCTCGTTCTGCAAGCACGGCAATCCAGCCGACGCGAAGTTCTGCAACGCCTGCGGGTCGTCGCTCTCGCTGCAGCTGTGCGAGGCCTGCGGCGCAATCGACAATATCGACGCAACCGCCTGTCACAAATGCGGGAGACCGTTTTCGCCACGGTCCCATCCGGTCGCGGCTGACGTCGGTACGCTTCCCGGCTCGCCGTCCGCCTCGAGCACTGGCGAATCCGCGCACCGCACGCGCAGCCCCGGAAGGCTCATCGCCTTGCTGGCGTTGATCATCGCAGGGACGCTGGTCATCTACCCGCGCGTCGCCGGAGACCAGGCCGCACCCGCCGGGCGCAGCACACCGACGCAGGCCGGGCCCGTGGCAGAGCCCGATCCGGTGCCGGCCGAATCGCACCCCGGGCCACCGCCCGCGAGCGCACCGCAGAGCCCGCCGCCTGCCGCGGCCGTGGCGACAGCCGACGCCACTCAGCCATCAACGGCTGCGTCAGCCGCGGAAGCGGTCTCCGAGGAAGCGGAACGTTCCCCCGAGGCCGCCAGCGAGGCGCAGGCCGAAACGCCCTCCCCCGTTGAGATCGCTGCGCCCACCGAGCAAGCGGAGTTTGCCGCACCTACGCCCGCCGCGCCTGCCGCTGCACTGCAGGCAGGCGATGAACCACCGGGTACAGAGAGGCCCGAAACGAGCACAGCCGACGCGCCGGAAACGCCTGCCGGCTGCAGTCCGGCCATTGACGCCCTCGGGCTCTGCCCGCGAGGCTTCAGATAACCAAGAAGGGGGAACACCATGATCAGATCTGCTCTCGGCCTGCTTGCCTGCGCGGCCACGCTGCTGCACGCCTCGTCTGCGCTGGCTGCGGCCGACTACAAGATCGTGACCGCATCCGAGCGCGGTACTTACATCCAGATCGGCCGCGACCTCGCCAGCTTCGTCGCACCCGCCGCCGACATCACGCTCGAAGCAGTGCCGTCGGCGGGTTCTGCGGAGAACGTGCGCCGACTGCGCTTCGAGCCGGGCGTGAAGTTCGCCCTGGTCCAATCGGACGTGTATCAGGCCTTCATCGACCAGGCCAGGGAAGGCAACGCCGAGGCGGCGCGTATGGTCAATCCGCTGCGCGTGATCATGCCGCTCTACAACGAAGAGATCTATTTCATCGTCCGCGCCGACGAGCCGCTCGAGTACATCCACGAGATCCGTGACCGGAAAATCAACATCGGTCCGCTCGGCAGCGGCACGGCACTATCGACGACGACGCTTTACCGGCTGATGTTCGGGGCGCCGATCGCCGATGAAAACGCGAGCTATCTCAGCAACGAGGAAGCGCTCGTGAAGCTGATCACCGACAAGACGCTCGATGTCGTCGTCGTCGTGGCCGGCCAGCCTGCCAAGTTGCTCACCGAGATGAAGCCCGAGGTGCGCCAGTACATCAAGCTGCTCAAGCTCGACCCGACCCACAAGACCACCCAGGCCGCGCTTGCGACCTACTTCCCGGCAACGATCAGCGCCACCAACTACCCCAACCTGCTGAGCGAGGACACCGCCGGGATCGCAGTGAAGGCCTTCCTCGTTACCTACAACTACACCGGTCCGGAGACGGTCCAGGGCCATCGCATTCGAAAGTCATAAAGGATGAATCCCCAGCATTTTCATACGGATATCGTCATCCCAAGCCGCCCGCTTGCGCTTGAGTCGCAGGCTCGTCTTGGCGGTATCGGTCTTGTCCGCGCGGATGAGGTTGAGCACGATCTTCTTGAGCAGCGAGAGGTTCTGCGGGGCGTTGTCCTTGCGGATCATGCAGTCGTCTTCGCCGAAGCAGACGTCGAGCATCCAGTGCAAGCGGTTCTCGATGGCCCAGTGCGCGCGCACGGTCTTGGCCAATTCCTCGGCGGTGAGTTTGCGCGAGCTGATGTAGTAACGTTCCTCGAGCTCGGCGACCTTGTCGCCGACTACGCGTTGCGAGACGACGCAGCAGACCGTCTTGCAGCTTGGCCACAGTTCGGCGTCGATCTCTTTGCCGCTGGCCGCGACCCAACTGAGCTGCATGACGGTCCTGCCGTGGGACTTGTCCACGTGCTTGAACCCGCCGTCGGCGAGTTGCGCGTCGCTGATCAGATCACGCACCTGTTGGTGCAGCGTGGGCTGGTTACCCTTGACCGCCAGCAGATAATCGCCCCCTTTCTCGACGATCTTGGCAGCGATCTCGCGCTGGCAGCCCATGGCGTCGATGCTCACGAGCAAACCCTTGATGTGCAAGGCTTCGAGCAGTTCGGGGATGGCGGTGATCTCGTTGCTCTTGCCCGCGACCTTCTCCTGACCGAGCACCAGTCCGAGTTCGGTTGAGAAGGCGCTGACCATGTGCACCGGCGGCGCATCGCCATCGGCCGAACGGCGCAGCGTCTTGCCGTCGATGGCGACCACGCCATCGAGCGCGCCAACGATGCCGCCCACCCAGCGCCGGAACACCGACTCGAACTGCTTCGGGTCGAGCACGCGGAACACGCGCAGAAACGTGTCCTGCGACGGAATGCCGTTCTTGAGCACCAGAAAGCGGCGCAACCAGTCCGCCTTGAGCCGGCCCCACAGGGCGATGTCCTCGAAACTGTCGGCGTCCGAGAGCATGGCGCACACGGCGATCACCAGGATCTCCCGGAAGTCGTGCCGGGTGCCGTTGCTGGGCTGACGCGGATCTTCAAGCTCACTGAGTTTCTCCATCAGACTGACTCCCGCTCCACGCATTTCGCTCGCCCAAAAGACGAGAGTAGACGCGTTTTTGAGAGGGTCCACAAGATGGCTGCATAAGCTATTGAACGCGAACGACTTTTCTAGGAAGTTTCAGATGGCGCATGCCATTCGAGTGCGATGGCCCTG
>CZCA01000177.1_pt1 | contig 25340 bp, 20 predicted proteins | sample 591981 | NCBI WGS metagenome assembly CZCA01 (sample SAMEA3556810, study PRJEB10932) | anaerobic digester metagenome
AGTTTGCGCTGCGCCGCCTAAGGACAGCCACATGATGGGGCACAACAAACAGATGCGAACAGGACACATAAACTTGCGTTGGCTGACCTTGCTAACCTTCTTGCTACTACTCGTGACTACGCGCCGGGCGCTGGCGCAGACTGGCGCTAGCCATCTCGTCGCGCCTGGCGAAACACTCACGCAAATCGCCCAACGCTATGACACTGACGTCGCCACCTTGCTGCGCCTCAACGCGCTCAGCGATGCCAGCTTGATTCGCGCCGGGCAACGCCTGGCGCTGCCGGCCACCGTTGCCGGCAGTGGCGCTGGCCGAACCTATGATGAGATGGCGACGGATGCAGGCACAGCCGAGAATGCAACGCGCATCTATCTGGCGCAACCGGGCGACACGTTGGCCTCGGTAGCGGCGGACTTTCAGACCACGCCCGCGCGTCTGGCAGAGATGAATCGACGCTCTCCTGCGGCGCTGCTGACTGTCGGCGAGGCGTTGCGCGTGCCTATCCCGGCCAGCCTCGTCTTTGCACCACGCACCGCCGACGATATTCCTACACCGGGCAAGTACTACATCCATGTCGTGCAGCAGGGCGAGACACTGGCAAGCATTGCCGCCGCCTATGGCACTTCACTGCGCCGCACACTGCAAACCAACGGTCTGGCCGACGGCGCCCAGATCAAGCCAGGACAGCGCATCGTCGTGCCCCCGCCCTCCTATGCCGAGCTGTTCGCCGAAGCGCCGATGGGCGCTGACGGTGTGCCTGAATACCCGCTCATACCAACCACTGAGAAATGGATTTCGGTTGACCTCGACCATCAGCGCGCCTACGCATGGGAAGGCAACAAACTGCTCAAAAAGTTCGCGATCTCCTCCGGCAAAGCGCGCACACCTACGGTGACCGGCGTCTTTCGCATCCGTGCTAAGGTGTCCTCGCAGACGATGGAGGGCGGCAGCGTGGCAGAAGGCGACTATTACTACCTGCCCAACGTGCAGTGGGTGCAATACTTCTACCAGGACTATGCGCTGCACGGCGCGTACTGGCACAACAAATTCGGCACCCCGACCAGTCACGGCTGCATCAACCTGACCAACAGCGACGCCAAGTGGCTCTTCGATTGGGCCTCCCCCACCGTCTCCTATCGCGGTTGGCACTTCATGGACAGCGCCAACCCGGGTACGCTGGTTATTGTCCATCGATAGGTATGATGACCGCTTTTTTCGACTATGCGCTGCTCACCTGGCCGGAAGTGGCGGCGCTGCCGCGCACGACGCCACTTTGCATCCCGCTGGGAACCGGCTACGACCTGACGCACATCGCCGCCGCCCTGGGCGAGCCGTCCCGCGTCGGTCTCTTGCCTGCTGTGCCCTTTGGCTGGCGCGGCAGCGGATTGACAATTGCAGAACCGACGCTGGGGATATTGTTGCACAACCTCGTCGACAGCTTGCGCGATGATGGCTTTCGCGCAGTCTATATCGTCACCCCGCCAGGGCTAGACTTCGGGCTTGGCGCAGGACGGATCGTAGCGCCCCACCCCAGCCATGCACAGCCAATGTTGCCACTCCCCGCCGACGCAGACCGCGACAAAGTCGTGTTGATCCCGATTGGACACACCGAACAGCACGGCCACCACCTGCCCCTCAACACCGACACTGTCATCATCGACGCCATCGCGCGTGGTGCGGCCCAGCTTGCGCCGACGCAGTGCGTCACCTTGCCCACCTTTCCCTATGGCGTCAGCACCCATCGCACCGCGTTTGCCGGCACGCTCAACGTGGGCGGGCGCGCCTTTGAGGATTTCTGGCTGGCCGTGCTCGACGTCCTCGTCGCGCGCGGCTTCGCCCGCTTCTATCTGATGAGCGGACACGGCGGCAATTGCTCATTTCTGGTGAACGTGGTGAAATATGCTGGTGAACGACATCGTCGCATTTTCGCCGCCACCGCCTGGCTGCATACTGCCGGCCATCTCGGCGCACCCGCCATTGCCGCCCATCGGCGCTCAGCCATCGGCGGGATGGGACACGCGGGCGAGCTGGAAACATCGCTGATGTTGCATCTGGCGCCTGCCACCGTCCACATGGAGCGAGTTGTCGATGAGACGGATTTCATCGCCACGCCCAACTACTACATGGACTGGATCGAGGGCGGCGCGCTGATCGCCAACCCGCCCTGGGACGATGACACTGCCACCGGCGCATATGGCGCGGGCAGCCTGGCGACAGCGGAGCATGGTCGCCTTTGGCTGGAGGCAGCGATTGCGGAGAAAGTGGATCACGTTGCGGAGATTCACGAACAACACCAGCGACGTGAAGCGCGTCGCACCGCCGGTTTCGGGCTATGGGGCGCACGGAAATCAACGTAGATGCGGCTCGCGGCCGCAGTTCCGGTGGTCGGCCACGTCGCGCCGGAGGCGATGACCTGAGGAAGCGCCTTGCGCGATGTCGGGTTGGGTAGCAGCCGCAAATTCTTGTGTGCAAAGGACGAGTTACATCACAACCTCTTCTCATCAATCAAGGAGGCACTCCATGCCGTATCAAGCCGCATCCGAACGTTATGACGGACGCATGGTTTATCGTCGCACGGGACGCAGTGGGTTGTTGCTGCCGGCGGTGTCACTGGGGTTGTGGCACAACTTCGGCGGCGTAGACGCCTACGAAAATGCGCGCGCCATGGTGCTGCGCGCCTTCGACCTGGGCATTACCCATTTCGACCTGGCAAACAACTACGGGCCGCCGCCTGGTTCGGCAGAGGAGAACTTTGGCCGCATCATGGCGCAGGACTTGCGTCCCTACCGCGATGAGCTGGTCATCTCCACCAAAGCTGGCTACTACATGTGGCCAGGGCCGTATGGCGAATGGGGCTCGCGCAAGTACCTGATTGCCAGCCTTGACCAGAGCCTGAAACGCATGGGGCTGGAATATGTGGACATCTTCTATAGCCATCGCCCCGACCCCAACACGCCGCTGGAAGAGACCATGATGGCGCTCGATTACGCCGTGCGATCTGGCCGGGCGCTCTATGTGGGCATCTCGACCTACTCGCCGGAGCAGACGCGGCAGGCTGCCGCCATCTTGCGCCAGCTGGGCACGCCCTGCCTGATCCATCAACCCGCCTTCAGCATGTTCAACCGCTGGATCGAACACGGACTGCTCGACGTGTTGAGCGAGGAGGGCATCGGTTGCATTGCCTTCTCACCGCTGGCGCAGGGTTTGCTGACGAGCAAATATCTCGGCGGCATTCCCGCCGATTCACGCGCCGCAAAATCGCACGGCGCGTTGAAGGCAAACGAGGTGAGCGCCAAGCGCGTCGAGATGGTGCGCCGCCTCAACCAGATCGCCGAGGGGCGCGGCCAGAGCATGGCGCAAATGGCGATTGCCTGGGTGTTGCGCCATCCGCAAATGACCTCGGCGCTGATCGGCGCCAGCAAGGTCAGCCAGGTCGAGGATTGCGCTGGCGCTGTGCGCAACCTGCACTTCACGCCCGACGAACTCGCCGCCATCGAGGCTATCCTGCAAGGTGACGACGAACCGCCCGTGTGGTGATGAGCGCACAAACAAATGACGCGGCTGGCGCAGATCGACGTAGGGCTGGGAATCGCGCCAATCCGCCATAATCGCGTCATCTACGTGTGATTGGCGATGATTCTCTGCATTCGCGTTGATGAGAGCCAACTCGTGCACCGATCTGTCTATCTCGCTAATAAAATAGCATGGGCAGCCTTCACGATCCTCTTCGTGATCGTGCTCAACTTCTTTCTTTTTCGCATCCTTCCTGGCGATCCGGCGCGCGCGGGCGTGCGCGACCCGCGCCTGACCGCCGAGGCGCAAGCCGCGATTCGCACCCGCTTCGGGCTGGATAAGCCGGTGATCAACTGCTTCACCAGCCTGAATCCATTGGAACCTGGCGACTGCGCTGTCAACCCACTCGACACGCAATTCTTTATCTACGCTGGCAATCTACTGCGCGGCGAGTTCGGCATCAGCTATCACACCAACCGTCCGGTCGTCGAAGTATTGGGCGAGCGCCTATGGAACACGCTGCTGCTGATCGGCGCCGGACAGATTCTGGCAATCGTGTTGGGTATGGCGTTGGGCATCCTGGCAGCGTGGAAGGCGCGCACGCCGGTCGATTATGGCGCGCTTGGCTTCAGTCTGCTGGCGTGGAGCCTGCCCACCTTCTGGCTAGGCATCATTCTGCTCTTCTGGGGTAGCACCTATTTGGGCCTGCCTGTCGGTGGCAAGTCCACCCCTGGCATAAACTATGCGAACACATGGGAAGAGCTTGTTGACCTGGCGCGCCACCTCTTCCTGCCCTCGCTCACCTACACCATCGTCTTTCTCGGCGAGTACATGCTGATCATGCGCAGCTCGCTGGTCGATGTGCTGGCAGAGGACTACATCCTCACGGCGAAAGCAAAGGGTCTCAACCATTTCCAGATTCTCAAAGACCACGCATTGAAGAACGCCATGCTACCGATGGTGACGATCATTGCCCTCAATCTAGGCTTCACTGTGGCAGGCGCAGTGCAGATCGAGAGCGTCTTCTCTTGGCCCGGACTGGGTGGCGCCATCTATGAGGCCGTGAACCGCCGCGATTACCCGATGCTGCAAGGCGCCTTTTTGCTGCTGGCGGTCAGCGTCATCGTAGCCAACCTGATCGCCGAGCTGTTGTACGGCTATCTCGACCCGCGCGTGGGAGTTGAGTAGAATACTGCGTTATGCGTCACGAGTCAGGACTGTAGCAGCGTGATGGAACAGGCAACTGGCGGTTATCGCGGCGTGTGGCGACGGCTGCGGCGCAATCCAATGGGCATGATCGGGCTGGCGATGCTGGTCACGGCCATTGGCGTCGCCCTGCTGGCGCCCTGGCTCAGCCCTTATGACCCTAATGCCATCATCCGCGTCACGATCTTGGATATCTACCAGTCCCCCAGCCCCGCGCACTGGCTCGGCACCGATGACGCCGGGCGCGATGTGCTGACCAATTTTCTCTACGGTGCGCGCGTTTCGCTCACGGTGGGCTTCTTTGCCTCCTTCATCGCCGTCTCTATCGGCGGCTTGCTTGGCCTCAGCGCAGGCTTTCTAGGCGGACGCACCGAAGGCGTGTTGATGCGTTTCACCGACATCATGCTGGTGATCCCTGACCTGCCGCTGGCGGTGGTGATCGTGGCGCTGACCAAACCCAGCCTGACCAACATCATCCTCGTGATTGGGCTGCTCGGCTGGACAGGCACGGCGCGACTGGTGCGTGCGCAGACGATGTCAGTCAAGCAGCGCAAGTTCGTACTGCGCGCACGGGCGGTCGGCGCCGGCAATCGCTACATCATGCACCGCCACATCTTCCCGCTGGTGTTACCACTGATGGTAGTGAACACGGTGCTGGTGATCTCGCTGGCGATCCTGAATGAGAGCACGCTCAGCTTTCTAGGGCTGGGCGACCCGGCGACGTTGAGCTGGGGGCAGATGCTCAACTATGCATTTACGCGGGGAGCGATGAGCGCCGGCGCGTGGTGGGCGCTCATCCCGCCCGGCTTTGGCATCGTGTGGGTCGTGCTGGCGTGCACCTTGCTGGGTCAAGGGCTGGAACAGGCGCTCAATCCGCGTTTGCTGACGCATCATCTCGCCGCCGACCGCACGCTCACCAGTCATCGCCGCCTGCAGCCCGCGCCAACCAGCGAAGGCGCGACGCCGGGCAATCGTTGATAGACACCGCTAATTTCACAAAATTCCTGGCAGATTTCTCAGCGCAATCTGCGTAACTTGCCGATAAACAAACAGGCTCACACGAGAAAATCATTCAATGCCACACGCCATCTTAGACAGACCGCCATTGCTGGAAGTCAGCCACCTGGATGTAGATTATGTCGATCCGCCGCACCCACCGGCGGCGGCGCTACGGGGAATCACCTTCACCCTACAGCGCGGCGAGGCGCTCGGCATCGTCGGCGAGAGCGGTTGCGGCAAGTCCACGTTGATGCTGACGTTGCTGCGGTTGCTGCCCGCAGCCGGACGCATCGTCGCGGGGTCGGTGCGGCTGGATGGCGTCGAGCTGCTTGACCTGGACGCGCGCGCAATGGCAGCGCTGCGTTGGAAGCGCATCGCCATGATCTTCCAGGGCGCCATGAACGCGCTCAACCCTGTGCGCACGGTCGGCGAGCAGATTGCCGAAGCGATCCGCCGGCACGAGGACGTCACCAACCGCCGCGCCCTTGACCGCCGCGTGAGCGAGCTGCTCGATCTGGTGGGCATCGCTGCCAGCCGTCGCGAGCAGTATCCCTTCCAATATTCTGGCGGGATGCGCCAGCGCGCCATGATTGCGATGGCGTTGGCCTGTTCTCCCGACATCGTCATCGCCGACGAGCCGACGACTGCCCTGGATGTGATGATCCAGGCACAGATTCTGCAACTGCTGGCCGATCTGCGGCGTCAGTTGCAGCTATCGATCCTGCTGGTGACACATGACCTGGGCATCGTTGCTGAGTTGTGTGACCGCGTGCTGGTCATGTACGGCGGTGTGATGGCGGAATACGCCGACGCGGACACCATCTACAACGGGGCGGCGCACCCGTATACGCAGGCGCTGCTCCAGGCATTTCCCGACCCAACACAACCAGCGCAGAAACTAGCCGCCATCCCCGGTGCGCCGCCGCGCCTGACCGACCTGCCGCCCGGCTGCCGCTTTACCCCTCGTTGTCCACACGTTTTTGCGCGTTGCCACACTGCGCAGCCACCCCTCTACGCTGTGACGCCTGCGCATCAGGCAAGCTGCTTCCGCGCGGAAACCACGTCAGGAGGCGCACATGCCTGAACCACTGCTACGTGTGCGCGGCGTGCGTAAACTCTTTCCGATCAAAGCGGCCGGCTGGCGCACACACGCGCAACGCGTTGTCCATGCAGTGGATGACGTCAACTTTGATCTGGGAGCGGGTGAAGCGTTGGCGTTGGTTGGCGAAAGTGGTTGTGGCAAGTCTACGCTGGCGCTGACGCTGTTGGGACTGGAGCCACTCACGGCGGGCAGCATTCGCTTCGAGGGACAGGAACTGGCCGGCGCGCCTCCTGAAGTTTGGAGACTGGCGCGACGTCATATCCAGATGATCTTCCAGGACCCTTACGAGTCACTCAATCCGCTGATGACAGTGGGCGAGATCGTCGCCGAGCCGCTGCAGGTGCACAAGCTGGCGACAGCCACCGAGGAACGGCGGCGCCGCATCATGGCTGCCCTGGACGATGCCGGTCTCAAACCTGCCCAACACTTCATGCGGCGCTTTCCGCACGAACTCTCCGGCGGGCAACGGCAACGCGTCGCCATTGCTGCCGCGTTGGTGCTGGAGCCGCGCTTGCTGGTCGCCGACGAGCCGGTCTCGATGCTCGATGTAAGCATCCGCGCCGAGATTCTCAACCTCCTGGCAGATCTCAAGGTGCGGAGGCAGATTGCCGTGCTCTTCATCACCCACGACCTGGGCACCGTCAGCGCCATCGCCGACCGTATCGCCGTAATGTATTTGGGACGCATCGTCGAAATTGGTGCAGTCAACGATGTGCTCACCACTCCCCAGCATCCCTACACCCAGGCGTTGCTTTCCGTCGTGCCTGCACCCAACCCACGCTTGCGCCGCCAACACATCATTCTCCAGGGCGAGACGCCTGATCCAGTGAACTTGCCAGCGGGCTGCCGCTTTCATCCGCGTTGCCCAGTGGCCATTGCCCGTTGCCATCAAGTCGATCCTGTACTCCAGGCAGTCGGCGCCGGTCATGCCGTAGCCTGCATCCGCACAACGGAATTACGTACGAATACCCTCTGAACCGGCGAAAAACGAATATCACTTCATTGACACCAGATGACAAGCTATGCTATGATACTTGACGCAAAAACGTTTTAATTGCATCCTGTTTTTCTAGCGTCACCATGCACCCTGGCTGGAATGTGCGTGTGCGCCCCTTGCACAATGCATATCTCTCGACAAGGCGCAGATGACGCACTCTTGTCGTTCAAGCGATTTTACAAAGGAGTGTACAGTATGCTCATTTCTATGCGAAGCGGTCGGTTTGTCATCGTAGCTACATTCGTAATCCTCTCCCTCTTGCTCTCGGCTTGCACCGTCACCGTTCCTACCACACCGGTGGCGCCGGCTGGCGGCGCCGCTGCGGACAGCGGAGCAGGCAAATGGTGCTCGGGCGTAGACATTGTCTTCTTCCCGGGTGGGCCCGCAGGCGGCGTCTTTGCCAACAATGTCTACAACGGCGCTAAACAGGCCGAGGCCGATCTCGGCCCCAACGTGCAGTACGTCTTCTCGGACTGGGATCCGCAGAAGATGATCGCCCAGTTCAAGGAAGCGGTCGCTACGCAGCCGGACGGCATCGCCGTGATGGGGCATCCAGGTGACGACGCCTTCTCGCCGCTGATCGACGACGCCCGCGCCCAGGGCATCATCGTGACCAGCCAGAACACCGAGCTGCCAGCCTCGATGGCGAAATATCAGGGCGCCGGCTTTGGCTATGTCGGCGCCGTCAACTACACGGCAGGCTATAAGCTGGGCAAGGAGATCATCAACCGCTACCAGTTTGGCGAAGGCGACCGCGCTATGGTGTGGGGTCTGCTCTCACAGCCGAGCCGCGGCGAGCGCACCAAGGGCGTGATCGACGCGCTGGAAGAGGCGGGCATGACCGTTGACTACTTCGAGATCGACGCCGCCACCAACGCTGACCCGGCCGCAGGCACCCCAACCTTCACCGGCTATGTCTCCGCCAATCCGGATGTCAAGCTGGTGGTGACCGATCACGGTGGGTTGACCGCAACCCTGGAGACCTATCTCAAAGCCGCAGGCAAGGGACCGGATGACATCGTCGGCGCTGGCTTCGACCTGTCGCCAGCCACGATCGCAGCGATTCGCGGCGGCTGGACCGACCTGGTCATCGACCAACAGCCGTGGCTGCAGGGCTATCTGCCGATCCTGCAGATCTGCCTGACCAAAGTCTACGGCTTCTCTGGTCTGATGATCGACACCGGCGGCGGCTTTGCCGATGCCGAGAACATCGAGTTCCTGGCGCCGCTGGCGGAGAAGGAAATCCGGTAATCAATCGCTCATGGAACGCGGATTGCGCGGGTATGGCGGATTCACGCGGATTAGTTCTTACTGACCTCTAGGCTAGATATTCATCTTCCCGGAAGCTTTGGAGCTTCCGGGAAGATTGTGAACGAAGATTGTGAACGACATGACGGTACAGCCTAGAGATCAATGAGTCTGCGTGAATCCACTCAATCCGCGCAATCCGCGTTGTATTGTATCCTAAGGACAGGACAACCTTGTTGTCGTCTATCAAATCTCAGGAGTCACACATGACCGAACCGACTGTCCGGCTGGTGAATGTCTCCAAGTCCTTTGGTGAAGTGAAATCATTAGAGAACATCAACTTTGAAGTCTATCCCGGCGAGGTCGTCGGTCTGCTCGGCGACAACGGTGCAGGCAAATCGACCTTGATCAAGATCATCACCGGCTATCATCAGCCTGACCCCGGCGGCGAGATTTATTTCCACGGCAAGAAAGTTGATCACCTGACCGTGCCCAAAGCGCGTCAGCTCGGCGTTGAGACGGTCTATCAGGAGAAGGCGCTGGCGGATGACCAAAGCGTCTGGCGCAACATTTTCATGGGGCGCGAGCTGGCGAACCGCTTCGGCTTTCTTGACATTCGCAAGATGCGCAGCGTGACGCAGCAGATGATGACCGAGCACATGGGCTTCACCTCGAAAGCGGTCAACCCTGATACACCGGTGCGCACGATGTCGGGCGGCGAGCGCCAGGGCATCGCCATCACGCGTGCGCTGCACTTCGAGGCGGAGCTGATCATCCTTGACGAGCCGACGATGGCGCTCTCGCTGTCGGAGACGCGCAAGGTGCTGGATTTCATCGCCAACATTCCCAAAGCAGGCAAGGCGGGCATCTTCATCGACCACAACATCTTTCACGTTTACCCGGTCGTCGATCGCATCGTTGTGCTCGACCGCGGACGCATCGCCGGTGAGTTTCTCAAGGCGAGCGTCACGCTGGAAGAGCTGATTGACCGCCTCTATCTCGTGGCGCGCACGGGCAAATTGGGCGCAGCGCAGGGAGGTGTGGCATGAGCGTAGACAGCATGACGCCCAAAGCAAGCACCGGGCGGTCGCCGTTTGTGGTCTGGCTGCGCACCAATGCGCTGCAGGTCGGCATCACCGTCGTCGCCATCGTGATCTGGAGCATCTTCGCCATCGGTTCGCCGCAGACCTTCTTCCGCGGCAACATCTACCAGGCGTTCATGTCGACGACGCCCTTTTTCGGCATCATGGCGCTCTGGCTGACACTAGTCGTGATCACCGGCGAGATCGACCTATCCTTCCCGTCGATCATGACGATCAGCATGTGGGTCTTTGCCACAGTCATGATGGCGACCGGCAACCTGGCGATCGCGCTGGTGCTGATGCTACTGATGGGACTGACCGCTGGCACGATCAACGGCGTGATCATCACCAAAGTCGGCGTGCCGTCGCTGGTGGTGACGATTGGCACCAGCTTTTTCTGGCGCGGCATGGTCAAGGTGCTGACCGGCGGCACGGGCACGTCGCTGCTGCCAACGCGCGACACTGCGTTCTATGAGGTCTTTGTCGGGCGGCTCTTTGGCTTTTTCCCGATGCAGATGGTGTGGATGGTGATCTTTGCCATCATCTGCTGGGTGCTGCTCAACCGTCACCGCTTCGGCGCGCACGTCTATCTCACCGGCGACAACCCTGACAGTGCGCGACTGATGGGCGTCAACGTTGACCGCACCAAGACGCTGGTCTTTGCTCTGGCCGGCTTTGGCGCCGCTTTCGCCGGTCTGATCGCCAGCCTGGAGGTCACCTATTACTGGCCCACGTTGGGCGAGGGCTACCTGCTCAACACACTCTCGTCGGTCTTTTTGGGCGGCACCTCGGTCTTTGGCGGCACCGGCACGATCTACGGCACCTTCATCGCCTCCTTTATCATCGGCGCCATCAACGCCGGCATCGTCGCCATCGGCATGTCGGGCTTCTGGACCGAGCTGATCTACGGGTTAATCATCGTGCTGTCGGTCGTAGTGCAGACCATCGTGGGGCGAAGAATTAAGTGACCCCATGTCATCTCGATGCGGGTGCTGCGATGCGCTTTGAGCGCCATGCGGGTTTGGGCGCCGACATCCATGAATAATGATGACAAATGTCCCTTTTTGCCACGCGCACAGTTCGCTAGACTTCTGATATTGTGAATTTAGTCACAAATCAAAAGTACGTGTGTCCCAAATCAGCTTTTTACGTGATGATCACTGGAGATCGAATCATGACCATGCCCGTCAGCCCAGCAATGGAAGCCACCGTCGAACACAAACCCTGCCCTGAGCAAATCTGGGGCGACGCAATGCCACGCGCCCTCGATGTGCTCGACCTCGAAGCGCCAGACCACGAACTCACCTATACGGTATGCGACTGCTGCCAACAGTGGACATATTGTTACACAATGTTGATCGACCGCGAGGGATTGCCTGTCGGCGAGCGCGCCTTCTGCCCGGAGTGCCTGGGAAAGTACGCGCACAAGTGAAGGAAAAATGACGGGTGACGCATGATACGTCACCCGTCACTCATTGCTTGCCACGCGTTACTCAGCATCCTGCAGGTTGCTTTTGAGCCATGCTTCAATGAACATGTCGATGTCGCCATCGAGGACGGCAGTCGTATTGCCGGTTTCAACGTCGGTGCGCAGGTCTTTGACCATCTGGTAGGGATGCAGCACGTAGCTGCGAATCTGACTGCCGAAATTGGCGTCCTCGATCTTGCCCTTCAATTTGGCCTTCTCAATAGCCAGCTTCTCTTGTTCCATCTCATAGAGGCGACCCCGCAGCACGCGCATTGCCATCTCACGGTTCTGCGTCTGGCTGCGTTCATTCTGCGAAGTGACGATCATACCCGTCGGCAGGTGACGAATGCGCACCGCAGTCTGGTTTTTCTGTACGTTCTGCCCACCGGCGCCGCTGCTCAAGAAGACTTCAACCTCAATGTCTTTGGGGTCGATTTGAATTTCGATATCCTCATCGAGCACGGGCATCACCTCGACTTTGGCGAAACTGGTATGGCGACGATTGGCGGAGTCAAAGGGACTAAGCCGCACCAGGCGATGTACACCCTTCTCAGCCTTGAGCAAGCCGTAAGCATTGGGGCCGTTGACCTCGACTGTCACACTCTTGAGGCCGGCTTCTTCGCCCTCGGTCTCATCGGTGATGAAGGTCTTGAACTTGTGTTTCTCCGCCCAACGCAGGTACATGCGCAGCAGCATTTGCGCCCAGTCCTGCGCCTCGGTGCCGCCGGCGCCAGCGTGAATACTCAGGATGGCGGAAGCGCTGTCATGGGGGCCGCTCATGGCGAGGGCAAATTCACGCGCCTCTAGATCCGCTTCAAGCGCGGTTGCCTCGTTCTCCAGTTCCGCTAGCAGCGCAGGATCGTCTTCCGCCATCGTGTACAGGTCAAGTGCATCATGCGCCCGGCGACCGATGGCATCCCACTCCTCGACCTTTTCGCGCAGGCTGCTCAATTCTTGCATCACCTTCTGGGCGCTTTGCGGATCGTCCCAAAAGTCGGGTTGCTGGATGCGTGTCTCCAGTTCCTTGATGCGTTCGCTTTTGCCTGGGATGTCAAAGACGCCCCCGGATTGCATCTACGCGTTCGACCAGTTGATTGAGCCGGGTCTCCAGTTCGTTCATTGCGCTTCACCTTCCGCTTGATCAATTCTCATAGAGTCAGCTGTGGCGTGCCAGCGTCCGCCACGCCATGCGGCCCACAGTAGGCCAAATAATGATGTTACCATAGCCAATCCAAAAAGCGCAGTCAGTCCCCACCATTGCAGCGCAAAACCGAGCACCCACACGCCCATGCCGTTGCCGAGATCGAAGCCGAGGTAGAAGGTCGAGACGGCGCGCCCGCGCAGCGCAGGTGGCATGATGCGCACATGCAGCGCCATCAGCAGCGGATGGAGGATGCCGCCGCCCGCCGCCACCAGCGCTGTCGCCAGCAGATAGGTGGGCAAACTGGCTGTGAAGGCAAAGCAGCCTAAGCCCAGGGAAAAGCTTGCAAACCCCAGAACGAGCAAGGTGCGATCATGCCCACGATCCTGCCAGGGGCCAGTCGCCAGACGGGTGAGAATAATGGCGATGCCGTACACTGCATAGAGCATCCCAGCTGGTTCGACGCCCCGCCGCAACGCCAACAAGGGCAGAAATTGCAGCCAGACGCCAAAGCCCACACCCATCAGCACGGCGGCCAGCCACGGCTGACGAATCGGCGTCGGCAGCACCCATAACCGTCGATCGCGCGCGTGTGCGGCTGTCGTTGCGATGCGGTTGCCAAACGTGAGCGCCAGCATGCCACAGAGCAACGCTGTCAGCGCCGCTGCCAGAAAGATTTGTTCTGGCGTCACCGCGCCCAAAGCGGCGTCGACCGTGGCAGGCGTCATCGTCATGGCCACGTTAGCGGCAATGCCAAAGCGCGCCAGCGTAGCGCCCTGGCGGGCAGGCGGCGCCAGGTCGGTGATGCGCGCGGTGGCCGCAGTGGAGACCGCAACATAGCCCAGCGCCTGCAGGATGCGCGCCAGCATCAGCCACAGTACGGCGCCTGTCAACAACACACCGACCACGCCGGCAGCGAAGATGGCGACGCCGACAAGAATCACTGTGCGCCGCCCCAGACGATCGGCGGCCAGACCGGCCAGCGGGCGTCCGACCAGGGCGGCAATGCCAAAGGACCCAAGCACCAGACCTACCTGCCAGTCCGCCAGCCCTAGCGCCACCAGGTAGGGCGGCAAGGGCGCCAGCAGCATGTAGAAGGCAACAAAGAAGAGGAGAGTTGCGCTGAAAACCCGCGCCGATTCAGACATTGGTTTGCTGGACCCGCTTCGCCATCAAGATGTCGGGCTTGCCCAGGCCGTTCGCATCGGGAATAACGCCGACAATGACAAAGCCGCATTTCTCGTAAAACGTGTAAGGATGGCCGCGCAGATTATGGACGTTGGCGATATGTTTCCACACATGCGGATAGAGATTCGCGCCGCCGAGGGTGGTCATGCCGGCCTCGTCATCGGTTCCAAGCAGGATCGTGACGCCGCCTCGCTGCGCCACCTGTGCCTCAAAGTCCGCCACCAGTGCACGCCCGATCCCTCGCCTCTGTACGGCAGGGTGCACCGCCAGGGGATGTAGCTCCCAAACATGCCCATCATATTGCGCCTCGCCGCCAACCCAACCCAGCACATGACCTGCGGCATCGCAGGCAGCGCGACAGATGTAGCCGGGCGTCAGCATGGTGTGGACTTCGGCCAAAGCCTCGGCATGGGTGGGCCAGGCGCCGGGCCAGTGTTCCGCAAAGGCTATGGTCAGAAGATGCGCTGCTTCGTCGATGGCAGTGCGATCGTCAAAGAACAGGCTGCGAATGTGATAGTCTGTCATAGCGAGGTCAGCCATCGGTGCGCGCAAAGCGGGCTGCCGAACGCTGCTTCGCCCGTGTGGCCACGACCGCCCGATCGCGCGGCGGCTGCGTCGTCACCAGATCGGTCAACAACGTATGCACGGCGGCGGCAATTTCTGTCACTGCGCGGTCAAAGGCCGCCTGGTTTGCCTGCGACGGTTGGCGAAAGCCACTTACTTTGCGCACGAATTGTAGGGCGGCGGCGTGAATCTCTGCGTCGGTCGCGGGGGGTGAGAAGTTAAAGAGTGGTGTGATGTTACGGCACATAGCTCCCTCCTGACACCGGAGATCGGACGGATTGGCAATAATGAAAAACCGTGTCATCAGACGTGACACGGTCTCAGGTAGTGTTGGTGAAGCAGACGAAAGGTGTGAGTTCCCTGGGACTCGAACCCAGAACCCGCGGCTTAAAAGGCCGCTGCTCTGCCAATTGAGCTAGGAACCCAAATCGATTGAACAAAGTGTAGCATAGAGGATGCACTTCCTGCAACGTAGCAGGAGGCGTTTTGCACACAACTCGCCGACCTCCAGGATCGCCGAGCGCGGCGCCCAATCCTGACATCCACGCACGCAAGATGTTGGGCATTACGGCGTGTTATGTCGTGGGCATGGTCTGGCGCGACGCCATCGTCGGCTGCATCATGTTTGGCATGGCGGGCGCCGACATTGTCGATGCCGACCTGGTTGAGGCTTGCGCACACCAGGTGGCCGCTCTCCATCAGCAACGCCTTACCGAGCGGATGCTCAATGAGGCAAACGCCGAACTTGAAGCACGTGTGTGCGAACGCACAGCGCAACTCCAGGCGGCAAATCGCGCGCTGCAGGCAAGCGAGGAAAAATACCGGCGACTGTTCGACAACGCTCAGGCTGCCGGCCGCCATCGGCCACGTTGGTCTGGTGGAACGCGTCTGGGACAACTTGATCACCAACGCCATCAAGTACAGCTCGCCGCCGGCGCAAATCGAGGTGGGAGGTGAGCTGTGGCGTGATGGCATGGTGCGCTATTGGGTGCGCGATCACGGCGACGGCATCCCGCCTGACGTTCAGTCACATTTGTTCGATCCCTTCTATCGACGGGGCGGATCGTCGCTGCGTGGACATGGATTGGGACTGGCGCTCGTCAAACGCATCGTCACCCAGCTAGGCGGTGCGGTCAGCGTCGAAAGCAGCGGCAAGCCCGGTGAGGGCGCCGTTTTCTATTTTACGCTGCCGAGGGCTTGAAACGTCGCCTATCTTGACGCAGAGACATCAAGCTCATGGGCATCGTATGCCGTCATGCTCAACACCTGGCCAAGCAGCAGCTACAGGTCGGCGGGGATCGCTACACGCCACCTGAAACCAACGAATTTTTCAAGCATCTTCCTCTTGCCAGGCGACAACCTGCCCCGGCGCCAGCGCCTCAACCGGCAGCATCTCGACCGTCTCACCGACTTCCTGCCACACCTCCGCGCGCAAGGCGAGAAAGGTGAGCAGGTCGGGCAAGCGTTCAAAGCGCAACGCCAGAATCGGTGCATCGACCACCCGGCCCACGGCGAGGATGCCGTAGCGCGCACAGAGGGTGTGAGGAAGTGAGATAGGGGGACTATGCGTCTGGGCGATTGGCGATTGGCGACTAGGGGAGCGTAGCTTGTCGTTGTCGATCCTGGTCTCTCCCTGCTCATCCCAATCTCCACTCTCTAACCTCTTGTTCAGCCAGTCCCTCCCTCCATCCATCACATAACTCGTCCCGCGCCCGCGTCCGACCTGCGTCAACAGGCCGGCGGCAGCCAGGGCAGTCAGCCGACGCGTAGCAGTCGCTTTACTGAGATGGGCAACCTCCATCAGTCGGCGCGGCGTAACCTTGCCCTCACGCCGCGCCAGGTCGAGCGCCAGCGCATCTTCGGCGCTCAGCAGGTCAACGGCGGGTTGGTAACCGGCCGAAGTCGGTGCGGGTTTACCTGCATCTGGTGCAGTCGACGTTTGATGGGCGTCGGTCTTGCGAAAGCCAAAGCGTTCAGCCAGCTCCTGCAAATAGGCGCGTTCGTCGTCAAATTCCTCGCGACGCGCCAGTTCCACCCCCCGTTGCCAGTAACGCTGTGCGGCTTCCAGTTCACCCAGTTCCGCTAACGCCTCCGCCAAGTTCGAGAGCGCCCGCAGCTCGACCAGCACATAGTTGATTTCGCGCGCCTGCGCCAGGCTGGCGCGGTAGACCTCCACAGCTTTCACCCGATCGCCCGCCAGGTGATGCGCCAGCCCAATGTTGAGTGTCGCCGTCGCTGCCAATTCCAAACTGCCAAGCCGCTGCGCCGCCGCGCGCGCTTCCTGATGCGCGGCAACTGCATGACCATATTCCCCCGTGGCTGTGTAGAGGAGTCCCAGGTTGCCTAATGACTTCGTCACACGCAACAGATCGCCACTCTGTTCACGCAACGCCAGCGCCTGTTGTGCGTAGCTGATCGCAGCGGGCAGGTCATGTTGATAACGCCGCAGCGCGGCCAGCGCATCCAGGACATCGGCGCGCGTGGCGATGTCATTGACAGGCGTCAGGGACAGGGCGCGCGTCAAATCGGCGGCGGCCTCACCCCAGGCGCGACGATGGATGTGCAGCCAGCCGCGATCCTTGAGCAGCGCCACCAACTCAGGGCTGCTGTCCTGCGACAATGCTGCTTCTGCCTGACGATAATAGGCGAGGGCGCGGAGCTGGTTGCGCATCTCGTAGAGTTTGCCCATGCGTCGAAAGACGGCGCCCTGTTCGCTCGCTGTGTGCGCGACCTTGAGCGCAGCCCGGCACGCATCGCTGGCAGCCTCTGCATCCCCCATTGCCGCGCTGAGGTCGCTGGCCCACACCTGGAGTCGATAGCGCCGCGTGTCATCGAGACGACCGGCAAGCAGCGCCGTCACCTCAGCGCGCAGTGTGGCGGGGGGCGTCTCGCCGGTGAGGTGGGAAGCGTGATCAAGCAACTGATCGGCTGCGGCCTCCCATTGTTCCGCCAGACGCAAGTGCTGCGCAGCCGCCAGGCTCAACTCGCGCCTGGCAAAGTAGTCGGCGACGCGCGCATGGCGCACGCGTCGCCGCGCCTGGTCTTCGCGATGATAGATATATGCTCGCAACGCTGGCGCCATCCACAGACTGGCGCCAGCATCACCGGTCAGGATGAAGCGCTGCAGGATCAATGCATCCACACCTGCATCAGGTGCAGGCAGATTCTCGGCAGAGGCCAGCGCCAGCAACAGCGTGCGCGGAAAGACGCCATCCAACGCGGCGGCAATGCCGAGCATGGCGCGCAACTCAGGTTGCCGCATTAGTGGTGCACAGAAATATATCAACGCCTGCTGTTGCAATTCATCCTGGGCACGCGAGTTGGTGAGCAATTGCTCCAGTGCGGCGGCGGCAGCGCGGACAGCGCGATTGCGCACGTCAAAGAAAGCATCGGCAGTGACAATGCCTGTGAGCGCCATCAACGTCTCTGTGTACCGCCCGCTCTCGACGAAGTCATCCGGGTGAAGCGGTTCAACGTAGCGATGACGCAAGATGTTGTAACGCCACCACGCCGGGTCGCGCCAGGTAGGGTCATCGAGAGGGCGAAATTCGCCCAGCGGATAGCGCGGCGGCTCTGGGGCGATCTGCGCCAACGCCCAACGCAACGCCAGCTGCAATCCGCGCCCGCGTTCCTCCGGCGTCGGCGTCAACGGGTCAAGCACCAGCGCCGGCGTCACCAGCGGTGAGCTTGCCAGCGGTGAGCGCGATAACGCCAGGATGCTGCCATAATCTTTGTAGGCGTCATTGACCTGTTCGATCCATTCGGTGTCGGTGATTTGGGGCATAGCCCACAGTATACCATGAGCCAATTTGAGCCAAAAAATATCTTGCAATTGCCACTTGCGCCTGACGGTGGAGGTTACTATGGTGTAGAGCGATGCAGTTGTAACCAGACCTCAGGAGCAAATCAATGTCTGCCCATGTCCTGAACCATCCATCTATGCCTGTCTCTTGTCAATGTATGACTGTTGCTGCGGACAACGCGCCCCCCAATGATCTGCCCGTCTTGCTGCACCAAAGCCTGCTGATGTGGGAGCAAGTCTTTGCCAGGCAAAGCAGCAAGCCGCGCGAACTTACCACCATGGATACAGCAAGGCCGCCTGACAGCACACCCGGCCACATCTGACGCAATTTTGGCAGCGCAAGGAGGGTATATGAGGACACATGCCATGATCATTGAAGCACTATCCACCTTCCATTGGGAGCAGCGCGGCGCTGGCGCCATCCTGCTTATAGATAGCACAATCAAACATCGTACATCCGATATCTTCCCGGAAGCTCAGAGCTTCCGGGAAGATGAGCAAGGTCTATTTGTGTTGTCTATTAGAATGGTCGCTGCCCTGAGCCTGGCGCTACTGCTTGGCGCAGGCATGGTCGCTCTCCTTGCGCACGCAGCGCTGGCGCAGACCGGTGAGACGTTGCCCGGCACGCTCTGCCAGACGCAGACCGAACTCCCGCGCGCCGAATGCGAGGCGTTGGCCGATCTCTATCTGCGCACCGGCGGCGACGGGTGGACACAACGCTCCGGCTGGCTGAAAACGTTGACTCCATGCAGTTGGTACGGCGTGACCTGCCGCAACGGTCATGTGGCCGAGCTGAATCTTGCAGCCAACCGCCTGATCGGGGCATTGCCACGCAAGCTGGCGGCATTGACCGCACTCACGGCGCTGCGTCTCGACAACAATTCGCTGGGCGGCGCCATTCCTGCTGAGTTCTGTGACCTGGCTGTGCACCTGACCACGCTCACCCTGGACTATAACTTGCTCACTGCACAAGGCGCGCCGGTGGCGGCGTGCGTCGATGCCGCCGCGCCCGGCTGGCAGCAAACACAGACGATTGCACCGCTCGGTCTGCGCGCCACCGCTGTCACCAGCAACAGCGTCATCCTGGAGTGGCAGCCGATCAGCTACACGCTGGATGGCGGCTATTACGAAGCGATCATCACCGAGAACACCATCATCACGCCCTTGCTGACGCTACGCACGCCGGACAAGCTGAGTGCATCGCTGGCAATCACCAGCTTGCAACCGGGGCGCAGTTATCAAGTGCAACTGACCAGCTTCACGCCCGCGCACGGCAGCCAGCCCGACGACCATCGCAGCGCACCGGTGCAGATCATCTTCACCACCCTCACCGATCAGCGCGTGCTCGTGTTGGTTTACTTTTCCGCCGACAACGACCTCGATCCCTACATTGCGCCCATCCGCGACCGGCTGCGCCGCGGCTCCATCCAGAACCACAGCGCCCAGGTGATCTACCTGGCGGACGGCAGCGCAGACGGCGATACACGCATCTGGAGGCTGGAAGGCGGACAGGCGACGTTGACCGACCTGGTGCAGAGCTGGTGGGGAGTGGATGAACTCAACACGGCCGACCCGGCGGTGCTGGCGCATTTCCTCACACAGGCGCGCGCAACGTTCGGACAGGATGCCGCCCGCACCATTGTGTCGATAGTGGGACACGGCGTGGCGCTGGCGCCAGCGCTGGCCTGGACGCCGCCAACGGCGCCGGGGGAGCCGCCCGCCACGCCGCAACCCGGCATCCCGGCATTGCCGCGCGGGGTCGATTACACACCCACCGATGTTACTGATGGCGCCTACATGAGCACGCCGGCGCTGGGTCAGGCATTGGCCGCCGCCACCGACAACGGCGCCAATCCGTTTGATCTGGTCTTCTTCGATCAGTGCTTCCAGGGCAACCTCGACATTCTCTACGAGGTGCGCAACACAGCTACAGTCTTCGTAGCGTCGCCCAACTATGCCTGGCTGGTGGCGCCCTATCAACTCTATTTGCCCTTCTTTGCGCCGGCGCTCACACCGGAGGAGATGGCCGACGCCATCATCCACATCTACCAGCGCATGTTGAGCGATGGCAACCCCAATGCCATCTTCTGGCTACGGGGCGCCGACATCGATGACATTGCCGCCGCCGTGAGCGACCTGGGTGATGCGTTGCGCGCCGCAGTCGACGCCGGCAAGGGCGAGGCAATCCTGCTGGCGGCAGGCGCCGGACGCTATGCCGACACGACGCAATGCGGACGCGGCAACCTGCACTTAGGCCCGCCCGACGAACTGATCGGGGCGGGACGGCTGGCGCTCAATCTACGCATCCGTTTCAGCCAGCCCGATCTCGACGACCCGGCGATTGTGGCCGCCGCGACGCAGCTGCTACAGGTGCTGGAGCGAGTGCAGCACACCTTCCGCGTTGGCTATCCCTACATCCAGCCCGACGAATTCTGGGATTACGACGACAAGATCACGATCCTGGCGCCGCTGGCGCGCAACATTCCCGCCGCCGTCGCCTGGCGCGCCAGCATCTATCGCACCGGCGCCCCTTTCGACGCCATCTGGTCGCCCGACCCAACGCAGCAGGTGCAGGTGACGCAATCGTTCGCCTTCGTGGACGACGGACGCTGGGATGAATTCCTGGCCGCCTGGTATGCACAGCCTCTCACCCCCACCATCGGTGAATGGTGCACCTACACGCCGCCGACAGTCGTGATCTCCGGCACGGTGGAGACGCTGCCGTTGGCGCTGCAGACGACGAGCGCCGGTGAGTTGCGCCTGCAATGGTCGGCTCCGCGTGGCGGTGCGCCCACAGCCTACCATATCCTGGCGCACAAACCGGGCGGCGTCAACGAGGTGTTGCTGGCTGTGGTGGACGCTGGCGTGCTGGAATACACACTCTCAGACAGCGGCGGCGACTGGCGCTTCCGCGTGGCGGCGATCGACGCCGACGAGCAGACCATTGCCCTGTCGGAACGCGTTATCTATCACCGGCTCTATCTGCCCGTCACCCTGCGTCCATAACCCATCAGCAGTCAGGCGAACGTCCCGAACACGTGTAAGCACTTCAGTCAAAGATCGCACTTTTTGTTCCAGTAGCTTCACAAATTTTCAGTCACAACAGGAGGTAAAGTATGTCACGCAGTCATTGGTTCCGTCGATCGTCCCCGCCTTGGTGGTCGCTGCTGATCATCCTGGCGATGCTGACAGCCTTCATCGCTGCACCGGCGCAGGCCACCGGCGGCGTGCTGCAGTGCGCCGCTTTCGAAGACTTGACGCTGGGCACACGGTACGTCGTTGGCAACAATTTCGCCAGCACCCTACAGTTTGAGGTGAAGCCGTTCAAGTGGCTCGACGGAACCGACACAACCGCCGGTTACGTCGAGGTGAGCAACGGCTTGATGGCGGCCGGCTCCGGCCAGGAGCTGACGGTCAACAACGCGCGCGTACGGCTGCTGTTGCCGGTCACCACCAGTACACCGGGCATCCTTGGCCTGGGGCTACGCTTTGGTGAGTACGGCGGCAACGTCAACGTGCTCATCAATGGCGTCTTGCAGAACGTTGAAAATCTGGCCGCACTGGATGGCATGACTATCGGCGGCGCCGTTGTCAGCGTCACCGGCGGGCTGGGCAACGACGCCGGAGAGCTACGCGTCGAAGGCGCCATCAACGAGTTTGAGATCGGCGGGCAGGAATTTTTCCTGGATGACATTTGTGTCGTGAAGGGCGAAGTTCCGCCGCCAGATGGCCAGAATCGGCCCGACCTGGGCGACGCCCCCGACAGCTCCAATCGAGCAGGCGCAGGCGGCGTGGACCTGAACAACACGGCGTATCCGGCGTCGGGTGTGCTCGGACGTTTCCCCACAGTATGGGGAGGCTCGGCCGCTGGCGCCACCGGACCAAAGCACATCAACGCGCATATCGAGGCTGTGCTAGGGCGTGGGCTGACCGCCGAAGTCGATGCGGCTCCGCCGGCTGCGGATCAGGACATTATCAACAATATCCTGGCTGGTGGGTTGGACAATGCTAACAACGATCGTGGCGACGACGGCTGGCGCAATCCCGGCGCGCCGCTGGTCAACTGCCAGGAAGCCACGCTGACCGTGCGCTTCACGCGACACCCGGCCTCAACGCTGGAACGGATGTATCTGAACGTCTGGTTTGACGGCAACCGCGACGGCGACTGGTCAGATGTAGGCGTTTGCCAGGGTGAACAGTTCCCCGGCGGCGAGGCGCGTTCCTTCGAGTGGATCATCCAGAATTTCGTTGTGAACATGACGGCGCTGCCAGCCGGCGTTCCCGTCGATGTTCCCATCACGACGAAGCTCGTCTTCAACACGCCGGCAGAACTGGATGCCGCTTTGCACTGGATGCGCTTCTCCCTGAGCGAAATCCCTGCCATCGTCGATCCGGCGACCGGCTTGGCGGATGGCCGCGGCCCCGACGCCCCCAATGCCTTTGCCTTTGGCGAAACCGAAGATTACCTGCGCCGCCTGGAGCAGTCCGGTCAGCCAGGAGAGTTGCACATCGCCAAGCGCGCCGAAACCACAAGCACACCAGTCAGGCCGGGAGACATCTTTACGTACACCATCGAGATTGAGCATGTGGGCGGAACCGCCCCGGCAATCACCATGATGCAGGATGAGCTGCCTGCCGGCGTTGTGCTGGCCGGCCCCATCCAGGTGACGGAGCTTTCGCCCTCGGTGGCGCCGCTGATGGCTTTCTACAGCGGACGCACGCTCAAGTGGCCCGGCTCGCTGACGCCTGGCGGCAAGGTGGCGATCACCTTCCCGGTGCGCCTGGAACGCTGCAGCGATGCGCCACAGGTCATCGTCAACACGGCGGTAGCCAACCAGACCAACGGCAGCCGCATCCAGGCGACGGTCGAAACGCCGGTGGAGTGCCCGTCCGCGCCACCCATCGCCGTACACAAGAGCATCGTCGAAATCCGTGACGGCGCAGACGTTGAGCTACAGCAAGCTGACATTGTGCCGGGCATGATCGTGCGCTTCCGCTTTACGCTGGTCAACGACAGCGAAACGCCGGTGTTCGTGCCGCTGCGCGACCGACTGCCGGAAGGATTGGTGACGGTGGACGAAGGCGGCGTCGGCCCGGTCTTCGATAAGATTTTCCGGCTGGCGGCGAAAGAGACCAAGACCTTCGACTTCCGCGCCAAACTGGTCGAGGACATGGCGGCGGATGGTCAGCTTGTCAACATCGGGCGCTTCATCGCCTGCCCGGCGCCCGCGCAACAGGCGGCGACCGTGCCACACCCCGGCGCGCCCTGCACCTGGCCGGAAGACGATTCGCCGGTCATCCGGCAGACCAATCCGGTGACCTTGACCGTGCGCGGGCTGGATGTGGGTGACGCGCCGGACGCCACCAATCACTTTGCCGGCGCTGCGATGACGGCTTACCCCGGGGTGCCTGCGGCCTTTGCCACCGTGCTCGACCCGGCGCTGCCTGAGCAAGGCCCGGCGCACGCCAATCCGCTGCCCTTCCACCTGGGTAAGGGCGTTAGCCGTGAAGCCAACGCCGACATTGGCCCGGACGCCGACCCGACCAACAACCTTCTGCCGCCGGTGAACATCGCCAATCGCGACCACTTCGACGACGGCGTAGCCGTTGGGCGACTTGTCTTCTCGAACTGCGTCAAGGCTGAGGCGCCGGTGCAGGTCTTCATTGCTCCGGGTATGGCGGCGCAACTGGAGCAGGGCGTCGGCTATCTGAACATCTGGGTGGATGGCGCACGTAATGGCAACTGGCGCGATGTGGCGGAATGCCCGGCGACGCCCAATCAAGCGGCGACCATGGCCTTCGAGCATATCGTCATCGACTATCCGATCAACGCTGCGGCGTTGGGACCTGGGCTGCACACGCTGCTGATCCCCACCACGCATCCGGTGCTGTGGCCAGCGGATAAGGCGACCCTGCCTGCCTGGCTACGCGTCACCTTGAGCGACCGCCCGGCGAACAAGACCTTGACGGTCGGCGCCATTGCCTTTGGCGATGGGCGTGGCTACGCTACACCATTCCGCTTTGGTGAAACCGAAGATTATCTATGGCGAGCGCAACAGGACCCAGCCAACGGCGCTGACCTCGTTATTCGCAAACAAGGCGTGGCGTTGCCGCATGAGGAGCCGCAGGGTCAGACGGGTGGGCAGCCGCCGCTGCGCGCCAGTCGCCTGCACTGGGTGATCGAGTACGCGAATCACGGGCTGACGACCGCGACCAACGTGCGCATTGCCGATGATCTGACGCTGGCGGGTGATCTGACGTCGCTGGAAGTGCGCAGCACGCCGGAAATCACCTACACGTTGGATGGCGCCATCCTGCGCTTTGCGGTGGGGACGCTTGACCCCGGCGCGCGCGGGCGCATCGCCATCAAGATGGGTGTGCCGACTGAGGGCGCCAACACCGTCTTCACCAACACAGCAGTGATCGCCGCCGACGCCGACGTAAACTCGGAGAATAACCAGGCTACGGCGACTGTGGAGTTGAAGCTGGCGCCGCCGATCATCGTGGAGCCGGGCAACGGCACCACCTGTGATGGCGAGATCGATATCCGTGGACGGGCGCTGCCCAATGCGACAGTGGACCTGTATCTGGACGGCGCGCTGCTGGCGACTGTCACTGCCGACGCCTCCGGTCGCTGGAGCTACACCACGACCGTTGCCGATGGCGACCATGAACTCTATGCAGTGGCGCACCTGGGCGGACTGACGAGCGAGCCTTCGCGCACGGTCTACTTCACGGTGGACAGCACCCTGATCTGGAGTCCGTTGAGCCTGCGCTTCACCAATGAACTGGGCTGGTCGCATCGCCCGGTCGATGCAGAAGGACGCACCGACGCAACCGGCTGGTCGCTGCGCCTGCGCCCTGGCAGCACCTACACGGTCGCGGTGAAGCTGTGTTGCGCGGCGCCCGATGCAGGCGTGCAGCTTGTCATCAGCGACACCCAGGTTGTCGAGATGTCCGACCCAGACGGCGACGGCGTCTATGAAGGCGTCTTTACCGCCGGGGACGCGCCGCGCACCAGCGCTGCGTTCC
>CZCA01001445.1_pt1 | contig 25326 bp, 17 predicted proteins | sample 591981 | NCBI WGS metagenome assembly CZCA01 (sample SAMEA3556810, study PRJEB10932) | anaerobic digester metagenome
ATCTCATTGCCCTTACCTTCCTGGCCTTTACACTCGTCGCGTGCACCCAACCATCGACGCCGGCGGGCGATCGCCCGCCGGCCGCAGTGGCGCCGGCGACGACCACGGCTGCCGTTGCGCCTGTCAGCACAAGCGCACACACCGCCGCTACTGCGCCGCTCGACCTGCCCACGCCGACCCCGGTCGTTGAGGCGCTTGCGCCCGCTCAGGTGCGTCTGCGCCTGGAGCCGGTGTATGCAGGCTTCGAACTGCCCGTCTTCCTGACGCATGCCGGCGATGGCAGCCAGCGTCTCTTCGTCGTCGAAAAAACCGGCAAAATCTGGGTGATCGTCGATGGCGTGGTGCAGCCCACACCTTTTCTTGATGTAAGCGAGAAGATCACGACAGCCGGCAATGAGCAAGGGCTGCTGGGATTAGCCTTTGCCCCGGATTTTTCAGAGTCCGGTCATTTCTTTATTAATTACACCGACCACCAGGGTGTAACCACCATCGAACGCTACACCGTCGCCAGCCGCGACGCGAACCTGGCCGATCCCCAGAGCGCCTTCACAGTGCTGACCGTGTCACAGCCCGCCGCCAACCACAATGCAGGTATGCTCGACTTCGGACCGGATGGCTATCTTTATGTGCCGCTTGGCGATGGCGGCGCCGCCAATGATCGTTTCGGCAACGGTCAGAACCCTAATACGCTGCTGGGCAAAATTCTGCGCCTGGATGTGACCAGCGACACCGCACAGCCATATCTAATCCCCGCCGATAACCCTTTTGTCAACGCCAACTGGAATGGGCAAGATGTACGCGACGAGGTGTGGGCAATCGGGCTGCGCAACCCATGGCGCACCAGTTTTGACCGACAAACCGGCGCCTTCTGGGTGGCAGACGTAGGACAGAATCAAATCGAGGAGATCGACGTGCTGCCGCCGGGCGCGCCAGGGGGACAGAACCTGGGCTGGCCGATCATGGAGGGCAGCAGCTGCTTTGGCGCCGCCAACTGTGATCAAAGCGGTCTGACGTTGCCTGTAGCCGAATACACGCACGCGGCGGGCAACTGCTCGGTGACCGGCGGTTATGTCTATCGCGGCGCTGCTTTCCCTCAGTGGCAGGGTCTCTATTTCTACGGCGACTATTGCAGCGGACGCATCTGGGCGCTGGCGCCTGCGGGCACGGGCGGTTGGACAAACGCCGAGGTGCTCGATTCCGATCTCACACTCTCTTCTTTTGGCGAGGATGAAGCTGGCGAACTGTATGCGCTCGACTACGCGGCTGGCGTGATCTATCGGCTGGCAGCGGAGTAAAAGCAACTCAGCCCTCATGGAAACACCGTACATGCAGCCCTCCTCACGAGCGCAGCGGAAATAATGCGAGCAACAAATGACAACTTCTTCCGTACATCCCTCCAGACACCCTTCCCGGCCGGGTGTGGACTACAACAAAAAATGGTGGGTGCTGCTTGCTGTCGGGCTTGCGCTCTTCCTGGGCAGCGTTGACGGCAGCATTGTCAATGTCGCCGTGGAGCCGCTGATGGCGGCGCTGCAAGCCGACTTTCCCACCGTTCAATGGGTCATCATCGCCTATCTGCTTACCCTGACTTTGCTACTGGTCGGCATGGGACGACTCGCCGACATGATCGGCAAAAAGCGCATCTTCGTCACGGGCATCCTTGTCTTTCTAGTTGGCTCTGCTCTGTGCGGGCTGGCGGTCACCGTCTACTGGCTGATTGCCTTTCGCGTCGTGCAGGCGGTTGGCGCGGCCATGATCATTGCGCTGGGCACGGCGATCCTGACGGAAGCGTGGCCCGCACAGCAGCGCGGACAGGTGTTGGGTCTGGCTGCAGGCTTCATCTCGCTGGGGATTGTACTTGGCCCGGTCGCAGGTGGACTGATTCTCGGTGCATGGAGCTGGCGCTGGATTTTCTTTGTCAATGTACCGGTGGGTGCGATCTCGTTGTTGTTGGCGCTGCGCTACCTGACGCCGCTGCCACCTCAGAATCGCCGGGAGCGCTTCGATTTCGTCGGCGCCATTGTGCTGGGCGTCGGCCTGCTGGCCTTCGCCCTTGCCATGACCGTCGGACAGAATCTCGGCTTCACCGACCCGCGCATTCTGGGTCTGCTGGCGCTGACAGTGGGAATGCTGCCCGTCTTCGTGTGGGTGGAGCAGCGTGTGGCCTTCCCCGTCATCGACCTGTCGCTCTTTCGCACGCCGACGTTTTCCCTCAACCTCTTCACCGCCACCCTGGCCTTCATCGCTATTTCCGGCGTTGTGTTGCTCCTGCCGATTTATCTGAACCTGGTGCTTGGCTTGAAGATGACGCAGATCGGCGTGCTGATGGCAGCCGTACCGCTGATCATGGTGCTGTTGCAGCCGCTCTCGGGCACGTTGTCGGATCGCCTTGGCACGCGTCCGGTCAGTTTGCTCGGACTATGCTGCATCGTCGTCGGCTACTTGACGATGACAACCTTACAGATGGACAGCTCACCACTTGGTTTTGTGCTGCGAATGTTGCCCGTTGCGACCGGGATGGCGATCTTCAACTCGCCCAACAACAGTGCAATCATGGGCGCTGTGCCACACACCAGGCTGGGCATTGCATCGGGCATTCTGAGCATGGTGCGCACGCTCGGCCAGGTGACAGGCATCGCAGCATTGGGAGCATTCTTTGCCAGCCGCGTTGCTCATTATAGCGGCGGCGAGTCCCTGCGCCTGGCGTCGCCACAAAGCATCATGCTGGCAATCCATGACCAGTTCCTCCTGGTGGCCAGCTTGATGCTGATGGGGCTGCTCGTTGCGTTGCTCACCTGGCGTTGGGAACGACGCGCACAGGCGCCTTCTCAGACAGCACAGCCCGTTGCTGCGGAACCACACCCTCCCGTATGAGAGTCGCCCTGGCGCGACCCCGCCTTGTGTGATTTTTCACCAGGAACAGAGCCTACTTGCCAATCCATCAGACGAACGGTATAGTTGCACCCAATCATCCATCTGTTCAGTGAGCTAAAAAATAATGAGCTTGAAAACGGTGCAAGGAGACCTCAGATCATGACAGCAAAGATCGGTATTTTCTTTGGCAGCAGCACCGGCTGTACGGAACGCGTCGCCAACATGATTAAGGACGAGATCGAAGCCACCGGCCTGGCAACATGCGAGGTCATGGTGATCTCGGCCGCCAACGCCAAACTATTTCCCAAGTTCGATTACCTCCTCTTTGGCGGCTCGACCTGGAACATTGGTGAGTTGCAAGATGATTGGGGACTGACGCTGCCGCAGCTGACCAGCGAGGGGTTGAAAGGCAAAAAGGTTGCACTCTTTGGTTGTGGCGACCAATTCGGCTATTCCAACAGCTTCGTCGATGCGATCGGCATCATCGGTGACCGCATCACTGAACTGGGCGCCCAGACCGTCGGGTGGATCGTGCCCGATTCCAGCTATCAATTTGAGTTTTCACGCGGCATCTACGACGGCGTCATGATGGGGCTGCCGATCGATGAAGACAATCAGGCGGCATTGACTGCTCAGCGCGTCGTCAACTGGACGCACTGGGTGCTGGAAGAATTCGGGCTGAAACCCGTACCCGCCTAAGCTTTGACCTCGACTGCCATTGCGCGCCGGACGGCCTGCCCTCGTCCGGCGCGTTGCTTTTTCTGGCGGCAGCGTTTCGTCCCATGCGCCAATTGCATGGCGGTTCTTGAGGCCAACTGTCTTGAGGCCAACTGTGGGCGGAACAAGCCTGCCAGTCACAACGTTTGTCGTGACAATGGTAGATCACGGCAATGCCAATTTCACTGATACAAAGAAATTTCCTGGAAGTTATCCTACTGCCAATTGCAGTCAACCGTTTATACTTGCTTTACAGAAATAGTTGTTTTGCAGAATTCGTCAGCCTAAGGCAAGAAAAATCCTTTGACGCTGCCTTACCGGTGTGATACACTGATACACAAATCGTCTTCAGACTGGCAAGCAATTGGCTTGCTACTGAGGTGCGCAACTACATGATTGTACAGGAATCCTCATGAACTCAAAGCGACTACGCAGCGGTGCTATCTACCTATTGCTTGTTGTGGCGCTTGCTGCGTTTCTCTACAGCTCGCTAATGCGGCGCCCCACCTCACCGATTTCAGACGCAACCATTGCTCAAGTCGCAACATTGGTGCGCAACGGCGATGTGCGTTCCATCGAAATCAACGGCGATCGCGTCCTGGTCTTTACTGCAGACGGGGACGAACTCCAGGCGCGCCTGGAAGAAGGCGTCGGATTGGTCAAGACACTGACCAATCTGGGCGTCACCCCTGCACAATTATCAAAGGTAGATATCGGCGTCGCCCAACCGCAATTCTGGGATGCCTGGAGCGGCGTGCTGATTGCACTGTTGCCACTGGTGTTGCTCGGTGCGTTCTTCTTTTTCATCCTGCGTCAGGCGCAGGGAGCCGGCAATCAGGCGTTCAGCTTTGGCAAGAGCCGCGCCCGCATGTTCACCGGCGACCGCCCGACCGTCACCTTCAAGGATGTTGCCGGTAACGAAGAAGCCAAGCAGGAGCTGCAAGAGGTTGTCGAGTTTCTCAAAGAGCCGCAGAAATTTGCTTCGCTCGGCGCACGCATCCCCAAAGGTGTGTTGCTGGTTGGGCCGCCCGGCACCGGCAAAACCCTGATGGCCAAAGCCGTCTCCGGCGAAGCAGGCGTGCCGTTTTTCAGCATCTCCGGCTCCGAATTCGTGGAAATGTTTGTCGGCGTCGGCGCCAGCCGTGTACGCGACCTCTTTGAGCAGGCCAAGAAAAATTCACCCTGCATCATCTTTGTGGACGAGATCGATGCCGTCGGGCGTCATCGCGGCGCCGGGCTGGGTGGCTCGCACGACGAACGCGAACAGACGCTCAATCAGATTCTGGTTGAGATGGATGGCTTCGACACCGACACCAACATCATCATCATCGCCGCCACCAACCGGCCCGATATTCTCGACCCGGCGCTGCTGCGCCCCGGTCGCTTCGACCGCCGGGTGACGATGGACACCCCCGACATGCGTGGGCGTCGCGCCATCCTCGATGTGCATGTGCGCGGCAAGCCATTGGCGGCGGATGTCGATCTTGACGTGATCGCCCGACAGACGCCTGGGTTCGCTGGCGCCGACCTGGAAAACCTGGTCAACGAAGCGGCAATCCTGGCCGCCCGGCGCAACCGTCGCTCGATTGGCAACGACGAATTGCAGGAAGCGATCGAGCGCGTCATCGCCGGGCCTGAACGGCGCAGCCGCCTGATTACGCCGAAGGAGAAGGAGATCGTCGCCTATCATGAGGCCGGGCACGCGGTGGCGATGCATGTGCTGCCCAATCATGACCCGGTGCATAAGGTCACGATCGTGCCGCGTGGCATGGCGGGCGGCTATACGATGAGCATCCCCGAAGACGAATCCAACTTGATGACGCGCGACAAGTTCCGTGCGCAATTGGTCGCCTTGCTCGGTGGGCGCGTGGCAGAAGAGATTCGCTTTGGTGATTTCACAACCGGCGCCAGCAACGATCTGGAACGCGTCACTAACATGGCGCGAGCGATGGTCACCCAATGGGGGATGAGCGAACGACTTGGCCCGATTCGCTATGGCGAGCGCGAAGAGATGATGTTTCTCAACCGCTCCTTCAGCGAACATCGCAACTACAGCGACAAGGTTGCGCAGGCAATCGACGAGGAAGTCAAACAACTGGTCGATGAAGCGCACAGCCGTTGTCATCAGCTGCTGTCGGAGCATTGGCCGGCATTGCAACGGGTCGCCCAACGGTTGCTAGAGGTGGAGACTATCAATGCTGCGGAGTTCCAAGCATTGATGCGCGGCGAGACGCCCATCGAAAGCGCCGACAACCGCTCTGGCCAGGAAAGTACAGTGACGACGCCCAGGCCGCAAGGACAGACGCGCGGGGATGATCGCCGCGCGGACGGCGGTCTCGATCTCGGCGGACGCGTGCCGCAACCAGTCTAGTCGCGAATGTCGCACAGCTTGATAATCGAACACGCAGAGACCGAGTTTTGCGGAAAACATTTTGCGGAAAACTCGGTCTTTCTTTGGGCATAGGCCATGAGTAGTCACAATGGCGCATCGGCAGCGTCCGGTCGTGCACACGTCACGCAACGCACCACAACCTTCTTGCCCGACGCCCCACTGGCAACCTGGCAGGGCTGGCTGTACGCGCTGACGCGCGCACAGTGGCTGGGCATGACGCTCATGCACTGGCTGCTGCTGCTGTTGATCGCGCTGGCAAGCGGCTGGCTGCTCCTGGAACTGCCGGGCGGCTGGCCGATCAGCTTGGGCTGGCTGACGGTGGCAGGCGCGTTGTGGGGGCTGGCGCGCCAGACGCAACGCCAGCACTACACGCGCTTTCGCGCCATCACGATGAGCTTCCCGGCGCCGGCCGGGCTATCCCCCGCCGATAAACGCCCGCTTTATGTCACTGGCGCCCTGAGCGTCGAGGCCAAAGCGCGCACCTTTCATACGCTGCCGGGCTTCTATCGCACCTTTGCGACGCGTGAGCATGTTCTGATCGGGCGCGTCCAGCCGCGGCGCATCGCCGCGTTGGCGACCTGGCCGGAAGATGAAATCGGGCTGTGGTACGCGTTCGTTGCGCCCGCGCAGATCGACGCAATCACACCAGGACAACAACAAGTTGGCCTACACTGGTTGCCAGCGCTGGCGATCACCTACCGGCCAACGCCATTGCCCGACGCCAAACGCCGCGTCCCCGCAGCGACCACGCTCTATCTTGCCTTTCCCGATCCCGATGACCACAACGCCGTACTGGCCGACCTGCTTGTGGACGCGAGGTCGGCGCCAGCTAGTGAACAACACCATGACTGACCCAACCCTCATTACGACGGCGCGCACACGCCCATCCTGGGATGAGTACTTTGTACAGATCGCCTTCACCGTAGCCCAGCGCAGCACCTGCGACCGCGCCCATGTCGGCTGCGTGCTGGTGCGCGACCGCCGCATCCTCACCACCGGCTACAACGGCGCGCCCGCCGGCCTGCCCCACTGTGACGATGTTGGCCATCTCCTGGTGGACGGGCACTGCGTGCGCACGCTCCATGCCGAGCAAAACGCGCTGATCCAGGCAGCGTTGCATGGCGTCAGCACCGAGGGCGCTACGGCGTATGTCACGCATCAGCCTTGCCTGACCTGCGCCAAGTTGCTCATCAACGCCGGCGTGCGCCGCGTGGTCTACGCCGGCAATTATCCCGACGATTACAGCCGACAGTTTCTCGTCGCCGCCGGTGTGGAGTTAGTGCATCTGACCTGGCAACGACCGGCGGACACCGTTTATCAACCGGATTAGGATTTTCTATGCATCAACTTGTATCAGACCAAGAAAAATTGCAATTCCCCGCTGGTTTCCTATGGGGCACAGCGACTTCTTCACATCAGGTGGAGGGGAACAACACCAACAACCAATGGTGGCGCTTTGAGCAACGCCCCGGCAAAATCTGGCGTGGAGATCGCAGCGGGTTGGCGTGTGACTGGTGGCGCAATGCCGAAACCGATTTTGACCTGATGCAGACATTGGGACTTTCGGCGCACCGACTGAGCGTGGAGTGGAGCCGCATCGAACCGACGCCGGGGCGTTTCGACCACGCCGCCATCGACCGTTATCGGGAGATGCTCGATGGGCTGCGTCGTCGTGGGATGGCGCCGATGGTGACGCTGCATCACTTCACGAATCCGCTGTGGCTGGAGGATCGCGGCGGATGGGAAAACCCGGAGGTGGTGACGCGCTTCCAGCATTACGTGCGCTTCACCGTCAACGCGTTACGCGACCTGTGTGACACCTGGGTCACGATCAACGAGCCGCTAGTCTATGTGGCGCAAGGCTGGGTGCGTGGCATCTGGCCGCCAGAGAAAGTCAGTCCGCTCGGCGTCCAGCGCGTCTTTCGCCACATGATCCAGGCGCACGGCGTCGCCTATCAAACGATTCATGCCTGTGCGCCGGCAGCCCAAGTCGGCTACGCCATGCCGGTGCGCGTCTTCCAGCCCGCCAACCCACAAAGCTGGCTGGATCGCAAGGCAGCTGGTCTGAAGCGCTATCTGGCTGAACATGTGTGGTTCATGGCAGCCATCGATGGCAAGATTCGCTTTCCCTTCGGCTTCGACGACTACAACCATACCTTGCGGGACAGCGTGGATTTTGTGGGCATCAACTTCTACACGCGCGACCTGGTGCGTTTCCGACCGGACCCACGCCTGCTCTTCGGCGAAGAACACTTTCACCCGGACGGCGAATATTCCGATAGTGGCTGGCGTGGCGTCTACAGCGAATACGCGCCGCAAGCGCTCAACCAGATTGTGCGCGAAGTCGCCATCTTCGACAAGCCGATCTACATCACCGAAAACGGGTTGCCCGATCACGACGACGACCAGCGGCCGCGCTGGTTATTGGGGCATCTGCACCAGCTCCATCACGCCGTGCAGATGGGCGCCGACGTGCGAGGTTTCTTTCATTGGACATTCACCGACAACTTTGAATGGTCGGAAGGCTGGGGGCTGCGCTTCGGGCTGGTCGAGCTTGACCCCGTCACGCAGGCGCGCCGCCCGCGGCCGAGCGCCTACCTCTATGGGGAGATCGCCCGGCGCAACGCGATTACAGCGCCGCTCACTGCCCAGTACGCCCCAGAGCTGCTGCCGGTGTTGTTCCCCAGGCGCGGAGTGACTTCTGCTTGACGCCCCAGCCCGGATGCGACACGCGCGCATTCGCCAGGCGAAACACCGAGCGCCGTCATCAGAGCGCGCCTGGTCAATTGTTGACGGCATCAGCGATCTTCCAACAAAACGACATCAATTGAAAGATCGCTGATGCTGCCGCCAGGCAATTGTGCGATTTAGGGTTGCGGGAAGAAGATCAACCTGGCGCCCCACCATTTGGTCTCGACGAAGGTTTCTGTATTGTTGGGATCGTCGGGATAGCGGCGACAACGCTGCAGATTTTCTGCATCAAATGCAATACGAGGATTTCCTGCACGGTCAAGCGCCAATTGAGGTCGATAGCCGCTGATCCAGGTGGCGTCGGTGCAGGTTGGCAAGGGTTGAATCGGAAAGGCTGCGTTCAGATCGTTTGCAGTCTCGACGACGCCGCCATGCCATTGTCCTGCGGCTGATTCGCATGCACCTTCACACCATGCGTACCCAACTCCGCTTTCGGTTGAGTCCTGGAAGACAAAGCGCGGACGATCCTGGGCGTCCAGCACAAGCGAGGAGTAGCGACCACTGGCGGTCTCTAGCCCAAGCGCCGTGCTATTCCAGTTGCCCGGTTGGTGACATGCTTCGTCGCACCAGAGGTAGTAAAGCGGGCCGCCACGCGGATAGAAGGTAGCTCGCGGGCTGCCATTGCTATCCACTGCCAACGACCACCCATAGACTGACGAGCCGGCGCCGGTTCCATAGAGTGTTGCAGGCGGCTGCCAGTTGCGCCCATCTTCGCACGCCGTGTCACAGGCCAGATACACGAGTTTACTGGTCAGATCGGTGAGTGTCCCGCCATCGCGTGCCAGGAGCCGTGGTCTACCATCCTGCGTAAAACGCAATGTCGTGTGCTCATCGATGTAAATCGGATATTGATTGCTATCGATGCGCGTCTCGAACCAGGCGCCTGGCTGAGTGCAATCGGCATTGCAGAAGACGTAGTATGCACCGGTGTGCTCACCACTGCTGTTGGCGCGGTCTTCGTAGACAAACCGTGGCCGCCCCAGGTGATCAAGCGCAAAGTTGCGATACGTGTAATCAGAGTCATAGAGGCCGCCACCGCTTTTGGAGACGAGCACGTCCAGCGACTGCCAGCTGGCAGCGTCGGTGCAGGCGCCGTCACAGGCTGCATAGCGATAGAGCTTCCCGCCAAGTCCGCCGCTACCATCGGGATAGACCGTGCGCATCAACAGCAGACGTGGCTTGCCATCCGGCGTCACTGCCAGTTGCACAAAGGGGAAGTCGTCAGCTACGGCAACAAAGCGCCAATTGTTGCCATTGCCACACGGCTGCGCGGCGCCGCCCGCGCAATAACCGTAAATCACCGGTTTGCCTTGTTGCAGCAGCGGCGGAACGATGGCGTAGACGACGTGGATGCCGCCTTGCGCATCAACGGCAACGCCAGCGCTGCGAATCGACGCTTCATGCAACTGCAGCGCGCCTGCATCCGGGCGAGGGTCGGTGGTCGCCGTCGGCGTGGCAGTTGCCGTTGCAGTCGAAGTTGCCGTTGGGGTGGCAGTTGCCGTCGCAGTCGCCGTCGCAGTCGCCGTCGCAGTTGCCGTCGTAGTCGCTGTCGCAGTCGCTGTCGGCGTGGCGGTAGCCGTTGCAGTGGCAGTGGCCGTTGCGGTGGCAGTGGCCGTAGACGTAGGAGTGACAGCCGCGTCGCCGCTGCGCACCACAGGTAAAAAGAGTTGGTTGACAACACCACTCGCTGACTGTGCCAACGCTGGACGCGCATCTGACGCGCAAAACAGAAAAGTCACGACGCCAAGCGTTATGAACAAACGCCACACATTTTTTTGTCGTTCAGTGTGATGAAATACACACATACTCACAGCTCCCAGCCTGAAACAGGTGCAAGGATTTCCATTCGCCTACTTCTCATCCGTCTCGATCAGGCGCAACGAATCGATCACGCCCTGGTAAAATGCCTCGAACGCTGCGCGTGCTTCGCCTTCTTCACCCAGCGGCGTAAAGAAGAAGCTATAGAGCCGGCCGTTGTGAATGACAAGCACGCGACGATTGAGGTCTTGTCCAGGCAAGTTGTCGAGCACCAGCGCCGGTTCACCGCCAACGGTCGCCATCGCGCGCAGAATGTCGAAGCCAGCGGCGTATTCGGCAACCACCGCATCGCCGATCTCTGTCAGTGAGCGTCCGGCGGCGTCGCTCACCTCGATGCTGACGCGCGGGTCGATATGGTTCATCAGCGAGCCGCGCACCAGATGCACAACGCCATCGTCGGTCGTCTCCGCCACATACGCCGCCGGATAGAGCAAGCAGAACCCGCCGCTGCGATCGACGTACAATTGAGCGTCGCCTGTTGGCGTCGGGCACGCAGCAGGAGCACCCATTGAGATGGCGCCAGGCTGCGGCGCGCCACTTGCCCAGATGCGCCGCCAGAGATCGACAATCCACAGCTCGATGGCGGCGTAAGCCTCTGCGTCGGCGACCTGCGCGCCATTGCCTACAACATAGCCCGGTTCGGCGTAGAGCGTGGCATAGGTGCGCTGCCATGCAGCCAGATACTCTTGCTCAGCGCTGGTGAGTTGCCCGACGACGATCGCCTGCACTGCACCGCCGGCACATGGCCGCAATTCTGCATAGGCGTCACCTGCCTGCGTCACGGTCAGATGCATACATGCCGTCTCGGCGTCGTCGCTGGGGCCAAGTCCCCAGGCAAGCACGGTGTTGACGGCTGCGCTGACGCGCGGCGTCATTAGCCGCTGCCAGACTTGCGCCGCCCACTGCGCAACTTCTGCACGTTCGACAGCGCCTGGCGCCTGTGCACCATTGCCGAGCAGATAGCCCTGTTCAGCTTCGAGCGTAGCCAAGTCGCGCTGCCAGGTGTAGAGTTGTTCCAATTCGGCATTCTCTAGCCAGCCCTGTGTCGATGTCTGCACCTCACCACCGTCACAGGTGCGCGTCTCGGCGTAGGCTTCGCCCCAGGCAAGCACGATCAGAACCTTGCACACCGTAGCATCATCAACCACCGGGTCAAGCTGCCAGGCGAGCACAGTATTGCCTGCGGCGCTGGCTTTGCCAGTGCTCAACTCTGCGTATTGGGTGCGCGCCCAGGCTAGCAACGCCTGTTGCCAGACAGCACTCGCCTCGGCGCCCATGCCGGTGAACTCGAGGCGCTCAGTCGGTGTTTCCACCACAAATGGGGCAAAGCGATCCTGGATCTCCAGCCAACGACTGAGTACACCGCCATTGAGCTTGACAGTGGTGACGTTGCCTGCGCAGTCGAAGACGGTTGCTTCGCCGGCGTTCATCGTCAAGGTGGCGCATTGCGACGCGTCCTCGCTGCCGGGTTCGGCAGGACCATGATATGCCAGTCCACCCATGGGTGTGCCCGCAGCAGCTTCCATCACCAGCAATTGCACCCACTGCGCCAGACGTGTTTGCTCGGCGGGAGTGGCAACCTGCGCCCCGCTCCCGGCAAAACGGATGAGGCCGACTTCAGTCTGCGCCTCAAAAGGCGCATAGCGAGCAGCAAATTCTGCCAGCGTCGCCTGCCGTGCTGGCGAGACGAATTTCCCGCCAAAGCGCGCCAGACCGCAGTAACCGAAGGCGACGCCATCGCTGCCAACCACGACATCCTGGCAACCGCCATGATCGACGGTGATCTCACCGGTGATGATCGGCGCGCCTACATCCACCGGTGGCCCTTGCACCAGCCGTAGCCAGTACGGGCCGCGATCGGTGTGATAGACATACTCAGCGCCGTTGACGGCCAGCGTAATGCGGTAGCCGGGCGTCACCACCTGTGCGCATCCTTCCTGCGGACTGCCCGCGCCCAGGCAGGCGTCGGGCCAGTCCACTGCTTCAGCAGCAACGACCGTGACATCTGCTGGCGTCATCTGTAACTGCGCCGCGACCTGTGTGCGCAATGCGTCCACAGTTGCCTGCATCTGGGAGTCAACAGCGGTTGGTGGCTGCGCGGTGGGCTGCACAGGCTGAACCGTACACCCTGTCACCAGCCCGATTGCCAATACGCAAATCCAAACCCAATGCACCTTGTGAAACATGTTTTCTCCTTGCATACTATGTAACGTTCACCCCACACTCACCACTTTACCTGCACCGTTGCGACGCGGCGCATCGGCGACGATCGCCAGACAACGCACGCGATTGGATGTGGGGTTCCAGGCGGCGTAGGTTGTCTGTTCTGGCACCTGCACCAGGCTGCCAGCGCTGACCGTGATCGTCTGTTCATTCAGGCGGATTGCCAACGTCCCTTCCGTGATATAGACAGTTGTCATGCTTCCCTCCGGTATGAGTGGCATTGGCGAGCGCTGATGGGGCGCCAGCACGATTTCGTAGATGCCATAGGGCAGGCCATTGGCGCCCACCGCCGCCTTCCGAATGATGGTGACGCCCGCCTCGCCATTCAACCATTCCTCATCGCAGCAAATGAGTCTCCCTTGAGCATCCAGTCCATACAGGGCATTCCCTTTCACGCTCGCCTCCTGTTCTATCGACTCCTATCGACCTATGCACAAAGCTAGTGAGCAGGAGCAGCGCCGTTCAGGTGCCCAACTCGCCAAGATGAAGCAATCCTGACAAGAACAAGTCGCCACCCTCTCCGTCTGTTATCAAACCATGCCTGAACACGAAAAAGAAGCAGCAAACCACTACAGAAAGTGCTACAACTCGTGCTACACTTGCAGACGCGGGCGCGCGCAGGATGAGTTGCGTATTGTAGACTGTGTTGAGCTGCGTTGTGATCGAGATGAAAGCATGAGCGAGACTTTGACCTTCGGACAATGGATCAAGCGTCTGCGTGCAGCGCGCGACATGACACAGGAACAACTGGCGGAGGCTACAGCGTGCGCCGTGCAGACGGTGCGCGCCTTCGAGAGTGGCGCCCGTCGACCTTCGCGCGAAATGGCGGAGCGATTGGGAGACATCTTGCAGGTGCCAGCCACCGAACGCCAACAGTTCATCGAACTGGCGCGCAGTCGGTCGGGCGAGGGACAGGAGAGCAGCGCCGCGCCGTTAGCCGCAGCCCCGGCGTCTGCCACGCCGCCTGCCACGCCACGCTTTCGCCCCTCACTGCCGTTGACGACCCTGATCGGGCGACGCGCAGAGCTGACGCAGTTGACGCAGTTGTTGACCGATGATGCAACCCGCCTGGTGACGCTGGTAGGCCCTGGCGGAGTCGGCAAGAGCCGGCTGGCTGGACAACTGGCGCACGATCTCGCCGATCACTTTGACCACGGTGCACTCTGGATTTCGCTGGCGGCAGTGATGCAAAGCGATGCCATCCCAGCGTTGATCGCTGAGGCCATGGACGCGCACCTGCGCGGGGCAGCGTTGCCGACAAGCCAGGTGCGCACCTTGTTGGCCGATTTTAACCTGCTCCTGGTGCTGGATAACTTTGAACATCTGCTAGATATCGAACTTGCCGACCGCGCCATCGAATTGATCGAAGCAATCCTGCTCTATGCACCTGCCGTCCGCCTCTTGATTACCTCGCGTGAGCGCTTGCGTCTGCCCGCAGAGCACACCTTCACCGTCGAAGGCCTGGCAGCGCCGCGCCTGAAACGTACACCGACGATGACGCCTGCCGAAGCCACTGCCTTCGACGCAGTCATCCTCTTTTTGGAACGCGCCCGTCAGGTTGACCGGCAGTTTGCGCTCAACGCAGGGAACAGTAGCGATGTGGCGCGGGTGTGCGCCCTGCTTCAGGGCATGCCTCTGGGCGTCGAGCTGGCGGCCTCCTGGGTGCGCATGCTGACCCCGCGCGAGATTGCCGATGAGATTGCCAGTAGCATCGACTTCCTAGCCGGCGCCGACCGCAAGACGCCGGCGCGCCACCGCAGCATTCGCGCCGTCTTCGATTACTCGTGGGGACTGCTGGAGGAAGCCGAGCGCCAGCAACTGGCGCGCCTGGCGATCTTTCGCGGTGGCTTCGATCGCACCGCTGCCCAGGCAGTGGCAGGCGTGTCGCTGTCTGGATTGGCAGCCCTGGTCGACAAATCGCTGGTGCGTGTGATCACGGAAGAGAACACCGCCACGCGCTATGACTTGCACGAACTGCTGCGCCGCTACTTGCTCGATAAACTGGAAATAGCAGGCGAGTTGCCCACCATCGAGGCGCGACGCCTTCGCTATTATTGCGATTTCGCCGAGCAACAGGCGCCGACGCTCCTGCGGGGCGACGCCCGACTGCGCCTCGCCGCAATGGAGCCAGAGCAGGGAAATCTACGCGCCGCGCTGGAATGGGCATTGGCGCAAGGGCATGACCCGACGAGAGGCGTCTACCTGGCGGCGCGGTTAGGCCGCCATTGGTATCACACAGAGCAGTGGCGCGAGGGCCGCGATTGGCTATGCAAAGCGGCGCCCTACGCTGTGGACGATCCTTTGGCGGAAGCATTGATCCACACCAACCTGGCTGAGTTGTGCCACTCGCTTTCTGAGCACCGGGAGGCGCTCGCCAGCTTCGAACGCGCCATTGCGCGCTGGCGTCAGTTGGATCGTCCGCAAGAGCTGGCCTGGACGCTGGTGCAGGCGGGCGCGCTTGCCAACACAATGGGACGCTTCGAGAACGCAGCCGCCTCTTTCGAGGAGGCATTGGCATACTATCGACAGGTGCAAAATGAGGTGCGCATCGCCGTCATTTTGTGTCATTCCGCCGGCACCGAAATTTCACGCTCACGCTACGATGAAGCGGCGCGCCTGGCTGGCGAGGCGTTGGCGCTCTTCCGGCAGCTCAACCGACCAGAGAATCTGATGGGTGCGCTCAATCTCTTCGGGCGCGCTCTACTCGGCTTGGGTGAAGCGGCACAGTCCATCGCCCTGTTTGAAGAGGCGCTGGCGCTGGCGCAGAGCCGTGGCAGCAATGCTAACGCCATGTGGGCATCGCTCAATCTGGGTTTGACCTACGCTCTGAACGGCGACTTTCGCGTCGCTGGCGTACATTACGGCCGGGCGCTCGACGGTTACGTCGCGCTGGGCAGGCGCGGCGGCATCCTGGCCGTCGTGGATGGGTTAGCTGCTGTCGGCGTCGGTTGTGGCTGCCCCATCGAAGGAGTCGAGCTTATCGCTTTTACAGACCAACACCGACAGGAGCTAGACGAACGACTGACGCCCCAGGAAGAGACCATGCGTCAGCGCGCGCTGGCGCAAAGCCGCGTGCAACTTGATGCGCGCACCTGGGACGACGCCTGGCGACGAGGTGGTGCATTCACAATCGAACGCGGAGTGGCGCAAGCGCGCGCCCTGCTACACACCCTGGACGCGGCGCTGCCATGAGTCAGGCCCACACTCCTGCGCCATGGGAAGAACCCACACGGTTGAAGCGGGTGATGGTCAACCGCGCACTGACCTGGCGCCGCGCACAGTTGACATTGCCGCCAGCGCAACACAGTGAATACGCCGACGCCATGTCTGGATGGCTCCAGGACTTCGTGCAGACTGTGCGTTGGCCAGAACGCAAGCATCCATACGACAGGGAGAGGTGAATGCGCACTCTGACTCGCTACATCACCTATGCGATGGGCAACTTTGCCAACACCATCGCCTATCAGATTTTCGGCAACCGCATCCAGTTCTACTATGTGGACGTAATGGGGTTGAACGCAGCGCTCGCTGGCGTGATCTGGACGATCTACGGGCTGTGGAACGCTGTCAACGACCCGCTGATGGGGCAATTGTCGGACCGCACGCGCACACCGTGGGGACGCCGCGTACCCTATGTGCTCTTTGGCGCGGCGCCGTTGGGGCTGGCCTTCTTCTTCCTGTGGACGCCACCGGGGCAGTCGCCGTGGGTGCTGGCAGCCTATTTCCTGATCATCCTGTTCATTTTCGACACTCTCTACAGCCTAACCTTTATTGCCTACGTTGCACTCTTTCCTGAAGTTGCACCGAATCAGCGCGCCCGCATCAACCTGGCCGCGGTGCGAGAAATTCTGGCGACGATTGCACTGTTGCTAGCCTTCATCCTGGCGCCGATTCTGGCGGAGGAAGTCGGCTATGTCTGGATGGGCGCCATCATGGGCGTGCTGGTGACGGCCGGCTACCTGATTTCGATGATCGGCGTGCGCGAAGACCCAACGAAGATCACCGACGACCCGGTCGGGCTGCTCGGTGCGCTGCGCATCGCACTTGCCAGCCGCCCCTTTCGCTGGTTTATCGGCGCCAACATCGCCAAGGAGTATATCTGGCTGGTGCTGGCGGCAATGTTGCCCTTCTGGCGCAAGTACGCGCTCGGCATCCAGGCAGACAGCGAGGTCTTCGGTATGCGGCTCAGCGGCGGCGACGCCGAAGCGCTCCTGCTCGGCCTGCCTATCCTGCTGACGATTCCAATGCTGTTGCTCTGGCGCCCACTAGTCACGCGCATTGGACCGCGTCGCGCCTGGATCGTCACCAGCCTCTGTTTTGTGCCCGGCTTTCTCGCGGTGGGGCTTGCCAATGATTTCTACAGCGGCTTACTCGGCACGCTGTTGGTAGCGCCGGGGTTAGCCGGTTCCATGCTGATACCCTTTCCGCTCATCTCCGAAGTGATCGACGACGATGCGGCGCGGCATGGTTACCGGCGTGAGGGAATCTTCTTTGGCATCAACGGCGGCCTGACCAAGCTCTCCTTCTCGGCGCAAGGCGTACTCTTCGCCGTCGTGCTGTCGCTGGCGGGCTATGTGGCGGGCAGCGATGTACAGCCGGCCAGCGCAGCGTGGGGTGTGCGCTTTCTGATCGGCGTGACGCCGATCCTGGCCGCGCTGCTGATCGCCTTTTGCATGTGGAAATATCCGCTGGAGCGGCGCTAACCAACCCTTCACTCACCTGGAAAGGAGAGACCCGATGCACATCCCTGCCACCGGCATGCCCGCCGCGGCGATCCTGGCGACATTGCGCAACTTCAAGGCGCATGACATGGACTGGCAAGCCGGGCGCGTCTTCGCCTACGTCTACCAGCCCGACGAGGCGACGGCGGCGCTCGTCAAAGACGCCTACATGCTCTATCTCACCGAAAACTGTCTTGACCCGACGACCTTTCCCAGCACGGCCAAGCTGGAGAGCGATATTGTGCGCATGCTCGCCAATTTGCTGCAAGGCGACGAGCAGGTCGCCGGCAACGTCACTAGCGGTGGCACAGAAAGCATTTTGCTGGCGGTGAAGACCGCGCGTGACTGGGCGCGCGTTCATCGCCCGCACATCCTGCAACCAGAAATGGTGCTGTCACGGACGGCGCACGCTGCGTTTCATAAAGCCGCGCACTATCTCGGCGTCAGACCGGTGGTCGTCGACTTCGACCCCGTCACCTTCGCCGCCGACGTGACCGCAATGGAGGCGGCGATCACGCCCAACACAATCCTGCTGGTCGCTTCGGCGCCCTGCTACTCACAGGGCGTTATCGACCCGGTGGAGGCGATTGCAGCGCTGGCGCGGACGCATGGGCTGCTGTGCCATGTTGATGCATGCGTGGGCGGCATTCACCTCTCCTTCCTGCGCAAGCTGGGCGCGCCCGTGACGCCCTTTGACTTCAGCGTGCCGGGCGTCACGTCGATCTCGGTGGACATGCACAAATATGGCTACGCAGCAAAGGGTGCTTCGGTCGTGCTCTACCGTGACCGTAGCCTGCGCCGCCACCAGATTTTTGCGTCGACCGACACCACCGCCTACACGATCATCAACCCAACGGCGCTCAGCTCACGTTCGGCGGGGCCGCTGGCCGGCGCCTGGGCGATTCTGCACTATCTGGGCGAGGCGGGCTATCTGGAATTGGTGGCAACAGTGCAGGCAGCGACGGCGCGGCTGATCGAAGGCGTGAACCGAATCGCGGACTTGAGGGTGTTGGGACAGCCTGCCATGAGCATGTTCGCTTTCACCTCAGAGACGATCAACGTCTTCATGCTGGCCGATGTGTTACGCCGTCGGGGCTGGTACGTGCAGCCGCAATTTTCGACGCCACGTTCGCCGCGCAACCTGCATCTCTCCGTGACCTACGGCGTGGCGCACAATGTCGAGGCGCTGCTAACCGACCTGGCCGCCAGCGTCGAGGAGGTGAAAGCGCAGCCGCCCTTCGATCGAGACTTTCTACAGACAGTCGCCGCAGCGTTGGCAGATGATCCGTCGCCGGCGACGCTGGCAGCGCTGATGGCGGCAGTGGGTCTGCAACCAGGCGCCTTGCCTAAGGAAACGGCGCTGATCAACGAGGTGCTCGATGCACTGCCCGACGCCGTCGCCAATGCGGTGCTGATCGACTTCTTCAACGAATTGGGCTAAATGAGCGAATTGGGCAACATAGCGGCGTGCTAGAGCAACTTTTCAGGCTTTAGGCAACAGTGGGGATTCAATCACATGACTGGTCTCACCAGCAGCGAAGTGTTTGCCCGGCGGCAGCGCGGCGAAGGCAACGATGTCAAGCTAACCACCAGCCGTTCTTATCTCGACATCATCAAGACCAATCTCTTCAACCCGGTCAACGTCGTGCTCTACGCCATCGGCGCGGGGATGGTGCTGGTCGGCGACATCCGCAGCGCGATCACGACGGTGATGCTTGTCGCCTTCAACGCGGTCGTCGGCATCATCCAGGAGGTGCTGGCGAAACGCAAGCTCGACAAGATTGCGCTGCTGGCGCGTGCCAAAGTCACCGTGCGCCGCGATGGGCAAGATCAGCAGGTCGATCCCGCCGAGCTGGTGCTGGGCGACGTGCTCGTGATCCGCGCCGGCGACCAGATTCCAGTCGACGGCGTTGTGGCGGACGACAGCAAACTTGAGGTTGACGAGAGCGCGCTGACCGGCGAATCCGACCTGATCGCCAAGACGCAGGGCGACGCGGTGCTGTCGGGCAGTTTCTGCGTCACGGGCGGTGGGCTGGTCGAAGCGACGCGCGTCGGCGAGCAGAGCTTTGCCAACCAGATCACGCAGAACGCCCGCCAGTTCAAGCTGGAGCAAACGCCGCTGCAGTGCGATGTCAACCGCCTGCTGCGCATCCTGCTGTTGATCGTCGTCTTCTACGGCTTCCTGGCAGTGCTGGCGCTCTTTGTGCTCGGTCTCCCCTTTGATCTCTGGCTACAAATATTGGCGGTCATCACTGGCTCTGTCTCGGCAGGGCTGCTCGTTTTCATCACGCTCAACTACTCGTGGGGTGCGGTGCGCATCGGGCAACAGGGCGGGCTGGTGCAGCAGATCAACGCCGTCGAGTCGCTGAGCAACATCACCGTGCTGTGCACCGACAAGACCGGCACGCTCACCGCCAACAAGATTCGCTATGAAGACGTCCATCCCATCGGTCTCGACAAGGCGACGCTGGAGCAGCGCCTGGCCGACTTCGCCAGCAACGTCGCCGCTGTCAACAAGACGACCGAAGCGCTCATTGCCTGGCGCAGCGGCGAAAAGCGCCGCGTGGTGGACGAAGTGCCCTTTTCCTCGGCGCGCAAATGGTCGGCGCTGGCGTTCGATGACCCGGCGTTGCGCGGCGTCTACGTGCTCGGCGCGCTGGAGATGTTGCAAGATCACTTCGCCAGCGACGACGCCGCGCGCCGCCAGCTTCAGCAATGGTCGGACGCCGGGCTGCGCGTGCTCGTCTTTGCGCACAACCCCGACGTGACCACGCTGCACGACGCCAACGGCGAACCCGTGCTGCCGCCGCTGACCTGGCTGGGCGTGATCAGCTTCAGCGACGAGCTGCGCCCACATCTGCAAGAAACGCTGGCAGCCTTCACCGGCAACGGCGTCAAGCTCAAGGTCATCTCCGGCGACAATCCGCAGACGGTGGCGGCGCTGGCAAAGCAAGCCGGGCTGCCCGGCGACCTGCGCGCCGTCTCCGGGCCGGAGCTGGCGACGATGAGCGAGGGCGAGTTCGCGCAGACCGCCGCCGAAGCCACTGTCTTTGGGCGCATCTCGCCACAGCAGAAAGAGCAGATCGTCGAGGCGCTGCGCAGCCAGGGCGAATACGTGGCGATGATCGGCGACGGCGTCAACGATGTGCTCTCGCTCAAAAAGGCGAACATGGGCATCGCCATGGAGAGCGGCAGCACGGCCACGCGCGCCGTCGCCGGCATGGTGCTCCTGGGCGACTCGTTCGAGGCGATGCCCAAAGCGCTGCGCGAGGGGCAACGCATCGTCGCCAGCATCCAAAGCATCCTCAAGGTCTACATGGTGACGGTCTTTGCGCTGGTGCTGTTGATCTCCGGCATCTCGGCGCTACAATTGGGCTTCCCCTTCACGGCGCCGCAGAACACGATTCTCTCCTTCTTTGCGCGCGGCGCGCCGCCCGCCATCATTTCGGTGACGGCGCTGGCTGTCGTCAACCGCACGCGGCTGTCGAGCAATGTCTTCCATTTCACGCTGCCGGCGGCGCTGTTGATGTTTGTCTTTGGGCTGCTGGTCTACATTGGCGCGTTCTTTGTCACAGAACGTGGGCTGGCGCAGGTGGATGTCAGCCCGGAAATGGTGGAGACGGTCGCCCGCGCCGCACGCATCGCGCCCGAATCGATGAGCGAGACCCAGTTCAACACGCTGGCAGTGCTCTACTCGGCGCAGACCGCGCTGGTCACCTTCTTCGTGCTGACCGGCGTGTTGACGATGGTCTTTGCCGAGCCGCCGCTGCGCTGGTTTGCGGGCGGCTCACCCTACCGGGGGCACTGGCTGATTGGCGCGGCTGCGGTTGTGCTGATCGCAGCGTATTATGTCATGCTGCTGCTGCCGGGGTTGCGTTCCTTCTTCGAGCTGGTGCCGCTGCCGCTCTTTTTCCACGTCGCGATTCTGGTGATAACCGCGCTGTGGGCGCTGCTGCTGCGCATGATGTGGCGACGGCGGTGGTTGGGGCGCTTTTTGGACGTGCCGGTGGAAGGATGAGTTTGCGGTGGAGACTGCCAGGCAATCAATAACAAGAAAAGGTGACAGAGCGTGGCACAGGAGCAGGATCGCACAAACCAGGAAGCGGCCAACCTCGGCGACCGCATCCTCTCGACGCAGACAGAAGTCAGCCGCTTCGACCGCTGGATAGAGTTCATCGCCGCGATCGTTCTCTCGTTGGCGACGGTTGCCACAGCGTGGGCTGGCTACCAGGCAGCGCTATGGGGCGGCGACCAGACCGAACACATGACCGCCGCCAATGTGGCAAGTGTGCGGGCGGCGCAACAAGCCAACGCCGCACTGCAGACCGCCAGCCTGCACGCCAATCTGTTTGTCGCCTGGGTGACTGCGTTTAGCGACGGGAAAGAGGAACTGGCCGATTTTCTCTATGCGCGCTTTCCCGTCGAACTCAAACAGGCCACCGACGCCTGGATCGCCACGCAGCCACGGCAGAATCCAGAGGCGCCGCCCAGTCCATTCGCCATGCCAGAGTATCATCTGGCGCAGAACGACCAGGCTGCCGCGTGGCAGGCACAGGCAGACGAGGAATTGCAGCTCGCCAATGCTGCGAACCAGGTTGCTGACCGCTACGTGTTGTTGACCGTGATCTTTGCCTCCGTGCTCTTCTTTGGCGGCATCAGCGGCAAGTTTCAATCGAAACAGGTCGATGTAGCGATGTTGACGCTGGCCGCCGCCGTTTTCCTGGCTGGCGTCGGCATCCTGGTCACGTATCCCGTGCAGTAGCCAATCGATGTATAATGAAATGTGAAGTGCGACTTCATTTTGTAGCGCTTGGATCAAAAATCAGGAGAAAAATGATGCAAGAGTACAGTTCGCGCCCGCACAGCCCGATTGGGCTGGATGCCCACGGCATTTCGAATGTCAAAACTGCTTATTGGAATTTGTCGACGCCGGCGCTCTATGAAGAGGCCATCAAACGCAACGAAGGGATTATCTCACATTTGGGGCCGTTGGTCGTGCGCACCGGGCAGTTCACCGGGCGTTCACCCAACGACAAGTTTGTTGTCAAAGAACCAACCAGCGACGACTTTATCTGGTGGGGCAAGGTCAACCGCCCCTTCAAGCCCGAACGATTTGATGAGTTGCATCGGCGCATGGCGTCTTACCTGCAAGGCAAGGATGTCTTCATCCAAGATTGCTGGGCTGGCGCCGACCCGAAGTTTCGGATGCCGGTGCGTATCATCACACAATATGCTTGGCACAGCCTCTTTGTCCGCAATATGTTCATCCAGGCCACGCCCGAAGAATTGGCGGCGCATAGGCCCGAATTTGTCGTCATCGACTGCCCTGGCTTCCACGCTTCACCCGAATATGACGAGACCAATTCAGATGTCTTTATTCTCGTCAACTTTGCTGAAAAGCTGGTGTTGATCGGCGGCACCGAGTATGCCGGCGAGATCAAGAAGTCGGTTTTCACGGCGATGAACTACCTGCTGCCCTTCCACGAAGTGATGCCGATGCACTGCTCCGCCAATATCGGCGCCAACGGCGACACCGCCATCTTCTTTGGCTTAAGCGGCACGGGCAAGACCACCCTCTCTGCCGACCCCAAGCGCACGCTGATCGGCGATGATGAGCATGGCTGGAGCGACACAGGTGTCTTCAATTTCGAGGGCGGTTGTTACGCCAAAACCATTCGTCTCTCAGCGGAAGCCGAACCAGAGATTTACGCCACCACGCGCCGCTTCGGCACTATCCTGGAAAATGTTGGCATCGACACAAACACGCGCCGCGTCGATCTCAATGACGGATCGTTGACGGAAAACACGCGCGCAGCCTATCCGATTTCGCACATCCCCAACGCCACACGTGAAGGACGCGGCGGCCATCCCAAGAACATCATCTTCCTGACAGCCGATGCCTTTGGCGTGCTGCCGCCCATCTCTAAGTTGACGACGGCGCAGGCGATGTATCACTTCATCTCCGGCTACACGGCCAAGGTCGCTGGCACCGAACGCGGTGTGACCGAGCCGCAGGCCACCTTCAGCGCGTGCTTTGGCGCGCCCTTCATGGCGCAGCGCCCCAGCGTCTATGCTGCGCTCCTGGGCAAGAAGATTGAACAGCACCATGTGAACTGCTGGCTAGTCAACACCGGTTGGACTGGGGGGCCTCCAGGCGTGGGCAGCCGTATGAAGATCGCCTATACACGCGCCATGGTCAACGCTGCGCTCGATGGCAAGCTGGATAACGTCGAGGTTGTCGTCGATCCGATCTTCGGCGTGCACATCCCCACCAGTGTGCCTGATGTGCCCTCGGAGGTACTGCAGCCGCGCAATACATGGGCGGACAAAGACGCCTATGACGCCCAGGCGCGGAAACTGGCCGACATGTTCCGCGCCAACTTCAAACAATTCGAGGAGAGTGTCACAGACGAAATCAAGGCCGCCGCGCCGCAAGGCTGAGCAGCACCCCAACAGCGTCGACAACGCAGAACACCGGGCGAAAGGTGAGGCGCCTTCTCACCTTTCGCCCGGTGTTTTTGGGTTGATCATCCAGTGGTTGGCGCCATCAGCTGCGGACGCCATCATCAGGTTGGGGCAGGCAACACATCATCCACCAATGCAATCGGCGCCCCCGCAGCCTGGTGCTCCGGGGCAAAGGTCGTCACCAGTGCGCCACAACAGAGCGTCAGTCGCTCCTGGTTCAGCGTGTAGAAGCGATAGCGTCCCTCCTGCCGAACGTCGACCAGCCCAGCTTCTTCCAGTTTCTTGAGGTGGTGGCTGACTGTAGGCTGGTTAACGCGACCTTCCATTTGCTCGACCAGATCATTGACGTTGAGCCAGCAACAGCAGAGCCGCTTCATGATCTCCTGGCGAGTTTCGTCAGCCAGCGCTTTGGCAAACAGGACGGGATCAACAGATGTCATAAGCGCAGTTTGATTGATGATCGTCGATTTGTCAACTCGCACTTCTGAGCAGAACTTCGCGACGCAGGTCATCGGCGCCACCACTTCGCTCGACGCAGTCGATGCCTTTCACCATTGCCGCACACCCGGCGCGGAATTGAGCTGCCCACCCTTCCGGCGTCTGGCTGCGCCATGGACCAGCTGCGGCGCGCACAAAGTCGTAGAACAGGTTAGCGCTCATCTGGTCGGTCTTGGCAAGCTCTTCAGGATGCCACTGCACACCGACGACGTAGGGCAGCGCCGGCGCCTCAAGCGCTTCGGGCAAGCCATCGTCGGCGCGCGCCACGACGCGCAAGCCGTAGCCGATGCGGTCGATCCCCTGGTGATGCATCGAGTTGACTTCGTGAATCTGCCCCATGGCATGCGCAAGCAGGCTGTCCGCTTCAATGTCGACGCCATGGCTGATGCGGAAGCGCTCGAAACTGGGCGGGAAGTAGTCATGTTTCGCCAGATCAGGCCGCTCACTCAGGATGTCCTGATACAGGGTGCCGCCGCACGCCACGTTGATCATCTGCACGCCGCGGCAGACGCCGAGCACCGGCATCCCCATTTCGACTGCCCAGCGCGTCAGCAGCAGCTCGGTGCGGTCGCGCTCCTTGTCGGTGGCGCCGAGCAGCTCGTGTCGTTCTGCGCCGTAGTTCGCCGGGTCGATGTCCTCCCCGCCGGGCAAGAACAGACCATCCAGCCGCTCGAAGATGCCGCGCAATGTCGCCTCGGTCATGTGCAGCGGGATCATCACCGGCAGTGCGCCGAGTTGCTCCAGCGTGCGCACATAGGTCTGGTTCATAATGAACAGGTTGAGACCAAAGAAACGCTGTGATTTCTCACGGCCCATGGTCACGCCAATGAGCGGTCGGTGCACCATTGGCACGCCGTCGGTCACTTC